>Ga0126377_10000892_pt1 | contig 18999 bp, 16 predicted proteins | sample PanSoiMetPlot_22_FD_92647 | JGI IMG/M metagenome (GOLD analysis project Ga0126377, IMG submission 92647) | Tropical forest soil microbial communities from Panama - MetaG Plot_22 | ecosystem: Environmental > Terrestrial > Soil > Tropical forest > Bulk soil | place: Panama | collected 2016-02-17 | reverse complement strand
GAGACGCAGGCTGCGAAGGATGCGCCGAAGCGCATCGACGGCCTGGGCGACGTCACGCTCGCGAGACGCAGTACTTCGCGGTTTGCTTACGCGATGAGAGACGGTGGAAGCCACGTGGACTCTGAAATCCGGGGTCTACCCCACAATTTACCGCGTCAGTCGGAGTCTGGCGATGGATCGTAGTGGGGACCACGCTGAACGCGCGGTCCCCGTATCGCTTACCACCGCATATCAAGACGCATCGAAAACGTTCGCGCGAGCGGCAGCGTGAATGATTCACGTTGAATGAACGACGCTTGACCGGCGTTCGAGACCTCCGGATCTAGCCCTGAATATTTGGTCCACGTTGCGAGGTTGCGCCCGGCGACGCCGAGGCTGGCGCCGTGTGCGCCGAGACGGCGCGCAAATGACGACGGCAGATCCCACGTGACGTTCACTTCGCGGACGCGAACGAAATCTCCGGACTCGAACCACAGACCATCGTAAGGCGATCCAGCGACCGCTCGCGCTTGATCCTGCATTGGTGCTGACCGATCGAACAGCTCGGCGCAGACCCGGTAGCGGCAGCGGGCGGATTCGGTCTCGTTGTATTGGACGAATCCAGCGCGGTAGTCCAGCACAGCTGCGATCGACAGCCGCTTGGCAATCGTCACCGACGGAACAAGGCCGAGCTCGCGCGTCGGAGTGGACGATCCGACGTATTGGAGCGTCGTATCCCGCGTGACCTCTGCCGTATCGATGACCCCATTGGAATTGTTATCAGAAAAATGAATGACCTGCGCCCAACTGCTCGTCAGCGGATACCCCATGATGGGACCCGAGATGGTCCGGCAGAAGCACGTTCGAAGAACCTTGTTGCGCAAGGCGCTGAAGGCCACCGCGAGATTCGCCCGCACCAGCGCTGTCTCGAACACCTGAACGGTAGCCGCGAGCTCCGTCCCTTCCGTGACCCACGCGCCGTCGTTGGCGACTATAGTCGTGAATCCGTACGTGGCAGGACCGGGGACAAAATGCGGCGCGTCGCTCACGCGTTTTCGGTACCAGGTCGCTTCGATGCCCAGTCGGTTGTCGAACAGCCCAACGTCGAGGCCAGATTCCAATTCCCGGCTACGCAAAACGGGTCGGGTCGGGTTTATCGTCGTCGATCCAGGAATGGGGATGAAGGCATACTCGAATAGGAGGTCGCTGTCATAATCGCGGCGATCACCGGCCTCGCCGTAGGCCGCTCGGAGCCGCAACGTGGAGAGCGACTTGAACGCGGGAAAAAACGGCTCCTTCGACAAATGCCAGGTCGCGCCCACGAATGGGTAAGTCGCATTCTTCAATGCGAATAAGAACTTGCTGATGTCGTCATGGCGCGCGCCAAGCTCGACAAACCGTCGATCGTCCCAGGCCAGGGTTTGGCGGACGGTGATGGCGCGGGTGTCTCCAGTCCCTTGGGCGCGCCGCGAGTCCGCGCTCGAACGAAGGGTCGTGTCTCTGAGTGAGTGTGACTCGGCGTGTGTCTCGGTATGGCGAACGTCGCTCGCATAGGCGAACGCGAGCGTCGTCGTGGACCGCACTCTCTCCGGACCGTACGCGGCGCTGATGGACGTTGTGCCCGACGTGCGCTGCGTTCGCGCCGTCGCGGCATTTCGCTGGACGACATCGGAGCGAACGGGTTCACCGGTCGTTACGAGTCGCTCAAAGAGAGGGCTTGTGTCGATGTCGCTAAGCCGCGAGTCTTCTCGACCCAAAGCGGCTCGTGCGACGAGCCACGGCGCCGGCCTCCACTCGGCGTCGATCCCGCCTCCGAACCGTTTGCTGGTTTGGTCGACGTGCTGCGATTCTACTGGAAGAAGGCCGGCTCGACTGAGCGGCACGCTATCTAATAGCGCCGACGCCAACAGCGTCCGCCCATCGGGGAGCCGAAGGTCAGAGTGGATCAGCCACGCTCGCGACCGGAGCGACAGATTGGGCGTTGGATCGAACGTCAGCGCGGCGCCGCCGGTGTAACGGCGCAAATTGTTGTCGCCCAGCGAGCCATCTTGCGCCTGCGTGCTGCCGCGAATGAGCGCCGAGAAGTTGCGCCCCGGCGTCGCGGAAATCGACCCGCCGACGTTCGCCAAACGTCCGACGCGGAAGGGTGTGTAAGTCCGAAGCGGATCCAAAGTGCTCAATTGCGTATTCGGCGCCGTTCCCGTGCGTATGAAGTTCAACGGATACGCCGTGCCATCCATCGAGTTGCCATAGTCGGCAAACCCAGACACTCCGATCGGGTCGCTCTGGCCGCGCGATGGAACTCGCGTGGTCACAAGAATGACCCCGCCTGCAGCGTCGGTTCCATACGCCGCCGCGGCAGCCGGTCCGCGCAACACTTGAACGCAAGAGATGGCATCGAGCGGAATGTCATCGAGTCTCGACGGCGCCTGAGGGTCTATCCCGATTAGCTGCGCATCGAAGTTGTCGTCGACACGAATGCCGTCGATGAATACGATCGGGCGCTGCGGCGTAGTCAGCCCGCCCGGCCCGCGAATGGAGATGCGCGAACCCGTTCCGGCGACACCGCTCGAGCGCATCACGCTTACACCCGGAAGCCGGGCGGTCAACGCGTCCGAGAGTGTGCGGCCGGCAATTGACGAAAGCGCCGCGGAGTCGAGGGTCGCGACGGAGGCAGCCGTCGATTTCAACGAAATTGGTGCGGCACCAGGAACGAGACTGACGCTGGCCTTGCACGTCGACGCCGTAGGCTGCTGCGCTTGTGACGCGCCGTGTAACACGAGCATCGCCGTGCAGACGAGAAACGCGCGAACACGCATTTGAGTGACCTCTAAATGAGGGCGCTGAAAAGTCGTCGGGCTTTGGGCAACGCCGGAGCATCCCGGGGCCGAAGCAAGCCGCTGGCTCTCTATAGCAGGCTCGTCACCAAACTAGCCGCTTGTCAGCGCGCCACACAATCCAATAGGCTTTGGTATGCGCGTGTACCGAGCAGTCCTCTCAGTGGCCGGTGTGCTCGTCGCGATTCCCGCGACGGTCCTGGGCGTCGACACGTTCGTACGTTGGAAGCCGGCGCCCGACCGCGCAGTCGTCCAGCGGGTCGATGCCTCAAAGGATCTCGATACGTACCTGCGCGGCCGCGAAGACTCCGTGGTCGACGTGAAGCCGGCAGCGCGCAAACGCATCATCTGGCGCGACTCGATACGGAAGACCAAAACCCCTCTCGCCATCATCTATCTCCACGGCTTCTCGGCGACACGCGCCGAGCTGTCGCCCGTGGTCGAGCATCTGAGCGACTCGCTCGGCGCCAATGTGTTCTTCACGAGGCTCGCCGCGCACGGAATGAACAACGGTGAAGCGTTTGCGACCGTCTCTCCTCAGCAGTGGATCGATGACGCGCGTGAGGCGCTCGAGATCGGTCGTCGGCTTGGCAATCGTGTCGTCGTCATCGGAACGAGCACCGGCGCACTCCTCGCGATGGAGCTCGCCATGGAATCGCACGACTCGCTGGCGCCAGCGGCGCTGGTGCTCGCGTCGCCCAACCACGAGCCGGCTGATTGGAGAGGACGATTCGTCGCGGGTCCGTTCGGTCCGCGGCTCGCGCGTTTGATCGGAGGGACATACCACGGATTCAAACCCGCCAATCCTGCGCAAGCCGAGCTGTGGACGACGCGTTATCGAAGCGAAGGCGTGGCGGCGCTGATGGATCTCGTGCTCTACGGGCAGACGATCGACGTTTCGAGAATTCACATCCCGGTGCTGACGCTATACACGCACAAGGACGACGTCGTGCGCGTCGACCTCATTCGGTCGCGGCACGCACAATTCGGGTCGCACCTCAAGCAGATCGTCGACGTCCCTGAGGCGACGAACCACGTGCTCGCCGGCGACGCGATGGGCCCGCGCGCGACCGACCCCGTCGTGAATCTCATCACGAGATTCGTCCGCACGAGCGTTTCGGAGCCGAGTAGCCGCGGAGGATTATCGCCGATGAAACGGCGCTAACTCACGCTGTTCATCCGCGAAATCCGTGCAATCCGTGCAATCCGTAGCCCAAAATGCTCTTAACACCAGCTTGTATGGCTGCGGATTTCGCGGATGTCGCGGAGAGACCGGAGAGCGCCAGTGCTGCTGATCGAGCGTATGCATTCCCCGTTTGCAGTTTCTTTGCGATCCTCACGTTTTGCCGCGGTTCAAAACAAAGCACGCTGAGGACGCTGAGGAAACCTATTTGAGAGGGCTACGGATCCAGGGTGAAACCGGACGCTACCTCACGTCTGTTCATCCGCGAGATCCGCGAAATCCGTAGCTCAAATTGCTCTTAACACCAGGTTGTATGGCTACGGATTTCGCGGATGTCGCGGAGAGACCAGAGAGCGGCACTGCTGCGACTAACACGGTCATCTGCCGACAGCTGTCCGCAGCTTCGCCGCAAGATCGCCCCGGTTTCCAACTTCGATGCCGTCCATCTCGAGCCAGTTCTGAACGTCACGCAGCTCGTCGGCCAGCGCCGGCGCGACGCGCTTCGCGGTCTGCCCAGGCTCGAGATGCGCGCTCCGCACCATGAGAATTCTCCGATCGCGATCTGCCTTCAGATCGCAGCGCGCCACGAGTGTGTCGCCGAGGAGGAACGGAAACACGTAATAACCATAGACGCGCTTTGCGACGGGCGTATAGATCTCGATCGTGTATTTCATGCCGAACAACCGCTCGATACGATCGCGCTCCCACACGAGCGAGTCGAACGGCGTGACGAGCGCCCGTGCGTCGACCAAACGCGGGACACGCACGTCCGGATGTAGGTACGCCGGCTCGCGCCAACCTTCGACGCGGGCTGGCAGCAAGCGTCCCTCGTCCACGAGCTCCGCGACGAGACGTTTCGCGATCGGTTTCGCCCGCCCTTGTGAGGACTTCTGCCACCACGGACCCGGCGGACGTCGATCGTGCCAGCCGTCCGTCTTGAAGTAGCCGACGACGTCGGTAAACGTACCGACGCCGTACGCCTTCGCGGCGAGACAGATCAGCTGCTTCATCGCCTCTTCGCGCGGCGGAGCCGGCGCATCGAGCGCGGCGCGCGGAATCACACGCTCGGCGAGATCGTACACGCGCTCGAATCCTCGGCGGCCGGCAATGGCCACGATGCCGGAGTCATACAGGTGTTCAAGGCGTGCCTTGCCCTCGCCCCAGCCCCACCATTTTCCGACGCGTTTGCCGGGCTCAGTCAGGTCGCTCGCCGTGATCGGGCCGCGCGTCGCCACTTCGTCGTAGACCTTCGCGAGGTTGGCGCCACGCGGCGTCTGCATGTACGCGCGCGTCTCGTCCTGATGCATGCGATAGCGCACGAGCGGATAGAGCGCGATCGGGAGCAGGCTCGCGGCGTGTCCCCAATACTCGAAGAGCTCGCGTTTGCGGTACGCGAGTGAGTCGATCACATCGCTGCGATACGGTCCAAGGCGCGCGAACGCGGGTACGTAGTGCGCGCGTGCGACGACGTTGACCGAATCGATTTGAAAAACGTGAATCTTCGCCGCGAGTTTGCGGATATGGTCGAGCGACGGGGTTGCCGGCCGTTTGCCGAACCCTTGCGACGCAACCGCGAGTCGCCGCGCCTCGGCGAGCGAGAGTGTGGTGGACACGGTTTTTCCGCTTCAACGCTCGTCCGCTTTACCGCTTCTCCGCTTTACCGCTTCTCCGCTTCACCGCTCAGCGGCTCCTTGGCTCCGAGGTGAAAACCTCGACGGCACACGTGAACACGCGTGCTTCGCCTGGAGGGATAGCCCCGACGCCGACGACATGACGCCCCACTTCTTCCCCTCGGTCGTTGCGGACCGAAACCACGACGGAGTACTCCCACGGCTCGCCGGAGGTGGGATGCCGGATGGAACCCTCAACGCGAAACGGCGTGAACGTCACGACCGGAGGCGACGCCGTCGATCCAGTCTCGAATCGAAGGTGCTTCCGGCAAGCCGGACAGAGTGCTGCGCTCTGCAGAATCTCCGTCCGGCAGTGCGGGCAGGTGCGCGTGGCGCCTGCCGGTGCCCGTCGAACTGTGCTCACGACGCCTGACTAGTCCCCAACGTGAATGTTTTCGAAACAGGCTCGTCCGCCCAACCAAATTCCACGCGGCCGCGCATACGCGATCCGGCGGCGACGGTGAGCGTGCCCGCCTTCAGGTCACCGTTCAACACGCCGCTCTCGAGAATCTCGACGCGCGCGGCGCTCTCGATGTTTCCTTCCACTTCACCGCCGATGGCGACGGAACTGGCGCGAACGCTTCCGATCAGCTTCGCACCGCTTTCGATCACGAGATCGCCCTGGATGGTGACGTCGCCCTTGAACTTTCCAGCGAGGCGTACGTTTCCCGTTCCGTCGATTTTGCCTTCGATGGTGATGTCGGCGGCGATGAGCGACTCTCTCAGCTCACGGCTTGCGACACGCCGGCCGGACGAGATGGGCGCGATTTCGGGGGGACTGAACTCCGACTCCTTCTTCAGCAACGATTCCGGTGTCATCGTGGACGCGTCCTTCTTGGGGGTAGCAGGTTCCTTCCATAAGGCCATTTTTCTGACGTCCTGTTGAAGATCGCGAACGAAATACCGGCGAACACAACCGGTCCCGCTGTTAGCCGCATCACCAAAGCCGAGCCCGAGATTGCTTGACGTTGCATCACGAACCGGCGGTCCACCAGGGGCGCACGCAGAATCCGCCGACTGCTTACAACACGAGCTGACCGACCGCTCGTCACAAGCTACAAGTTCATTCGCCGAACGAGATCCTCGAACCGCGGATGGCCACGCAATGGAGCGAGGACCGGATTCACCTTCAAGTAGGCCAACCATCCGCGTCGCTCGGCGAACGCGACCTCCGTCCAATCGAGCGCGCGATCGAGATTGCCCAGCCCGAGCTCGATCATGGCCAGGCCCACCGGTGACACGTAGTCCCGTTCTCGTTGCCGCTCTAGCTCCGCAAGAATCGTCCGCGCTTCCGTTTTTCTACCGGCAAGACCGAGAACATATCCGAGCGTCGCAAACGTGTAGTTGCACTCGGGAAGATCGAGGACTTCGCGAAGCACACGTTCGGCCTCGGCAAAGTCGCCAGAAAGAGCGAGCGTCAATCCTAGAAGCCGGTACGATTCCTCGGCGTTGGGGTTCATGGTGATCGCCCGCTCGAAATGGAATCGAGCCTGGTCGTAGCGGCGCGCATAGACAAACGAAAAGCCGAGCGAACGGAGGGCGGAAACCGATCCGGGGTCCAGCTCCACGGCAGTCAGGCCCTCGACCAGCGCGTGATCGATCGCCCCGCGCGACGCAAGCAAAAACTGATACCACTGATGCGCCGGCGCATAGAGCGGATCGCTTTCGATCGCGCGCTTGAATTCCGCTTCAGCCGCTGCCCAATCCCAATCATATATGAAGAGGCCCCACGCAAGCGACGCGTGCGCTTCGGCGAGCGAGTCGTCGAGCTCGAGCGCGAGGCGAGCGTATTTCTTCGCCAGCTCGAGGCCCGACTGCACGCGCACGTTGCGATAGTCGACCTGGAGCGCGTACGAATCCGCAAGACCGGTATACGCGAGGGCGTACTTGGGATCTTCCGCGATGGCTTGCTCGAAGAACGCGATCCCGCTGCCGACGCCTGCATCGGTCCGCCGGTTCCACTCGAAGCGGCCTTTCAGATACAGGCTGTACGCACGTACGTTCGTCGTGTGACGCTCCACCACGGGTGTGGGAAGATCCACGAGTTGGTTCGCGCGCAACGTCGTCACGATGGTTTGCGCGATCTCATCCTGAATGGCAAAGACGTCGTCGAGCTCACGATCGTAGCGTTGCGACCACAGCAACCCGCCATCCTCAGTCGACGAAAGCTGGGCCGTGATCCGCAGACGTTGTCCTGAACGGCGAACGCTACCTTCGAGCACGTACGACGCGTCCAGCAGCGCACCGAGCGCGCGCACGTCCTGCGGCTTGCCCTTGAGCGCGAACACGCTCGTGCGCGACGCGACGCGAATCCCACGCAGCTTCGCCAACGCATTGATCAACTCGTCGGTGATGCCGTCGCTGAGATACTCGTTTTCAGCGTCGGGGCTCGCGTTGACGAACGGCAGAACGACGATGCCGCGCGGAGCACGGCTCCCGACGCGCGAACGCAGCGCGCGATCCATTCGCAGGGCCGTCGTGAACTCGGTCACGCTGTTGAATCGCCGAGCCGGGTCTTTCTCGAGCGCGCGGTGAATGGCGGCTTCCAAACCGGGCGGGACTTCGGGACGGAGTGTCCGCAGTCGACGCGGCTGCTCCGTGACGTGTTTCGCCATCACTTGCAGCGGCGCCGCTCCAGAGAACGGCGGCACCCCTGCAAGCATCTCGTAGACAACACACGCCAGGCTGTAGATATCGCTCCGACTATCGACCTGCGGCTCGCCCGACGCCTGCTCGGGGCTCATGTATTCTGGCGTGCCGACAGCGATTCCCGGCTCGGTCACCGCGGTCGTGCTGCTTTTCTTCCCGACTGCCCGCGCGATTCCGAAGTCGGCAAGCAACGCATGTCCGTCGGCAAAGAGAATGTTCTCAGGCTTGACGTCGCGGTGGACGAATCCCGCGCGATGCGCGAAATCGAGTCCTGCGCCGACTTCTTCCGCGATGCGGATTGCCTCTTGGTGCGGCAAGGTGGAATCGCGCGCGAGTCGATCGCGAAGCGACCCACCCGGGACGAACGCGGAGACGTAATAGAGCAGTCCGTCGGCTTCGCCCGAGTCGTACAGCGGCACGAGATGCGGGTGCGACAGCCGCGCGGCAATGCCGATCTCGCGTGCGAACCGCTCCGCGCCGAACGCAGCCCCGACGTCCGGATGCAAAACCTTGATCGCGACCTGTCGCTCGTGTTTCGTCTCACGCGCGAGGTAGACGACGGCCATTCCGCCGCGGCCGATCTCGCGCTCGATGACGAAACGCGAAGCGAGCAGCGACGGGGGCGCGAGAGAGGTGGGGCTGGTCACTCCTAAATATCGTCAGGGTGCAGGGGTTGAGCGTGGGGTTCAGCCAGCCCAGGGCACCCCGCCGCCCGGGCGCGCTAAATACTGCATCCCCTCGAGCGCGCCGCCGCCGTTCACCTGAAACGCCTCGTAGCGCACGTGCGATTCGGTCGACACAACCGACCCATCGCCGAATCCGACCTCGAGCGTTCCCGCGCGCGTCACCGTCAGGTACGTCACCGCTCGACCGATGAGCGTGAGCAGCGGCGCCACCTGCTCCGTCTCCTCCGGATCGATGGTGCGCGACGTTCCATCTGGAAGTGAAAGACGAAACGGCGCACTCAGGCGAATCTCGAGCAACGCCTGCAGCGTCCACGATTCCACACTACACGACGTGCGGTGGACGCAGAGCTGAGTGACCGGTTGATTCTCGAACGTCCATGCGTGTCGGTCGAACGATTCGTCCAGAATGGCCGCCATATCCTCCCTGTCATCCCGAGCATCCCCTCTCCGTCATCCCGAGCCCTACGTCGCTTGCGCTCCTCAGGGCAGGCTCCGCGAGGGATCTGCTCTTCGCCGGACTTCTTTCACACGGGCGCGTTCAAAAGTACACGAGCTCGCCGCCCAATACTCGCGCGGGCGCCGCAAGACGATGGACCTCCGATTCGCCCGCATCTCGAATATGCACCACCGTTGCGCCGAGTGACGTGAGAATGTCAGCGATGATGCGACGGTGACAGCGCCACCACAGCACCTCGGCGCACATCACGGCCGTCCGGAGTCCGCGTGCCAGCATCAGCAGCTCGAACAGCGCGGACGCGAACTCTTCGGTTGCCGTGTAGTCGGCGTACGCGCGGAAGGAATCGTTACGCCACCCGACGTTCACCGACTTCGCATTCGCCCGACGACGTCCGCCGAGTGACTCGAGCCACCAGTAGTAGATGTGGTGCGAGGCGAGGGCACGTTCGAGCGTGGGCCGGTTGAACTGTGGGAGTCGACGGGAGCCGGGGAATCGCCGCACGTCGACGAGGAGCTCGATGTCGTAGACGCGCAGAACGTCGACGAGCTCGTCGATCGAGCGAGTGGAGTGACCCACGGTCCAAACGGTGAACACCTTCGGAGGCTCTGAATCGGTTGGTGACGTCCGACAACTACGGGCACTGCTTGTTTCGGTGCTTGAACCGATTTTCGAATGACGCCTAGAGCCGCGCTCTCTTCCCAAGTCTCGACTCTGGCACTCAACGCCACATCGTAGTTCTCAAGCAGCTATGGTTTTTCCGTTGCCGTCCCGTTTTGTCCTTCGTTCCTCCCCGTTTCTAGCAGGTTGGCAAGACTGGCACCCTATCCCACCGCCAGCGCTGCACGCAGTCGTGCTCCCCAACTCTCGAGCGTCCCCCGATCGGGATGCTTCGGCGCGTGAGGATAGACGCGCAGCATGTCGTCGCCGAACTGCCGCGGATGAATGTGAATGTGCAGATGCGGGATTTCTTGATGCGCGCCCGCTCCCGCCGAGTGCCAGACGCTCAGTCCGTCGTTGGGAAATACCGCGTCGATCGCGCGAGCAACGTTCGCGACCGTCACCATGAGGGCGGCCGCGGTGGGGTCGTCCGCTTCACGAATGTCGGCGAGGTGCTGGCGCGGGATGACCAGCACGTGTCCGGAATGAAATTGCCGGAGGTCGAGAAAGGCGATCGTCTGTGCGTCGCTGCAGACAATGGCTGCCCGTACCCTCCCAGCGGCGATGTCGCAGAACGCACAGCCGTCAGATTCGTCAGCCATCAGAGTTCTCAGATCGGTTGTTCAAGCAGTCGCGTCACTCGTGGTCGATTCCTCCAGCGGCCAGTACGGCATGCCTGTGTCTCGCACGCGCGCGTAGATCACGCGATCGATGACGGTCCCGTCTTTGACTCCACCGCGCACCAGGACCGCCTCGCGATAATAGCCCGCCTTTTCGAGCACACGCATCGAGCGCTGATTCCAGCTGAAGACGGGTGCATAAATCCGAATCAAGTCCGGAATCTCGAATGCCGCGGCCGTAACCGCCTCCAGCGCCTCCGGCATGATCCCCTGCCCCCAAAACGGGCGGCCGAGCCAATAGCCGATTTCCCAACTCAAGCGTTCGACGTCCTGACCGGGATCGAGCGCGATGCACCCAACCGCTTCACCGCCGACATCAATCGCATAAACGCCAGGCGCGGGCGGCTGCCCCGCCACGTCGGCGAGCCACTCGTCGGCCGCCTCGTTTGTATACGGATGCGGAAAGACGTCCCGCAGGTTCCGCCACACCTCGCGATCGTTTGCGTAGTGAATGAGTGACGCTCGATCTGACTGGCGCCACGGCCGAAGCAGCGACTGGGTACACCGGATTTCGAGTGGAAGCATTTACGCCGTTTGATGAGACTGGCACAACGGTAACGCGAAGACCGCCATTGCGCGATTCGGGGCCGAACATTACCCTGTTATGGGAAACCCATAGGACGCGCCGATGGCGGACAAACTCGAAGTCCAGCAAGGCACCCTCGCCCTCATGATCCTCCGAACGCTGGAGGTCCTCGGCCCGCTGCATGGCTATGGCGTGGCGCGCCGCATCGAGGAGACCAGTAAGAACCGACTCACGCTCAACTACGGCACCCTCTACCCCGTGCTGATCAAGCTCGAGCAGCAAGGGTTCGTCACCGCCGAGTGGCGCCAGTCGGAGAACAACCGCCGCGCCAAGTATTACTCGCTCACCGCCGCGGGACGGAAGCAACTCGTCCGCGAAACGAGTGACTGGTACCAGACCGCCGATCTGATCGCGGCGTTCCTCGCGCCGCGCCGGGAGGGACGATGAGGCACATTCGCTCTGCGCTCGCTCGCATTGCCGGCATCTTCACGAGATTTCGTCGGGACGCCGACCTCCGCGACGAGCTGCAATCGCATCTCGACATGGAGACGGAAGAGAATATCCGGCGCGGCATGCATCCCGACGAAGCACGCCGGCGCGCGCTCATGGCATCTGGCGGGCTCACCCTCGCCGCGGAAGCGGTCCGCGACCAACGCGGGCTTCCGTGGATCGAAAGCATCGCCGCCGACATTCGCTACGCGATGCGCACGCTCCGCCGCAGCCCGGGCTTCACTACGATCGTCGTGATCACGCTGGCGCTCGGAATCGGCGCGAACACTGCGATCTTCAGCGCCGTTCGCGGCGTGCTGCTCAAGCCCCTTCCCCACCGTGACGGCGATCGTCTCGTCTACTTGCGTCATTCGATGGACGGACCGGGCGGCGAAAACATCGCATTCTCTGTCCCCGAAGTTCGCGATTTCCGCAACGGCGCGCCGTCGTTCGGAAGTATCGCCGAGTATTCGCAGTGGGCGGTCACGTTTCAGAGCGACGAGGGAGCGGTGCGCCTCGACGCTGGTCTAGTGACAGGCAACTACTTCGATGTCATGGGCCTGTCGCCAGTACTCGGACGGCTGACCCGCTCGAGCGACGACGGAATTGCCGCACCGCCAGTGGTCGTTCTGACGCACGAATACTGGATGAAGCGTTTTGGCGGCGACCCGGCAATCGTCGGCAAGCAACTGAAGATCGACGGCAGACTGGCGACGGTGATCGGTGTTCTGCAGTCCGCACCGTTTTTCCCCAGCCGTGTAGACGTGCTGCTCAACATGTCGATCAGCCAGCATCACGTCAGTGCCTTCATGGTCGAGGGACGCACGCACCGCATGACCGAAGTCGTCGCGCGGCTTGCGTCCGGCGCAACGCTCGAGCAGGCACGCAACGAGGTGGCAACCGTCAGTCAGAGAATTCAAAGGGAATTCAAGGACGCGTACGATCCGGGCTCCAATCACCGGATCTCGGTCATCCCATTTCGCGACGTTTTCGGCGAGCGCGCGCGCACGACCTTGTGGCTACTAATGGGCGCTGCCGCATTCGTCATGATCATCTCGGCGGCGAATGTCGCGAACCTGACGCTGATGCGTGGCGTCCGCCGCGAGCATGAGTTGGTCGTGCGGGCGGCGCTTGGGGCGGGAGCAGCGCGTCTGCGACGGCTCTTGCTCGTCGAGAACCTTCTGCTCGCGTTTTTGGGAGCAGCGCTCGGCATCATCATCGCGATCGGCGGAGTTCGACTCCTGACCTCTCTCGCCGAACGATATTCCACGCGGGCGAACGAGATTCGCCTCGACGGCGTGGTACTCGCGTTCACCGTCGCGCTGTCGACGACGGTGGCGCTCGCGCTGTCTTTCCTGTCGTCGCTGCCGAGTGAAGGCGGCTTCGCTTCGTGGATTCTCGCTGGCGCTCATCGCATGAGCGGACGGCTCGGCAAACATCGCCTGCAGCGTGGGCTCGTTGTCTTACAGATCGCCGTCTCGGTGGTGCTGCTCGCCGGCGCAGGCTTGCTGACGCGCACGATGGTGCGCCTCGCCGACGTCAGCACCGGTCTTCGCACCGAAGAAGTCCTCACCATTCACGTGCCGCTGCTGACGGCGACTGAAATCCTGACGAATCCGTCCTCGGACGTCGGTGCAAAGCTCCGCTACGATCGCATGCGCGATGAAATCCGGGCGCTTCCCGGAGTGGTGGACGTTGGAATCGGATCGCCGATGCCGCTCGAGAGCTCGGACGTTCAGTTCGAGGTGAAGGCCGAAGGCAAGGCGCTCGCCGTCGGCGAAGCGATACCGCGCGCCGAGTATCGGGTGGCCAACCCAGAGTTTTTCCATTCGGCGGGAATGTCGGTCGTCAAAGGACGTTCGTTCGCTCTGACCGATGGTTCCGGTGACGGCAAAGTGGTGATCATCAATCAGACGCTCGCCGATCGGTACTTCCGCGGCGATGATCCAATCGGCAAGCGTATCGCGTGGACGGGCGACGTGTTGCGCTTCACGCCCATCAGCGGCGAATGGCGTACGATCGTCGGCGTCGTCAGCAACACCCAAGACGGAGGGCTCGACGCGGAACCGCGGCCTGTCGTGTTCATGCCGTTCGCGCAGGAACTGGCGATGAGCGGAGGCCTCGTCATCAGGGCCGACAGCAACGTAGCGGAGCTCGCCGCAACGGCGACGCGCATCGTTCGACGGATCGCGCCGACGGCGCCAATTCTCAAGGTGAGGACAATCGCGCAGATCAAGGATCAGAGCGTCGCGCCGCGTCGCTTGAACGCTGCGCTCATCTCGTCGCTCGGCGCCCTTGCCGTGATCATCGCGGCCGTGGGCATTGCCGGAGTACTGGCGTTCTCCGTCAGCGCACGGACCAACGAGATCGGCATCCGCATGAGCCTCGGCGCTGATGGTGGCCGAGTGCAGCGAATGATCCTGCGTGAAGGTGGAGTGCTGTTGGTGATCGGCCTCGCACTGGGCGTCGGAGTCGCGTTTTTCGCCTCGGAGGTCATTCGCGGTCTTCTCTTTGGTATCACGCCGCACGATCCGACAACGCTCGTCGGCGTCGCGGTTTTGATGGCAGCGATCGGAATCGTAGCGTGCTGGATTCCAGCGCTGCGCGCGGCACGAATCGACCCTGTGACCGCGATGCGCGCGTAGGAGAATCGTATGGAACCGATTTATGCTGTCCACATCGTCGCCGGCAGTTTGGCGCTCATGTCCGGCTACGTCGCGATCTTCGCAGCGAAGGGTGAAAGGCTACATCGCAAGGCGGGCAGATTGTTCGTGTACGCGATGCTCACGATGTGCGCATTCGGCTTCGTCCTGGCGCTTGGGAAGAAGTGGCAGGTCGTGAACGTCCCCGCCGCGGTGATGACCGCCTATCTCGTCGTCACGTCGTTGACGACGATTCGCCCACCCCAATCGGGTGGGCGATCGCTTCACGTCGGTGGAATGGTCGTGGCATCCATCGTTGGCCTGACGACACTCACCTTCGGAGTTCAGGCTATTGCTGCTGGCGGAAATCGCGACGGCATTCCGGCGTTTCCATTTTTCTTGTTCGGCGTCGTGGGTGTCATTGCGAGCGCTGGCGACCTGCGTCTCCTGCGCACCGGCCCGTTGCACAGTACGTCGCGGTTGACGAGGCACCTGTGGCGGATGAGCTTCGCGCTCTTCATCGCCGCGATGTCGTTTTTCCTCGGTCAAGCGAAGGTGATTCCGAAGCCGATTCGGATTCCTGGCTTGCTTGCGCTGCCGGTCGTTGCGGTGCTGGTGACGATGTTGTACTGGCTATCGACGCTGAAACTCCGGCGACGCGAAAGCGATCGCCAACACCTCACGCAGTCGTTGACCTCCGTCGGCTGAGCTTCGCTCGTCGCTCCCCGCAGGACGCACGGCGAGAAGCGCGTCGCGCGTCGCCGACTCGGCGAATCCGCCGAGCATGACTTTCATCACGGCGTTGACTTGGTGGTCCAGGTCGACGGTCGACAGCGTGGACCAGTCGCGCCACTTGATGACGACGGCGCCGTTCGCAAGCTCGCTGCCGTATTTGATGCGTTTGTACATCATGCCGGAGTTCATCCATGCTCCGCCCTTCTCCGGCCACCCATCGGGAGCGGCCCATCCAAAGTTCGGTTGCCCCAGTTGAGCGATGAGACGCGCGGTCGCTGGCGTCGTGTCGACCGGCGCGTCGACCGCACGCCGTGCGCTGACGACGAGCTCGAACGGCGTCTTCACTTTCGCGCGGAATGCCGAGCGTGAGAAGAACTCGGGGCTCGTGACGATCGTGCGTACGACTTGCGCGATGTCACCGTCGGTGCGTGTGAACGTCGCGGCGGCACGTTCGACGAGCGACGGAGGTGGATCGTCACTCACGAGCCGTCGCGCAAGCTTGAAGGCGATGTGTTTGGCGGTCGACGGATGCCGCGCGAGAATGTCGAGCACCTCTTCGCCGTCCTCGATGCCTCGGCCGGCTTGCAGCGTGTGACCGAGAACGATTTTAGTGCCAGTGTCGTGCAAATCCGGCCGAAATGCGAAGACGCTCGGGCTTCGGCCACTAAAGGTCCATCCCGTCAGCGCCCGTGCAACCTCGATCACGTCTTGCTGCGTGTAGCCGCCGTCGACGCCGAGCGTGTGAAGCTCGAGCAACTCCCGGGCGTAGTTCTCGTTCAAACCACGTTTGGTGCTGAGATAGTTGTCGAGGTAGAACAACATCGCGGGACTCTGGGCGACTGCACCGAGCAGGTCGCGAAACTTGCCGAGCGTGTGCGGACGCATCACGTCGCGGTCCCACACCGTCAGCGCGTCGGGTGACGGCATCTTGCCGCTGTACACGGAAAAATGGGTTTCCCAGAAGTCTGATAGTACTTCCTGCAACTGGCGCTCGCTGACCTGCGCGCGCGCGATTTTGCCCGCAAACAGCATATCGTTCGACGAGGCGGCTGCCACCAAGCGGACGGTGAACTGTTTGAGCGCGCGTATCGCGGCCGTGTCCTTGGCGAGGTCTCCAACCGGCCTCGTGGCCAACGCCGATTGCATCGCCTCGATAGACGTGATCGCGGTCGTCGGCCGATTCCAAGCGGGATTGCTCGCTAGGGCGACGGTGACGGCACTGTCTGGGATCGACTCGGGACGCAGCTGCTGATCGATCCATCGATTGATTCCCATCGCCGTCACCCGCTCGGCGTCCCCGGAGCGCGCGCCGTAGGTGAGACGCGAGAGAACGTGTGAGATGCGCTCTGTCTCCGAGAGTTTTTGAGTGGGCGATCCCGCCGGCTCGGAACGCGATGCCAGAGACGAGCAGCCCGCGAGGGCACCCAGCACGCTCGAGCACAGTACAGCACGAGTGAGGGACGACATGGAAATGCCTCCACGGTCACAGTGCCAACGTCTTCTTGACTGCTTAGAACACCGGAAGCGCTCAGAGGGTTGCCTGCATGCGATCTTGACCCTCGCCAACAGGCGCAGCAGCATTGTCATCTGGTCGGCGTTTTCGCCCTAGATCACTTATTTGATGCGAGTCTCGGAGCTTCGGTTTGGCGCTCGAGTGCGTCTAGTCCTGCTGGCTAGCGTCGTACTCGCCAGTTGGACCCCGCCCGCGTCGGCGCAGCGGTTCGGCCGATACGGCGGGGCCTGCCAATTCAGTTGGGACGACCAAAACTACTTCATCTCGCCGTTTTTTCGAGGGAACCCGCGGTACGACGGCCGGGTGACCTTCGCGCGCATCAAGTATCGTGGGTCGTACGAGTGTGGCCGCGAAGGCCCCGGATGGTCACACGACTATCCGCGCACCGAATCGCACTTCATGCGCATCCTGCGCGAGATCACGACTGTTCGTCCGTTCGTCGAAAGCGGTCCGATCATCGGCAGCGCCATCGTGCGTCTCGACGAGCCCGAGCTGTTCTCGTACCCGATCGCGTATCTATCCGAGCCTGGTGGTTGGACGCTGAGTGACGCGGAGCTGAACGGCCTCCGTCGCTACATCAAGCGCGGCGGCTTCATCATCTTCGACGACATCGAAGGCGAGCCGAACCCCGACTACCGCAACTTGATCGCACAGTGGCAGCGCGCATTCCCGGGATCAAAGCCGGTGCGGCTCTCGAACGATCACCCGATCTTCAACTGTTTCTTCAACATCGATCTCTCGAAGATCCCGGCGAAGATGCGCCGTGGCGCGCCGGAATATCTCGGCATCTTCGTCGACAACGATCCGAAGAAGCGGATGGTCGCGATCATCGACAACTTCGCCGACGTGGGAGAGCTCATCGAATACTCCGACGAAGGCTTCGACATCGTCCCGGCAAACGAAGCGTACAAGCTCTGGATCAACTACTTCGTCTACGCACTCACGCACTGAGCGCTACTTTGGCTTGGGAAGCGGCAGCTCGACATATCCGGGCGCCTTCGGAGCACGCTGAAACACATTGAGAAGCTCGCTCGGAGGAGCGACGAGCTTCCGCGCACGTAGGTCGAGCCAACCGCCGGTCGATCTCACCACTGCGGCACGCTCTCCTGTCGCCAGCCAGATCTCGTTCTCGAGCTGGAACCGCGAGCCGTCCGGGCTCATCGCTAACACCGCATATGTGACGACGACCGTCTCGTGGAGGCCGATCTCGCGGAAGTACTCCAGCTCGTCCTTCCGCACCACCGGACCGATCGCGAGCCGACGAAACTCGCTCGGCGGGAATCCGTTGTCGGCGAAAAATGACACGCGCACGTCGGCCGCGAGGTCGAGATACGCGGTGTTCGCCATGTGGCCATTGAAGTCCATCGTGCGCCAGCCGGCGAGGAACTCCTTCGCGTATCGATCGGTCATGTGAAAGGCTGTGGAGCTCAGGACTGCGGAGCGTCGGGGGTGTCGGTGTGCCCGGAGTCGGTTTGGAGCGGCGATGACACGAGCGCCGGCGTCGCCGCACTAGCATGGCTGAGGCGCGCGATGACGACGACACCGCCGTCCGGTGCTTCGATCAAGTTCACGAATGTCGCATGCACGACCCTGCCCTCGAGGTCGATGAGGTCGAAGCGCAGATCGGCGGCGGCGCGAAGTGCGGTGCCTGCCCCGTTCAGCGCCACACCTGACGTCGCCCCGAAGAAACCGAGCGACAGCAGTGCATCGGACCCGGCTCGAATCGTTGGCCGGACAGCATCGAGTGCCGCGACGGGCGTGAGCGTCCCGGCTACGAGCTCTCCCTCGGAAAGCTCGACGAACCCGACAGGAACGCCGTCGTGATTGACGCTATACCGCACATGGCCTCCGGGTTGGACTCTCGAGATCAAATATAGGAGGCGTGATCGTCGTGCCGTGGCGGCGGAGAAGCGACGAATCTTTGCCTTCGCTGGTTTTTCCGCGTAATCCGCGAAATCCGCAGCCAACACTCTGGTTTTGACAACAGGGTCTTCGAGAAACTGAGTGGGTAAGGTCCGTTTTCAGTGCCGTTGCCCGACCGATTTTCTGGCCGACGCGCATTCTTGTTTGGGATCGATGGCCCTAAAACCGGTCGAGCAACGGAATCGAACGGAAGACCAAAACGGAGAGAAAACGGAAAGAGCGGAAGCGCAAGATCTTCCGCGAATCCGCTATCCGCAGTTCAAAATGTTGTTAACACCAGAGTTTTAGCTGCGGATTTCACGGATTTCGCGGAAGAACAGACAGCCACGCCTTGATATCCGCAGCTGGACTGCGTTAGTGCCTAGCCGACGGT
>Ga0126377_10000891_pt1 | contig 19011 bp, 10 predicted proteins | sample PanSoiMetPlot_22_FD_92647 | JGI IMG/M metagenome (GOLD analysis project Ga0126377, IMG submission 92647) | Tropical forest soil microbial communities from Panama - MetaG Plot_22 | ecosystem: Environmental > Terrestrial > Soil > Tropical forest > Bulk soil | place: Panama | collected 2016-02-17 | reverse complement strand
CTGGCAGGCGCTGAGAACGACTAGATCGACTGGAGCACGCAGTCCATAGATGTCCTGCAAGCTCACAAAGCCATTTTGAGAAGTACCGTCAGGATCGATTGTTGAAAGGACCAATCCGGATTTTTCCGGCCGTTCTGGGTCAAGTAAACCATGGGTGGCGAAGTGGAGAATTGCAAATTGAGTCAAATTCGTGTGGAGCAGCCGTTCACGGGTAGCCGCGTGTCCGGCGAAAATGAATTCGCGCCCATCAGGGGTCAATTCACCCAGGTTTGCTAACTCACGATCGGCATAGAACAGCGGCCCAATTGTCGAGGAGTCGAACGATTCACGATTAAGTTCAATGGCCCGCAATGCTCGTTCGAAACTGTTTTCAGCGGCCTGCGTGGAAGCCACTTTCTCGCCCGCCCCTGTGTCGTCGTCTGTCTTTACCTGGTTGGACGCGAATACAGGAGCCCCAAAAGCTACCAACGGCTTGTCGGGCCGATTACGTCGGGTCGCTTCCTCCTGCAACTCCCCCAAAATTGAAGCAGAAGGAGTATTGACTATTTCGTGTCTTGCGACGAGTGGCTCATCAGTTTGAGGATCAGGAAGAATCTGAAACGGGATGTAGTTAAGCACGCCGTCAGCGGCCACAATTATGCGGCGTTTGTCCAATTCCTTAGCTACGGGCGACAACACAATCCTGCTCAATTCTTTCGCGGCTTTGGCTAGCTCAGTATCGCTTTGCGGACCAGGCCGATCTGACAGCAGTTTATAGACCCTTTGCGCAATCTCGTTGATGTGTCCTTGTGCCAACAGCTCATAACTCGTGATCGTCGTGCGGGTAATCGCCCAGACGTAACTTCGTTCTGTGCCCAGGTTAAATTCCAAAAGGACGGAATCGTCATCCAGCACCTGACTTTGGATGCGTTGCAGGTTCCAACTCCGAGGCTTAACAAGCTGCTCGTAATTTGGGTAGTGAGTCCGGATCTCTTCTCGGATCTTTTCGTATTCCGCCTCTAATTGCACGAGCGCTGTTTCCAGGTTGTCAAGTTCTTCTTTCTGATATTTTCCGCTCAGCAACGTTACCTTGTAGTCCTCTTTCACCTTTAACAATTGACGCAGTGAGGTCTCGCGCTTGGCGAGGTCTGGATCAAGGCCGGCTACTATGGTCGTTTGTGTAGCACGCAATACCTCTGACAGCGAGCGCCCCCGTGCAGATTCACTAATTTCAAAGGCGCGCACTGCGAGAGTTCCGGTTGGATCGTGCTCGTGTTGCTGCATGAGACACTCGATATAGCATGCGTAACGGTCATGAACTGACGCAGAAAACGCTGCTGTCAGATCAGTGCTGGTGGAAACGCGACGAATGTTTTCGGTAGCTTCGATGGCTTTGCGTAAATAGGCTTCTGCGGAATCGAATTTTCCGCTCGTCAACTCCAAACGTCCCAACGCGTAGAATAGCGCTGCTTGATTTAACCGATCGGAAAGGCGGATGAAAGTTTCCAGAGCCTCCGCATAGCTCTGCCTGGCACGATCGAGTCGTCCCTGTCGTTGATAGACTTGCCCTATGAGGGCGTGCACCTGGGCCACCTCTCTGGGATTTGCCGATCGTGCGTAGACGTTAAGGGCAGATTCTAGGTACTGAAGGGCCTTGGGGTATTCGCCCAGCGTTGTGTAAACCCTGCCGAGATACTGATTGCTTGACGCTCCTAAAAGCACGTCTTGGGGAAATTTGGAAAGCACTTCATTGAAGCGGTTCAAGGCTTCGGTCGGGTTTCCCAATAGATAATAAGTACAGCCAAGGCCCCAGGTCGCATATGCGATGAGGTGGGGGTCTTGAGTCTGGCGGTAATACTCCAGAGCTCGGGAGTATTGGGTAATGCCATCCTCTGGCGCACCGTTTTCATTGAAGGCTTCCGCCAGCCCCGAGGCGACTTGGCCCATCATCCGTGGTTCGGCCTCTTCCTTGACCAGAGATTGGGCATACGAAAGAAGTGAAATGCTGCGCTGCCACTCTCCTTTGCGGTACTCGATAAAACCCATCATGATAACGACGGCAGCCTGTTGCGGCGCATTCTTCAGTTCCTGCCAAAGCGTTAGCGCGACTTCATAATTTTGTGTTGCCTCAGGCAGCATGTTTTGGGCCAGGTAGCAGCGTCCCATTTGCGCATGGGTACGAGCGAGAGCGGCTTTGTCATTCAGGGTTTCCCATAACGCAAGGGCTTCCTGTGCCGTCAGCAAAGCCTTGGCATGGTTGTCGTAGTTTTGAAGGTCACTGAGGGTCAGCAGTGCTTGTGCTTTACCAGGGTCGTACCGGATCTGCGAACTAAGCTCGAGAGCGTTTTGAAGCTTTTCGGCAGCGCTGGTCCTATCCTGCAAAAGCAGGTAGGCTGCGGCCAAGCCATTCAAAGCGTCGACTTCAATGTCTGGATGCCCCGCAGCTTTGCCTAGTCTCAGAGCTTGAGAGTGATTCGATAGGGCGGCGTCAGGAGCATTCAGCACCAGTTGCAGGTTGCCCAGGCTATTGAATATTCTTGCCGCACTCACCACGTCACCCCTGGTAAGCGAGGCTTGTGCGGCGTCAAGGCGAGTTATTAAAGCAGCTTTTCGCTCCGGAAGGCTGAGAGCAGTGTCGTCAATCGTAGGCTCAACTTGCTGGCCCACCCTACCCTTGACTGGTGTCGTCTCGATTACGTCAAGACACAAGACGACACAGAGTAAGAAAGCCGAGGATAGGCCAGCAAGTACGTTGTGTTTACGTAATCGTACTAGTCTCACGAAAACCCATCAAAGAAATTCGGGCTAAGCCGTTGTTCTTCACCCGGTTCTCGACCTTTCGCAGTGAGAGCGACAGTCGAGTGCGGGTAATTCTTGATGGAAGAACAATCGCAGTCGCCGGTTGGATCATTGCCTCCACCCTTGCCTCGGCCCGTAGAATCTGAGGGTCCTCCTTTCGCCAGTTGTCCGTCTGCGTTGTAAATCAGCGTGGAAATCCTTTCCAGTAACGAAATATCTATACTGGTTGTTGACGCAGTCCTTTCGCGCAGATCACTAAGGACCTCTGTTTTGTGCGGTTTGCGCATGGTCTCCTTGAAGTACTCGGCGAGAAAGCCGCTCCAACCAGTTTTTTGAAACTTGTAGTCTTGATATCTGCCACCAACCATTCCTCGCTTACGCCTTGTCTTCGTCGATTTTTGTTCGCCCTCATTGTCTTGCCAAAACCCGCGATCTGATGGTTCGGTCCAAGGGAAGAAAATCGAAAGTCCATGGGAGTACTGATAGGCAGGGCCGGCGAATTCGGAACGAACGATTATTCCGCTATCGTGGTCAACAGCTCCTCTTGCCAGCTTATCCATTACCGTTACACACGCCCTCTTGAGATCCGACGTCGCATCCTCTGGAATGTCGGATCGCCGAAATCCGTCCACCAGACAGAGGCAGAAGTCATATAGATCAGTGTAGTTCTCCTGCCAGTAGCTCTGCGATTTGAGGTGCGCCAACAGAATGCGATCTTGTGTGGAGGGGTCCTTTAACCCCTTCGTGAGCTGCGCAGCCAATTTCTGGATAGGTTCTTTCAGTTCGCCGACCTTGGTTAAGTCTGACAAGCAAAGGTCATAAGAGTATCCAGCCAGCTGAAAGTCGTAACTGTTGTACAAGCAGTAGTAGAAAATCCTCGTGAGCATTGTTTTGATTGACGGCGCATTTTCTGACCGAGGGCCCTCGGCGCTGCCTGCGTCTGCATTGGATGACTTTCGCGACAGGTCTGGCTGCGCCGTGTCGGGTCTTAGAGCATCATCGTAAGGGTCAACCACGGCAACCGCAGACGCGTGTTGGGAGCCGCCGTTCCCCAGGAAATTAGCACTTTGTCGCCGTGCAACGGAGTTGCCAAGGTCCCTGGCTGTCCTCGCTTCATTTACTGTTTTCTCCGAGTTCGGTATAACCAGCAAGTCACCTGGGCCCGAAGGTCCCAGCTGGTTGAACACCCGCATCAATATTTGTCTATAAGGCCAACTCCCAACGAAGGCAGGGCCCTGCGAGGCTAGCATGTAGTGAGCAGTGTTCTTGAGTTCATAGGCAACCTCCACGCCGCTCATGGAGCAACTGTGAAAACCCACCAACTCGAACTCGCTACTATAATTAGACTTCTTGATCTTCTTTTTGAAGGACCGCAGCACCGCACCCAGGTCCGTCAGAGATAAAAAGTGTTTGGCGGTATTGTTGTCGTCACCTTTGCCTCGTCTTGACTGATCAATATCTCCCGAATGCTCGTCCAGAAGGAACAGGTCATTTCCCACAACCAGGCCATGCCCCATGATGAAGAGCATGTAGTGGCGAGCTGGATAATTCTTACTACAAAACTTGAGGAACCTCGACAGCGAGTGTCGGGGATTTGTTTCCTTATCCATGTCGACATCAAGTTTGGTTGCTTTGAAGGCAAAGGGGCGCTCAATCCCATCCATACTGTTGGTTGCTGAATACTGGAAGCCACCGCTGTTCGTCGACTGAATCTTATCGGAGATTTTCTTTAGCGATTCGCCGATGCTTTCTCGAATGTCAGATTGATTCCAAAGTCTGTCCATCACGAGACTTCTGCTTCTAGGCTCCTGGCGACTGAAACCGATGTTGCTTTCACCAGGGGCCATCAGCTTGTCAACATAATTGACGTCAAATATGTGCGTCGGCTCATTCGGCGTCTGTGGATCAAACTGCGCTATCACGTTAACTTCGGGATGAAACCCCGCGTCCTTAATTGCCTTGAGTTGTGACACGGTACTTGGGGCCAGCGGGTTATCGCTCGCAAGGTAGAACATCACCGTCCATTCTCGTTCCTTCACTTCTGTTTGAGTCATACAACTCCTCTCTTTTCAACCTAGCACTTGCCACTGAGCGACAAATGTTTGCCATCCCAGGGCCAGGATCCAAAAGGTTCAACTGTTTAGATTCACCTACTCTTAATGCGTACGAGCCGGAAAACGTTTCGCGCACTTAGCTGAGAAACGTTGGTTTGGGAATCAACCGCTTGTTCGCAGTCGAATATCGGCTGGCTGGGAAGAAGACTGTCAGGAGTTGGACTTTGTCCTCGGGCGTGAAGGACGTTGCAAATATGCGACGTCGCTATGAGAGATCAGCTCCCCGCCATTGTCAAGAGCTTTACGATGGCACCGCAGCTGCTTTAGCAAAAGATTTCCTTCGTAAGGGTCTCATTCGGACGAAACAAGCAGGGTCAACGGGCAAGGCGTTTGCTGGTGGCCTCGCGCTACATCAACGGCTAAGTGGTCAACTGAAGAAACTGACGCTTGCATGAAAGGAGTTTCATGGCCTAAGGCCTGATTTTGGATTTGTTGCTCAGAACGCGCGGCGTTGTGCGCGTCCCATATGAAGAAATCGCTTTACCTGCCGAACGAGTGCTGAGATCAGTAACGGTTCCACCTATTCAGTCATTAAGAAGTGGGAGTTCATTGCCTATCCAACGGTCTTTAGAATCTTACCGCGCTGTTGTCAAGTACGGCGGAACATCGAGAGCGATGAGTATTCACCAGGATACTCTTCGCTCAGTCCGGCCCACCTAACGACGTCCGGCGAAATCGTTAGGTCAGGACTTCATCAGTTGACAACCCGTTCGCCTAACAGCCACAGGCGAGGGCCAATGTATAACCCCGCGACCCCGCGATTAGGGCGTCGCTTTTGCGAAAGGTAAATCGAATTTGAAAGGACCCAAAATCATGAGCGCCGAAGTTGTTAGCGCTGCATCAGTTAGCGAAGCGAACAAGAAAACAAGTCTAATCCGGGAGCTTTTCAAACTTATGATCCCGAGTTTAATTACAGCAGTGTTTGGATTTCTTATTTGGAACGCTCAAACCCAGATCCAACAGACAGTTAACAGTAGTAACCAAATATTACTAATGCAAATGGTTCTGAAGGAGGAGTTTTATAAGCGAAGGCTGACGATATACGAAGAAGCCTGCAGGAACATAACCGGCGTCAGGTCTGCGCTTGATGAAGCTGGCGCAGCGCCCGAAAAAGAGACTCAAGCGATGATCAAACTGGCGGAGCTAGACAAGCTCAACAAAAGCAATGCGCTTTATTGGAGCGATGATCTCGAGAAGCGACTAGCTGCGTTGTGGTCATTGGGTATCGATAAATTGAGATACAAGCAGTTCGCGGATGAGGCTACCAACAAGAGTATTAGCTCTGAGATTTCAGGCCTGTATAAGCAGATGAAAGATGACTTGGCAGTAAAGGAGATGGCCCGCATAACGCACCAGAAGGACTAGTCACGCGATTGTTCGCCAGAACCAGCGTCCACAAACTTATAGTTTTTAGGAGGTTAAGAAACACAAATGCGTAGCAAACAAATTTTTGGCTTTAGCGGACTGCTTGGTCTATTACTTGTATCGTTGATTCCCTTAGTTGGGATTAACCAGGCTAGTGCCAAACGTAATGCCCCGATCGTCGACATCGTGACTGATTGTGCTGACGCAACCAAAGACTGCAAGTCACCGGTGAAGTATCTTGGAGAAAAGGACGGGTGTGCTTGTTTTGCCTGCGAATTCGGTAAACCAACCCAACGTATAATTTGCACAGCAAATCAAGACGACAAGAATAAGCTGATGGCCCAATCAAGAGTCAGGTAGGAAAGAGCAGGTTTATCAATAGAATTCTGACGCCAGCCAGTGAGGCAAGGGTGTCACAACTCGACCGACGGGGCGAAGAAAGTATCACGGACCATTGGCCCAAGGTGCTCGCAGACCGTTAACCAAACGAGGTCAATTACATGAAGGTAACCGTCGAAAAACCGGACGACTGGCTCAAGATCGCCAAACTTGGTGGTCCCGTCGTCGACCCGATGATTCTGCGCTGTGGCGAACTCTTCCTGCGCGGAGCCGCTGGCGTCAGCGATGTTAATGCAGCGTGGGACCTCATGACGAAGAACATTCACGCGCTGAGCATGTTCTTCGACCGGCTCATCCTCGATGAGAAGATCCCGGTCTTCAATTACGCAGATACTTTTGACATCGGCCAGAACTTCAACCAGGGAGTACTGTCGCAGGTCAACGGGAAAGAGGAGATTCTCGTCGACGTAGATGTGCGCTACGGTGCCTACATGAAGGTAAAGAAAGCTGCGCTCGCGGAATTGAAGAAGCTTTATGCTGGGGGTGCAGCGGGTGTCGACGCTCAGGAAGCGTACAACATCCTCGGCGAACTGACCACCTCGGGATACGCTTGGTATCCAAAGCTCGGTAACTTGGCACTTCGCGACGACAGCGAGAAGCGGCTCGCTGCGTTCATTCTCGGGGGACTGATCTTTGGCGCGTACGCGCAGCAGACGGGCACTGATCACCTGATGCAGCCAAAACGATCACGTCTGTTTCTCGCAATCTCGCTTAAGCAGAAGGCGTCGCGTGATGCCGAGCAATACCTATTCAAAAATCTTGCCGGTCTCGTCGAGCGGCCCACTGCCGACGTTCCTTACACACCGACATTCTTTCCCCTGCTCTTGGGAAAGAGCGCAGGGCCAGCTCAGCTCTTGACTAACGCCCTCAAACTCCGGCGCTCGGGCGCAGTCCGGGATTATCGCAATTGGCTTAAGGCCGCACTCACTGACTTCGATACGAACGGCCGCATTCCGACCTCACGCGCCAGGGAAGTGAAACGGATCGCAAACGGGATTCAAGAAAAACTTGCCGGTTTGCCCGTCCCACAGATCCAGATCAAAATGACTGTCGCGGATGTCGCCGCAGTCAAGCCACCGGGCGTCGCCGTGGATCTTACAGCACCAGCGAAGGCGGCATGGGGATGGCTAGTCGGGCAGCTCCCGGGCAGGCGGCACCGCAAGCTCCTGACACGCGCAGTCATCGCTGATCGGGAGTACGTGGAGCTTGATCGCCGCGTCAAAAAGGTGTGGGGCGGTTCCGGGCTGCTGGGTTGACCGAGCGTAAAGCTCAGCGTTCCGACGCAAGGCGCCCAACAAGTTGTTGCAGGTCAAGCCGCAGATTCCGTGTCCTCATCATGCATATGAAGTTTTCGCATGCATAGGCTTGCTCAGCCCTTTTTGTGTAGACCGCCAACGGGACGCGGCGGTACATGACCGCGGCAAAACCTAACTACTTCTCTTGTGTAATCCGCCGTGATAAGAAGCATAAAACAATAGATGGTAGATGTTGACCATGCCCGTGGCTATGCTAGGGCCAAAGGAGTAGACTTGCGCCGCCAAACGGTCGGTTCGCGAAGATGCTAAAGCGACGAAATCACGAGTTGAGGTCGAAAGTTAAATATGATCGGCGGCAAACTCGCTGGCGCAAGTAATCGACAGCTGCATTTCTAAAGACGGACTAGAAGCGGAGGCTTAGAGAATCGCCGAGTTCTCTCGTACATAACTTTTGCAAAAAATTAAGGAGTTCACGCCCAGTACCGTAACGTCTGCAGGCTTAGACAGTGAGGCTCCTTAGAGGTGAAACATGGCGAGTCAGCAGAATATCCAAACAGCGAAAGAAAGCGAGTCCCCCTCTACTATTAAACAGGCATTAGATATTCTAAAACACCCTCTGGTCCTATTAGTCATTGGAGCTACCATAACCTCTCTGCTGGTCCCATATTTGAACGCCAAAGTAAATCGTAATGAAATATTGCAAGCGGCTAGACTGAAAAAGGCGATTGAGATTGGAGAACATAATACGGAATTCAATAGCAAGTTTAATACACTCAAAACAATGTTGGAGTCATTTCATAAACGAAGTGTTAGGGCGCGGCTCAACCCTTCCGAATTTAGAGAGGCAAAATCAAAATTCCTCGATGAGTTTAGTAGACGCTATCTCGATCTTGATGAGAAAGCGTGGTGGTGGTATCCGGCTCTTGAAAGAGAGGCATCCGTTATGCGTCTAAGTTCGAGGAGTGATCTGCAAACACTCGATACTGAGTTGACGGAATATGGAGATAATTTGAATAAGAGCTTTGCCATTCTTAGACCGTTATGGCAGGCGTTAACAGCTTACGATTACGACCCTAATGATAAGGAATGTACGAATAAAGTAGACAAGATTATCGCAGATGTAAATGATCCAAATAACGGACTTCCGCCTTTGTTCCAGTCTCGAAACCTTCTTATAGAGAAGATTGCGGGACATTTTTCCTCGGCTCAGTAGATTTTTACTTTAGACTCGTTTTGCAAGCTTGAATGCCCGCCGCCAAAAGCTCAAAGCGAAAATGAGCCCTATCGCTACGCCGGAGCCACCATTAATCAATACAGTCCCATCCCATTATTGAAATCCCTTCTGCAAATTCGTGCTTCCCCAGCTAGCCAGGTTCCTGAGAGCAAACTTCGTAATGGGCCTTGCTATAGCTGGGATGAAATGTTTCTGGAGATTTTACCATTCTGAGTGAAGAGGAAAATTTTGTGAGTGGTTTGAAAAAAGGGTATTCGACACGCAAGGTGGTGTCCTGATGTGAGGACCCGATCATCCGCAGTATCAGCTATATGCGTTGAAGTTGATTCAAACAGAAGGACTACTCCGGCTTACAGGATAAGGAGAAATAGATCATGACTACCGGCAAGGAAATGGTAACGCTGGCTATCTCGCGTGTCGGTCAGAAATATGAGAATGTTCTTGTTCCGAAGAACAATGCGAACTGGCACGGCCCTTGGGATTGTGCTGAATTCATGTCGTGGTTGGTGTTCCAGTCGTCTGGGATACTCTACGGTTGCCTCGACGACAATGCCCCACCTCCTCAGGCTGATGCTTACACAGGCGCCTGGCGCCGTGATTCAGCAAATCTCGGTAAACGTATTACGGTTGACAGGGCCGCCGCCATAGAGGGCGCATTCGTTCTTCGTTTTCCCCCGGGACCCGGAATGATGGGACACGTTGCAATCTCTAAAGGACAGGGCGGTACCGTCGAGGCGAAGAGCCACGTCGCCGGCGTGGTAGAGGATAAAATTGACGGTAGACGTTGGGACACTGGCGTACTCATCCCGGGAGTTACATACGACGACACTGTGCCGTCCATACCTGTGACGCCAGGTCGAGTCATTCATATGGGTGGTACAAATGATCCTAACATTGTGCGCTCTATTCAGAACGCACTCGCCATCAAGAATATAGATCCTGGTCCGATCGATGGAAAATACGGACCGCTAACTACGGCTGCTGTCGCTGCGTTTCAACAACGCGAGGGCTTATTAGTGGATGGGGAGGTGGGCCCAGAGACCGCAGCAGCCCTCGGAGTTCAACTTTAACTCATACCAAGGGAAACTTGATTTTGAAGGCGAAGTGGATACTCCGTAGAAACACGATTCAAAATGAGAACCTTTTCCCCCACAAGTTGGTTGCTGCAGGTAGCAACGTCTATGAAGCATAGATGAGTTGATTCGCAGAACTTCTTACTTCGTTCAGGTGCTGACCGCTTGGTAAAAGGAGAAATCAAAATGACAACCATGCCAACCCTTTCTAGTCGTATGACTGCGGTTATCTTGATTCTGGTGACAGCGGCAATGTTCGCGGCAGCGTGGTTTCTTCCCCATATGGGCTCACAAGGTATTTCACCGGGATGGGTTTACGTAATGGTGATGGGTTTGATGATCCTGTTCATGGCTGTGACGGGAATCAGAATCAGCGGCCGACCCGCGGGCATTTTGATTAACGAACGAAACATTATGAGCCTTGCACGATTTCAAATAGTCTTGTGGACCATAATAATTCTCTCTGCCTTTCTCACAGCTGCTGTACTAAGAATCTATTCAGGGATTTCAAACGCTTTGGCAATTGGCCTGGATGAGAAGCTCTGGGCGTTGCTAGGTATCAGTACTGCGTCATTGATCGGCAGCCCATTACTTCAGTCCCCAAAGAAGGTGCAGGTACCAAAAGAAGAAGAAGTGAACAAAGCCAAGGGCGCATTGAACGAGACTTCGATCGAGACGCAGGGTCTACTTTACAGGAATCCGACAATCGCGGACGCGGCCTTTTCGGATATGTTCGAAGGAGATGAAGTCAGTAATACCGCTTACATCGACGTGGCTAAGACGCAGATGTTCTTTTTCACAGTTGTTGCTGCGCTAAGCTACTCGATAGATCTAACAAAGTGGATCAGCGGTACCAGTGTCACGGCGACAGACGCTGCCTTTCCGCTTGTTTCAAGTGGGCTAGTCGCGATCCTGGGAATAAGTCATGCTGGCTTTTTGACTGGTGCATCAACTACGCATACACCAACGGATGATAAGAAACTCCCAGCACCTGCGCCAGTAGTGCCCGCACCAGTAGCGCCTGCACCAGTAGCGCCTGCACCAGTAGCGCCTGCACCGGTAGTGCCTGCGCCAGCAGCAGGCTGATGCGAGTAAGTATGTCACGTTAACCTGGATGACGGTGAAAGCGCTGAAGTGCGATCACTGCCCAATGGATGGCCCATTGGATTGTCTTCTTTAACCTATTACCTCTCTCCAGGGTGGACTTGAAATCTCGCATCACCCTGAAAAGGACTAAACAAGACGCCTTTTGGGGTTAAGCCTTGGCCCATCGACTTGGCGGCAATTGGGGAGTTATTGTCAAGATTTTGTATGAGGAGTGATCCCGCGGCCATTCTTTTACTGCTTCTTGTGGGATATCGAAAACTTCGCCGGCCTGGTCCAGTGCTCGCCACAAGTATTGACGCATCCGTTGATCTTGAGAAACACTTCATCCAAGTGCCATCCGATCGCCAGCTTCCGGCTGGCGCCGTCGCAAGTTGTTCTCCTAATTCTGGCCGAACTTGAGACACCATTCTCGAACGGTTTCGTAAGCGAGAGCAACGCTGCGCATGGCTAAGATTTCCTGGACATCGCGGAAGCTCAAAGGAAGGCGAAAGTACTACCAAATGCAATGACTGATGATCTCGGTGGGGAAGCGATGACTCTATTAAATGAGGAGGATTAACGAAATGACGACGCGAGTCCAGAGAACGGACCAGTATGACAAAGGAGAGAAACCAAATCAGTCTCAGAAGAGAATGACTTCCGAAACAGAAGGTTTGTCAGCAGAAGACGGCAAAACCGACCCTGACCAGAGAACCAGGGCAGACTGGCTAGTAATGGTCTATTTGGCGGGTGATAACAACCTCGCGGAAGAGTGTGTGTTTGCGCTCACTGAGATGAACCACGTCGGCTCAGTGGCAGGAAAAATGGAAGTCATGGTCCACCTGGATACGTCGGTACACGAAAACACGCTGTTGCGAATCAGCAAAAGCGACAAACCCGGCGAAACCAATAGACGGCTGAACAAGATCCGCATGGAACGACTAAAGCGGAGCCAAAGTAAAGCTGGAACCACCGGAGAAGAGTCAGATGCAGATGATGATGATGATGAGCGCTCCGGAGTTATCTTCAGCTTTGTCGAAAAATGTGTTGCCAAGGTTGAAGCTCAACATCACATGCTGATTCTCTCAGGCCACGGTAACGGAACAGCGGACACGTTTCTTCGTGAGGAGGATCCAGGCGCGGACGCAGGTTTGACTGTGGTCAGCATGGCAAGACAAATCGAAAGGATTAACAAGCAACTACTAAACGAACGGAAGCTAGACATACTTGGTTTAGACAGTTGCTTGATGAGCATGGGCGAGATCGCCTACATGGTGCATAACCATGTGAAAGTAATGATCGGTGCGGAAGGATTTGAACCAAGGGCGGGGTGGCCGTATCGAAGCCTGTTGTCAGCAGTAAAGGAACTTGCACCTGACAAAGATGAAGATGTAAAACTGCTCGGAAAGAGAATTGTCTGCGACTACATTGACTACTACACTGATTATCAGGCCGCCGGCGTTTCTGTAGATCTCGCTGCGTTGGATATGGATCGCAGCGTAATTCAGATGTGGAGCGTCAACAGCCTCGTTGAAGCTCTCGTACCGGCCTTTCGCGCTGATCCGGAAGTTAAGAAGGCTGTCATCCTCGCACATTGGGAGGCTCAACCTTATAAGAACGAACTGTACGTCGATCTCTACGACTTCTGCGAACGACTTCAGTTCTATTGTCCAGCGTCGGCAGAGCGAGTGCACATTGCCTGTCAAAATGTCATGAATGTTATCCGCGGAGCTAAGCTGGAGAAGGAACGCGCCAGTGAAGAAGGTCTCGGGTCAGTCCTGAACGGCGCAAAGAAGCCGGTGGAAGCCGACGAGGATTTTGTCAGCACTATCACCCCAGAACCATTTCGCAAGCGGGTGAACTTTCGCGCGGCCGAAAACTTCGTTTTGAAGTCCTGTTATAGCGGACTAACTGTGCAATATTCGTTCGGTGTATCAATCTATTTTCCCTGGGCCGAAGAGCCCGCCCAGTTGGACTCGTATGGGGAGTTAAACTTCGCTCGAGACTCGCACTGGATCGATTTCCTGAGAGCTTACCTCGATGAAACAAAGCGTGCGCCCAGAGGAAAGGGTGAGCTGTTCGACTTTACAGAAAGGTTTACTCTTGATCAGTTTGACACTTCAGGAACGATGTTTCCCTTCACGGAGCATAAGAGTGGCTCCGCGAACAAGAGCGGTTCCGCGAACAAGAGCGGTTCCGCGAACAAGAGCGGTTCCGCAAACAAGAGCGGTTCCGCAAACAAGAGTGGCTCCGCGAACAAGAGTGGCTCCGCGAACAAGAGTGGTTCAGCAAACAAGGACATTGGTAACGTCATTGGCAGCATGAGAAATCCGCCAACTCAGTTTCGCATCTGCGAATGCGCGCTGGATAAGGACTAGACTGATTCACCTGAGACCGGTCATTGCTCTCCCCACATTGACTGAGTAGATAGGAGTTACCGAACTGGCGTGGTGAAGAACGGTATATCGTTTTTCTTCAGGGTGGTGTTGTGTGTCCTGCTCGTCATTCTCACTCTGCCTATCATCCCCACACGCTGGTCAGAGGCCATTCAAGACTCGAGCTACAACAAGTCGAAAAATGAATTTGTAGCTCGTGCCGCTGAAGGCAGTGACTTTCCTAAAGTTGGCAACTCAGTTACGCGAGAGCTCCAGCCAAACACAACTGACTGGTACGAAGTGCGACTCAACTCCGGCCAGTATCTCCAACTCGTAATCGAGTCTAAAGGGTTGAATGCGTCTATTAACCTAACTGGATCAGCAAGCCATAACCCACTTCAAGTTCGATGTCGAGACAACGAAACTGTCGCGCTGGCACTTAAGGCAGACAGGTCAGACGTCTATCGTTTGGAGATTATTTCAAACGAGAATCACGATCACGGTAAATACCGGTTAACGTTGGAGGAATTGAGAAATTCGTCCAGTTCTAATGACTACCGCATCTCGGGGGCGAAGCTCTTGACAGAAGGCATTGGTCTCATGAGTGACTGGAAAGAGAGTGGCATTAGAGCGGCTGTTGAAAAGTTCAAAAGTGCAACTTCACTATTCAGGAAGGGGGATGATCCTCGGGCGGTAATCCGAACGCTCATACAAACGGGGGTTGCGCTTGAGTACCTCGGCGAATATTCGAACGCTCTTCCCTTCTATCAGGAGTCTCTAAAACTGGTTGCTCCTCAACGAGAGTCACGCACCGAGTCCGAAATTCGAAACCGGATCGGTTACGCTTATCTCACCCGAGGCGACAACCTCAAGGCCATCGGTTTTTTCACCGCTGCATTAGAGCTGGCTAAGCCTGATGATCCACAAAACAAGGGAGAGAGTCTAAACAACCTGGGTGAGGCGTCGTATGGCCTGGGCAAACTGCAAGAATCGCTGACTTATTACCAACAGGCCCAGCCATTTTTGGAGTTGGCAAATGCTCGCCAGGGACAAGCATTGACGCAACTCAATATCGGTTACACCCAGTCAGATTTGGGGCAAATTAATGAGGCCCTGCATTCATATAACGAGGCTCTTCTCCTTTGGGAGGCTGCCCGAAATGAGCGCGGCAAAAGCATCACTTTAACTGCAATCGGACGCCTGCATTCCCGGATTGGTGAAAGTCAAAAAGCACTCCAGTATTTCGATCAGGCCATGCAGATCATGCAATCGCTCGGGGCCAAAGCTGAACAGGGTAGGATCCTTACAGGGATCGGTTACGTTTACGGAGAGCTAGGCGACAATCAACAAGCAGTCGATTTTTATAATCGCGCTTTCGTCCTTTTCAATTCGGTCGACGACTACAGCGGTGAAGTTGTGTCGATGTACGACGCCGGGCGCGAATATTTCGCGTTAGGTGAATTTGACAAAGCGCTCGATTGTTACCAGCGCGCACATACATTTTCAAAAGCTGCGGCTGACTTGCGTTTGCAATCTTTCGAATTGAGAGAGATTGGAAGGATCTTCAGTGCTCGGGGAAACGATACTGAAGCCCTCGGTCTATTCACCAAGGCTCTATCTTACTGGCGTTCCCAGAATGATTCGAGAGCTTCTGCCGAAACTCTCAATCTCATCGGCGGTGTCTTCGAGCGGCGTGGGCAGTGGCAACAGGCACTCGCCTATTACGGGGACGCTTTGGTCCTGAGTCGCAAGTCAGAATTCAGAACGGGTGAAGTGGCATCGCTCTATAACCTCGCCAGGGGTTACCGCAAAGCTGGAGATCTCGAGCAAGCCCGTCGTCGCATTGAGGAAGGCATTGCGGTAGTTGAAGCCATTCGATCAAAAGTCAGCAGTCAGGACTTGCGTGATTCTTTCTTTGCTGAAGTTCGACAACAATACGATCTCTACATCGATATTCTGATGTCGCTCCATAAACAGCGACCTTCAGTAGGATTTAATTTGACTGCGTTTGAAGTAAGTGAGCGAGCAAGAGCACGGTCGCTAATAGAGCTTCTCGCAGAAGCTCGTGCTGACATCAGGCAAGGTGTCAACACGGCGTTGCTTGATCAAGAACGGTCGCTGCAGAAAGCCTTGGATGACAGCGCCAGTCGTCATTTGCAACTCATGGCAAATGGCAAGAAGGCTGCGGCTGAACAAATCGCCAAAGAGATAGACGACCTTTCTTCCCAGTACGACCGGCTCAAGGCACAGATTCGCAGTGAAAGTCCTGGTTACGCCGCGTTAACCCAACCACAACCAATTCCAGTCAGCCAGTTACAGCAAGCCCTGGATGAGAGCTCAATGATGTTGGAATACGCGCTTGGCGAAGAAAGAAGTTATCTGTGGGCCGTTACTCGTTCTGGGGTGACAAGCTTTGAGTTGCCACCGAAACAAGTGATTGAAGATGCTGTGCGGCGATTTCATGACCTGCTGATCGTCAATCAAGCGAGACCAAATGAGACGTTCGAACAACGAATGCAAAGAATTGCAACAGCAAATCAGACCTTTTCGTTTGAGGCCGACTCGTTAAGCCGAATGCTACTGGCTCCCGTGACTCCGCAGCTAGGCACCAAACGACTGATCATTGTTCCCGATGGCGCCTTGCAGTACATCCCCTTTCAATCGCTGAGCGTGCCATCAGCTTCGCCGGACGCGACAAGTGGGCCCCCTTTAATCGTTGAGCATGAAATTGTTAACGAGCCCTCAGCGGCAGCGTTTATGTCGCTTGGAGATCATGCCCTAAGACCCGCGAAAAAAATTCTTGCCATGCTGGCGGATCCGGTATTCGAATCGGACGATCCGCGAATCAAAACACCCGGCTCAAAAACATCTGAGTCTAACAGTACCGTCGTCAAGGAAGCGCTTCGCGATCTTGAGCCTTCGTTTGATGGCAGTCGTGTTCCGCGATTGCTTGCTACAAGAAGAGAAGCTGAAAGCATCATGCACTTGATTCCAACAGGTCTGGCCATGAAAGCCGTTGACTTCGACGCAAGTCGCGCAACAGCAACCAACCCGGAACTCGGGAACTATGCGATCGTCCATTTTGCAACGCACGGACTTACGAATAGTCAACATCCAGAGCTATCAGGAATAGTGCTTTCGTTGTTCAACGAACGGGGTGAACCTCAGGAAGGATTTCTCCGCTTACACGATATCTACAATTTGAAGTTGCCCGTCAGCCTGGTGGTGCTCAGTGCGTGCAATAGCGGGCTTGGCAAGGACGTGAGGGGCGAAGGACTGATTGGACTAACTCGCGGATTCATGTATTCAGGCGCTGCTGGCGTTGTCGCGTCTTTATGGAAAGTGGATGACGATGCAACAGCGGAGTTGATGACGCGGTTTTACCGTGGGCTAATCGAAAATAGACTTACTCCAGCTGCGGCCTTGAGAGAAGCACAACTTTCCATGCGTGAGCAGAAACGTTGGCGTGCACCCTATTACTGGGCTGGATTTGTAATCCAGGGAAAATACAACGAGAGAATTACCTTGCCGGTTAAAACTTCAACCCGCTGGTATCTTTGGGTATTGGGTGGTATTTGCTTACTGTCGAGTCTCTTTTTGGCATACATTCGACTGGTAAAGAAGTCGTGAGTGTTGGTCCATTGTGCGCTTGTCACTGGTTGCTGATTAAAGGCTGTTGCCTCACCAGATCGGTTGGCTCGAAAGGGCTCATGAAGATCGATGCGAGAACCTGACGCTGCTCAAAGTCGACCCGCGTTGGGATGCCCTGCGGAAGGAACCCAGATTCGTCCATCTCATGCGCCGCGTGGGTTTGACTGGTGAGTGAGTAGACCTTGGCCGCTTACCAACTCTCTTGCTTCGAGTGCCGTTAGCGTTTCCATGCTGAACCTGGTTTTGACTGTTATGGTTCTGGTAGACGGGTGGATTGCCAGGCGACTAGTTGGTATCGCCCGCCACGATAGTGATCGACCTCGGTGAACCTGGCGCGAAAGGACAGTCGATCGTTACCGGTTTTGACTTTGAAGTGGCCCTACCGGTAACAACGGCAATCGAGCCATAAACGCGCGCCTTGACGTCCTCTGGTTCAATCGCTTCATAGGTGACCGCATGACTCGCGATCGCCGTGATGAACTCTTGTTTTGTCTCATTCTTCCCAGTGGCGTGTGTGTAACTCAATTCATCGGCTAGAACATCATCCAGAGCAGACTTGTTGCCGGAGATCATCGCTCCAAACCTTGCCTTCTGCATATGGAGCACGCGGTCCTCCGGGCTGCTTGTTACTTGTTTCGGTGCTGTCTGGGCGCCTGTTAACGTCGCGAGAAACAGAACGACAGCGACTCTTAGGAAACCGTAGTTCCTCATCTCAGTCATCTCCCCTCTTGAACTTGATATCCCTGGTTAGTGTCAAGAGCAGTTCTCTTCCGTCACTCACAATTAAATGACTGAATTGGCTGTTAAAGAGATACGCACAGCTGAAGGCAAGTTAAATAACTTCAGATACCTAAGTGTAAAGCAGTCATGATGTCAGCGGAAAGCGGGAAGGGTATAGCGACCAATGTTCCGACCGGCGGTAACTCGTGGCTTGTAACGGACTAATTGGTAGCGGGGGGCGGGATCGAACCGCCGACCTTGGGGTTATGAATCCGAACAAGCGGATTCATTGAACATTAACAATTTCAAATGGTTGCAGCTACAGCGAGTTTCCGAGTCTTTTATACGAATCTATATGGAGCATCACGTACTCCTCATGGCCTTCTCTGAATTCCCGTCACAATACCGTCACAATCCCCGTAGCAGACTAAATCTAATCGTCGTTTAAGTGCTCCGGCGCAAACCGAGGAGGTTCAACTTCTTTTCCAAAGGAGACAGAAGGGGCAAATAACTGGCACCTTGTAGACCTTTCCGATGGGCCAACATCTGGTCCAACTACGGTGCATTTGACAACGGGGAAAAGTTCCGTTAAGGTGCGCAGTCCTTTTGGGGATGGTTCAAGGAATCTGCTTCTCTTGATCTCCCTGTAAAGGCTATTAAGAAGAGTACCGAGCTCGTCCCCGAGTGTTGCCGAAGTTGTAGTATCTCACTTCTGAAGTAAGTGTTTTGCAAATCCTCGCGCCAACCAGTTGGTAACTCCAATCAATCAGGTTTTTAAGATTCGCTGGGCTTAGTGTGTTCGGAGCGGCTTTTACCGTTCTCTGCTCTGGCGAAATTTGCTGAGTTCACCGTTCGCCAAAGGCGATGAACGTATCGACGCCGTCAGTACCTCTCATAGGTTTTTCGGAAAGGGCGTGCAGACCGTCCGTTCATTGTTGGAGCGATCTGTCTCAAGACTTT
>Ga0126377_10000890_pt1 | contig 19013 bp, 42 predicted proteins | sample PanSoiMetPlot_22_FD_92647 | JGI IMG/M metagenome (GOLD analysis project Ga0126377, IMG submission 92647) | Tropical forest soil microbial communities from Panama - MetaG Plot_22 | ecosystem: Environmental > Terrestrial > Soil > Tropical forest > Bulk soil | place: Panama | collected 2016-02-17 | reverse complement strand
TTTACGACGAGTAACGAGACCACCAGCCCCTACCCCCAACCCCCTACCCAAGGACATGACACCATGACGACACCTCTATCGATGGACGAGATACGCCGCCGCAAGCGCCTTCGCGCACTCCAGGATCGGCGCATTGACAGAGCCTATCGCGCCAAGAGCGCTGGCATCGCCATCAACATCTTGGACATCCCCAAGGTGTTTCGCTTTGGCTACGACGTGCTGGACGCTGGGCCAGTTGGCGACGACGAGCTTGCGGACAAGATTCGCGCCTACATCGAGACCATCAAGCAGAGCGTGTGACATGAACACCAGGACTATCCGTGGGGTGTTCATCTCACAGCCGGACCTGGACGGCGTGCGTCTCGTGGCGATGCGCTCGCCACGGGATGCCGTCCGCCTGCTGTGGTTCCGGGTTCTCCCCGACACCAGGACACGCGAGGAGCGCATCCGCCCGGAAGCTATCCCGGGGCACATCAAAGAGCGCGCCTATAACGCACTGAACGGAGTCTAGCATTCCGCTGGAACAGTCCCCCGACCGCACCAGCGGATGACGCGCCCGACCTCACTTCTCCGAGCGGGGTCGGGCGCCGAAACCCAAGGAGATGACATGAAGATCGAAGCCACCGCGCGCCGTTACGAACCAACGCAGGTCTGGACCGAGCATAGGCGCGTCTATTATTCGCTAGGGAACGACCGCAAGCGCGCGATCAACTGGGCGCTACACCTCATCCAGAGCGAGTTTCCGGATTATCCGGAATACGAGGTGACGGTGATCGAACCATGAGCAATGGCATGGAAGCTATTCCAGACAAGTTCACCGCGGAAGACCTCCAGGGACTGCGCCGCCTTGCACACTTCGAGCGCTCCCGTACCGAGGATGTGGTGGTCCAGGTGCCCAATGGCACCATCGTGCAAGGCAAGGAGACGCGCGAGATATTCCGGTTTGAGGCCCCGGGCGAAGGCGTCTGGATCTTCGACGTGCGCGGCATCAAGGACGCCATCGCGGACAAACGCATCGAAGCGCTGATGCTCCGGGTCGATGATATTCCGGAGGACTTCTACCAACATGTACTCAACAACAACGGCGTGGAGCCCGAGCGTCTCCCCGGGATCGGCGCTGCCGACCTGGAGCGTCCAGGCATCATGGTGGCGTGGCCGAACGGCTATCAGACCATGATCGACGGCAACCATCGCATGTGCTGCCGCTGGATGCTGGGCAAGAAGAGCTTTCGGTTCATTATCGTGGACGTGCGCGACTGCGCCCCCCACATGTGCCGCCCAGGCGGCGAGGATAAGCTGTTCCTCAAGGACCGTCCCGGCATGCAGGTATTGCACGCCGAAATCAGAAAGGCAGACAGATGAAGACCCACATGCGACCCAAGCAATACCAGTCAGCACGCGAAACGCTGGACTGGACCCACCAGCGACTGGCCAATGCCATCGGTAAGACCGAGCGGCACAGCCACCGCTACGCCAGCGGTGCCACACCTATCCCCAAGACGGTTGCGATCATGGTGCGCCGACTGGTGCAGGACAGGCTAACCATGAGCACCCGGCGCTTCGATGAGATGGTGAGCCAGCTATGAGACGCGCCTCCGTGCTGCTGGCGTTTGTAGCGCTGGCGAGTTGTCAGATGCCGCTGCGTTCTGCTGACGCCTTTCGCAATCTGCCGTGTCCACCCATCGAGGATGCGCCCTGCCGTGATACGCGCTACGCCTGCAAAGATGTTGGCATTGTTAATCTCATTCGGCCAGATTTCCATGATATCGTTCTCGAATATCGCAGCGAGCGCACCAGCGAGGTGATCCCGAAGGGACGGTTTCGCCATGTCGTGCGTCACATCAAAGGCAGGCTGTATTATCTTGGGCGCCAGTGTAGGGAATTGAGGGAGTGAACTCCCCGCCCCTCAATAGGCTCTATACTTTGGACGCCGAGCACCGCCCGGTGCCGGAGCACGATCTCCTTGTGTGGGGGTGCTGGATAGAGAAACGCGAGAACTGCGTGGTCGAGCAGACCAACGTGGGCGAGCACATGTGGGTGTCCACAGTGTTCCTGGGGCTCGATCATTCTTTCGGTGCGCCCGGGCCGCCGATATTGTTCGAGACCATGATCTTCTGTGGCGACGAGAGCGAAGATATGTGGCGCTACTCGACGTGGGACGACGCCGTTACTGGACACGCCATGGCCGTGAAGAAAGCTAAGACATACCTAATCGAAAGGTCAGTACCATGAGGAAGTTCTACGTGTATGAGTTCCGCGACCGGCGTGGGCACTTGCTCTACGTTGGTCGCACCTCTTCCCTCACTAGGATCAAGGTACAACGAAAGGCGTTTAACTGGGCAAAGGGCGCAACAGTAAGCTACCGTTCATTTAGAACATTAGAGCGATCAATCATAGCCGAACGAAACGCAATCATCAGAAAGAAACCTATTTGGAATAAACAATGGAACCTATCTCATAGGTAAGTGCGACGTTATGCCACATGTCATTATGTCATGGTTGTGCTATACTGGGTTTATCGGTCGGGAGAGCTACGCCTCCCCGAACGAGTTGTTTGAACCGTGAATAGGAAGGAGTGACACCATGAAGCTCAACATGGACGACGACAACGTCGAACAAGCTGAGATCACCTTGTCGCAAGCCAGGGACGATGACTTCGACCTGAACGATGCTCTTATGGATGCGATGGATCAGGCCCAGTCCAAAGTCTTCGGCGGCGACTTCGACGTTGCCTATGTCGTTATCAAGATCGTGAAGGACCCAGCATGACCAAGCGGGAGAAGCGAGTGCAAGACCTCCGGCGCAAGATCGCCCGGAGGGAGCGTGACCGGGAGCAGGGTATCAAGCTCCTGGTCAAGGCCGTCACTGAGCTACCCAGCCTGCGGAGGCAACTCGACAGGCTGGAGCGCGGATGGCACCTCAAGAGCATCGAGAAGAGCGAACGCTCGATCTCCCTGCTGGGGGCGGCTGAGCATCTCCTGGAGACCGGGACAGAGGTGGAGGCAGCTTCACCAAGGCCCGATGATGGGGGCATCCCGGAGTTCCTGCGCCGAGGGCAAGCTGCCCAGGCCGCTGTGGACAAAGTGATCGCGGAGACCGCGCTCAGCCCCGAGGTGTACGAGGCGGCGCACGCCGTCGCGAACAAGCACAACAAGGCCCCGACCAAGGAGCAGGTTGATCTTGTGGCCAAGGAGAAGCGCAAGGTCCGGGAGGAAGTGAAACAAGCCGAGCTAACCGGCAAGCGGCGCAGGGCGCCCTTGACTGGACGCGAGGCGGAGGCTTTCCTGCGCAAGTAAACGGGAAGCTCGTCACGCAACAAAGACCCCCGGAGGGCTCGCGTTCTCCGGGGATTATTGTATCGACACGCAAAGCACCGCCTCCCGTACATCCGGGGAGGCGGTGCTCCACACGCCGTCATCGGGAGGCTTGTCTGTTCCGCTGACGGCCACACTCTCACAACCAGCGATCACGCCCTTCGGAAGGGGCTGGGACCGAGGGGGCGATGTCGATGGTCAGGTGAGATTCGGGTATTCCACTCTCTGCGAGGCCCACTCGATGAAGCCGGATAGTCTCACGGCGTCCTCGTAGGTCCGGGCCAGCGACTCCCAGCGCTGGGCCATCTCGCGGAAGTCTCCGCGAGCCCTGATATCGTAACTGGGATCTTTGCTGAAATCGCGGCAGGTCTCCGCGCGCTCGCGGCAGACCTCCGCTTGTCCACTGATGCGGGACAGCATGGCGCATCTCCATTCGAACCAACGCTACATGTATAGCGGAAGCGTGGCTTAAGCAAGTCACCTGTTTGGGGTAGCTATGTCGGGTCAATCACTTAGTGGACCGGTTCCGTTTGCGACGAAGCTGGCTAACTGTCTGCGCCACCCAGCGATTAAGCGACATGACGCATTTCCAGCAGGGACAGCCCCGCGGATGGATGCCGCTTAATTGGGCGATTTCCGCCTCCGATAATCCATGAGAACGCAGCAGGTTCCTGGTCTCCAGCCAGAACGGACTGCGAACCAGCTTCTGAATGAGGGGGCGGTGCCTAGGCTCCAGACCGTGGATGGCCAGCCCGAACGCCAGTTCCTCGAAGAGTCTGATTTCAGATGAAGGAGGTTTGCTTGTCACGTTGCTTCTGACGCGCGCCCTTGGCGTGCTTGATCGCCAGATACTGGATGAATTGCTTCACCTCCGGACCGGGCGCCATCGGCCGAATATCCCTGATCCCATTGGGCCAGACCTTGAACTTCTCTTTGTACTTATGCGCAGCCCAGCCCAGGTTATAGCCGCGGCCGATAGCGTAGCCTTTAAGCTGAGCATAGAACTTGGCCTTCTCCGCTGGCGTGTAGGTCTCGCGCTGGGTGTTGCCGCTCTTGCGAAAGATGCCGTCGAAGGCGACCAGCGTCCCCTCGCGCTCGTAGGGCGCCTTGGACACGATCTCGCGCTCGAAGCCGCAGCTTGGGCACGCCTTCACACCCACCGGAATGAGGCACGTGCACTTGGGACAGGGCTTGGGTAGTGGCGGCTTGCGGATAACCTTCTCTTTGGTGTCCCACCGTCCCCCACTCAGGTGTTCGTGATAGATGTCCGTGACCAACCCGAGCCGTTCGCTCGTAGATGTGTGGTCAAGGATGATTGCCTTGTCCTTGCCAGGAGCCGTGCGAAGAGCCCTTCCAATGATTTGGGTAAACAACATTTCAGAGCGTGTTGGCCTCGCCAAGATGAGACAGCGGACGTCCCAGTCAACGCCCGTTGTGAGTGTTGCGATATTGCAAACCACATCAACTGTTCCATTGTGAAACTCCCGCTTGATTGTGGCACGGTCGGCACTCGAAGTGTTGGCGTCCTGATAAGCGCACGTAACACCAGCCTCAATGAAGCGCTCTTGCAGAGACTTGGCGTGGGCTCTATCGACTGCAAACAACAGGGTCTTTCCCTTGCCCCAGCGCTCCCTCCAAGTCTTGATGATGTTGGCGGTGATCGCGCGATCATTCATCACATTGGACAACTGCCCTTCGTGATACTCGTTGGCGACGAGCTTGACCTTGGACAAGTCGGGATGATCGGCCGCGAATACCTGGAACGGAGAAAGATATCCCTCCGAGATAAGCTCTGTCGTCGTGCTCATGATCTGGAGGGTCTCGAAGAACCGCCCCAGCCCGGACGTCCAGGGCGTGGCGCTCAACCCGATAAACGGCACGTTCTCCCAGCCCGGCGCCGCGTTCTTGATCGCCCCCGTCTCCTTGTCGATGTGACCCATCCAGCGCACGTGCTCTTTGTGTAGCTGGTGGCATTCATCGATGATGACGGTCTTGCTTTCCGGGAACACCTTGCGGGAGTTGAGGGTCTGGATAGACGCGACCTGGATGAGCTTGCTCCAGTCTGTGAGTGGGTGATTGGCCTGGATCACCCCGACCTCCCGGATCCCATTCTCGTAGAACATGGTCACGGTCTGATCGATCAGGCTGATGCTGGAAACCACGAACGTCAGCCGGTTCCCCTTGGATAGCGAGCCATTGACGATGGCGGCGGCCAGGACGGTCTTTCCGGATCCGGTCGGCGCCTGGAGGCACAGACGTTTGATGCCAGCCCCCACGGACGCCCGTACGGCATCGAGAGCTTCCTGCTGATAGTCACGAAGAGGCTTCATGTGCGAACCTATGCTCAATGCAGTACCACATGCCGAGAAGGCCCTTTCGTGGAAAGAAGCCGAAGCCGAACGAGGGGTTGGGCGCACCACACACCGCGCAGCCCTTCTTGAGGAGATGTCCATCCTCGTCGTAATAAGCATTGGTCGGCGGCGCCTCGTGTGGGGCAAGTTCTACCGGAGGCGTCGAGGGTGGCGGCGGAAGACGCTTGCGGCGCTTCACGATGGGTCCTCCCAGGTGATGCGACGCACCTCCAGCGGTCCCTTATGCTCCTGGGTCCAGACGTACCAAGCGAAGGCGATGGAGGAAGAGGCTCTGTTTCCGGTCCAGCCCGCCCGGTGCATGCGCGGAAGCCGGTTGCGGAACAGGTAAACGACGGGGCTGTGGATATCGAGGACGTCATAGCGCCCGGTGCCCTCCAGGAAGGCGAGGCGGAGCAGCATCACCACCATCGGAACCTTGATCCCGAACAACGCATGCCGGACGAACTGATCGGCCAACTTAAAGGGCGGATTGGTGACGATGGCGTCACACCCGATAGGTGCGCGAAACTCCATCAGGAAATCGATGCGGCTCTCCGTGAGGGGATCGCCATGATCGACCAAGTCTGTGGCATAAACGATCTTGCCCGCCTCACGCAGCGGCGTGGAGATCGCACCTTTCCCGGCGGCGGGCTCCCAGATATGCGTCGGCAGATGGACGTGTTTCAGAAGTGCATGGACTGCTACAAGCGGCGTCTCATAGAGATCATCGCCACGCTCGTTTAGCGGGTCTCGGCCGGTGGCGGTGAGTCCCTGTCGCCTTGCACGCTCCATACCTTAATCCACACCAAGTTGCCGATGTGCTCGCCGTCGATCTTGGTGTCCAGCCCGCGTAGGAACTTGTCGTCAGGTGTGAGCTTGCGGGACACCATCCAGTCGAGAATGAGCTTGGCTTTGCCGTCGAGGTCGCCGCGCAACGGCGGGAACACCATCTTCACGCTGTAGTATCCAGAGATCGGTGCGAAGCGCGCCATCCCCTGGAGCATGTAGAAGGCATCTGCTTGCTTGATCCATCCGCGGTATCTCGCAGACTTAATGCGTCCGAACCCGCGGCCCGCCTTTCGGTTTAGGAACGCGTTGTTTGCGCTTGGTGCCACCGGGAGTGTCAGAGTGAGCATTCCCATGGCCCAGTTCCTGCAACACCAGTTCGATGCCGCGCTTGACGATATCAGTTTGTGATGGGGTTGGAGGCCACTTCTCGCCTCTATCCACAGCCGCCCTGCGCAGTCGCCGGACAAGATGCCTGTCCAGGCGGAACGAAACTTGTACAGTTGCTGTTTGCTTGACCGGCATGCGGTTTACTCGTATAGCATGAGTCTCGAATCGAACGCAACAAGGAACCAAAGATATGGCTAGACGAAGCAGAACACCGGCAGTCCGCGACATTCCACCGGCGCCCGAGCCGCTTTACGTCGAGGCCGAATCAGAGGAACGTGTCGACACCAGTCTTTCCACCACCATGGCCGAGCGGAACCTCAAAGAGATCAGAGAGCGCGCACTAGAGGCCAGGGCCGGTGTCGCCAGCACTATCGCGGAACTCTATGCGTGGCGCGACGAGATTGACGCGACGATTGCGTTCTTGAAGTCGATCCGCTCCTGAATGAAGCCCTCATGGGCCGACGCAAGCACATCTCGAAGGACGCTAAGCTGGCATCCACATTGTTGATGCTGGGTGATGTTCCTTACGAGCACGCCAAGCAGATGACGGCCGCCCAGATGATCTCACTCTACCAGTGGGACGGCAACATCTATCACTCCGACGATCCGGACGGGCACGACCAGTTCTGGAACCTCGCGCCGATGCTGATCTTCAAGCACCGCGAGAAGACCAGGAGCGACATTACGGTAATCGCCAAGGGTCGACGCATCCGGCGCAAGCATCGCGAACGGGAAATAGCTCGCGCCGCCGAGGATGCGGCATTCGAGAGGTGGGCGAAGAGCAAGCGCCGCAACGCCCGGCGCATCCAGTCGCGCGGCTTCGACAAGACCCTCCGCAAGAAGATGGACGGGACAGTGGTGAAGCGATGACCCGCAACGAGATCGATAAGGCGCCCCCCAAGCAAATTAGCAAGCGCTGGCCGGGCGCTGGTTCCAGGGGGGTACGCAAGGCCATCGTTACCAACCGGAACAAGAAGGTGAAGGTGACGCTTCCTAGTCTAAAGCAGCGCGGTAGTAGATGATCACCTCGCGACGGATCAACATTGGCATCAATCTGTTCCTTTGCGTGCTGTTTGGCACACTGACATTCTTTGCCACGGATTGGTGGGCTACCGTGATGCTCTCCTGGAGCAGCGGCGCGCAGTTTGGCTTTGCCTGCATGTGGTTCTTTAAGCCAGTCTTCGATGCGCGTTGGCAGAAAGAGATGGAGATGGAGGTCAACCTCATGATGACCAAAGCCTTCACCGAGAACATGCGCGCAGTCTACGGCATCACGGACAAACCCGACGCCTCTCCGCCCGTCGCACCGCTACACTGAGCAATACTGAGGAACACATGACCGATCCACGCTACTGGGCATGGTGGCAAGATAAGCTGGCTGGAATGCAGGTCCCTGCTTCCGAGGGCACGCCCTACGCAGGGTTCTACCGCTGGGTCCGCAAGTCACGCTATGGCGCCAAGAAATACGCCGTTCCGGTGGCGTACTGGCCCGGCGAGGATGGCGAGCTTCACTGTCGTGTTGGCCAGCGAGACGTCGAGCCGCAGTACGGTCGCGACATCTGGGTGAATGTCTGCGACTCTCCGGTGTATGAGGAGTGGTACCGCGAGGTCACCGAGAAGAAGCCGCCCGAGAAGACATGGCGCGACGGGCTCGATCTCACACCCCCGCCCGATCCGCTGGACCAACCCGGCGATGCCATCGGGGACAATCCGCTTATCGGGGATAATCAGCCGCCCAAGAAGAGCGACTTTGAGTGGCTCCAGGAGCAGATCACGGAGGCCGCGGGACCGGCGACCTTGCGGCTCGAAGGCGAGCCCATCACCACCCAGCTTGAGGCCGACCAGATCGCCAACATGGCGGACCGGCTGGCGGAACTCTGGAAGGCGGCAGACGCCGCGCGCGCTGCCGAGCGCAGGCCGCACGACGAGGCGTGCCGCGAGATCCAGAAGAAGTGGGCGCCGCTTCTGGTGCTGGCGGAGAGCTACAAGAATCTCAAGTTCAAGTTGTTGACGCCTTGGCTCAAGAAGCTGGATGACCAGCAAAGGACCGAAGCCGAGGCAGCCGAGGCGGCGGGCGAAGCCCCTCCGAGCGAAGTCCGCCGTCCTCGTGCCGGTTCCCGCGGTCGCGCGATGACACTCAGACCGCGCAAGACTGCGAAGATCACGGACTTCGCGAAATGCTTAGAGTTCTTCAAGGAAAGTCCGGACATATTGGCCACCGTACAGGACCTTGCCAACAAGGCCGTTCGTGCTGGGGTGACGGTTCCTGGTACCGAGGTGAACGAAGAGCAGCAGGCGGTGTGACATGGCACAGATCAAGCAAGTCACGTGCATTGCCTGCGGCACGGCCATGAGGGGGCTCTCCTGTGTTCACGGCAAGGAGATTTGCGAGAAGGGGCTCAAGCCCCAGCGCGAGTTCGAGCTTGACGAGGAGAGGCTACCGAACCCCGGCGATTCGGTAATCTGCATCATGTGTGGACATCTCCAGGCGTTTGACGAGAACCTGCAACTCCGCAGTCTCACCCCAGCCGAGGAGATCGAGATGGCTGGTAATCCGGCGATGCTGATCATCCAACGCTCCAGGGCGAGCTTTATGCGTGAGCATGGCCCCGACGCCTTCGTCAAAGAAAGTGAGCAAGCGAAGAAGAAACAATGAAAGACTTGCGGCTTCTCTGCATATACCGCTCACGCGAGCATGAGCGCCAGATATTCGGCGGCACCGACGCCCCCGACAAAGAGGGCTGCTTCTTCATCCCATCACCTATCGACAAGGCGCCCATTGCGGTGATCGCATGCTCCAGTGATGGCTGGGACCACGTCTCGTGCTCGCGCGCCAACCGTTGCCCGAATTGGCCGGAGATGGATCATATCAAGCGGCTGTTCTTCAAGGACAACGAGGTCGCGATGCAGCTTCACGTCGCCAATGAAGATCACATCTCCATTCACCCCTATACCTTGCACCTTTGGCGACCGCATTATCAGCCAATACCGCTTCCGCCCAAGAAGATGGTTTAACGCGAATCAACACCGCGCAGGTCCGCCCAGAAAGAGGAGTGAGTATGATCAAGAGCTATCGTTTCGGCGCCAAAGAGAAAGATCCGGTAATTGGTATTGCGATGCGCTGCATCGAGATATTCGCGGCCACCAGGGGCGTTCCGTTCACCAAAGCAATGCACATCATCGCCAAGGAATCAGACGTGTCCTATGCCTGTATGAACGGGTGGTTCTACGGCGCCACCAGGATGCCCTTTTTTGACACCGTGGTGCGTGTGGTCCATGCCACCGGGCGCGAAGTGAAAGTCGACAATCACGGCATGGGCACCAAGGCGCGCTTCAAGCCGACCGTCATCAAAGGAGGAAAGGCAGCATAATGCAGACCATCGGGTATATCGTGGGGCTGAGCGCCGTCTCATTGGCTTTCATCATCCTGGCCGCCGTCTGGTCCACACTTGGGGGCACGCAATGAACACGCCGCGCCGTCCGCTACCCTCGCCTACCGTGCCTGGGCCATCCTCCGGTTCTGGTATCGCTGCGCGCGCCATCGCCCTGCGCGAAACCCAGCGCGAGCAGCAGGGCATCTCGCACCCCGCCATCGAGCCGGTCGCCCCGGCTCCCCATCAGCAACTCCCGGTCACCAGCTTTGCCAATCTCACGGGCGCGATAGCGGAGGTGATGGCCAATGTCGGGACCATCGAGAAGGGCGGTGTCAACAAGCACTTCGGGTACAAGTACGCCCGCATGGAGGACCTGCTCCATGCGCTCACGCCACTTATGGGCAAGAACGGCATCGCCGTTTGGCAGAGTGAAGTCGAGATCAAGATGGTCGAGACGCGGGTGGCGGTGACCTACGAGTTTATCGTAACACACAAATCGGGCGAACGGATGCCTGCACAGCGCTTCACCGGCATGGCGCTTGCCCGTGATGGCAAGGGCAACTTCGATGATAAGTGCCTGAACAAGGCGCACACCAACGCTCGCAAGTATTTCCTCCTCTCCTTGTTCCAGGTCCCGGCAGGTGACTTCGAGGACACCGACGCTGGAGATGATACCCGACCGGAGCAGTCCCGCACGGTGCCGGGTCCCGGAGCGGCGCCCAAGCAGGAGCCCACGAAGGAGGAGCCCGCGCAGGAGGGCTGGCGCGTGCCGCAGAGGATCGGTCTTGGCCAAGGCGCCGGTGCCGACCAATGGGTGCGCAGGTTCATCAATTGCATCTCGTATTGCAAGACGGCCGACGAGGTGCGCTCGTGGGATGCGCTCAACGATCAAGCGCTCCAGAATCTGAGCGACAAGTACCCCAAGATGTACGACCAGATCAGCGCCGCCATGGAACAGAAGCTGGAGGGCTTCGGTGCAGTCGACACCAAGGCGGAGATGAGGGAACAAGACGACGAGATGCCTCTCGACACGCAAGAGGCGATGAACTGGATCGCCACCAAGCTCCAGGGCTTCAAGGACTACCAAGCTGGCGAAGACTTCTGGAACCAGCAGGTAGCGCCCAAGGAAACAGCCTTCGACGCTCCCGACTGGGAGATGCTGGAACAGGAGTGGCAACGCTTCGAGACCAAGTTCCCGCAGAGCGTCGAGGGTCAGGAGGCGTCATGAAAGCCAGCATCGAAGTAAAGGACCGCAAGGAAGCCGACGCCATCCGCACGGCGCTCGAAGATCCAGTGATCCGCGCATCAGTAGTGATCTGCGGACTGCTGCTGCCATTCTCGGAACGTGCCCGCAAGCGCGTGCTGACGTTTGTCATGGATAAACTGGACGAGGATGAGACGTGTTCGATCTCAAGCGACCCTGCGTAAACTGCCCATTCCGCAAAGGACAAGGCGAGCTATTCCAGCTTGCTCGCATGCGGCTCTGGGAGATACGCACCGCGGCTGCATTCCAGTGTCATCGAACCATCGACTACGAGCACTGGGACAATCGGAACAAGCGTCAGGGCGACCACCCGCAACAGTGCGCCGGTCTGATGGCGGTGCTGATGCGTGAGGGTGAGATCAGCCAGATTATGCAGGTGGCGGAGCGCTTCGGGCACTTGGACGTCGCCATGCTGGACCCCGAGCACGAAGCATACGAGTGCTGGGCTGACGTGCTGCAAGCACATGGAGTGGCGGCATGAGCGTCTGGACCCGCGGATTGGGAGGACACGCCGGAGCGTCAACCCGTCATGCGCTACAAGATTGCCGCCGCCGACTGCCGCCGCGAGGCGAAGAAGCTGAGAGGCGAGACATGAGCGACCGCGAAACCGAGAACATCCTGCGCGAGCGTGGATGGGATGAAATCGGACGACTGCGCGCCGAGATCGAGCGGCTGCGCGGGTACACCAGCAATCCCCGTTATTGGGAGGGTCGCTGGCGAGACGAGGCCGCGCTGACCGCCGAAGCCGCCGCCTTCCTCGACCGGATGGCGGAACGTGTCGCGGATTGGGAGGACACGCCGGAGCGTCAACCCGTCATGCGCTACAAGATTGCCGCCGCCGACTGCCGCCGCGAGGCGAAGAAGCTGAGAGGCGAGACATGAGCAAACCACCGCCGCTCGACATTGTTGATGACCGCGATCCGATCACCCGCGCGCGCGAGAGCTATCCGCCACCTGATGAGCGATGTCCACAGTGCGCCGAAGCCGCCGCCTTCCTCGACCAGCTGGCGGAACGCATAGATGGGGCGTTGCATATCAGTGTGGTAGCAGATGCCCCCTCCGGCTGCCGTGCGATGGCAGCAAAGCTGAGAGGCGAGACATGAGCATCGAGAACTGCCCCAACTGCGGGGGGGCGCACTTTGGGTCGAATAAGTGCCCGTTCAATCCTGCACAGCCCTGCTCTATTTGCGGTGAGCTTACGGTGTGGGCGTGCTCGGATTGTCAGATCAATACCGGCAAGACGGTTAACGTCTGCAACAAGTCTGCCTGTCGCGATGCACATGAGGCCGCCGCCGAATGCCACGCGGAGGCGAAGAAGCTGAGAGGTGGGCCATGCCCGATATGAACTCTCACGCTGAACTATCGCGGCTTAAACGCGAGAACATCCTAATGCGGGCGGCCTTAAAGGAAGCCACCACCTTCCTCAACCAGATGGCGCGAAACCTCGAAACGCCAGCACGGCTTGAGTTGTTCGCTAACCGCGCCATGTACGCCACCGACTGCCGGGTGATGGCGGCGAGGTTGAGGAGTGAGAGATGACCACCAGGGAGCGCTACAAACAACTCAATGAAGAAGCGCTGGGCCACATCGAGAAACGCAAGCAGCGGGGATTGGACTATGGTCCAGGCGGGCGTGTCTGGAGTGTGCATAACCTGGAGGCACAAGCGCAGGGCGAGATTGGGATGGCGCTTCCCTTTGGGAGCAACCCGGATTTCCGCGGAATCATGCACCCCGATGGGGGTGCTGACAACAACTACTTCCTCTACGTGCCCAAACGGCCAGACTTCTACAAGATGGACGCCAAGGGTGTGTGGAAGAATCCAAACTTTCTGGTGGTCGGAATAGGGTATGTGAGACCCAACACAGCTTACATGCAATTCTATCGACCGAACGGCTGGACTTGGGAATCAGACTTTCCTTGGCCGTGCAATGGCTGGATGTGGGGGCACGAGGTGATGACGTATCCGGTCGAAGACTTTTGGGGTGGTGGCCGATTAGGTCACGTAGTCCCGTCACGCGAACCCAACAAGCTCCATCTGCTGGAGGAGTTGCTGGCAATGTACGGCCATCGTTGGTTCCACGGCGGCCTGCGGAAACGATGGGCGATCTACTGTGAGGACCAATGATAGACCTGATCATCATTCTCCTGGTCAAGTTGCTTGAGTACATTCCTTGACCATCAACACCACCCTAGTGAAGCGCCCGGCTCTGCACAAAGGCGAGGTCGGACTGTTCCCGAACAATCCCATGGCCGAGGAGGACCTGGGATTGGTGGCAATGTTCACCGAGATGATGGTGAGCATGTCCTCCGAGAGGAGATTGGAGGCTTTGAAGTTCCTCTGGGCACTTGTCCACAAGACCGCCGAGAACTCGGACTATTACCTCGACAAAGACGAGGCGATGAAAGACCTCAAGCTGCGGGTCGGCTATACACGTGAGGTGCGCAACACATTTACCGGTGAGATGGAGGTGCGCCCTAAGTCCCTTACGCGAATCAGCGATGAGCGGCTCCGGTTTCTGACCAACAGAATGATGGATGTGATCTGTCGAGACATTCTGCCCGGCATGAAACCGAACGACATGCGCAAAGAGATCGAGGAGATGCTGGGTCTTGGTCAAGCCTCTGTCGTGGTGCCAAAGGCTCGTGTTGGAGGCAGCGAGGGCCGTGGATTACATCCCGTTCACGAGCTTCCGCGCATGCAACATTCCGTACGGCGTGTTCCGCGGACTGGTCCACCGCGGGATGCTGCGCCAGACAACAAGAGGGTGGGAAGCGACCAGGAAAGGAAGAGATACCGGAGTTTGGATGATGGCAAAGAAACCGCGCTATTACGTGGCCCAAGACGGTGACGCATGGTTGGTGTGTGACCGCAACAAGTACAAGATGCACAACGATGTCGTGTCGCGGCACCGCACACGAGAGGTGGCGCGCGCGGCAGCGCTGCTGCTCAACGACAGTGAACGTGATCTACATACTGACGGACAATTCGGCCAACAAGGAGAGACGATATGAGTGACCTGGAGAGAGTAGTCGAATCGATCATGTCGAAGGTCAAGACCGACACCGACGTGACCTTCGACTCGTATAAGCGGGAACTTCGCAACCTGCATGAGGAGCTATCCCACGCTGAGCAATTGTTCCTGCGCGGGCTCAATGCTGTGCGCTCCCAGATCAGGCGGCTGTACGATGTGATGCCAGAGCTACAGCCAGAGGGTGCGCGAATGGTCCAGGGACAAGGACAGCTACCTCGCGAGCCTCGCGAACCGATGCCTAAGCTGGTACAGCAAGGGCCAAGGAACACTACTGGGTGAGGGGTCAATCGGCTGGGCAACGGCGGGCTCGGCTCCCTGTCGGTATGTTCAGGGATAGAAAGGTGCTCTGCGGCCCTCACGGCAACGCCATGCCCATTAACCGTTCAAGGGCACCAACCGCCGTTCTTATCCTGCACAAGGGGGCGGCATCCACTCCGCCGCTCCCTTGCGGGCATTGAGATAGGCCCGCATCCCGTTCTGTACTCCGGTCCTGGCACGCTCGGGCTGGCCCCGGTCATCCTTCATCCAGACCTCGAACATGTGGACGATGTGCTGCCTGAGGCTCTCGTCCAGGGCATCAAACATCACCCCACGTATCCGCTCGCGGGTTGCTTCATCCATGCACAACTCAGGTCTGGTCTCGGCGCTCGCCAGTCGGAAGGCATCGAAGAGATTTCCCTCCCGCGGCTCCGAGTCCCAGTAGTTGTAGCCACACAGGCTCAGCCCCAGCAGCGCTGCCAGGACAATCAAGATCGTCAGGGCAAAGCGCGCTCCTGTTGGCATCCTGTGGTTACTCGGTCTTCGATCTAGTCACTGGGGTGCAATAGTTGATGGCACGTTCGACCGTGCGCTCCCACCTGTCACCGTTGGTGTGCTCAAGATATCCGACGAAGAGCATAAGCCCGAGGTTGAACAACAGGACGCCGAGGATCACGGGGGTGCTCTTGAGCGCGTCGACCGTGCCGACCGCAACCTTGCTGACGTCCTCGCTGACACCAGGATTCATCTCACCACCCAATCCTTCCGCCAACTCTCCCGCCCCACATGCCGTTGGGACCGATGGCAAACCCGGCATAGCCGCTGACGCCCCCGTGCAGCCGCATGATGCCGGTCATCCCGAACGCCGTGGCGCCGCCGTCCGAGAAGCCGAAGCCACCGGTGATGGCGTAACGCTCATAGGTCTCCAGCCATGCAGGCTGTGCGAGTGCTGTATTGAGCGCGATGATGTTGCCTAGCGGGACGCTCAGCCCCGGTGGCCCTTGAGGTCCGGCAGGTCCTTGGGCACCGGTCGCTCCCTGGGCACCGGTAGCTCCGGGTGTACCGGGTGGCCCTTGGGCGCCGGTCGTCCCGGCTGCTCCGGTGGCACCGGTGGCACCGGTTGCGCCCGTAGCTCCTGTTGCACCTGTGGCGCCAGCGGCACCAGGAGAACCGGGAGCGCCAGGAGGACCAGCCGGACCTTGCTGCCCAGCACAGTTCGTTGTGTTGAGGTTGATCGTATAGTTACCACCGCCGGGCGAGATCGAGTTGCCGGGACCGAAGGTGCCCTTGTTAGACTGCGCAGTCCACAGGCCGCAGCCAGTGGTGCTCCACATCGTGATGTTATCGGCCGACGCCGCCGTCCCACCGAGTAGAAACGCCACCGCCAGGAAGCTGCTACGCATCCGCATCCCATTCCTCGCCGTTGACCGTCACGTAGACGTCTCCGGTAATCGTGATCTCATCGATGCTGCCTTCCATCGCAACAATGTCCACTTGGTGCTCGTGCACGTCTGGCGGCTCCGGATCCGGCCCAGGCTCGGGTTGGTAGGTATCGCACGCCGTTTGCACCGCCTTGAGCATGGCGTTGGCATCCTGCCGTAGCTCAGCTTCCTTGCGATTGATCGGCCCCCAGTGTTGCCTGAGATTGCGCAGGCCCACCGCACTGACCAGGGCGTGGAACACCGGGGCGTACTTGGACAAGAACTGGTACTGGGCTCCCGCTCCCGACCCGAAGTTCCCGAGATCGGAACTCTTGAGCGTGACCCCCTCCTTGAACTGGGCGCGGAACCCGCAGGGGTTCGACCAGTATTCCGGGAGCAGCGGCGGAATGGTCGAAGAGCACGAGCGGATGTTCCAGCTTGTCTGAAGAAAGCTCGCCTCGGCCGTGTCTGCCGAGGTGTTGGTGGCAGACTGATCCCTTCCCTCCGGATAGCGCCCGGAAGACTCTCGCATGCCCAGACCCAGGATCAGCGCAAAGAGGTGTCTCAAGCGATCGCCGGGCGGCGCGGCCGCGCTGTTGTCCATGCCCAGGTTACGGTACTCGGTGGCGTACCATGCAAAGACGTCCTTGTTGCCGTCTCCAGTGTTGGCCTTCGCCATCTGCTGCGCGGCTTGGTCATCGCTGTTGAGCCGCTGGTAGGCCAAGGCAAAGCTCAGTGCCACGCCCACGATGTGCCCGGCGGGCGCCCGGCCGCGGTCCTTCCAACTGTAATTGGCAATGGGCGAGGTCTTGGCGATGTCGGTAATGATCCCGATTAACTCGGTGTCCAGGCCGTCGTCACCGGCGGCAACCTTGGCGTCCAGTTCATCCAGCTTGCCCCAGGTGGTGGGGCCGACCACGCCGTCCTGGGTGATCGAGCAGGCGGCTTGGTAGCCTTTCACGGCAGCGTCCGTGATGGGACCGAAGTCACCGTCTGCTGGGTACACTCCGAGAGACGTCTGGCAGGCCACGACGTCTGGCCCGCGCGAGCCCTGACGGATGGTGGCACGCGGCATCTGCGGCTTGGGCGCCGCCGCCGGCCACATGATCCCGGTGACGTTGGACTTGGGGAACGAGGTCACGTTGACGCTGTTGCTCTGGTTCCCGCCCCGGCAGTTGATGTTCGAACCGCTCTCGCTCTCGAAGAACGTGACGTGATTACCCCCTGATCTTTTCATGACCACTATCGCGCCCGGCACATAGCCGGAAAGCTGCACGAAGTAGGGCGAGGTGCGAAAGCTATCCGCCCAGCCGAACTTGCCAGTGTCACCATTGCCGAAGGGCACCATGAAGCCAGCCTCGGACAGGCAGTAGGCCGCCGCCACGCCACACCACGCCGTCTCATCGCTGTCCCAGGCGGGCTGATCGCAGTACGCCTGCATGCCCGGTACATCGCTCCAGATGCGGGCGATCTCGTCCGTCATGCCAGTGATGACAGGGTTAGCCTCCGGGCCGGGTACCTCCTTGGTCCCAGTCAGGGAACGCATCACGCTGAGCCAAGGCGGGACGTCTGACATGATAGCCCTCCATCACCTGCTTGAGCACGAACAGGCGAATACTCGATGACAGGTTGCCAGCCCCCTCCGCGGTTCTGGCGTCATCGATCTCGCTGACGAGCTTGCTCAGCGTCGTCCGGCGAGCCTCTGCGATCTTCCATAGCTCGTCCCAGAACTCATCCTCCAGGCTGACGCTGGTCTTCTTGGCGGTGGCCAGCACCACCGAACGCTTGATGACCTTGGAGGGCCTGAGAGGCATGGGTGAACCTCGAATCAGTTGTTACATGATACAGCGAAACCCCCGGCGATGGGTTCGATGCACCGCCGGGGACTCCGTGCGTTAGACAGTCTCTCGTACAGGGAGCGGAGAGTGCCCGGCCTCCTTTCCTGCCACGCGATGCCGACTTGCGGTCGGCGCGCTCTCGACGCCTTTGTCAGGAGAGGCATCCAGATCAGTGAAAGACTCTACCCAGACCGCCGATTAGCTCGCTCGCAATCCAGAATGCGACCGCGGTCCAGCCGAAATGAAAGCGGCCAGAGGTGACCATGATGCACGCTGCTATCACAGCGAACACGAAGGCGAAGCACAAGAGGATCAGTCCCACGTTGGCCATTGTCAGCCTCCTGGTGTCTGGGCATTGCAACAGGCATGGGCATCGACCTTGACATCGAGATCGAAGAGGTCAGAACGCCAGTCATTGAGAATGCGGTAGAGCCCGCACTCATCGTCTCCGAAATACTTGCAGTTCTCGCAGCGCACCTCTCGGTCGACCAATCCCGACTCTTCAGGCGTCACATCGATGTAGGTCTTGGTCCCGGGTGGCATGGGCTCGCCATGCACGTAGAGCCCACACGAGAAGTCGCCACCTATCTTGATCTTGGGGCCGTGGATAACGCAACGACGATCTCCAGTGACCCAGTCACGACATGTGGAGCACTGTGCAAAGCGCGTCTTCGGCGCCTTGGGCGCCATGTATAGGAAGATGGAACGGTCGAGCTTCACGGCACGAGCCCACCGCGCGAGCGATCACGCCACGGCATGCTCTCTTTGATGGGTGTCAGTGGATGACGTAGCTGGATGCCCCACTCCTTGGCGTTGAAACCGGTCGGCGCCAACAGCGTGTTTACGATCTGATCGCCCGTGTCACCACGCCGGTCCTCGATGTTCTCGGAACTGGGCACCTCCTCCCACTTCGGATCGATAGGTGCGCGTCGGCCTTCCATTGGTAGCTCACGGTTGGGAGCACGCTTGAGCCGGGCGTTGACT
>Ga0126377_10000888_pt1 | contig 19023 bp, 14 predicted proteins | sample PanSoiMetPlot_22_FD_92647 | JGI IMG/M metagenome (GOLD analysis project Ga0126377, IMG submission 92647) | Tropical forest soil microbial communities from Panama - MetaG Plot_22 | ecosystem: Environmental > Terrestrial > Soil > Tropical forest > Bulk soil | place: Panama | collected 2016-02-17 | reverse complement strand
GACTTCACCCGTGAACCGGTAGCCCGAGGTGCCTGCGCTTTCCGGCGCCGCTCGTCGATGAATCGCCGCGACTTCCTCGAACTGCTCGCCGCCGCCGCGGCCGCCGGGCTCGCAGTCGATGCCCGTGACGCGCTCGCGCAGGCGAGTCCCGACGCGCTGTACCGCGTGCCGCGGTTCGGCAACGTCTCGCTGCTCCATGTCACCGACACCCACGCCCAGCTCCTGCCGACCTACCTCCGCGAGCCGAGCGTGAACATCGGCGTCGCGGCGGCGGCGGGCCGGCCGCCGCACCTCGTCGGCGAGCACCTGCTGAAGGCGTTCTCGATCCGGCCGGGCTCTTCCGAAGCCTATGCCTTCACGTGCCTCGATTTCGAGCGCGCCGCGCGGATCTACGGGAAGGCCGGCGGCTACGCTCACCTCGCAACGCTCGTGAAGCGCTTGCGCGCGGATCGGCCGGGCGCGCTGCTCCTCGACGGCGGCGATGCATGGCAAGGATCGGCGACCGCCCTCTGGACGAGGGGCGCGTGCATGATCGAGGCCCAGAAGCTCCTCGGCGTCGACGTGATGACCGCGCACTGGGAGTTCACGTACGGCGCCGACCGCGTGCAGGAGGCAGTGACGAGGGAGCTCGGGGGTCGGATCGAGTTCGTGGCCCACAACGTCAAGACCCGGGATTTCGGCGACCCGGTCTTCAAGCCCTGGACGATGCGCGAGGTCGGTGGCGTCCCGGTCGCCATCATCGGCCAGGCGTTTCCGTACACGCCGATCGCGAACCCGCGGCACTTCGTCCCCGACTGGACGTTCGGCATCCAGGAGGAAGCGCTGCAGCAGCACGTCGACGCAGCGCGCGCGAAGGGTGCGCACGCCGTGGTGCTCCTGTCGCACAACGGCATGGACGTCGACCTCAAGCTCGCCGCGCGCGTGCGCGGCATCGACGTGATCCTCGGTGGGCACACCCACGACGCGGTGCCGCAGCCGTCGATCGTTGCGAACGCGGCCGGGCGAACGATCGTCACGAACGGCGGCGCGAACGGCAAATTCGTCGCGGTGCTCGACCTCGACGTGCGCACCGGCCGGCTCGCCGGGTTCCGCTACCGCCTGCTGCCGGTGTTCGCGAACCTGCTGCCGCCGGACCCGGCGATGGAGACGCTCATCCGGAAGCTCCGCGCGCCGCACGAGGCGAAGCTCAGCGAGAAGCTCGCGGTCACCGAAGGTCTGCTCTACCGCCGCGGCAACTTCGCCGGCACGTTCGACCAGCTCATCCTCGACGCGATGCTCGAGGTGAAGGGCGCGCAGATCGCGTTCTCACCCGGATTTCGCTGGGGAACCGCGGTGCTCTCCGGCGAGACCGTCACGATGGAATGCCTCATGGATCAGACGGCGATCACGTACCCGCAGTGCACGCTCAGCGCTCTCACGGGCGAACGCATCAAGGCGATCCTCGAGGACGTGTGCGACAACCTGTTCAACCCGGACCCCTACCTCCAGCAAGGCGGGGACATGGTGCGCGTCGAGGGGCTTACGTTCGCTTGCCACCCGCAGGCGCGGATCGGTGCGCGGATCTCCGACCTGCGCTGCGCCGGTAAGCCGCTGAACGCGAACCGGACTTACAAGGTCGCCGGCTGGGCGTCGGTACAAGAGGATCCGGTGGGCGAGCCGATCTGGGAGGTGGTCGCGAAGTACCTCCGGGACAAGAAGTTCATCGCGCCGCGGCGGCTCAACCTGCCGCGCCTGGAGGGCGTCCGCGGCAACGCAGGGCTCGCGTAATCGGGGAACGTCGCCGAGCATGGGGACCAAGAGCTCTTTTGGTTGGGTGCTACCGAAAAGCGAGGCGCATCTCGAGGTCTACTTGCCCACGGCTCCGGTGCTCGGCGGCAGGAGCGTCTACCAGTTCCATCAGATCCGCGAGGCCCTGCTGCGCGCGCCCAGCCGGAAGGTTGCGGTCGATGTCGGCGGCCACGTGGGCTTCTGGTCCTACTACCTCGCGCGGGAGTTCCAGCATGTTTACGCCTTCGAGCCGTGCGCACCTCTTGCCGAGTGCTTTCGTCGCAACGTCACGCTTCCGAACGTCTATCTTCACGAAGTGGCGCTAGGCGACGCGCCGGGACGGGTCGCCCTAAACCTCGTTGAGGACCACACGATGGCGACTCACGTCACCGAGGGCGCCGGCGGGACGGTCGAGCGGATTCGCCTCGACGACCTCGAGCTCGAAGGGGTCGGACTCGTCAAGATCGACGTCGAGGGCTACGAACCGTATGTCCTGCGCGGCGCACGGGAAACACTCCTGCGTTGCCGGCCGCTGGTCGTTGTGGAACAGAAGGGCTGGGCCTCGCGCTTCGGGCTGGGTCCCGACGAGCCGAGCCGCATCTTGGAATCGCTCGGCGCCTCTGTTGCGACGCGCATCATCGACGATCTTTTCTTCCTCTGGCCAGCGCGCGACCACACCCAAGGCGTGGCCCGCTAGGCACGGCCGCGGACGCAGTAGTCAAGATGCCGTTGCTCCTCGCTGTCTGGCGCGTCGAGGCGCCTCCAGAAGCCCTCCTCGCGCGGCTCGGGCGGCAAGCTCGGTTGGGACAAGCGGGCTGTGCTATGTTCGGCAGCGCCGCAGGTGCGCGGAGCATCTGTGTCCGGACGAACGACTCGCGATGCTGCTGAAAATGCTGCGATCGATGTTCGGCGGAGTGAATCCCGCCGCTCCACCAGCGACCGCCATCGGCGAGCGCGTACTGGCCTTGAAACGTCAGATTCGAGAGCACGCGCGGGCGCCGACCGATGCGCACGTGGCAATCCTGTTCCGCGACGTCGCGGTCGCAGGCGTGCCGGTCACACACCTCGTGGGCGAGGCGCTGCGCGACACGAACACGACAGTGCCGCCGGCAAAAGCGATCCACCGGCCGGCCGCGTCGCTCTTCCTGACGCAATACTTTCTGCATGCACTGACCCTGCCCGGGCGGCGCGCCGAGTGCGGTGTGTTCAACGGCACGAGCGCACTGATGCTGTGCCGCGCTGCGCGCGCGCAAGACCCGAGTTTCGACGGCGCGGGGATGCACCTCGTCGACAGCTTCGAGGGGTTGTCCGCGCCCGGCGCGGAAGACGACATCGACGGCTTTACCGAAGCTCAGAAACCCCCCTTCGTGCGCCGTGGCAGCTTCGCCGCGCAAGTCGAGCAAGTGCGGGGCGTGTTCGCGGAGTTTCCCGGCGTCGCGATCCACAAGGGCTGGCTTCCCGCGGTGCTCGCAGAGCTCCCGGAGGCTGGGTGGTCGTTTGTCCACATCGACGTCGACCTTCATGCGCCAACCCTTGGGGTGCTCGAATACTTCGCTCCGCGCCTCGTGCGGGGGGGTGTGATCGTGTGCGACGACTACGGCGCCCCGCTTTTCCCGGGTGCGAGTCGCGCCTGGGAGGAGTACTGCAGCGAGCATGACGTGCCGTTTGTCGTCTTGCCCACCGGACAATCAGTGATCCTGAAGACCTGAGCCGGCCAGGTCCGGGTCAGCACTCGACCTCGATTATTGCGCCGTCGCCAAGCTAGCGTGAGAGTTCGGGGGCTCCGGGGATGCGAGGAAGTCGGCGAACTCGGTCACCGCATCGAGGTTCCCGTAGAGCGTCGCAGCGCGCTCGAGGATGCGCTGCCGGATCGCCTCGCGACGCGCCGGGTCACCCCCGAGCTCGACGGCCAGCTCAACATATCTCTCCGGTGTGTCGGCGACGCAGTCCAGCACCCCCATCTGCTGGTACATGCCGTAGGTCATCCGCCCACGCAGTAGCCCCGTAGGCCACGTGACAAACGGCGTACCAACGCCGAGGACGATGTAGCTGGTCACGCCGCCGTTGAACCAGGGCGTGTCGAGAATGACGTCCGCCCGGGCGAGGATGCTGGCGAACTCGGCGGGCTTCGCTGCCCAGCCTCGGAATCGCACGCGATGGGCCACATCCGGAATGCTCTTGAGGAAGCGGGCCGCCAGGATTCCGCGCCAGTCGGGCGCGGTGTGGTCATCGAACAGGATCACCTCACCGGCCGGATCGCGACGCAGGATCTCGCCCAGCAAGTCGTCGAAATCCGGGTGCAGCTTTTGCAGGCGCATCGGGCACACGTACAGCGTGCGATCCGTGGGCAGCCCGAGCTCAGCGCGCGTGAGGAGGCGTCCGGGCGGCGGCGCGCGGTCGACAACTACCGGAATAGTTTTCATCCTGACTAAGCGCTCGCTGTAGTGCGCATCGGCGTCGGGCGCCTCCTGCAGCGCACTCGACACGAACTCGTCGAGGCCGGGAATCCCGCTCGTTACCGGATGCCCTGCCAACAGGCACTGGCGTGGCGCGAGCCGGCTGAACGCTAGGAAGTAGGTGATCGCGAGCTGGGCGACGTCGGTGTACACCAGCACGTCGAGGCGCTCCGCCGCAATCTGTTGGCGCGCAGCGTTGACCGTCGGCGCGAGCCGCAAGTGGCGCCCCCGGCTCCTGACCGCTGCGCGAAGTCCTGGGTCGACGTCGTCGGTGGTCGTGAAGAGCAGGAGCTCGAGACGCTCGTCCGCGCAGAGATACTGGAATAGGCGGTTGTACCAAGCACCGACGGAATGCGAGCGCAGGAACGCCGACACGACGCCGACACGCACACGCGCGCCTCGGGGAGCCGGTTCCCGGCAATGGTCGGCGATGTACCCGAGCGCTGGGCAAGCTCGGAGATACAGCTGCGCCAGTTTCCGCTGCAGATCGACGTCGCTCGCGCCTTGATAGCAAAGGAAGAAATTCGTGAGCTGAATCTCAGTCAGGGGGTCCCGCAGCACGGCGTGGCCAGTGAGCAGCGCATCGAGCTCGGTCGCGTAGCGAGCACGGGCGCTCGCGAGATGCGCCTTGGAGCGGTAGATCTGCGGAAGTAACGCGATCATCCGCTTGATTCGGACCGCGTCGCTGGAGGAGGTCTCGACCAGGCGGCCAAACCAGCGACCGGCTTCGTCGACCCGGCCGATTCTGACGCTCGCGAGAGCGGCGCGGTTCAGGAGATCAGGGTCCGTCGGTCGCAATTCGGCAGCGATCTGGAACCAGATCAGGGCCGACGTGAAGGCTCGCCGATCATAGTACCGCGCCCCAACCGTCGTGCATTGGTCGGCGAGATCGGGGACAAGCGAATGCGCGCGCTCGAAACAGCGATCCGCTTCGGCGTGCTCGCCGCACTCCCGTAGGGCGCCGCCTAGCAGAGCCCATGCGAGCCCATCGCGGGGGGACTCCTGCGTGGCGACCCGCAGGCGCGCAGCGGCGACGATGTAATCCCCGGCACGGCAGGCGGCTAACGCCGCCGCGAGTGCGTCGCGCTGCACCGAGCTGAACTCTGGGCCGAGTTCGTCGCGCCCCGAGAGGCTAGCCGCCGCGAGCGGCTGAGTCGTGCGGCGCCGGTGCAAAAGGAGCTTGCGCAGCAGCGAGGCCAGCATGGGTGCGGCGCTATCCGGGGACGCTGTTAGGAGCGCCGTCTGGGCCAAGCCCGCTTGGAGAACTTTAGGCCCCGCCCGCCGAGCAACCCAAAGAAGAAGGCGGGCTCTTGGCCCGCCTTGCTCGCGCTATCTATGACTGACGCGAGCTTCGGTCAGTCGTTGCGGCAGGTCGACGGCTCGTACCGGGTCGGCGTGACCGCGCACGACCACGTCACCGTGTTCGCCGAGGCGTTCCACGACGGCGAGAGCGTCACGACGATGCCCGCCGTCCCCATGACGGAGTCGGTGCCGTTGATCGTTATCCCGGTGTCGGCGACGGTCGCCGCGCTCACCTTGCCGACGGCGTTGATCGAAATGTTGCTGGAGGCGCCCCCGAGGCTGTTGAGGTTCTGCGCGCTCTCGGTGAACGATGTGCGCGCGCTCGAACCGGCGAGCAGCAGTTCCGAGACCCGGGCGCGGATCGTGTAGTCCTGATACGCCGGCAGCGCTACCGCTGCCAAGATGCCGATGATCGCGACCACGATCATCAGTTCGATCAGGGTGAATCCCTTCTGCAGGCTTCGCATCATCTTCAAGTTCCCTCCTGGGTTAAATGCGAGTAACGACCTTGGGGAAGCACCTTGCGTGCCAAAAGTCTCAGCGCGGTACCCACTGGGTCAGCCGATACCACTCCGGGGCGGTTTCCCAACGCGGGAGCGTCTTGTAACCCATTGTTATACCGTGTCAAGACACCCGTCCGCGCGGTCACCCGTAGACCCGGGCATCAAAGCTCCAAGGCGGTCACGTATCAGATGACTGTGGCAAAAGCCTCACCGCGACCAGCCGGAGAGGGCAAGGGATCTGACGCTGCACGTCACTTCTGGCCGGCGCACCAGGCCTTGCGGGAGGGATTCGGCCAAACGCCGCGGGTCCCTCGGGCGCGCCGGCTCGGAGAAAAAAAATCGGGCGAACCCGAGGGTTCGCCCGATCGCTGCAGCCCAGCCGGGCCGCTAGGAATCGCGTCGATTAATCGTTGCGGCAGGTCGACGGCTCGTAGCGAGTCGGCGTCACCGCGCACGACCACGTCACCGTGTTCGCCGAGGCGTTCCACGACGGCGAGAGCGTCACGACGATGCCCGCCGTCCCCATGATGGAGTCGGTGCCGTTGATCGTCATCCCGGTGTCGGCGACGGTCGCCGCGCTCACCTTGCCGACGGCGTTGATCGAGATGTTGCTGGAGGCGCCCCCGAGGCTGTTGAGGTTCTGCGCGCTCTCGGTGAACGCGGTGCGCGCGCTCGAGCCGGCGAGCAACAGTTCCGAGACCCGGGCGCGGATCGTGTAGTCCTGATACGCCGGCAGCGCTACCGCTGCCAGGATGCCGATGATCGCGACCACGATCATCAGTTCGATCAGGGTGAATCCCTTCTGCAGGCTTCGCATCGTCAAAAACTCCTTCCTATAGAAAAGTGCGAAATAGATCGCATCCCCTCTAGAGCACCCGGTATGCCAATCCCGGCCGCGACGAGCAATCAGTCACGCTCGCGCGAGGCGCGCGGCCGCGCAACTGTGAAGAAAGCCTTCCGCACGGTGGGTCCGCTCACAGCCACAAACGTAACGCTTTGTTCTGTAAAGACAATTGCGACTGTCAGGTAACGATCATCGTGCTGGCATTCTGCGTCGAAAAATCGGCGCAACGGAAACCGGATGGGGGCGTCGGCGGTTGCCGGGTCGAAAAGTGACCCGGTGCGTCACTCCGGAGAAGGGGCGCTATCCAGCGGGATTGCCGGGCGAGAGTCGAGCGCCCGAACGCCGGCGGCGATCTGGGCAATCGTTCTCTCCCATGATTCACCAGGGGCTTGGCGGAAAAGGCGCGCAGATGGATACCACGGGAGCGTCTCATCGCGGAAGCAATAGCGCCATTCGGGCACGCTCGGCACGAGCACCCACACCTGCCGGTCAAGCGCGCCGCTCAGGTGGACGATCGACGTGCAAACGGTGACCACGATGTCAAGCGCCGAGACCAGCGCCGCGGTTTCATCGTAGTCGGGAATGACCTCGGGGAAATGATGGATCGCCACGCCAAGCGTCTCCACGGCGTCGCGGATCTCGTCGTCGCACGGCCCGTACTGCAAGCTGACGAACGTGCAACCCTCGACTCCTAGCAGCGGGGCCAGCTGGGCGATCGGGATCGTACGGAGCCTTGTGCGGGTCTTCGCGCTACCGCCGCGCCACGAGAGGCCGACTTTCACGCCGCCGCCCAGCTCCTCGAGACGCTGCCGCCACGCGGCGATCCGCGTCGCATCGGCCCGCAGATATCCTGAGTGACGCGGGAAGGCGCTTTCGCTGCGGCGGAACACACCCGGCAAGCTGCCTGCCTGCACCTCGTAGTCGGCCGTGCGCACCACCCGCTGGTCCACGGCGTCGGAAGCGAAAACGCGGGCCTCCGGGAACGACCGCCGGAAAAGCGCCGCGAGGCGCGGCTCGCAGACGATGGCACACTCGCGTGCGCGCTCGATCACCTCCCGATAGCAGGAAGCGAACATGATCTGGTCGCCGAGCCCCTGCTCGCCCAGGACGAGGAGCGACTTGCCCGCCAGCGGCTCGCCGCGCCATGGCGGGAGATAGGCGGTGGCGTACCCACCCTCCAGTGCGTGCCAGCGATACTCGTAGTTGTCCCAGCCCCGCTCGAAGTCCCGATCGGCGAGCTGAAGGTGGGCGTAGTTCCAGCGCGCGATGTGGTTGTTCGGCTCGTTCGCGATGACCCAGCGCAGGCGCTCCATCGCTTCGGCAAACCGTCCGCAATGCAAGTACGCATCGCCGAGGTTCATGTGTGCGCCGAGCGTGCCCGGGGCTAGGCCGACGCACCGTTCGAACGCCTCCGCGGCGCCGACGTAGTCTTGCGACTCGAGCAGGCTCAGGCCGAGCACCTGATGGGCGTCGGCAAGCCCGGGATTGATGCCGATCGCCCGCTGCGCGTGGTCCTGTGCTTCTGCTTCGCGACCGAGCTGGTGATAAAGGCGCGCCATCGCCAGCTGCGCGGCAGCGTTCTTCCCCAGCTGCGGCGCTGCGCGCTCATAGTAGGTAAGGGCTTCGGCCGTCGCGCCACCGGTCTGCTTCAGGTGCGCGTATAGGAGCAGCGCCCCTAGATGCTCGGGTGCGTGGTGTACGGCGATCTCGAGGCAGTCGAACGCTGCGTTCAGATCGCCGCGCGCCGCGTGCGCGCCGGCGAGATCGCAGTACGCCTCGGGCGAGTCGGGCCGGCGCTGGACGGCGCGCTCAAGTGCGTCGACGGCACGGTCGACGTCGCCAGCCCGAAGCAGGCGCTGGCCCTCGTCCCGCAGTGACTCGGCATCGTCGTGCGCCGTCGGCTGCGACTCAACGAGGGGACTCGTCACCGGGGCAGACTGCTCCGCTGCCGTCCGCGCAGCTGCCACACCGCCGAGCCGGGGAGTGCTACTTGCGGCGATGGCGCGAGTTGGCGCTGCTGCTGGGTCGATCAGCCCGCGCAGCTCCGCCGCCCCCGCCTCGACGACCTCCCGCCACGTCCCGTCGATTCGGCGGCGCAGGAGACGCGCCGCGGGGTACCACGGGAGATTCCCGTGTCCGAGATAGCGCCACGATGGAACCGCCGGCGCCAGGATGAGCACATTGAGACCGAGTGCTCCGCAAAGGTGGGCAAGCGCGGTGCAGACGGTGACGACCACGTCGAGCGCCGCCGCGAGCGCCGCCGTCTCCTCGTAGTCGTCGATTGCCTCCGGCCAGTGGTGCACGCGCACGCCCGTTGCGGCATGGAGGCCCGCGACCGCATCGTGCGCGTCGGGGGTGTACTGCAGGCTCACGAAGTGGCAACCCTCGACCTGGAGGATGGGCAGCCATTCCTCGAGGTCGATCGAGCGGGCTCCGAGCCCGGTGCGGACGAATCCTCCGCGCCAGGACACCCCGACTTTGAGGCCGGGTCCGAGCGCTGCGAGCCGTGCGCGCCATCGCGCGATCCGCTCGGGCGCAGCCTGGAGATAACCCGGCTCGCGCGGGAACGCCTCCTCGCTGCGGCGGAAGAGCCGCATCAGGCTTCCAGCCGCGATGCACGCACGGATGTCGCCGAACTCTGCGAGCCATTCGGGGTAGGCGCTCGAGCCCCGGTAGGGGCGCACGTGGACGCCGGGGAACGAGCGCGTGAATACACCGACGAGCTTCGGCGGCGCCTCGAGAATCACGCTCGCGACGCGGCGGGAGACGTCCGGGATGCACGAGGCGAACAGCATCATGTCGCCGATCCCCTGCTCGGAGTAGATCAAGAGCTGGCCGCTCTCGAGGGGTTCGCCGTTCCAGACTGGGAACGCGAATTTGCGCTGGGGCGAGTCGTCGGAGCGGAGCCGGAACTCGTAGTGGTCCCACCCTCGGGCGAAGTCGCGCAGGGAAATCTGCATTTCGCCCAGCGCCGCGCGTACGACCGGATGCTCCGGCGCGCGCGTCGCCGCCGATTCATACGTCCGGAGCGCCGCGTCGATGTCGCCCCGTTTGTGGTGGACTGCCGCCAAGCCGACTTGCGGCTCGATCAGTTCCGGCTCGAGCGCAAGGGCGATGCGGTAGTGCTCCTCGGCCCCGACCAGGTCACCGGCGTTGTCGAGTACCGCGGCAAGGTTCGTGCGCGTCACCGCATGGCGGGGGCGAAGTTCGGCGGCCCGCCGTAGTGCGACGATCGCGTCGGCAAGCCGGCCGCTGTCACGCAGGGCGAGGCCGTAGTTGCTCCACGCCAGACCCGAGTCCGGTTCCGCGTCGACCGCGCGCTTGAGATAGGTCACCGCTTGGGCAAGCCCGCCCCTGCGGCGCTCGGCGATCGCGAGGTTCATCCACGCGCCCGCGTGCTTCGGACTGATGGTCGCCGCGCGCTTGAACTTGGACCATGCCGACTCGAGGTTCCCAAGTCGGAGATGGATCAGCCCGTATTGATTCCAGATCTCGGCGCGCTCGGGGTTACGGCGCGCGGCCTGCTGGATGGCGAGCAGCGCGTCGTCGTCACGCCCGGCTGCCGAGAGCGCGCGGCTGAGAACGAGATGCGCCTCGGCGCGCCGGTCGTCGATGCGGAGCGCCGCGCGCACGGCCGCGCCTGCCGCCTCCGCGTCCCCCGCTTCGAGAAGCACCTCCCCCAGCCCGATATGCGCCTCGGGATCCCTCGCACTCGCCGCCACGGCAGCTTCGAAGGCTTTGCGGGCAGCGCCAAGATCGCGCGCGCCGAGCGCAGCGCGGCCGCGCACAAGATCGGCGGCACCCGGGCGCTCCGGTGCACGCACCGCCTCGTGGCGCTCGGTGCCGAACAGGTCGCGGACGAGACGCTTCAGCATCTCCGCGATGGATCATCGTAGCCCGACGCAGCACGATCCGCGGCGTCCGCAGCCGCACGAGATTGGAGCCGCCGCGCCGCGGGCATGCGTCAGGCAACGCCCGCCTTCTGCGTCACGCGCAGCATCGCCTGTAGCTCGGCGCGCCACTCGTCCGCGTAATCGCAATGGCTGTACTCGTCGAAGTACGGCCCGCCGAGCGTGTAGTGCACGAGCGCGGCGTCCGGGTCGCGGACGTGATAACCGACGAGGTGGTTCCAGCGGCGCGGGAGCTTGCCGATCAGGGACTCATCGCGCAGCCACTTGAACTGGTGGAGCTCCAGGCCGCTCGCGGTGCTGACGTACTCCGGGGTGAGCGCGGTGCACCGCGGGTTGTTGAACAGCATGACGCTCGACCAGTTCTTTTTTGGGTACTGGGTCTGGGCCTGCCCGAGAAACTTGATTTCTTCGCGCGGCCGATGATCGTGCTGCACCACTTGCACCGCATATCGCTCCTCGCGCAGCTTCCAGAGCTTGACGACGTCGGCGCGCATCAGCATGTCGCAATCCATGAAAATGCTCCACCCCTCGTAGCCCGAGAGATACGGCGTGAGGAAGCGGGAAAACGCGAAGTCAGTCGACTGGAGCGGGTGCCGCGCTCGGGTGAAAATGCCGCCCAGCTGCGACAGCATGAGGGGCGCGACGCTGACCGGTACGCTCGCGCGGGCATGGATACTGTGGGCGAGCACGCCGAAGGCGACGGCCTCTCGCGGGTCGAACCCGATGAAGATTCGAATCGGCTCGGTCATCCGGGCGAACCCAGGCGCACGTCCGAGAGGCGGACCCGGCCGTCGGCCGCCACGTGGCGGGAAATCGCCCACACCTCCCACTCGATCCCCTGGTACCTGGCGGCCACCGCCTCGAACGGGTCCTTCCACCACTCCGGGGAGCGGATCGTGATGTGGGCGTTCTCGCCGTTCGGGAGGTGCTTCTTCGCGGGGTAGCAAGCCACGGTAGCGAAGACAAAGCGCGTGGCATAACCGAACAGCTCGTCGATGATCCAGCCGATATCCTGCTCCGGGCAGTGCTCGAGGACGTCGGTGCAGACGACGCCGTCGAATTTCTGCTTGGGCCGGTCGCTGAACGGCGCGTACGCCGGGTCGTAGCACAACACGTAGTCGACATCCCAAAAGTCGCTGATGTTGGGCACGACCGTGCCGTCCGGCAGCTTGATATCGCGCAGATCGTAGAGCTGCCCCTTGCCGCTACCATAGTCGAGGATCGACGTCGCGCCGGTCTTGTTCGCCAGCCGCTTGATGCGGCTGACCTGTGGCCCGAGGCTCACCCCAGAGAACGTCTGCTCCGGCGGCAGCCCCGCGGTGCGTTCGCCCTCGACGTGCATTTGCCGGTAGAGCTCGAGGAGCTCGCGGTAGCGAGGGCTGGGCTTGGTACGGGAGTATTCCAAGAGACTTGGCCTTCGACTTTGGCTCGGGTGAGTATAGCGGATCGGGTTCGCACGTCGCCTCGCAGCGCCGCCCGAGCGTGAGGTTTTACGGGCACGGCGCCGTCCGATTCCCGCGACGCGCTCGGCCGGCGTGTGGCCCTAGCCAAAGTGCACATTCGCCGAGCGGTTGAATGGACCACTGCTGGCTGTGGGGCTAAACTTCCGCTCGGTGCCCGGGGCGCCGCACCACTCATGCAAGCCAACGAAAACGAACGACTTGCTCCGCAGCTCACGGTTCGACACGCCGGGGCCGAGTGCGTCTTCCATACCCCCAACCGGGTCACGGTCTGGCGGGTGGAGACACTCTTCACGAAGGAGCCAGATACCATCGCCTGGATCGGCGAGTTCGGCGCCGACGACATCCTGTTCGACGTCGGCGCGAACGTAGGCATGTACTCGATCTTCGCGGCAAAGACGCGCGGCGCTCGCGTGTTCGCCTTCGAGCCCGAATCGCAAAACTACGCGATTCTGAACCGGAACATCCACGCGAACGGCCTTGACCACCTCGTGCAGGCCTACTGCGTCGCGCTCGCGGATCGGACCGGTTTCGACAAGCTGTATCTCGGCCATTTCCGCGCCGGGGACGGCAACCACAGCTTCGGGGCGCCGCTCGACGAGCACAATCGACCGCGCGCGGCGGGGTTCGCGCAGGGGTGCGTTTCGACGACCATCGACGAGCTCGTAGCACGGACCGAATTTCCCATGCCGACGCGCATCAAGATCGACGTCGATGGCCTCGAGCACGCCGTCGTCGCCGGCGCACAACGCACGATCCGCGACCCTCGGCTGCGATCGGTGCTGGTCGAGATCAACACCCGGCTCGACGAGCACTGGGAGGTGATCGATCGACTCCTCGCCGCCGGTTTCGACTATTCGGCCGAGCAGGCGGAACGCGCCCGACGCACAGACGGGCCGTTCGAAGGAGTGGGGAACTATGTATTTCGACGTTGAGCAGCATGTCTGCTACCGGATCGCCAATACCCCGGTGCTGCGCTACCCCTTCCCGCACTTCTACGTCGAGTCGGTGTTCCCGGATGACTTCTACCGGGACCTCCGCGCGCGGCTGCCAGCGCTCGACGGCTACAAGCGTATCGACGAGACCGGTTCCGTGTCGAAAGGGGACTACCAGGCGCGCTATATATGCTCGCTGACCGAGCTCGAAGAAAGGGAGTTCGAGCACGGTCGGGGCACGTTCTGGATGGAGCTCAACCGCTGGCTGGCAGGGGACGAGTTCGCGCGCCTGATCCTCGACAAGTTTCAGTTCGCCTTGCCGGAGCGCTTCGGCAACGACGTGGAGCCCCGAATCGAGACCGACAACCGCCTAGTCCGTGACTTCACGACCTATGCGATTCCGCCCCACACTGACTCGCCGCGCAAGGTGGTCTCGTTGCTGTTCTATCTGCCTCCCGACGACAGCATGCGCCATCTCGGCACTTCGATCTATGCGCCGAATGATCCATCGTTTCGGTGCGACGGCACGGCCCACCACTCATTCGAGGGTTTCAAACGCGTCGCGACGATGGCGTACCGGCCGAACACCCTCTTCGGCTTCTTCAAGACCAATCGCGCGTTCCACGGCGTGGAACCGATCGCCGAGGAGAAGGTGGAGCGCGACCTGCTGCTCTACAACATCTACCTCGCCAAGCTGGTGCGCCGCGCGTCGCCAGCGGAGAGGAAGGCCTTCGCATGGCCCTGGCAGAAGGCTTGACGGCGGGCGCAATCCCGGGCCGGGCGCTGCCCGGAGCGGGAGTGATTCAAATGCCTGGCGCATGTCGGCGCCGGCGATAACGGAGAACTCGGTATGAGTTTTTTCTCGCTGTTTTCCTCGAGCCACGTTACCCAGTTTGCGAACAGTCTGGCCGGTAACCTCGCGAAGCGTTACCCGCCCGCGCTCGACGTGAACCCAGAAAAGAAGATCTCGCAGGCGCGGCTGACGCGCGTGCTCGAGGAGACGTTGGCGCAGGCATCCGAGTTCCAGCGCGAGCACAAGCTCGGTATGTTTGGCAAGGCCAAGCTCGGCAACGAGTTCAAGTGGCAGCTGAAGGAGCTCGGTTACAGCGAGAAGTTCATCGAAGTGGCGACCGAGGGATTGATGGTTTACCTCACGCGCGGCACGCCGCCTTCGGGCTCCGCTCCCGGCGAGCGGACCTGAGGCCCAGTCCCAGGCGGGCATTCCAGCGCTCGCGGGAGCGCTCATGCTGCGTTCCTTCTTCCGCGGTTTCCGAAATAGCGGCCCATCGCCGAGTCCTGGGCCCGCGCGTCCGCCAGTTGCCGGGGATGCTTCGCGCCGCGCGCTGGAGCTGTATCGCGACGGTCGGTACGGCGACGTCGTGGAGCTCCTGGGGCACCTCCCGCAGTCGGCGCCGCGCGATGCCGAGACGCTGCTGATTCAGGGAAACGCTCTGCAGTATGAGCGTCGATTCGCCGCCGCGGCAGCGACCTACGCGCCGCTGATTCGCACGCTGGAACACGCCGGGCCGCAGTATCGTTCGCATCTCGCGTCGGTCCTGATCCACTGCGGGCTCGCGCACTTGCGGATGAACGATTTCGGGTCCGCGAAGCAGCTGCTCGACCGGGCAGTGAAGCTCACCCCGGAAGATCCGCCTGCGGTCGGCTGCGCGAGATTCCCGGATCTCATGCAGCGTTCGCTCGATCTCCGGCGCTCGCCGCTCTCGCCATCCGCGAGCGCGCGGCGGAGGTGGCCGGTTCCGGACCGGCCCCTCGAGATCGTCTACTTCTTCATCGGTACTGCGGGCGACGAGCGATTCGGAGAGTATTGCAGCCTTCTTTCGGCGAGCATGGCGAGCGCGCGGCGGAGCGTGCCGGCTTGCCGCGTGGTGCTGCTCACCGACCGAGACACGAACCTGCCGGTGCAGGTCAAGCCCGACGAGACCCGGCGTTACGACCTCGCGCCGGCCGAGCTGATGGTCAGCCGGTTCCGCGCCGTCGAAGCCTATCTCGGCGAGAAGGCCGCCCGGAACGAGGCGGTGCTCGCGGCGCTCTGCGATCCGGACGTCGTGGTCAACCGCGATTTGCGAGAGGCCTTCGCGGCGGAGTTCGACGTCGCCGTCACCACGCGGTCGAACTTCGTCGATGCTCGCCTCGATCACGAGCCGTTCACCGCCGGCGTCACTTTCGTGCAGGGACGAGACGCACAGGGCGCACGACGCTTCTTCACGCTCTGTCTGCGGGAGTTCGATGCGATCGCGGCGTGGCCCGAGGTCGTCGGGTTCTATCCCCGCCCCATCCACGAGTGGCGCGGCGACCAGCTCGTGCCGGCGGCCATCGTCGGCTGGCGCGACTACGCCGAGCACGTGCTCGCCGGGCACACCGATCGCCTCGAGATCGACGGGGTCGTGGTGGCTTTCCTGCCGTCCGACCCATTCTGTTTCACTTTCGAGCCCTGCGTCACCGCCGAGCAGCTTGCCAAGAAGTATGTGATCGACTTCAAGGGTGCGCGAAAGCGGGACATGCTCGAGCGATTTCCTGCCTGATGGAAATGGCCGCCGAGCGGAACCCGTCGCACCTCTGATCCGATGGACGGCCGCGGGCTCGCCGAAGTCGCGCTTGCGAACGGTGATGTCACCGGTGCATTAAGGGCCGCCCGCGAGCACCTGCGACGCGCGGGCCGCGCCGCGGAGCCGGTGTGCTATCCCCTGCTGGCCCCAGAACACGCCGGACAATCGCCGCGCGCGCGGCTAACGGCGTACTGGGAAGACGCGGAGGTCGTCTCGACGGCGCAGCTGATGCCCGGCATGATGCAGTTCGCGGAGTGGGCGGCGGCTTTCAGGCCACGGCCTCTGCGCCGGTTCCTGCTCGAACAGTGCGTCGCCCTCGCACCGAACGTGCTGCTCACTGCTGCCGGCGACCTGCTGGACGACAGCACTGGTTTCAGCAACTCCGAGCTCTGCCGTCACGTCGTGGAGGGTTTCCCGGGGATCGCCGCCGCCAATGGCCAGATCATCCTCGGGACGCACCACACGGAAACGGTTCGCATCGCGCAGCCCGCGGTCTACCTGCCCGCCGCCGCGAACTACTCGGCCTGGCTTCTCGGCGACCTCGCGCGGCTCGTGGCGTTCGTCGATTGCGACGGGCTGCCGGTCGTGTTGCACGGGGAGGCGTCGGAATTCCATTTCGCATCGCTCGCGCGCTTGGGAGTCCCACGCGACCGCGTGATCGCGTGCGGGTCGCAGAGCCGGCTCGAGTGTCGGGAGCTTCACTACTGCACGTCGACTTACTTTCATCACACCCCGAGCTCGCGCGGCCTCGCTCACGTGCGATCGCGCGTGCTGACCGACGCCCACGACGCACGTGCGGGCCCGTCACGCCTCTATCTCGCGCGCCGAAAGATGAGGAACTCGCGACCGATCCTCAACGAAGCAGAGCTCGCTGAACTGCTCGCGGGATGCGGCTTCATCGCGGTCGATCCCGAGGAGCATTCGTTCGCGCAGCAGGTACGCTTGGCTGCCGGAGCGGAGACGATCGCGGGGCCCTACGGAGCGAATCTGGCGAACTGCGTCTTCGCCCGGAATGCGCGCGCCGCACTGATTGTGGCGACCAAGGGTCAGCCGGAGTTCTCGCGGCTTCTCAGCGCGCTCGCCGTTCCGCATTGGCACGTCGTCGCCGAACCGGTGAAGATCGGGGACGGCAGGACTTTCAGCGAATCGCACGGTTTCCGCGTCGACCTCGCCGCCGCAGAGACGATCCTGCGCGCTTGCGTCGTTGGGCAGGTCACCGCGGCGTCGCAGCGCTCCCGGCAGACCTGACCGTCTTCTGTTGCTCTGCCCAGAGCTCGCGCCACGGGCAGCCGGAGGCCTGGAGGACTCTCGCCTGCAACGACCGGTAGCACTTCAGATAGTGGGAGTCTCCGGTGGCCGAGAGCGCGAGCTTTAGCGCGTCGAGTTCGATGAGCTCCGAGAACACGCCGGTGAAGAATGGATGGCTGAACGCCATCTCGAACGGCGGAAAGCTCGCTACCGCGTAATCCGCGGAGGTCGCTAGCAGAGTGGAGGCGATGCGCTCCATGAGGAAGATCTTCATCTGCGGCTGCGCCTTGCCGTGGTGCGCCGTCGTCGCGGTGAGCACCGCGTGGAGCGACGATCCGGTCGCCTCCGCAGCCGAGAAGCAGCGCTCGAGCACGTCCTGCCACGCGCGCCAGAACCGCGGCTTAGCGACGAAGTAGTTGGCGAGGACGGCGTTGCGCGAGTGGGTCACGAGGCGATCGAGCCCCAGTCCGCGATCGAGCCCGGCGAGAAACGCCGCGGCGGTGCCGGCTAGCCCGGGATGGAAGAGATCCCCCTGTTCGAAGAGGTTGAGAAAACAGGCGGAGTGCTCGGGAAACGGCGAGAAAGTCACCACATCGGCGCCGTCCGACTGCGCGATGAATGCAATGACTTGCCGGCCGCGCAAGCTCGTCTTGTCCGCGAACCTCGGCGAGAGGAAGCCGTAATAGTCGGACTCGACGAGCGTGGCGGACCGCAGGAACCTGCGGATCGGCCAGTACTCGTACCAGTCCGGCCGCTCGTTGGTCAAATTGTCGAGCGGTTCGAACGCGGCGTCGCGGAGGTTCCTGGTCCGCTCGTCGTAGTAGATCTGGAAGACCCGGATCGCGGCAGCCACGTCAGTGCGCCCGCGCCTTGCGAAACGACGGAGCGACCATGTGCTAGAAGGGTAAGCGCGTGCCGTTCAGGGAACGTATCCCGGAATCCGCGACTCGTCGACCGCGTCGATCTGCTCCGGATCGAGGAACTGCGTGGCGTACGTCAGGTACACCTTGCGGCGGATGAAGACGTCGAACAGATCCGGATCGATGTGGCCGTTCAGCTTGAACTTGCCGAGGATCTCGAGCGATTCGGACAGGGTCTTGCCCTTCTTGTAGGGCCGGTCCTTGGCGGTCAGCGCCTCGAAGATGTCGGCGATGCCCATGATGCGCGCCTGCACCGACATCTGGTCGCGCCGCAAGCCGCGCGGATAGCCCTTCCCGTCCATGCGTTCGTGGTGGCCGCCAGCGTACTCCGGGACGTTGCGCAGGTGCTTCGGCCACGGCAGCGCCTCGAGCATGTTGATCGTCGAGACGATGTGGTGGTTGATGATCTCGCGCTCCTCCGGCGTGAGCGTGCCACGCGGAATCGTGAGGTTCTTCAGCTCGTCGTCGGTCAGGAAGTTCGCGGTGTTCCCGACCGGATCGCGCCACTTGTACGACAGGCCGATCTGCAGCGCCCGATCCTGCTCCTCCTTCGACATCGACTCGCCGCCGATGTTGCACCGGCGCAGGAACTTGCGGTCCTCCTCGATCTGGCGCAGCGTCTCGCGCAGGTCCTCGTCGATCTCGTAGGCCCGCTCGCGACGGGTGATCTCGTCGAGCTCGGTTTGCCGGGCGAGCTCGACCTTCTTGGTGAGCGCGTCGATCTCCGCGTCGCGCTTGAGGACCTCGAACCGGGTGTCGACGAGGTTGATCCGGTCGAAGATCGTCTCGAGTTTGGTCGCCTTGTCGACGATGTGCACCGGCGTCGTGATTTTCCCGCAATCGTGCAGCAACCCCGCGATCCGCAGCTCGTAGCGGTCCTTCTCGGTCATGGCGAACTCGGCGAGCGGGCCCTCGGCGGTGTCGTTCACCGCCTCCGCGAGCATCATTGTGAGCTGCGGCACGCGCTGGCAGTGCCCCCCGGTGTAGGGCGACTTCTCGTCGATCGCCTCGTTGATCATGTTGATGAACGACTCGAACAGGTTCTCGAGCTGGCTGATCAGCGCGCGGTTGGTGAGCGCGATCGCCGCCTGCGACGCGAGCGATTCGGCG
>Ga0126377_10000887_pt1 | contig 19042 bp, 33 predicted proteins | sample PanSoiMetPlot_22_FD_92647 | JGI IMG/M metagenome (GOLD analysis project Ga0126377, IMG submission 92647) | Tropical forest soil microbial communities from Panama - MetaG Plot_22 | ecosystem: Environmental > Terrestrial > Soil > Tropical forest > Bulk soil | place: Panama | collected 2016-02-17 | reverse complement strand
CGCATCGTACGAGTGGGGGCGGGGATCACCCGCCCCCAGCTATCTACTTCGGACCCACCAGCTTGTTCAGCCGGTCGCTCAGCTTGTTGCCCACCAGGCTCGGGCGCTTGGCCGCCTCCTCCGCCGGGTCGGTGCCGTTACCCGTCGCGGTAACCTTGGCGTCGGGCGTGACCGGCGGGCTGACCGGCTGGGAGCGCGGCTTCCTGGTGGCCTTCTTGGCAGCCTCCATCTCCGCCACCCTGGCCTTGAGCTGCTCGATCTCGAGCTGCTCGGGGGTCTTCACCTCCTTGATGGGCTCGGGTTCCGGCTCGACGGCCTTGGCTTCGGCTGCCGCCAGCTGGGCCTTCAGGTCGGCGATCTCCTGCTGGGCCGGCGTGAGCTTGGGCTCAGGCTTCGGCTCAGGCTTGGGCGCCGGCACGGGCTGCTGCTTGGCCCACAGCGAGTCAGCTGCGATCGTCTGGGTCTTGGGCAGCTCCCCGATAATCTCGTCGTCCGCCGCCTCGGGGTCGAGGAAGGCTCCCAGCGCCTTGTCGTTCAGCATCTCGCCCAGGATCGGGTTCTTCTGGATCTCCTTCACGATGGCCGCTTCCTGGTTGTCGAGCGTGCGTACCGCCCTGAACACGATCTTGGGATGCGCGGCCTTGGGATCGAACGAGAGCCGGGTGACGAACGTGTAAGGCGCGTAGTGCTTGAGCGCCATGTGCCGCACGAACGCCGAGTAGTTCTGGAACGACCCCGGCGGCAGCCTGAGCATGATCGGCCCAAGGTCGCTCGACATGTCCTCCACCCACACGACGGCGATCCGCTTGTTGTCGGAACACGCCTTACCGCGCGCCCCCGTCGCCTGGTTGATCCGGCTGCCCATGACGTTGTGCGGGCAGCCCCGGCAGGTATCGGCCTGCTTGTTGGCGGCGCCCGGATCGGGCGTAACGCCATCGGCCGACCAGCAGTCGGGCGGCGGGCGCTGGCCGTCGACGAACGGGTTGGCGTAGTAGACCTTGCTGATGCGGTTGCCGGCATCGACCATCACGACGTCGATGTCGCGCACCGGCACGTTGCCGCCGCCGCGCGGGTTGGGTTCCTCGAAGGGGATATCGACGCCCCTCGCGCGCACACCCCACGTCTTGCCCTTGATGGTGAGCGTCGGCCACGCCTGGCCGATACCGGACGTGAACCGGGTCGCATCGACCGGGCTATCCTTGAACACATCGGACACGGGTCCGAAGTTTCCCAGCACCATCAGCTGGTTCTCTACATCGTCGTTGTCAGCCATGATTACTCATCCTCTCCTGTGTCGGATCCCTTGCGAACACCGACCGTCATGTACGCCGACGTGTTGACGCCGGGCACCTCGGTCTTGTTTTCCTCCATGTAGTCGAACACCTGGACCTTGTTGGCCTTCCAGTCGACCAGATCGAACAGTCCCAGCGCAATGACGAAGTCCTGGAACGCCTTGCGATCCTTGATCGTCGCCGAACGCACGACGCGCTGGTAGGCGACGCCGTGATTGGTCGACACCGAGTTGACCTTGGTGTTCTGCATGTGCTGCAGCAGCAGCGACTCGACCTGCTTCATCGCAGCGTCGATCGGCTTGGTCGCCTCGGTAAGCCAGGCCTTCATCGCGGCCTTCTCGTTGCGCAGCTCGACGTAAAGCTTGACCGCCTCGTCCACGTCGAGTTCAGAGTTACCCGCGAGAGTAACTTCGTTGTCGTTGTTATTGTTCATGTGAGTTCCTGTGTTGAAGTTGATACTACGCCTCTGTCGCCTCTTCGAGCAACCTCAGAAGTTGATCCTGCGCATCTATCTTGTTGATGAGCAGCTTGTAGACCTGGCGCTCGATCGGCGTCGACCACATGTGGACGAACAGTTGCCGATGAAGCTGGCCGACACGCCTGATGCGCGCGTTCGCCTGATCATAAAGCTCGAGCGACGTGATGGGGCCGAACCACACCACGGTTGATGCCGCCGTCAGCGTGAGACCGTGCGCGACCACTGCATGGTGCGCAACCATCGCCCGGTACTTGTCGGTGTTCTGGAAAAGATTGAAGATCTCCGCGCGCTGCTTGGCCGAAGTATCACCCGACACCGACACCGCATCGATGCCGGCGCTGGTGAGCGCTGTCATCACACCAGTGAGCGCGTGCTTGTAGGGCACGAACACCAACACCTTGTGCTCGGAGGCTTCGATGATGTCGATCAACGCGTTCAGCCGGTTGGTCGGATCGAGGTCGACTACGTCGCGGGCGCCGTCGTATACCCAGCCCATCGAGATCTGCAGGAGCTTGATCATGGCGACGGCGGCGTTGGCCGCGGTGATCTCCTTCGACTGCACCATGCCGTAGCAGTGTTGGCGGATGTCGTTGTAGACGGTCTTCTGGAGCGGGTTCAGCTCGACCTCGTTGTACTGCGAGACGAAGTCGGGCAGCTCGGTCACGTCGTCGAGCGTGAACCTGACCTGCGGCTTCAGCACCGCCATGGCGTTCTCGGTCGCGCCCTTGCGGGGTACCCACTTGTAGTCCGATACTTTCACCATCAGCTCGTCGCGGAACCGGACGAAGCTCTTCTGGCAGGTCTGCGGCGTGATGATCTGCGCCTGCTCGTAGACGTCGGTCGGCGCGTTGGGCGTCGGCGCCCCCGTCAGGCCCCACACGAACTGCTTGGCGCGCGCCAGCCGCTTCATGAGGCGGGTACGCTTGGTGCGGTTGCGATAGGTCGCCAGCTCGTCGATCGTCAGCACGTCGATGTCAGAACGCTTGCTCACGATGTCCATGATGATGGCGAGCCCGTCGGGATTGATGACGTAGATGTCGGCTGGCTCGGCCAGAAGCTTGAGGCGCTTCTCGCGACTGCCGTGCAGCACGTTGACCTTCAGATGGGGGCAGACCTCGAACGCCTGCCTCGACCAGGTGAACCGCAGCGTCGACAGCGGTGCGACGACCAGCATGCGGTTGACGTAGCCGATCGATTTCAAATAGTCGAAAGACCATAAAACGCTCTTGGTCTTTCCTGTGCCGAAACTATTCAGGACGTAAGCCCGCGGGTTCTCGGTGAGCAACTCGCAGGTGCGGCGCTGCACGTCGAACGGCACGTCGCCCTTGAACTCGTAGTGGGAGGTTACCGCCGGCGGCAGCTCGATTCCGATCGACCGCAGCAGGATGGTGGTGGAGGGCGTGTGCTTGACGTGGAGCCGGTCACCAACTTGTACGGCGTCGGAGATCAGCGACTGCACGCGTTTGTCGTAGGGCAGGGATACTAGCGACAAGGTAACGCTCCAGGGCTTCATAGCCGTCCGGGCCAGAGATGATGAACACCCTGGCTCCCGACTTGATGAGGTCTCTCGCCCGCGCTCTCTGGTCAGGTCTTAACCCCTCGCCTGGGGCCTTGGTCTCTATGGCGACGAACTGACCCTTGATGCAGCAGACGTAATCCAGTCCACGCTTGCCGTAGGCTGTCACCACCGGCATCCATACATAGATTGGCTCGAACTCCATGACAAGTGAAAGCAGCGCACTAACCCTGCGTTTTACGTCCCGCTCCAGCATCAAAGTTACTCCAATGAGTTACTCAATGAGTAACTTATCTCCCATGGTGTTCGCAGGTGTGTACCGGGCAGTGGGCGCGGCACAGGCCCGATCGCCTTGGCGGGAACTCGTCATGCTCGTGGGCATGGCGGAGCTTGTCGACACGGTGGAACATATGCTCATCCCAGCAGTTCACGATGGTGTCGACCGTGTACTCCCTGGTGCTCTTGGTGTCGTGGGCGAGCCAGATCAATTCGGCGGTGATGTCGAACACCTGTGGATAGTGCACCATGACGCAGGTCGCGATCAGCTTGAGCTGGTCCTCGTCAGGGTCGACCTTGCCGGTTTTCCAGTCGACGACGTGAGCATGGGCACCCTCGACCCTGAGCACGTCGACGACCGTGCGCAGCCAGACCGGCTTCACCTTGTCGAAATACTCGCACGGCTTGAATGCCCTGGTGATCGCCAGCTTCTTCTCGGCCTTGGGAATGCCGGCGCCCTGGAACACATAGTCGATCCACTTCTCGTAGGGCATGTGGGCCGGCAACGGGGCACCCTGGCTGATGCGCTTGGCGAGGGCGGCATGAACCACGAACCCCTCATCGCGCTGGGGCGAAGGCCCTTCCGTGAAGTGCTTCAGGACGTCAACCTCGTTATAGCGCCGGGCGCAGGTCTCGAAGTTCCTGATCCGGGAGTAACTCCACGAGAAGTCGTTCATCAGGACCCCAGCAACACGAGGGAGGCCAACAGCTTGACCGATGGAAAGCGCTTGACCCTGTCGTACAGCACCGCCGACTGGGATCCCTTGACGACGAACACGCAGACCTGCCGGTTACCATCGGTGTAACCGACCTGGAGATGGTCGAAGCCGAGGTTGGTATATTTCTCCAGGAACTTTTCGAGCCTGATCTTCAGGCTCACCGATCCCTGGTACGGCGCGTAGTCGAACCATTCGTTGGTGAAGCCTCTGTGAGGAGGCATCTTGTAGCCCGCGGCATCGAGCATGTGGGATGACATATTCTTGGGCACGGGTTACTCCACGGGTAACTCACAAAAAGAGGGCCGGGGTGGGTGCGTGACGCCCTCCCCGGCCCTGAATGATGGCCACCACAACACAGGAGAAGGCAGCCACCCCCTCAAATGGGTGGCCCCATATGTAGAGTCTCACGACTTACTTTGCAACTCCGACTTCAACCTGTAGCCAAGCAGTTGCCAGAGCTGGCGAATGCAGTCCTCGTAGGCGAAACGCCGGCCCAGCACCGGGTTGAAGTTCTTGGGTGACGCTGGCGCCGATTTCCCCAGCACCATCCAGCCGTTCTTCATCGACACCATGCAGATCGTCAGCGTGCCGGCGTCGGGTGACGGCGCCTGCTTGCCGACCGACTCGAGGAAAGTGGCGTGGGCCAGGTAGCGATCACCCGTCATGTACGCGACATAGGTGATCTCGGCCTCGATGTCGGCCAGGGAAACCCGCGGTTCGGTGGCATTGTGAGCCGCGAGCTTCTCGTTTTCTTCGATCGACATGGGTTACTCCTTGGAGTTACGTCCGGCCGGCGTAGGACTTCTGGCAGGCCACGGTCTGCATCAGGGCATCCCACGAACCATCCAGATAGACGGTGGTCAGGTTGCCGTCGCCCTCGGTGCTGATGGTCATCGAGTTGGCGGCCATGAACTGCTTCAGGAACTCGGTCTTCACGTTGGCCAGGGTGATCAGGGGATGACCCTGCCAGCGCGAACCTTCCCAGACGCCGCGCCAGTTGCCGCCGGTATCGAGGCGGATCGAAACGTTGAACTTCTCGCCGCCCTGCACCTTGTCCCACCTGTCGTTGCCCAGCGAGAAGGTCCAGGTGTCGTTGGACCGTTCGTAGTTGACGATCACCTTGGTACCGCGCTGGTGCAGGCGGATGGTACCACAGTTACCCGTACCCGAGTGGTAGAACACATTCCAGCCGGCCGTTGTGGTGATGTACGGCACCAGTTCCGGTGACGCCTGGACCGAACCCCCGAGCAACGCAACGCCAAGCAACACAGTAGCTATCGTTCGCATCGTCTTGCTCTCCTTTAAATCGCGGTCCTCTTGGTATGGGTTGATCAGGAAGTCTGTGGGGTATCACACACCTGCCAGTCGTAGTTGTTGCGCCGGCAGTAACTGATCGCCTCCTCGAGCGTCATGCCGCGCAGGCCTTTGAGGATTGGTGCAGTGCAGTACACACGGTCGTCACGCACGATGAAACCGGCACAGCACCACTGCGTTGTGATGCGGATCACAAGATCGCCGGGCTTGGGGAGCGCGATCATTTCGGCGCCGGCAGTAACTTGACGGCGTGATCGATCAGACGCGTGCCGTCGGGCATCAGCATATGGCTCATGAAGGCATGGTCGAACGGCATCAGCCCGGTCTCGACCGCCGTGGTCTGGCCCTTGATCCAGTCGCGCAGGATCGACGGCACGGCGATCTCGCCCTTCTTGCGGGCGAGCTCCTCGTGCTGCTTGCCGCTGCGCCGGCTCTGCGGTCGCCACGGATGGGCCTTCAGCCACAGCGTGGCGTAACCGTGCCAGCTCGCCGTGATCGACACCTGGCGATCGCGGTACTGGAACTGCAGGATCACCGCGCCGTTCTGCCAGTCGTTCATCACGCCGAACTGGGTGCAGCCGAAGCCGCGCAGGATCTTCTCGATCTCGGCATAGGCCCGATCGCCGGACGAGGCGTCGGCGTAGGGCAGGGAGGACGTACGGCGCGGCATGTCAGCCCCGGCGGATCCCCGGAACGAACAGGAAGGTCGGTGCAGCCAGCACCGGCACGGCGTAGATCGCGTAGGCCCAGGCATTGGCCGCCGGGTAGCTGCTGGCGTAGCTCAGCTGGCCAGGAATGGCGATCGAGCCCGAGCAGTACATGATGGCGCCAACGATGCAGTTCAGCATGGGTTACTCCTCGGTGTTACTCGTCGGTCACTGTGGCGGCGGGTAGCCGTACTGGTACCACTGGCCAGGCGCCGGCGTCGGCACGATCTGGGTGGGCGGCGTGACCGCCTGGCCGCGCAGGCTGATCCCTCCCGTGCCGGGGTCGATCGTGATGCCCGAGCCACGGACCGTCTCGTTGGGATCGCTTATCACTCCGTCGACCACCGTGCCGTCGGGCGTGTAGGTGACGAAGTACCCGTTCGAGCACTGGAACGTGGTGTAGTAGCCGTTGGGCGAGTACCAGCACACCTGGGCGCGCTGCTGGGTCTGGACGTACTGCACTCGCCCCTGAGGAGCCTGCGCCGGCGGATAGCGCTTGACCGGCGGCTTGGTGTCCTGGCTGTAGGGCTCGCGCTTGATCTCACCCAAGGGCGTCGGCGTCTGGCCGTAAGTATCATACATGGCGAGCATCATGCCGATGATCACGCCAAGTCCTGTGTAGACGATCGTTCTGGCTTTCATTGTTACCTCTGGAAAAGCCCCGCCCCGATATGGGGCGGGGGATGGTCCTCTCCTAGTGCAGGGGCGGGAACGGCCCGATGGTAAAGGTCTGGAAGGGCGACACCAGGTTGGGCGTCGGGTTCATCGCCTTGATCGAGTTGATCGCCGGCGTGATGGTCCCGGTCTGCACGGTGTTGATCATGGTCTGCAGATTCGCGGGCAGGCTGGGCGAAGCGGCCTGGAACTGGTCGATCCGCTGGTTGATGGTGTTACCCAGCAGGGTAACGTAGCCGTTGGTCGTGATCGGCTCGGCCGCCCATGCCGGCGTGCTGGCGAGCAATGCCAGAATGATGAGCTTCTTCATGGACACCTCACTGGTTGGGGCGGATGCTGAAGATGATGGCGCTGCCGTTGCCCAGCAGCTTGACGGTGTTGCCGTCGAGCTTGCTGAAGATCGGGATGTTCGCCGTATCGCCGCCCGCCAGACGGAGACTGTCGCCCGCCGTGCGCGACGTGCTGTCGAGCTGGCCAGGGAACCCGGCGACGCTGTTGGGCACGACGGTGGGGACGATGCCGCCCACTGGGCCAGGAATGGTCTGAGCCCCTGCAGGGACGGCAGCCAACACGAGAACCAACGCTAGATACTTCATGACGTTCTCCCTTCCGGTGTTGAAAAAATCCCCGCCCCGACGGGGGCGCCGGAGCGGGGTTCCCAAGGATGCACGCAAGTAAACTGGGGGAGTACCTCGTGCACTTGAGTTCAGCCGGTTACTACCCGGAGTAACACGGACCCTGATCGTTCGGCCCGGTGCAGCGGCGCAGCGGCTGCTGCGGAGCCACCACCCGTACCGGCTGGGGTGCCGTCGCCGGCACGACAGGAGCCTGCTGCACCAGCGGTGCCGGCGGCTGCTGGGCCTGCCCCTCGAAGGTTGGACGGAACGCGCAGGGTGCACCAGCGGTGCGGAACGCGAAGTAGGTATCGCGGTCGTTGCACATCAGCTCCTTGGCCGCGGCGCCGTAACCGGCATTGTGGATCATGGCGATCTTCTGTCTGTTCGCGCAATCCTGGTCGACGAACGTCCCGCCAGCCGCCGCACCCCAGCCGATCACGCTGATGCCGCCCGACACCGCGAGCGTGCAGGGATTACCGCCACTGACGGGAGGCGCATAGACGGTGGGCGCGGAGCGGATGGTTTGGTCGCCGCCCTGCCAGTTGTTGCTCGAACTGTAGGAAGACGTGCCGCCCGAGTAGTTGATGTTGTCCCGATTGTTGGCCGTGGTGTTGCCCGGCGAGTTGAACGTGATGGCCTGGGCGTTGCCCGCATTGGCCGCACCCGACTGAGCGTTGCCGCCGGCACCGCCCCGCGAGACGGAGCTTGACCGCGACTGCGAGCCCGACACCGCGCCCGAGTTCGAGCTGGAGGTGGAGCTGTTCTTGTTGATGTTGGTGTTGTCGTCACCGGCGAAGGCCGGCCCACCCAGCATCGCCACGAGGGCGATGGTACTCACGCTTATCGTTCTCAAGTTTCTCATAGTCCGAATAGAACCTCTCGATGTATTCCACGATTGATCAGAGGAAAGAGAGCGGGGATGGCCGACCGTGGAGATCGACCACCCCCTTCCCCCTTGCGAGGGAACCTCGCGCATCCTCACTGGCCGGCAGGCCTGTTCAGATGCGCGAAGCAGCAGGCGATCAGATCACGGTCCGATCTTGATGGTGAAGAAGTTGCCCGCCGCCGTGCCGAGCGAGCTGCCGCTCTGATTGGCCGCAGAGCCGCTCAGGTTGGCCGCACCGCCGATGGCGAAGCTGGCGTTGTTGGCAGTGCTGCCGCCCGTGTTGGTGTTGGTCGCCACCGAGGTGGACGAGCCGTTGCCGATCACGTTCTGGCCGACCGCCGTACCAGTGTGGTTGCTGGACGCCGAGGTCGTGCCGGCGGTGACGCCGAGCACGGCAGTGGCACCAGTCGAGGTCGACGCCGAAGCCGACGTGCTGCCGGAATTGGCGCTCGACGTACCAACGCCGATCGTGAGCTGCTGAGCCTGCACCATGCCCGCGAAGGCAAAGGCAGCCACACCCGCCAGCAGGGCGGTCTTGAGGTACTTCATGAAGACGTCTCCGATGTTGGATTGATCACACCCCGATTACTCACGCGAGTAACCGAGCAAAGATACTACGCATACAGAGTTACTCTACGCAACAACCTTTTTGGACTTACCTCCTTTTCTCCCTCGCTTGATGCTCTTGAGGGGCGGAAAGGGCACCAGCCGGAACCCGCGAAGGCGGAGATCCACCATCACGGCCTCGGCATCTTCAAGGTGCTGTTTCAAGGACTTGCGTCGCCCTCTGGACAGCTCCTTGAAAGTCTTGGCCAATGCAACCTGATTGGCCGGCAGAGCGCTTACGTTCATTCACTTACTCCATGTTCCCGTAGTTAGGACCGACTTTTACTTCGGTCGCCAATGGTATCGCGCTGCACCATGAGGACGGCGTGGTCATCTCGTGACGCAGTAACCCTTTGAGTATCTCCACCTGTTCAGTGGGGACGCAATACACCAGCTCGTCATGCGATTGAAGTACCAGTCGAGCCCTGAGTTCCTCCGTATGCGGGACCATGCGTAGCGCCACCTGCATGATGAACACTCGCGCCAGGTGCTGGATGATGTTCTCGATCAGCTTGCCGCCGTAGATCTTGTTGAACTCGCCGACATCGATGTAGGTCCATTCGCCGCCGCTGCGCTTCTCCAGGCTGGGATAGAACATCTTGAGGTTACTCGGCCCGGTAACTTCGTTGTGACCGAACGTCACCGGCCCGTCGGGCATAGTCGCGCCTGTATCGCGATTGCGATGGTTCGCCATGAAGGGAAGGGCCACGGTATTGAGCCAGTTCCACTTCCAGCTGATCCGGTCGTTGATCTGGCGGTAGAGGGCGACGAAGCTCACGGCTTCCTCCACCGTCAGCTCGATCACGCCGCCGAACGTCAATACTGAGAGTGACTTGACCATCGCCGCGAACTTGTCGGGACCGCACTGGTAGCCACAGCCCAGCACGCCGGTCTTGCCGAGGAAGCGCTCGCGCTTGTGAGTTTCCTTGGTGACGGTGTAGCCGAAGAGGCGGCTGGCGAAGAGGGCATAGACATCCAGCCCCTGGCGGAACTGCTCGAGCAGATCCTCCTGGCCGCAGTACCATGCGAGGAACCTGGCCTCGATCTGGGCAGCGTCGGCCTTCACCAGCATGTGACCGGGGGGCGCCATGACGGCGTTGCGGATGGTCGACTCGCGGCCGAGGTTCTGGAAGTTGCACTTCCAGTCGCCGCTCAGGCGATGGGTGCGGGCGCCGGCGATGCGCAAGGCGATCGGCAGGACGTGCTCGCCATGATGGGGGAAGCCCAGCGAGCCAATGTTCAAGAGCCGCGCCGTGCGCGTCTCCTCGATGGTGGATTTGTACTTGAGGCGGGCCTCGACAATGTCGCGCACGTAGGGGTTCTCGTGCTCGCGCAGGGCCTGGAACGCCTCGTCGGTCTTGGCGAACGCCCAGGTCATCACCCCGGTGGCAGGCGACAGCTTGCGCGGCGGCGTGATGCCGAACGCCATCAGGACCTTGGCGAGCTTGTCGTTCGACATGAGGTCCTTCTCGCTCTCGATGCCGAGCAGCATGGCGCGGGCCAGCGTCTGTTCCTTGCGGGCCCGTACCTCCTCGCCATACTGGGCCAGCACGGTTACATCGGCGTGTAACACCGGATCGACCGCCATGCGCAGCACGAGGTCGTGCACCAGGAACTCCTCGTCGGGCAGGTCGGGCGCCAGCTTGTTGAAGATCTGGCGGCACAGGTCGACGTCGTGACTGTTGTAGAGCTCGTACTCCTCCATCATGCCGTTGGCGATGATGTCGGCCCGCGTCATGCCCTTCACTTCACGGACGATGTTCACGAGCTTGGGAGGAAAACCCAGGTGCTCGGCCACGGCGGCGAGCGTGTGGTTCCTGAGCTTGTTGGCCAGCACCGTGCGGCTGATACTGAGCGTGTCGATGATGAGCCGTGGCCGCCAGTCGTAGCGCCAGCTGAGTATGCTGGCGTCGAACTGGGCATTGTGTGACACCATGGCGATCTCGCCGGCGTCGAGCGTCTTCAGGAAATAGGGGATCTCGTGGGGGGCGAGGTTGCGGACCGGGCTTTCGTCGAAAGCGTAGCCGGCCATGATCATCTCGAACCTGGGGTCGAGGATGTATGACGGCGGGTCCATCCGGGTAAGCGAGTACTCCGTCGAGTAGAACGTCTCGCAGTCCCAGTAGAGAAGGCGCATGGTGATCCTATACCACCATGCGCCTGGTCATGTCAACCATGAAGAGTTACTCGATGAGTAACTCTACCTGGAGTTACTCGAGCGCCAAGCCGCCAGACGAGCGCGCGTGCGCCATGCGCGCCTTGGCGCCCTTGAAGTAGTTGTTGCGCTTGCCGGTGCGCTTGCGCTTGGTGCCGTTGCGCTTCGGTGCCGAGCGCCTGCGGTACGGCAGGAGCACGATCTCGATCGGCCCGGTCGACTCCAGCATCTCGAGGAGCTTCTGCTGGCCCTCTGCCGTGTTCTTCTTCATGGTGTCGTTGAGCTGGGCGACCTTGGTCTTGTGCTCGTAGACATAGCACTCGTCCGGGATGATGCCCTCGCGGTTCTTCGACGAGATGAAGACGCGCGAGTACTGCCAGTCAATGTACCCGGTGACCTTGTGCGGGAAAGCGTCCTTGTGCTTCACCGTGCAGACCGCCATCGAGCACTTGGTCGTGTCGGCGACGCCGTGGTTCTTGATCGAGTTGCGGACGTGATCAGCCGTGAGTGTGAGCGTGACCGGCTTCTTCGCCATCCGTACCCGCGCCCAGTAGCCCTTCACCTCTTCCTTCTCGGTGATGGGGTTCCAGATCGCGATCTTGAACTCGTGACGTACCTTTGAGAATACTGTCGATGTCCTCTTGCTCTTTGCCATTTGACTACTCCTGCGTTGTTCAACTTGTTTGGAATGTAACTGGCTCACGCAACAAGTCAATCCATCCCAGTTACTCGATGGAGTTACTTCTTCTAGACCATGCCGATAAACGTCCGGCCATTGGGCAGCACGAAGTGCGGGGAGTCAATACCAAGCTTGAAGTCGCGGTGCTCGGTGATGTCCACCTCGGTGATCAGCGTGCGCGCCACGATGTTTACGCTCTGCACCATGTAGTCGGCGATGACCGCCGGCACGCGCGCCTTGTCGCCGGCGCGCGGGCTGGCGTCGACCAGCTGCCTGCCCAGCTGGGACATGCCAGCCTTGTCGACGAGATGGCGGATCGCCGGCCAGACGAACCGCATCTGCTGGGGCGTGTTGCAGAAGCCATTGCAGTTCAGCTCGTTGAAGACGTACCGCACCAGGCCGAACTCCCAGGTGATACGCGTGAGGTCGAGATAGAGCTGGCTGAGCTTCTCCGCCGCTTCGATGGGTGCGTCGGGCTGGATCGCCACCTTGCCGTCGCCCGGCGTGAAGAAGCCCCTCTCCTTGCAGAGGTCCCAGTCCCAGCGCAGCACCATCTTCAGGGGGGCGCTGCCCACGGTGGTGTACCGCAACACGCTGGTGGCGAGGTCCGGCAACGTCACGCTGATAGTCTGATCGGGAATGGTAGGCCGGGCATAGTTGAACGCCTCCCTGACCGAGTGACGGTACCCGGCGGGGACGAACAGCTGCAGCAGGTCGTCCATGGTGATATGCCTGATCGCCATGTGGCGCTGCTCCTGGGCCATCTTCCTGATGGCGCCCAGGATGTTGTGCTCGTTGTACCCCGAAAACGCGCGGGGCGGATCACGCTCGCTTTTTCCAAATCTTGCCATTTAACTTCTCCTGTGTTGTGAGGTTGGAGTTGAGGGTGGGACTTGAACCCACATAAGCCCAATTTGCAATCGGGTGCATAGCCATTCTGCCACCTCAACAGTTACTCCGACGTGTTACTTGCCTGCCTCTTCGAAGGGCAGGTCGGCTTGCGGGGAGGTCTTCTCCCCTTCGAGGACGAGCATGATGAACCGCCCGTCGATCTTGAGCATCTGGGCAACCGCGATCAGGTCGTTGACGTTGATGTGCGCCAGGTCGATCTCCAGCGTGTCGCGCACGGTCGGCCAGTCGGGGTGCTTGCTGACCGCCAGCTTGAGCATGGCCCGCCCATCGCGTCCGAGATGAGCCAGCCCGTTCAGCGCCTGGGCCGCCTTGGATGCCGCGGCGGCGTCCTTGACGGGCCGGGTCTTCTTCCTGGCGACGCGCTCGCTGTGCGGCACGTAGTGGTGCGGCAGCGAGATCGCCACCGCATCCCAACCCATGTCGTACTCGTTGAGGAAAGCGTGGGCTTCGGCGACGATCCTGAGGATCTTCTTTTCCGACATGGTCCTGTCGAGCTGGGTGATGATCGACCTGAACTCGGACCGTTTGGTTGCCGGCAAAAGCTTGGCTGTTGGCATATGTCACTCCTGTGTTGAGTTACTTGTCTTGTCGTTATCATAACATGAGTTACTCATCCGAGTAACCGTCCTTTCCCTTGGGCCAGATCTCGATCGGCTCGCCGAAGAACTCCCACACGCGTCCGTCCTGGCCGTAGGTCTTGCCGAACACACTGTTCCACGCTGCGATCGACCAGGTCGTGTAGCCCACGGTGACCCACGGCTGGCCCTTGTTCTCATGACGATAGTACCGGCCGGTGTGGTGCGGCAGGCACAATCGTACCCTGCAATAGGGCATGCCGTTGGGAGCGTAGGCCGCAGGTGGCAGCAACGGGTTGTGTTGAGGAACATTGCTGTGCGGCTTACGCTTGGGCCTGCGCTTGATCATCTGAGTAACTTACCTACTCGGTCGGCACCTCGACAACCTCGCCGAACGGATATGTCGCATCGGGACCGCTGATGTTGCCCCAGATCACGGCGTATCTCGGCGCCTCATCGGGGAACGACCCGAACCCGTCCGTCAGGTAGAGCACACAGTCGGGAGTGAGACCCTCCTCCTCGATCCAGTCGAATACCGGCTCGAAAGCGGTACCCCCACCACCCGCGGCACCCTTCATGCGTACCCAGGCGAGATCGCTGACGTCGTCGACCTCGTCGACCCGCTGCACCTTGGCATCGCACCACACCAGGAAGACCTGCTTGGGCCGCACGTCCTCCAGAATGCCGCTCACCTCGGCCAGCCACACATCGAGCATGTCGAAGACCGAACCCGACGTGTCGATGCCCAGCACGACCGTGCCGGCGCCATGGCCCGAACGGCCGGGCGCACCTATGTCACGGACGATCAGGCGACGGTCGGGCCGGCGATAGTCGTACCCGCTCGATCCCACCTTGCGGGCGACCAGCGCCCGGAGATGCTCACGCCAGTCAACCTTGGGCTCGAGCATCTCGCCGAAGTGCGCCTCGAACGCGGCGGGGCACTTGCCCTGCGCTCGGGCCACGGCGAGCGCGCCAGCCACCGCCTGCTGCCACTCCTGCTCGTTGCGCGGGGCTACATCCTCGGGGGACTTGTCGTCGAAGGTCCCCGGATCGAGATGCTGGTCGAACTGGCCCGGTCCCGGCGGCGTCTGGTCACTCCCCGGAGTACCCGGCTGGTTACCCGGCGGGCGCTTCCTCCAGGTCTTGAAGTAGACCTCGACCCAGTCGTCCTTGTAGGTGGCGATGTTGGTGTCATGCAGCCACGCCTTGTTGTACGTGCCGAACTGGCTCTCGATCAGCATGTCATTAATGATGTAGTCCTGCACGATGTTGGCGTGCATCGGATCGTACTTGAGCTTCTTGTTGCCGCAATAGATCTCACCGCGCTTCTTCATGGTGTAGCCCATGCCACAGTGGTCGCCCACGCAATGGGAGATCTCGTGGCACACGGCGAACACGCGCTCCATGAGCGTGAGCTTGAAGAACTCGCTCGGCTTGAAGATCAGCTGGGAACCATCGGTCGCCGCCGCGCACGGGATCGCCTCGGTGAAGCACGCAACCTGAGAGTCATCGCGCTTGTTCAGCATCGTGTAGAGCAGATGCGTGAAGCCCGGTGCGATCCAGTTGACGGCGGCGAGCGTCTCGCTCCACTGCCGCTTCTGCTGGGAGTTCAGCTCGACCTCGGGAAAGTTCACCCGGACCGGCCGGTTACTCGACCGGGTAAACCTGGGTGCTACGCTAGTCATCGTTATCGTCCTCCTGCGTTGACGGCATGTCGATGGTGATCTCGTCCTGCCCGGTGATGAAGTCCTCCGAGTAGGCCGCGATCGCCGGCTTGGTATCGTTGCCCATCACGAGCAGCGCCATGCCGAAGAGGTTACGAGCGCTCACGCGCACGCTCTCCTTCAGTGCAGCGAGCTTGGCCTCGTCCGACACGCCCGGACAACGCAGCTCGATGTGGTAGACCTTGGTAGCCATATCCCTTCTCCTGTGCTGAAAAACTTGACAGCGCCGGCCGGTTAACCTACGCTCACCGACGTGAGCGTAGGGCACCTTCCGGTTTCTCCTTGATTTCCTGCAGGGTGAACGTTTCGTCATCCCGCAGCTCGGGTTCGATCTCGGCCATGGCGGCCTCTTCCGTGTCGGCCTCGACCACGAACTTGCGCTCGGTGTAGACCATCCATTTACTCATCGGGTAACTCCTTCGCATCGGGACGCACCACCAAGGCCATGGCATGCAACTCGTCCCGCATGTGGATCATGACGCCCATCCAGTACTCGTCATGGGTGTTCTCGTTGGCGTCGTCCTCGCACCACTGCGAGAACGCCTGCAGGACCTCCTCCAGGGAGTAGTCAGCGATCATCTCGTTGATTTTGTCCTGTATGATCTGCTCGGCTATGCTCACTTCGCACCTCCGATCGCATTGAGCAGGCTGGCGTTCTTCGCCACCCAGTCCATGAATGCCGGCGTGTTGATCAGGTCGTAGTTACGCCTGACCGCCGCCTTGGCGAAGGTCACGCTGAACTGCGCCGGCAACCGCTTGATGAACGCCACCGCCTTGCCCGCCGTCTTGATGTCGACCCGGTGGGCGCATTCGTAGCAGGTCATCAGCTGGGCGTCCGGCTTGGCCGGGATGGCGATGCCGGTCGGGTCCTTGATGATGTCCTCCCAGTCCGGCGTCTCGTGCCGCAGCTTGACCCACGCCATGAGCTGCATGCCGGCGGCCTGGCCGATCATGCCGGTGATGATCTCCGAAGTGATCGAGTCGGTCTTCATCCTGCCGTCGGGGGTTACCCGCTTGGGTAACACCTCGCTGAGCTTGGTGAGCGACCGCGGCGTGCAGAACGGCCCCTGCTTGTCGGGCACCTTGTTGCTGAACACCACCTCGGGATACTTGGAGGCGAACGCAACGAACAGCGGATCGACCCCGATCTTGAGGGCATGGTCACGCCAGCCCTCGACGTCGGCCAGCACCGTGAACTCGGCCTGCCGGTTGATCACGAAGTCGAACTTCTTGCCCGACCCGGATCTGTCCTCGGCCCGGTTGACCAGGGCGATGCGGCCCACCTTGCGGCGGTCGAAGCGCCACGGCCCCAGCGAGGCGTTGAGGCGGATCTCGGCGGACGTCTTGGTGACGTCGGCCTCGCACTTGTCGGCCTCCTCCATGATAATGATCGACCGCTGGTACTCCTCCAGGGGAATGCCCTCGTCGCTCATCGTCCAGATCGGCCGGGTGAACTCGCTCACCCGCTCGGACTTCTCGGAGCCGTCCTGCGCATGATACTTGCGCACGCCCGGCACCAGGTAGCCCAGCAGGTCAACGGGTGTTTGTGTGGCGAGGAACACCGTGGAGCAGCCCCACTTGAAGCCGTCCTTCTTCGACTGGTCCTCGACCCACTGCTGTGTCGCCTCGGACTTGCCCACGCCGGGGCTCGAGCCGATCTCCACGGCAATGCCTGCGTCCACCAGCGGGCGCAGCTCCTCCATCATCTCACGCAACAGCATGTCTACGTCTCCTGTGTTTGCCCCTGTTACTCGGTTGAGTAACCCTCGGGTCGGGGTCGTCCCCCAAGGGTATACGCCTCACGATCGATCTTATGTTGCATGTCATCGGGTTGACGTCGGGCGCCTTGTAGCCCACCACCACTCTGGCGATATAGCTCGGCATGATGTCGAGAAAACCGGGATTGAACATGTCGCGCCCGCTGCCGATCAGCTGCACCGCGCGCCGCAACGCCTGAGAGTGACGCATGCTCGGCCCGCCGACATAGCCTCGGCCGTAGTGCGACCAGCTCGGCGTGTAGTAGAGCGTGTTGCCGTCCTTGCTGGACTCGCTCAGCCACAGCACGAGCGGCCAGTATTTAAGAACTGGTCTTGATCTCACGACCCACCACCTTCCACACGCCGGCGCTTAGCTTGGCATGATCCTCGATGAAGCACGCCTCATCGTAGGTGTATGCCCAGCCGTACCTCATAGCCACCCAGCCGGTTTGTGGCAGGTAAGCCAACGCATTGTACTTCTCGGACGATACCAGCTTGAACACGATGTCGGTGCCGTACAGCGCGCCGGCCTCCTCGGGCCAGTAGAAGTAGAGTTGGTTACTCACTGAGTAACTCCCTCGCCTCCTGGACGTACTGGTCCCACCAGTCCTTGATTTCCTCCCAGTCAGGCGGGCACCAGGTCGAACTCATGTCCTCGGTGGAGAGCGGCATGGCCGAGAGCCGGCGTATCATCTCCTCGAACTTACTCATTGATCATCTCCTTCAGATGGGCCGGGAGCTTCCTCATCTCCTCCTCGACCTTGAACACGCGCTCCAGCGCCTTGTCGCTCTCGGGCGAGTCGGGCAACGCCTCGATGTAGGCCTTGATCGCGTCGGTGTGCTCCTGCAGGAGCTTCTTCAGTTGCTCGTTACTCATCGGGTAACCTCCTGTGTTGATTGTCCGCCCTTCTCATCTCCTGCCGGGTCCAGCCCCTTAGCTTGTAGGGCTCGACCCTGGCCTTCGACAGATAGAGCGTCGTGCGGTTACCCAGCCGGGTAACCACGCGTAGCTGGATGTGCTTGCCGCCCCGCACGATGGCGGTGGTGGTGCCGCCAAGAGCGCACACGGCGCGCAACACCTCGACGATGTTGCTGCCGTGCTTGCCCCTGGTCACTTCCTGGCGCGGGCCTTGGCTGCTGCCGCCTTCTGCTGCTTGGTGGTGCCGCCCAGGTCGCTGATGCGCTGCTCGACATGAGCCCGCGCGGCCAGCACGTCGTCCGACTCCTCATGCTTCTTGACGATGCGGTCGAGCTCGACCAGCACACGGCCCAGCATATCGGCCTCGGACTTGTCCTCGGGCGTCCTGTCGGCGATCGCCATCTCGATCGTGTCGTCGTCGAGCGCGTTCTGCTCGTCGTTGTTCTGGGCGCGCGCCACGTTCAGCATGCAGTCGGTCGCCTTGCGGGTGACCCGGCCCTCCAGACGGGCCTTCTTGATGATCGCCATGGCGCGGTCCATGACCTCGCACGGGTCGATGTAGGGGATGCCGCCCATCTTGATGAACTGGCGGGTCTCCGACCGCCGCACCTTGATGACGTCCTCGGGGTTCTTGGCCTTCTTGATGCCGCCCACCATGCTGGCGCCAGCGCTGGCCCCCTTGTCGAAATTGTCCCACATCTCCTCGGTGTTGCTCACATCGATGCGCTTCTCCTTGGCCCACTGCACGAGCGTCACGTAGAAGCTGGCGCGGGCCGCAGCTCCGCCACCTTCGCGCTTGCCCATGTCGTAGGCGTCCTGCAGGGCCGCGGCTTTGTCCACGGCCGAGTTCGATGGTACGTTTGACATAACTTATTTTCTCCTGTGTTGCTCACATTAACCCATGTTAACTTGACGTACTCCTCGGGCGTCGGGTTACTCGCCTGAGTAATCCTTGATCTCGTAGCCTGCGGCACGCATCACCAGGGCGATCTCCTGCAGCGTGTCGGTACCCCACTGCTTGCCACTCAGCAGCTCCTGGATGGTCTGCAGGAGGTTGTTGGCGTCCTCCTCGTCCAGATGTGTCTGAGAGTAAGCCGGGTCGATGTAGGCGCCGATCAGCTCGTGGTACAGCTCGATGGCGGCAAACCCGCTCGGCCCCTTGGCCAATGGCCCTGGCTTGTACTGGGACTGCGACAGGGCGGCATAGAGGTTCGACGCCTGACCGTTGTGGTACT
>Ga0126377_10000886_pt1 | contig 19043 bp, 18 predicted proteins | sample PanSoiMetPlot_22_FD_92647 | JGI IMG/M metagenome (GOLD analysis project Ga0126377, IMG submission 92647) | Tropical forest soil microbial communities from Panama - MetaG Plot_22 | ecosystem: Environmental > Terrestrial > Soil > Tropical forest > Bulk soil | place: Panama | collected 2016-02-17 | reverse complement strand
GGACGGTGTCGCTCTCCCGCAGCCGCTCCAACTCCTCGATGATCTCTCCGTGGAAGTTCGGATGGTTGAAGCCCAACACGATCAGCTGCACCGGCCCGATCGCCATGGTGCCTCCCTCCTTGTTGCTGCTTGGCTGTCAGTCGGCCGCCATGTCGCGGCCGTGGGCGGCGACCGCCCGGCCGCTGCGCTGGCGGTCTCCCCTGCCCGGGCCGCGGACGGATACGCCTCGTCGGACGTGTGCCGATCCCTCCCTCGCCTGCTCCTGACGGCGGGCCCTGCGGCTGGCCCGGCTGTTGCGTCGACTGCACCATCGCACTGGCCCGGTCGCGGTCATCACCCGTTTTGGATGACGTTTGCCGCTTGTGGGGTGGCGGTCGAGCGCCACGACGCGGACTACAAGCCCCCTCGGCTTGGCGGCGACCGCCGAGCGACAGGGGCCGTAGCCGGTCAGGACCGTCCCAGCTGTGCGTATCGCCGGCCGGCGAACCCGCCCACCAGCCCGCCGCCCGAGGCTCCCGAGGAGATCATCGACCCGTGGGCGGCCCGCCAGCAGGACTCCTCGCTCCAGCCGTCCAGGACCCCCACCCGGACCGCGGCCGGCGAGGGTGGACCCAGGACAGCGCCTGGCGCGGACGGAACGGTGGAGCAGGCCGACGCCTCCGTCGACGGCGGTCAGATGGTCCCGGGCGACACCGGGGTGGTCGACGCCAGCTTGCTGCCGGAGGGCAGCTCGCCGGAGGGCAGCGTCTCCCCGGCCGACGGCAGCCCGTTCGACAACAGCATCATGACCAGCTGAGGCTGGCGAAGCCCACCACCGTGGACCCGTTCCATGACTTCGGGCCGTGGAACGGTCACGAAGTCATGACGATCGAACCACGATTGCGTAGTCATCCTGCTTCGGGCGGCTTGCCAGTCTTATGCTGGCTCAGCGGCCATGTGCCTTTTGGGCCCCGCGGAACAGTGCGGTGACGCCGCAGCCGCCCCATCGGTCCCATCGGTTCAGTGCTCAGCAGTGCCTCGTTCAGCCCTCCGCCGAGGTGATCCCATGCCGCCCGCGCAGCAAGCCGGCGTCGTCGCCGGTCGGGTCGCGAGCGTGCGGCGTGGTCGGGCCCGGCGCCCGCGCGCAAGGGGCCGACTGATCGTGGTGAGCCTGGTCCTGGTCCTGGTCGCCGCGTTCGTGCCCCGCGCGATCGCGGACATCGGCGACGGATCGGACGGATCGTGGGAGCCCGATCCGTTCACCGAGGTGCCGGACGGCGGCGAGCGCCAGGAGCAGCAGCAGGTCGTCGTGGACGGCAGCGGCAGCGGCACCGGGGGCCAAGGGCTGACCCAGACCCCCACCGACACCCCCACCGACACCCCCACCGACGGTTCGGAGCGGGTGCGGACCGCCACCATGGACCCCGAGCGGGTGCAGGCCGGCGACGGCATCCCGCTCGAGCAGTCCGAGATCTCCAGCGGGCAGCCCGGGGATCCCGGGCTCCAGACGCCGAAGCTGCTGGCCGGGATACAAGGCTCCGAAGGCCCGAGGAGCGACGAGTACCGCGTCCAAGGCTACGAGCGGATGACCGAGGACCCGAGGGTCCTGAACGCCACCCCCGTCGAGATCCTGAGGGAAACCCAGCGCCAGATCATGGAGCTGCGGAACGTCTTGACCACCTTGATCGCCGGCACCGATGACGAAGCCACCCGGAGGGTCGCCAGCCGTCAGCGGGAGCGCCTGCAGGAGGCGGCCCTGAGGGTCCAGGACGCGCTCGACTGGCAGGAGCAGCAGCCGCAGCAAGGGCCCGGCGGGCAGCAGGGCACCAGCCAGATGCAGGCGCTCCGGGAGGATCTCGCGCTCCAGCCGGGCGCCATTCAGGGCCTTGCCGCCGGCCGGCCGGACGATGTGCCGGTCTCGCCCGTTCCGCCGAAGGAGGTGCTGGTCGCGCCCTTGCCGCCGACGGACGGCAGCGCCGGGCAGGTCCTGCAGGGCAAGACCACGGTGCCCCCGTCGGTGAGGACCGAGGCGCCCGCCGCGTTGGCGGGCAGGCCGTCGGGCGGCCCGACGGCCCGGGACGTCGGCGCCCTCGGACCGTCCCCGGGCACTCTCGCCGAGCTGGGATGGCTGGGCCTTGGCGCGTACCTGCTGTACCGGGTGATCCGCTTCGCCCCGGCGGCCGGGTGCGGGGCCGCCGCGGCCGCGTGCGTCCTGACGCTCGCCCTCCTCCCGTAGGCGCGCCGGCGGTTCCCGCCGGTGTCCAGGACTGGCGCGGCGGCGTCTTCCGCTTCACGATCTCTTCACGATCCCCGATGCACGATCCTCCGACCTCCGACCACCGGGCGTGCGACCGGCCTCGGTGGGGAACGATCGGAGCGGGCCCGGGTGCTCGCCTCCACGGGTCCGCCCCAGGCCGCACGCACCGATCGGAGCGGGTGCATGTTCAAGGAGAACCGACGGACCAAGCTGCTCACCCTGGCGCTGAGCTGCTTCGGGCTGTTCATGGTGCTGCTGGACGTCACGATCGTGAACAACGCGCTGCCGTCGATCCAGACGCACCTCGGCGCCAGCCTCTCCGGTCTGCAGTGGATCATCGACGCCTACACCCTCGTCTTCGCCAGCCTGCTGCTCACCACCGGGTCGCTCAGCGACCGGCAGGGCCGCAAGCGCTGGTTCCTCATCGGGCTGGCGGTCTTCACCGGCGGCTCGGCCCTGTGCGGGCTCGCGCCCAACCTGGGCGTGCTGGTGGCCTCGCGGGCGCTGCAGGCGGTCGGCGGGGCCGCGCTGCTGCCGGCCAGCCTGTCGCTGCTCACCAGCGCCTTCCCCGACCCGCGCGAGCGGGCCCAGGCGATCGGGCTGTGGTCGGGCGTGTCGGGCCTCAGCCTCACCGCCGGCCCGCTGATCGGCGGGGCGCTGGTGGACGGGCCGGGCTGGCGCTGGGTCTTCTTCGTCAACCTGCCCGTGGGTGTGGCCGCGTTCGCCGCGACGCTGCGCTTCGTGCAGGAGTCGGTCAACCCGCGGCCCCGCCGCCTGGACGTTCCCGGCCAGCTGCTCGCCATCGGCACGCTCGCGTCGCTGGTCTACGCGCTCATCGAAGGCGGCAGCAAGGGCTGGACCTCGCCGCTGATCCTGTCGATGTTCACGGCCTCGGCGCTGGGGCTGGCCGCCTTCCTGGTGGTCGAGACCCGCCAGCCCGAGCCCATGATCGAGCTGCGCTTCTTCCGCTCGGCGCCGTTCTCGGGCACCAACCTGGTCGCGTTCCTGACGTTCTTCAGCCTGCTCGGGTTCACGTTCTTCAACACCCTGTACTTCCAGGAGATCCGCGGCTACTCGGCGTTCCACACGGGGCTGCTCGGCCTGCCGGCCACGATCGCGGTCGTGGTCGTGGCGCCGCTGGCGGGCCGGCTGGCGGGCGCGCGCGGCGCCGGCCTGCCGATCGTCGTCGGCACCGCGATGGCCGGGGTCGCCCTGCTGCTGCTGACCGGCCTGCGGGTCGACACCGACTACGCGAGCATCTGGTGGATCTTCGGGCTGTTCGGCGCCGGGCTCGGCCTGATCCTCGCCCCCATGACCGAGGCCGCGGTGGCCGGGCTGCCGCGCTCGCAGGCCGGCCTGGCCTCGGGCATCCTCAACACCAGCCGCCAGGTCGGCGGCTCGGTCGGGATCGCGCTGCTCGGCGCGGTCTTCGCCAACCGCTTCCGCGACGCCCTCCCGCCGGCCGTGCGCGCCCGCGCCGGCGGCGCCGCCGGCGGCTTCCAGACCGTGGACCCGGGCAGCCGCCGGATGATCGGCGACGCGTTCGTCACGGGCCTGCACGCCGGGTACCGGGTGGCCGGGATCGCCCTGCTGGTCGCCACGGTCGTCGCATGGCTGCTCATCGGCGCCTTCCGCGGGCCGGCGCCCGTGGCCGGGCCCGAGCCGCCGCCCGGCCGCGAGCCCGCGACGGCGTCCGGTCGCACGCCGGGCTGACCGGGCCTATCCGGGCGGGTCGGCCAGCGGCCGGCGGCCGGCGAAGCCCGTGTCCGGCCAGTGCCACCATCCGACCTCGGGCTCGCCGAGCGTCCAGCAGAGCAGGTACTCGCGGCCGTCGGGCAGCCGGGCGGGGAAGTCGACCAGGCCCGCGTCCACGTCGCGGAGCACGATGCCGTCCCCGGTCAGCTCGTCCAGGGTGGCCTGGAGCCTGGTCGCCGCCTCGCCGTCCGGGGCGTGGCCGTTGCCCTCGACGAGGTCGGCGACCGCTTCGCGCGTCCGCCTCGCCTCGACGGCCAGCGAGCGGATCCGCTCCAGCAACGCCTGCACCCTCGGGAGGGCCGCGTTGGCCTCCTCGACCGTCCACATCCGCTCGCTCGCCATCGCCGCAGGTCCGCTCCTGTGCGCCCGGCCGCGCGGGCCGGGCGCGATCCGGTGTCCGGCGGGCCGGCGTCGGCGGCCCGGCCCTGGTTCGCGCCGCAGTCTGCCACGCGGTCGCGCCCCGGCGCCGCCGCCGGCCCGCGGTTTCCGGCCGCTGCCGGGGACGGCGGCCCGTGCCGGCCGTCCGGCCGGGCTGCTTCAGCTCCGGCGGGACCCTGCCAGGGCGGCCTGGGGCGCGGCGGCGGCGCGGCGGCGGACGCGGCTGTCGGCGGTGATCACCAGCGCCACGCCCGCGACGATCACGGCCCCGCCGGCGAGCATGAGCGGTGTGAGCGGCTCGGCGAGCAGCAGCGACCCGAGCGCGACCGCGACCACCGGGTTGACGTAGGCGTAGGTCGCGACCTTGGAGATCGGCGCCGTCTGCACCAGCCACGCGTAGGCGGTGAACGCGAGCAGGGAGCCGAAGGCCACCAGGTAGGCGAACGCCACGAGCGAGGCGGTGGACACCGAGCCGGCCGCCAGGCGGCCCGGCTCGCCCGTGACCGCGGCCAGCAGGGTCAGCACCAGGCCGCCGGCGAGCATCTCCACCGTCGTGGCGACGAACGGGTTGGCCGGCATGCGCCGCCGGCTGGCGATGAACGAGCCGATCGCCCACAGCAGCGTCGCGAGCACGACCAGGGCGACGTACGCGGGCGCGGCGCCCTCGGCGTGGCCGCCGGGGAGCAGCAGCATGGCGACGCCGGCGAACCCCAGGCCGACCCCTGCCAGGGTGGCCGGCGCGGGCCGGTCGCGGGCGACCAGGCGAAGGACGATCACCCACAGCGGGATCGCGGCCACGATCAGGGCGGCCAGCCCCGACGGCACCTGCTGCTCGGCGTAGAAGACCAGCCCGTTGCCGCCGACCAGCAGCAGCACGCCGACGACCGCCGCCGTGGCGAGCTGCGCCGGCGGCACCCGCAGCACCCGGAGCCCGCGGCGGGCCACGAGGACCGCGCCGAGCAGGGTCCCGGCGAGCAGGAAGCGGGCCCCGGCGGCGAGCAGCGGCGGCGCGGTCTGGACCACCACGCGGATGCCGAGGTAGGTCGAGCCCCAGACGATGTAGACGGTTCCCAGGGCCGCCCAGAACAGCCAACCCCGGCCGTCCACGGCCGCCGCCAGGACGCCCGCGCGGGCGGTAGGCTCCGGATGCTCGCCGTGCTCCGTGCGCGCCTGCCGGGTCGACGCCATCGAACCCCTCACGGTCAGCTCCCAGCCGAGCGGTGCCTGCGCAGATCCCAGGAAGGTCGAGGCCTAGAAGGTAGAGGCTACGAGGTATCATTGCCTTGATACCGTAGATCCATGATTGATTCAACCTTCAATCCGATAACAACGGTGGTGCTCGGGATGCTCGACGAGATCGACATGCAGCTGCTCGAGGCGCTCGCGGGCGACGGCCGCGCGACCACCACCTCGCTCGCCGCCCGGGTCGGCCTGTCAGGACCCTCGGTGGGGGACCGGCTGCGCAAGCTGGAGGCGGCCGGCGTGCTGCGCGGCTACACCGCGCTCCTGGACCCCGTCGCGGTCCAGGCCGGCACGGCCGCCTACGTCGCGCTCAACCTCGGGCCCGGCGCGCTCGACAAGGCGCGCATCGACGCGGCGCTCGCCGCCGAGCCGGCGGTGCTGGAGGCGCACGAGATCGCCGGGGAGGACTGCTACCTGCTCAAGCTGCGGGTCGAGTCCCCGCAGGCGTTGTCGGCCGCGCTGACCCGGCTGCGCCGCGTCCACCCCCACGCCGCCACGCGGACCACCGTGGTCCTGCGGACGGTGTTCGAGCGCCCCCTGCTCGCCGGGCGCGCGCCCGCCCGGCCGCCCAGCGCCCGGGTCCGCGGCGCCTGAAGCAGGCCGCCGGCCCCGACCGGCGGCCGTTCGACCAATGGGCCCCTCCCGGTCGGCCTGACGGCGCCGGGGTCGGTTTGGAGCCGTTGCGCGGGTATGCTCGGGTTCATGCTCGAAGCCGCAGACGCGCCCGACACGCCCGAGGTGGGCGACTGGCCGGCCTCACCGGAGCGGCCGCAGCGGCCCGCCGCCAGCTCGCCGGACGGGTCCGCGGCCGACCGGTCGGCCCGCGGCCCGCAGGTCGGGCGGCTCGTCGCGCGGCTCGCCGCCGTCGGCGGCGAGGCGACCGACCGCGCCGCGGCCGCCGAGCTGCGGGCGCTCGGCCCCGGTGCGATCCCCGCGCTGGTCGCGGTCCTGCTCGACGAGTCCCCCGCGACCCACTGGCCGACCGCGGGCGGCCTGCTGCACGGGCTCGGCCCGGCCGCGTTCGCCGCGGTGCGGGAGGCGGTCGCCAACGCTCCCGGCGACGAGGCCCGGCGCCGCGCGAGCTGGGCCTTCGTCGGCTTCGGGGTCGATGCGATGCCCCTGTACGAGCAGTCCCTGCGGCACGCGTCGCCGAGGGTGCGCGCCGACGCCGCGCAGGCCCTGCAGTGCCTGGGGGAGGCGGCCGCGCCCGCGGCGCTGGCGTTGGTGGCGCTGCTCGGCGATCCGGACAGGGTGGTGCAGCAGCGTGCGCTGTGGGCGCTCAAGCGCATGGGCCCCGCCGTGGTCGCGCCGTTGCACCTGGCCCGCCGCCGGGGCTCGCGGGTCGCCCGTCGCCGGGCGCTGGAGGCCCTGCGCGAGGTCGTGGGGGACGAGGGGCTCAGCCGGCGCGACCGGGTGCTGCTGGACCGGCTGGTGCGGCTGCGGCTGCGCGGCGACCGGCCGACCTGGTTCTCCGAGGAGAGCTGGATCGCGGTCCCGGGCGCGGACCAGGCGGGCGTCATGGCGCTGCTGGACCTGTCGCACCCGCGCCCGGCGACGTTCGTGATGGGCCTGGACGCGGTGCAGGGGGACTGGCAGGCGCTCGCCGAGCACGACCACCCGGAGCTGACGCGCGTGTTCATCACCCCCGAGCTGGCCGGCTGGACGCTGATCGTGGGCGCCTGGTGCGGGCCGTTCGACGAGTCCCGCCGGCGGGAGGTCCTCGCCGCCTGCCGGCAGCTCAGCCGCCGCTACGGCGCGGCACACGCCTACTCCAGCGACGCGCAGTCCGACGCGTGCTCCTGGACGCTCGCCAGCCGCGGCGAGGTCGTCCACCATCTCGCCTGGGACGGCGGCGTCACCGCCGAGGAGGGCGCGCCACCCCCCTGCGAGCGCGCCGCCCGCCCCGCGGACCTGGAGGACCACATCCCGTTCGTGGTCTACGACATCGCCGCCAAGTGCAGCGTCTCACCCGAGATGCTGGGGCCGCGGACACCGATGCGCGGCCACGGCCTGCTCGCCCGAACCCCCTACGGCCGCCTGCACGGCGAGCCGCGCCGGGCGCTGGACATCTGAGCGCCCGCCGCCCGTCCGGGACGGGAGCGGTCGCAGGGGGTGGGCATGCGGGCCTCCCGGTGAGCGGGGACGCTCACGCCTCGCGCTCGCGCTCCCGCTCGTACTCGCGCTCCCGCGCTCGGCCGCCGACCAGCGTGAACTGGCGGGACAGGCCGGTGCCGGGCAGGCTGACCGTGGCGTACCAGCGCCCGGTCGAGCTGCGGGTGATCCGCAGGCCGCGGAAGCCGAAGCTCCCCCCTGCCCCGCGCCGGGACACCGTCGCCCGGAACGGCCCGGCCGTCTTGGTCTTCCTGAACCGCCAACCCCCCATGACGCGCTCCTCGAACCGGTGGCGAGCCCGTCGCTCGCGATCGCTCGGCGTCGTATGCCCGCTCTGCGCGGTTCGGAAGCCTCGTATCGGCCCCGGCGGGCTCAGCGCCGGACGGCCGCGACGGTCTGCTCGAGCTGGCGCGTATGGGCCAGGTCGTGCCCCGCGACCTCCCGGGTCATCAGGCGGATGCTGAGCATGCCGCGCTGCGGATGGAGGCCGGCGCGCTCCCAGGCCGCTGCGGGGATGCTCCGGGCGAGGGCGACGTTCGCGTTGCGCAGGCCCGTGAACGCGGCCAGCAGCTCGGTGAACGGGGGCCGCGGCAGCCGCACCCAGGTCGCCTGGTCGTAGCCGGGCAGGCCGGGAGCGTCCTGGGTCAGGACCGATCGCGTCCGGAACGAGTAGACGACCTCGGCGTCCCACATGTGGCCGAGCAGCTCCACGATCGACCACTCCTCCGGCTCGGGGCGCCTGCCGAGCAGCTCGGCGGGCAGGCCGGCGGTCTGCTCCTGGACGGCCTGCGGTGTGGCCGCCAGCACCGCGACCGGATCCCGGTCGCCGAGCATCACCAGCAGCTCCTGCTGGTAGGCAATGGGGTCGGCGACCGGGTCGGCCGCGACGATCCGCTCCTCCATCGCTCCTCCAGTGCACCTTGGCTGTCGCCGCCGGTCCGGGCGGACGGGACCCCGGCCCGGCACGCGCGGCGGTCCGGACAGAACCAGGCCAGATGGGACCCGACCGGCGACAGGGTAACGTCCCGGAGCGCACCGGAGCGCATGCACCTGGTGACCGAAGCTGTCGTGACGCCTTCCGACCACAGGTGGACGTCCCCGGCGAAGGGCACGGGGACACCTTTCACCGGGCGCCGACCATCGACCGGCGGTGGCCCGACGCCCTCAGTCCAGGCGGCGGTCGTCGCGGTGGTGCCCGAACAGCTCGGCGTAGCGGCGGGTGATCTCGGCCATCTCCGCGCGGGGGGAGCCCGGGCGGATCCCGTAGACGGTGCCGACGAAGTCGAGCTGCCGCTGGACCTCCCAGATCCGGTCGTGGTCCGAGGGCGGCAGGATCCGCGCGGGATCTCCCACGGCGACCCAGCCGATCGGGACCGTGGCCTCGTCGGGGACGACGCTGTTGACGTGCACGACCGCGTTGATCCGGACCTCGGCGCCGGCGCCGACGTGCGCGCCGGGGAACACCGAGGCGCCGGTCGCCAGGAACGCCGCCTCCCCGACCGCCGCGCCGTTGACGTGGGCGTGCGGGCCGACCAGCGCGTGCCGCCCGACCGCGGCCGGATGCCCGGTGCGCCCGCGCACGACCGCCTGCTCCATCACGATCGCCCGCTCGCCCAGCTCGACGCGGCCCCCTTCGGCGACGATGACGGCGCCGAACAGGATCCGGCACTCCGCCCCGACCACGACGTCGCCGCAGACGACCGCGTTCGGCGCCACGTACGCGTCCGGCGCGACCCGCGGGCGCCGACCCCGGTGCTCGATGAGCATCCGTGCTCCCTCCGTCCCCGTCGATCCGTCACCTCTGCTCGCATCCTCTCCCAGAACGGGGCGGGACGGGGCGGCGGCCGTCCAGGCCGGCGGGAGGCTACCGCGCCGCCGCCCGCCGCGCGGACCGCCGCCTGGCCAGGTCGAGCAGCACCCCCCCGACGCCGGCGCACGCGGCCACGACGGCGAGCCAGCAGCCGACCTCGGGAAGCGCGCTGAGCACCACGACGACGAGCGTCCCGAGGGCGAGCGCCGCCGGCAGCCGCTCCTGGGTGTCCGAGCGCAGCGCGAAGCGGCCGATCGCCAGGCCGGTCACGGCCGAGGCGGCGAACGCGCTGGCGAGGAACAGGAGGAACCCGCTGCCGACGAGCACGATGATCCCGGCGAAGACGATCCCGGCCACCACACGCTCCAGGCCGAGCAGCCCCAGTCCCATACCGACCAGGACCATGACCAGCAGCAGCGCCATGGCGACCATGACCGCCCCGGTGAGGCCGAACACGCCGGCGGCGGTGCTCGTCAGGGGCCGCCGCCGCAGCGCGGCCGCCGAGCCCGTCACCACGCCGGGCAGCAGCCAGAGCAGGATCGCGGCGACCCCCAGGATGCTCGCCAGCCGGACGGCGGCGCGCAGCGTGCGCTCGGACAGGCTGAGATGGGCCTCCTCGCCGCCGGTCGTGACCCCCTCGGTCCCCGCGATCATGCCGCTGCGCGCGTAGTGGACGGTGGCGCCGAGGACGTCGCCGAGGACCTGGCCGTCCATGGTCGAGTGCGCGCTGGCGAAGGCGAGGTCGTCGCCCACGCGGGCGGACGTCGCGACGTGCAGCTGCCCACCGGCCGCGGTGACGTCCTCGCCGACCGAGCCGTGGATCAGGACGCGGCCGCCGACCAGGCGGGCGTCGCCGTCGACCCGCCCCGAGATCTCGACCGTGCCGCCGATGGCCATCACGTCCCCGGTGACCTCGCCCGAGACGTCCACGTCCCCGCCCACGGCCACCAGGTCGCCGTCGACCCTGCCCTCGACCCGGACGAGCCGCGCGGCGGCGTACAGGTTCCCGGTCCACGCCTCCCCGGCAGGCACGACCACGAGGTCGCCGCTGCGCAGCCTCCGTTCGAGCCGGGAGTGCTGGGCCAGGACGGCCAGGCCGGCCACCAGCACGACCAGCGCCACGGCCGCGAGCCTGCCGCGGCGGCCGGGGCGGCGGCCAGGGGGGCGGGCCGCCGCGTCCAGCGGCGCCCGCCGACGCACCTGCGCGCCATGGTCCGGCTGCGACGACACGGCCGCTCTCTCCTTCGCCTCGAGCGCCCCGGCCGGCCCGCCAGCCGCACGCTCGCAGCGTTTGGGGGCGCACGCCGAGCTGTACGCCGGATTCTCCCAGATCCCGCCGGATATGGGGGCTGGGAGGGCTTCGGTCGGCTGGGCGGGCAGCTCGCCTGGCCGACCGGCCGACGTCAGGCGGATCCTCGATCGGGCGGAAGTCCGGGTCGAACAGGAACGAACGGGCGAGGCTGTCGAACAGCGAGGCGAACCGGGAGATCGCGGCGGCGAACACGACGCCGCCGGGACCTGCGATCCGGGCCGCCTCCGCAGCGCGATTTCTGTGCGAGGCTTCGCGCGTCATGCCTGAGGACATGCCTGTCGACGAACGGTGGATGCGCGTGGCGCTGGCCGAGGCGGGCGCGGCGCCCGCGCACGGCGACGTGCCGGTCGGGGCGGTCGTGGTCGGCCCGGAGGGCCGGGAGCTGAGCCGGGGCCGCAACCGCCGCGAGCAGCTCGCCGACCCGCTCGCCCACGCCGAGCTGCTCGCGCTGCGGGCCGCCGCCGAGGCGCTCGGCCGCTGGCGCCTGGACGGCTGCACGCTGGTGGTCACGCTGGAGCCCTGCGTGATGTGCGCGGGCGCGCTCGTCCAGGCGCGCGTCGGGCGGCTGGTCTTCGGCGCCGAGGACCGCAAGGCCGGTGCCGTCACGAGCCTGTTCGACGTGGTGCGCGACCCCCGTCTGCCGTTCCGCGTGGAGGTTCGCGGCGGTGTGCTCGCCGGGGAGTCCGCGGCGCTGCTGAGCGGCTTCTTCAAGGCGCGCCGTGCGCGCTGAGGCCGGGCACGGGTCGCACGGCCCCGCAGGCGACGCCGGTATACTCCGCGACGGCAAGGTGCCAGAGTGGACGAATGGGGCGGTCTCGAAAACCGTTGGGCTCGCAAGGGTCCCCAGGGTTCGAATCCCTGCCTTGCCGCCCCGTCGACGACCGCCCGCGAAGGCTCCGTGCATCCCGCCTGCAACCCCCCAGCATGTGGCGTACGGGCTGGCTGGACGCGCAGCTCCGTGCGCGGTACCCGGACCTTCCCGAGACGGCCGCGTTCCACGAGCGGTACGCCGGCGCGCGGCGGGTCGCGCGAGCGCCCGCCGATGGCGACTGAGTGGCCCCTCCGACCGGCCCGCCTCCGCGCCGGCGGGATACACTGCGGCCGGAGGCTTGTCCGAGCGGCCGAAGGAACACGCCTGGAAAGCGTGTAGGGGGGCAACTCCCTCGGGGGTTCGAATCCCCCAGCCTCCGCCCACCGGTCAGGCGCTTTGCGGTTGCCTCCGCGGTAAGGGTACGGTGCGGGCGGGCCGTGCTAGGCGGGGAGCCAGCGGTGCCCTGTACCCGCAATCCGCTCTAGCGGGGCTGAATCCCTGCCCGAGGGCTCGCGCTCTGAGGTCAGCACCGAGCACGAGGCGTTGAGGGCCAGGTCTCGCGCAATGCCAACTTGCGAACCGCGTCAGGTCCGGGAGGAAGCAGCGCTAAGCAAGCCCTGGCGTGTGCCGCGAGGGTGCCGGGCCTGAGCCACCGGCTCGGCCGGCGCTCAGGGTGTCGGGTTCGACGGCAGGTGCACGGCCCGTCAACCGACCGGGGTCGGCTGTGCCGGCGGCCCGAAGGCCGCCGGCCGCCCAGGCCGGTGTCAGACCCACCCGCCGCCGGGGCCGTCGCAGCAGATGCCGCCCGGGTCGTCGACGACTGGCGGGCCTCCGCCTCCCGAGCGACCGGGGTCGTCCGGGACGCCGCCGGCCGGGTTGTCGGCATGGCCGCCGCCGGGGTTGGAGTAGGGGTAGGGACTGGGACGGCGGTCGCTCTCGCCGCCATCGTCCTCAGCCTGCGCGACCGGCTGGTGGACGATCGCCATGATCCCCGCACCGCCGGCGAGGAACAGCGAGATCGCGAGGGTGATGACGAGCAGTCGCCGACGGGCGCTGGAACCGGGCGCGCCTGCGACCGTCCCGACAGCTTCTCGTGCATGACGCATCGGACTGGACCTTTCGGCACGGGGGATCGGCATGCATGGTGCCGGAAGAATTCCCCATGAACGCGTGCGGCGAAAAGCTGGAGACCCGAATTCGAGCGCAAGCTCGAGACATCGACGTCTCGACTGCCGCGGGGAGCAGGACGGGGGAGCAGGACGGCGGGAAATCCTGGATTCGGCAGGCGCGAACATACGAATGTCACGAGCCGCCGTCAAATCTTGCGGACGGTTCAGGCATTTAGCAAGGCCGGCGTGACGCTCGTAACGCCGACGTCCGGCGAAGCCGTCAGCCAAAGCTGGCGAACGCGGCCGCGGCTTGGTCGTCACCGCGGCCGTTGCCGGGCGCTCACCGGTGGCATCGCCGGGGCGGCCTGGGCCGGACGTGGCAAGGACCCCGGGGGAAGGCCGGGGCCCTTGCCACCGCCTGGTGCCGCCCGGATGCGTTGGTACGGCACAGCTCGCAATCCTTACGAGTGGTTCGTGCCCCCGTCAACCGTCGTCTACGTATCAATCCGCACAGAATCGAGCCAACGGGCGGAGACCCTTCCGGAGATTCATGATGTTTCGGTCAATCCTGTCGCTGTTGCTGGCCCATGGTGGCGTCGCGGCGCGGTGGTAACGTTGGCTCGCCCGCCGCCTTCCCGGGCGGCCACCGAACCCGATCTCCCGTCCGGGCCACGCCGCCGGCCTGCTCGCCGGCGGAAGCGACCCGGCCGGCTCCTGGCTGCTCATGTCGTACGTCTCGCTCTACCGCAAGTGGCGCCCGCAGACCTTCGCCGACGTCGTCGGCCAGGACCACGTCGTCGGCACCCTGGTCAACGGGCTGGCCACCGGCCAGGTCCACCACGCGATGCTGTTCACCGGGACGCGCGGCACGGGCAAGACGTCCACCGCGCGCATCCTCGCCAAGGCGCTCAACTGCGAGCGCGGCATGACCCCGGAGCCCGACAACACCTGCGCGTCCTGCCGGGCGATCACCGACGGGTCCTCCCTGGACGTCGTGGAGATCGACGCGGCCAGCCACGGCTCGGTCGACGACGCCCGCGAGCTGCGCGAGAAGGCGCTCTACGCGCCCGCCGCCAGCCGCTACAAGGTGTACATCATCGACGAGGCCCACATGGTCACCACCCAGGGCTTCAACGCGATGCTCAAGGTCCTGGAGGAGCCGCCGGGCCACGTCCACTTCGTCTTCTGCACCACCGAGCCGCACAAGGTCATCGAGGCGATCCGCTCCCGCTGCCAGCGGCACGACTTCCGCCGCATCCGCACCGCGCTGCTCGCCGAGCATCTGGGCAAGATCTGCGCCGCCGAGGGCGTCGAGGTCGAGGCGGCCGCCCTGGAGCTGGTCGCCAGGTCGGCCGACGGCTCCTTCCGCGACGGCCTGTCCCGGCTGGACCAGGTGCTCACGTTCGTGAGCCGGCCCGCCGGCGGGTCGGCGCCGCAGGTGCGGCTCGCCGACGTCGCGCACGTGCTCGGGGCGCTCCCGACCGAGCTGCGCTTCGACCTCGGCGACGCGCTCGCCGTGCACCGCGTCGCCGACGTGTTCGCGCTGGTCGAGCGGGTCAGCGAGGGCGGTTTCGACCTCGCCCAGTTCGCCAGGGAGGCGCTGGAGCACGTCCGGGACCTGTTCGTGCTGCGCAACGCGCCGGAGGCGCCCGGGCTGGTCGACACCACCGACGAGACCAGGGCGCGGCTGCTCGCCCAGGCCGAGCGGTTCGGGCCGGGCGAGCTGGGCCGGCTCGTGCGCGTCCTCGGCCAGGTCCATCTCGACCTGCGCGCCGCCACCGACCCGCGGCTGGTGCTGGAGGTGGGGCTCGCCGCGGCGGCGCTGCCGGAGTCGTCGACCGACGCCGACGCCCTGCTCGCCCGGATCGAGCGGCTGGAGCGGCGGCTGGGGATCGCCGCGGGCGAGGCCGCCGGTCCCGCGCCGGCCGCCCCGCCCGACCCGCTGGAGTCCGGCGCCGCCGCGCCCGCGGCCGCCCGGCCCGCCGCCACCGGGACGCCCCCCGCCGCCGCCGGAGGCGGCGGCGGGGGGGCCCGCCGCCCGGCCCGCGCCCAGGGCGGCCGGAAGCGCCGGGAGGCGTCGGCCGCGCCGGCGGCCGACTGGTCGCCCGCCGAGCAGCCCGCCCGCGAGGGGCAGCTCGACTTCGACCTCGTGCGCCGCTCCTGGCCGGTCGTGCTCGAGCGGGTCAGGGCGGCCAGCCGGGTGTCCGCGATGTACCTGGAGCAGGGCCAGCCGGTCGCGCTGGAGGGCCGCCAGGTGCAGGTGGAGTTCCCCGCCGATGCGCGCTTCCAGGCCGAGGCGCTCACCAAGGACGGCCGCCAGCAGCAGATCGAGCTGGTCCTCGGCCAGGTGCTCGGCGGCGACCTCGTGCTGCAGGTTGCCGTGGGCAAGGGCGGCGCGTCCGCGCCGGGCGGGTCGCCGGCGGCCGACCCCCCGCCCGGCGCGGACGAGCTGGCGATCGAGCCCGACGACGGCCCTGGCACCGAGCTGGGGTCGGACGCCGACGCCCGGGCGGTGGCAGACTTGGCCGCGCGCGCGTTCGGCGGCGAGGTCATCGAGGAACGGCCCAACGACTGAAAGGGGCGGGTCATGGCCATGGGCCGTGGAGGCTTCAATCCCAACAGGATGCTCCGGCAGCTGGAGCAGATGCAGCAGAAGATGGAGCAGACCCAGGCCGAGCTGGCCGAGGAGACCGTCGAGGGCACGGCCGGCGGCGGCGTGGTGCTCGCCAAGGTCCGGGGGGACTCCACGGTCGAGTCGATCACGATCGACGCGTCGGTGATCGACCCCGAGGACCCGGAGATGCTCGGCGACCTGGTGACCGCCGCGGTCAACGAGGGCCTCCGCAACGCCAAGGAGCTGGCCGCCGAGCGCCTCGGCGGCGTGACCCAGGGCATGGGCCTCCCGCCCGGCCTGGGCCTGTAGCTCGATGTTCGAGGGTCCTGTCCAGGACCTCATCGACGAGCTGGGGCGGCTGCCGGGGATCGGGCCGAAGAGCGCCCAGCGGATCGCGTTCCACCTGCTCAAGGTCGAGACGGCCGACGCGGAGCGGCTCGCCCGCGCGATCACCGAGCTGAAGGCGCGCGTGCACTTCTGCGCGATCTGCCACAACGTGGCCGAGGGCGAGCTGTGCCAGTTCTGCCGCGACCCGCGCCGCGACCCGGCGCTGATCTGCGTGGTCGAGGAGCCGCGCGACCTGGCGGCGATCGAGCGCACCCACGAGTTCAAGGGCCGCTACCACGTCCTCGGCGCCGCGATCAGCCCGATCGACGGCGTCGGCCCCGACGACCTCAACATCCGCGACCTGCTCGCGCGCATCCCCGCGGACAAGGTGCGCGAGGTGATCCTCGCCACCAACCCCAACGTCGAGGGCGAGGCGACCGCGATGTACCTGGCCCGCCTGCTCGGCCCGCTCGGCGTCCGGGTCACCCGGATCGCCAGCGGGCTGCCCGTCGGCGGCGACCTGGAGTACGCCGACGAGATCACCCTCGGCCGCGCCTTCGCCGGCCGCCGCGAGATGCGCGGCTGACCCCCGGCCCCTACGATCGGGCGGTGCCGGCTGCCCGTCCCAGTGAGGTCGACCGCGTGGCCCTGATCGTCCAGAAGTACGGTGGCACCTCCGTCGCCGACGCCTCGCGGATCCTGCGGGTCGCCGACCGGGTGGCGGCCGCCAGGCACGCCGGCAACGAGGTCGTGGTGGTGGTGTCCGCGATGGGCGACAGCACCGACGAGCTGCTCGCGCTCGCGTCGCGGGTCTCGCCCGACCCGGCGCCGCGGGAGCTGGACATGCTGCTGACCGCGGGGGAGCGGATCTCCATGGCGCTGCTGGCCATGGCGATCGCCGACCGCGGCGCGACCGCCAAGTCGTTCACCGGCTCCCAGGCGGGGATCATCACCGACACCCTCCACGGCCGCGCGAAGATCCTCGACGTCCGCGCGGGTCGCATCAGCGACGCGCTGCGCGAGGGCCACGTGGTCATCGTCGCGGGGTTCCAGGGCGTGTCCACCGACCTGGACGTCACCACGCTCGGCCGCGGCGGCTCGGACACGACCGCGGTCGCGCTCGCCGCGGCGCTCGGCGCCGAGGTCTGCGAGATCTACACCGACGTGGACGGGGTGTTCACCGCCGATCCGCGCCTGGTGCCCGACGCCCGCAAGCTGCACGTGGTCTCCTACGAGGAGATGCTGGAGATGGCCGCCACCGGCGCGCGGGTGCTGATGCTGCGCTGCGTGGAGTACGCGCGGCGGACGGGCGTGCGGCTGCACGTGCGCTCCAGCTTCAGCGACGCCCCGGGGACGTGGGTGCTGGAGGAGGACGAACGCATGGAGAAGGCGATCATCTCCGGGGTGTCGTACGACACCTCCGAGGCCAAGGTGACGCTGGTCGAGGTGCCCGACCGGCCGGGCGTCGCCGCCCGCACGATGCGCCTGGTCGCCGACGAGGGCATCAACGTGGACATGATCGTCCAGAACGTCTCCCACCACGGCACCACCGACATCTCCTTCACGGTGCCCAAGAGCGACCTCGCCCGCGCCCTGCGGGTGCTGGAGCAGGTCCGCGGCGAGGTCGGCGCCAGCGGGGTCAGCGCCGACGGGGACATCGCCAAGGTGTCCCTGGTCGGCGCGGGCATGAAGTCCTCGCCGGGGGTGTCGGCCACGATGTTCGAGGCGCTCGCCGACGCCGGCATCAACATCGAGATGATCTCCACCTCCACGATCCGGATCTCGTGCGTGGTCCGCGCCCGCGACGTCGCGCCGGCCGTGCGCGCCATCCACGAGCGCTTCAAGCTCTCGCAGGAGGCCGAGTACCGTCACGAGCACCCCGACGGCACCGCCGAGATCCCCGTGATCCCGCGGGAGGTGCCCACGTGAGCCCCGCCGGCGGGCCGCCGGCCGCGGTGGTCGTCGGCGCCACCGGCGCGGTCGGCGAGGAGCTCCGCCGCCTGCTCACCGAGCGCGCCCTGCCGCTGGGCGAGGTGCGGCTGGTCGCCTCCGCGCGCTCGGCCGGCCGGCGGGTCGCCTTCCGCGGCGGGCAGGCCGAGCTGCTGCCGCTGGGCCCCGAGGTGTTCGACGGCGCCGCGGTCGCGTTCTTCTCCGCGGGCGGCGGCGTCTCGCGCGAGTGGGCGCCGGTCGCCGCCGCGCGCGGCGCGGTCGTGGTGGACAACTCCAGCGCCTGGCGGATGCACCCCGAGGTGCCGCTGGTCGACGCGGACGTCAACCTCGAGGCGGCGGCCGACCACCCGCGCGGGATCGTCGCCAACCCCAACTGCACCACGCTCACGATCACGCCCGCGCTGCGGGCCCTGCACGAGCTGGCCGGGCTGGTGGCGATCACCCCGACCAGCTTCCAGGCGGCCGGCGGCGCCGGGCAGCGGGGCATGGACGAGCTGTTCGAGCAGGCCGCGAAGCTCGCTGGCGACCGGGAGCTGCTGCGCTCGGGCGGGCGTCCGGGGTCGCTGCCGTCGGGGCGGAAGTTCGCGCACCCGATCGCGTTCAACGTGGTCCCGCAGTGCGACGAGTTCGTCGGCGGCGAGGGCTACACGCGCGAGGAGCTGAAGCTGCGCGACGAGCCGCGCAAGATCCTGGCGCTCCCCGAGCTGGTGTCCTCGCCGACCTGCGTGCGGGTGCCGGTCATGGTGGGCCACTCGGTCGCGGTCCGCGCGGCCTGCGAGCGGCCCGTCGACGCGGGCGCGTTCCGCGCCGCGCTGGCGCGGGCGCCGGGGGTCACCCTGCTCGACGACCCGACGACGGCCACCTACCCGACCCCGCTGGAGCTGGTGGGCACCGACGGCACCTTCGTCGGCCGGGTCCGGGCCGACCTCGCCGACCCCAACGCGGTCCTGTTCTGGGCGGTCGCCGACAACCTGCGCAAGGGCGCGGCCCTCAACGCGGTCAGGATCGGCGAGCTGCTGCTGGCGGGGGCCTGAGGGCGGTGGCCTCGGTCGAGGTGCCCGAGCGCGCCTTCACGCACGCCTTCGAGCGCGAGGGGCTTCCGGCGGTGTGCGTGAAGACCGGCGCGTCGGCCGAGCTGCTGATCCCGCGGCGGGCGCTGCACTTCCCCCGCTGGACGTGGGTCCTGCTGCCGTTCGGCATCCTGCCGTTCCTGATCGCCCGCTGGTTCGCCAGCCGGTCCGTCGACGGCTACCTGCCGTTCGCCCGGGCCGCCTTCACCCGGATCCGGCAGGCCGCGATCGTCCGCACGGTGGCGCTGGTGGCGGGCGTCCTGCTGGTGATCGCCGGCCCGGCCGCCGGCTCGTCCGCGCTGTGGTGGGCCGGGGTG
>Ga0126377_10000885_pt1 | contig 19045 bp, 11 predicted proteins | sample PanSoiMetPlot_22_FD_92647 | JGI IMG/M metagenome (GOLD analysis project Ga0126377, IMG submission 92647) | Tropical forest soil microbial communities from Panama - MetaG Plot_22 | ecosystem: Environmental > Terrestrial > Soil > Tropical forest > Bulk soil | place: Panama | collected 2016-02-17 | reverse complement strand
GAGGAGGCCGGCGCGCAACGTGACCTGATCTATATTCTCAGCGACCTCGGGACGCTGAGCCTTTACCTGGATGATTACAAGCAGGCCAGAGCCTATTCCGAGCAGAGTGTCAGGCTTGCCGAATCATTGAAGGCCAGCGCAATCGAAGCTGGCGCGTGGCCCGATGAGTACGGCGTCGCGAGCGCGCTTTCTACATTGGGCTTCTTGAGCCAGCGCGATGGCGAATATTCACAGGCCATTGAATATCTCGAACGGTCGTTGTCTCTATACCGTGAACTCGACAAGGGGGGTCTGAAATTCGGTTTTTACATCGCCGACACCCTCGCCGCGCTCGGTCGCGTGCACAGGGCCACTGGCGAAAACAATCAGGCGCTCCGATTTCTGCATCAGGCGTTGAATATTGCGAAGACTCTCTCTCAGCAATCTCTCGAAGCAAAAGTCCTCAACGATCTTGGCGTTCTCTATCAAGAACAGGAAGATTACGAGAAGGCAGACGACCATCTTCTTCAAAGTCTGAAAATCCATCAATCGCGGAACGACCAGTCGGAATCGGCCCGCTTGCTTCTGAACTTGGGCGTCAGCTCGCAGCGTCGTGGTGATACCGAACAGGCGCTCGACCGTTTCCAAAAAAGCCTCGATCTGGCGACGGCGGCTTCGAATAAGGATGTGATGATCGCGGCGGGCGAAGGGATAGGCACCGTTTATCGGGAGAAGCGCCAATACGACGATGCGATAAACATTCTGGATCGCAGCTTGACGCTGGCGAAAGAAATTGATGATCGGCTGCGGATCGCCGAAATCCTGTGGCGGAAGTCGGAAGTGTTTCTTGAAATGGGCGGCTACGACCGCGCCGCCGAATTGGCTGAGAACTCTCTCAAATTCTCGCGCGAACTGCGCCTTCCGAATCACACATACGTGAGTGCAACGGCGTTGGGCAAGGCATACCTGGGGCAGAAGAAGACCGATCTGGCCTTCCGGACGCTCAGGCAAGCGATAGATGAAGTCGAGGCGAGGCGCTATCGAGTGGCGGGAGGCGAAGAGGAGCGACAACTCTATTTCGAGAACAAGGTTTCTTCCTATCACGCCCTCATCGCATTGCTCGCCGAACAAAATAAACCCTTCGACGCGCTTCTATTTGCCGAGCGAGCCAAGAGCCGTGTCCTTCTCGACGTGATGAGTCAGGGTAACCTCGAAATCCCGAAAGCGATGACAGCGAGTGAAAATGAAGAAGAACAACGTCTGAATCGAAGGATCATCGAACTTAATAACGAGATGACGGCCGAACGTTTGAAGCAGTCTCCAAGCGATTCCCGTCTCAATCAACTTGCGTCACAGTTGGATGACGCCCGCTTGAAGTACGCGGCGTTTCGGAATGTCCTATTCGCTTCGCATCCCGACTTGAAACTTCAGCTTGGTCAATTGCCGCCGTTGAAATTGCACGATCTGAACGTTTTGACGGCCGATCACAAAATCGCCTTTCTAGAGTACGTCATCGCCGACGATCAGGTCCATCTTTTTGTCCTGACGAAAAAGGCTCAGCGACAAAGCCCCGACTTGCGAGTCCATTCAATTCCTCTGAAGCGTAGCGAACTGTCCCGCCGAATCGAACGCATTCATCAGATGATGGCCGAACGGCGTCCCGGCTTCGGCCCGTTGTCGCGCGAACTCTACGATCTGTTGGTCAGACCTGCGGAGCCGCAGCTTCAGGGCAAGACCACGCTCTGCATTATTCCCGACGGCCCATTGTGGGAATTGCCTTTTCAAGCGTTGCAGCCTCGCGAAGATCGCTATCTGATCGAAGACTTCGCCGTCTTTCACGCGCCGTCGCTCGGCGTTTTGAAGGAAGTGAAAGGAAGAAAGCGATCGAAGCACCCAATGCGCCCGCCATCATTGCTTGCTTTCGGGAATCCAGTTGTCCGAGCAGATGCCGTCAATGATCTTCAGAATAAAAAATCCGTCGACAGGTTCGATCCGCTCCCTGAAGCCGAAGCCGAGGTGAAAGCGCTCGCCAAATTTTTCAATCCGAACCAGAGCCGGATTCTTATCGGAGAGCGCGCGGATGAACAGGCGTTCAAATCGCTTGCGCCCGCCTACGACATCATCCATTGCGCCACTCATGGAGTTTTTGACAACCAGCATCCGCTCTACTCATTCCTGTTGCTTGCGAAGGCGAAAGACAGTGTCAATGACGACGGCCTGTTGGAAGCGCGAGAGATTATAGGCCTAAAGCTCAACGCCGACTTGGTCGTTCTCTCGGCTTGCGATACAGCGAGAGGAAGGATTGGAGCGGGCGAAGGTGTGATCGGTTTGTCGTGGGCGTTCTTTGCGGCCGGCTGCCGCTCGACTCTGGTCAGCCAGTGGAAAGTTAACTCGGCCCATACAGTGGATTGGATGAGCGGCTTTTATGAACATCTGAGTCAAATATCTGCTGGAGACAAGGAAACAACGGCCAGCGCGTCGAGGCTTACCGCCGTAAGGATGTTGAAAGATAAGCGATCCGAACATCCCTTTTATTGGGCTGGCTTTATTCTAATGGGCAACTGAGCAAAAGTAGTGCAGTATTTGAACCTATGTTCCTGATGACTTCAAACAGAGCTTCGGCCATCTTCTTGATCCCTTGATAAGCATCCAACCCAACCAGTCGTACTTGTCTTGCGCAAGATTCTAAAAGTAACCAGAACATCCTCGTAGCCGCGCTCACATGCCAATAAAGGTAAATGCTTCACCAGAAGAGATCAAATTTGAATAAGAAAGAACTCGCCAAAGCTTGAAACAGACCAAAACTTCGTTCTCTTGGCGACCTCGTTTAATATCTTCCTCAGTGTCGTATTACGTAAGTTGAGCGATAGGCGCAAAGGATCTCTCTTGTCGCGATAAGGCCACAGACTGATCGGAGCAGGCTCCAGCCCTAAGCTTTTCATTTCGGAAACAACCTCTGGTAAATCAGCTATGGCCCTTTTGGTTTCCAGCCGACTCAAGTTATCAATCTGAAATGATGTGACCTCGACATCCACTAAACTGTCATCCTTATTTTTAGGTAGGAGATTGATCACGCCATCACTAACTTCCCATCTATAACGAGGGTCGGCTTGAATTATTGTGTTAAGGACGGTCTCTAAAGGACTTTGGAGAACATTGATGGTTATCCTTTTCTCAGCGAATTTAGTACGGTTGGAAGAAACGATCTCGATGCCAGCAGGGATGCGATACTCATTCGCCAGAAATTCCAGCACCTGAGCGGCATATACGTCAGTCATTCCCACTGAAACAGTCCTTTGTAACAAAGAGCCATCTTTTGCGGATTGCCCATAGCTCACCACTTGTAGACAACACAAGTTGAGTAAGAGAAACAACGGACCAACAACTACAAACCTGAATGTCATAACTCTCAAGACACCATCCTCCACGTCTTATGGTTTTTTTATTGGGACAGGATTAACCTCCACTCTATAGTTCGTTATTGTTATTTTGTTTGTTCCAACCTGGATTTTCTCACCTGAGGAAGTTGTTACGGTAAGAGTCTGCGTATAGTTTAATTCAAAGTTGGCAAATCGGCTGAATTTTACGTAGTCTGATCTCTCTTTAAACAATGGGCCGATCTCATCACCAAATTTACCATCTTTAAGTGGCTCAGCATTCTCTTTTTCTGTTACTATGCCTTCTGCAAGCGGTTTAGCTTCTTCAGGGGTATAGTTGTCGATTTTTACCTCCTCTGTTAATGTCATGCCTTTCGTATCCACGGGAGTGCCATCCTTATCAACAACTGTGTAGGTTACGCCTTTACCAAAGCCGTAATACTTATCCTCGGAAGTCGCTCCGTTTGGATATTGCAGCGGCTCACCATTGAGATTATTTTGCTGTTTTGTTTGCTCTACTATCACTCCCGCCGGCGGTCCAGGAGTCGGTGGCTTTTTCGGTTGTCGTTGCCGTTGCCGCTGCTGTCGTCGTTGTTGTTGGGTTTGGCGTGCCTGATCGTACGCAGGTAAGTTTTCGTCTGGATCCTCATCAATCAACCCGGTAGGATCGATCAAGCTTAGGGGTCTGTTCAAGGAATAAGCATATCTATTCCAACTTTGTGGCAACCAAGGCCTTGCGCTTGCAAGTAATGGATCGATACTTGTGAACCTGCCTTGCACACTGGCGAAAAACCTTGCCTGCGCAAAATCTAATCCTGTCTCGTTGTCTCTCTCATACGACCCGAATTTCTGACGAACATTGTCCGCAATGTATCCAGCCCCTGCTGCGTTCCTATGCCCGATGCTCGACGCCAATTCCTCTCCGAACGGCAGGAAATCCCGCCGCCTGATCCCGCTCACTTCTCCGCTTCTGTCTACAACCATCCGTGGCGATCCGAGGTGATCGCTCACCAGCCATTGTAATTGCCGGTTCCCGCTCTCCGTCGAATCCCACACCACTAGCAAATTTCCATTGCGATAACCGTACTCCTTCTGTGGACTACCCGTGCTGGCGTTGTAAGCGTACTCTGCGATCAACTCTCCGTCAATCCCATAGACCATCCACGTCTCCACCCCGCCAATGATCCGCCGCACTCGCCGCCCGTCAGGGTCATAGAGATACCTTGCCAACTCCACTCCCAACGAATTCTTCACTACTCCGATCCGATTATTTACGTCGTAGCCGAGTTCGCGCGACGGATTTGTCGGATTCGAATATTCGTCCCAGATAAGATTGCCAGCCGCGTCGTACCGCATCTTGTCAGTCGGCGCGCCTGTGTCAGTCGGCGCGAGCAACCGGTTGTTCGTCGCGCTGACCTGGAAATCGATGTCCGTCACCCCACCGCCTACATTCGATGTCGCGACGGTGTCTATCTTCCTGTTGCCCCACCGGTCGTAGATGAACTTCTGCGTGAAGCCGGGGCCGCTGCCTCCGAACGGCGATTCGCCCACCTGCGTTAGTCGGTTCAATTCGTCGTATACGTACCCATCCGCTCCCAATACCCACGATGTGATATTACCGCTGCCGTCTAGCGCGTTCGGCACGAAATGATCCATCCGATGAATGTTCCCGTTGTTGTCGGGCTGGCTCGGATTGGCCGATGTGTATTCATTCAGACTGGCGCTGTAAAAGAGCCGAATGGCGCCGCGGTTCCACGTGCCATTCGCCGTGCCCCAGACGGCCGGGTCTTCGACGTCAAAAGCGCTGCTGTCATCCGTCCCAAGCCGCGTGTCGAACATCTGCCCTCGCCGGTTGTAATACATCCGGTGATAGAGCGCAGTGTGGTGGCTGCCGGGATTGACCCCGAGCTCTTCGCGGGTCATCTGCCCCCGTGCGTTGTAGTGGATGTCCTTGGCGTAGAAGACATCGGTCGGGGTTCCGCCCAGCCTGCCTTTGAATTCGCTCAACCTGCCGGCGATGTCATAACTGTAGTTGACCGTTCTTCCCGACGGGTAGGTCTGCGACTTCACGTTGCCCGCCCGATCATAAGTCCGCGTGACGGTGTAATCTTTCGTGTAATAAGAACAACCGACGCAATCTCTGGTCAGAAAACTCTGCCTCTTCACCGTCGGACGGCCCAGCGCGTCGTAGGTGTCGATGAAGTTATAGGGGTATTTCAACTCTCCGCCGGGAAGTTCGGTGTAGCTGTAATTGTGCCACAGCCGCCCCTTGCCGTTCCTGCTCGGATCAGGGTTGTCGTAAACGTATACCGATCCAGCCGAACCATTCGGGTAGCTGGAATAACTGTCGCCGGTGAGGCGGTTGAGCGCGTCGTAAGCGAAGGTGGCGGTGATCCCGCGCGCGTCCGTTTTGTTGATCAGATTGCCGCTTGGATCGTAAACATATGTCGTCAATCCGCTTTCGGGATTGGTCACTGAGGTCAAGCGCTTGAGCGAGTCATAGACGAAACTGCGCGTTTGGAGCGTACCGCCTGTGCCTGCGCGCTGTGTCACAGTCGTTAGGTTATCGAGCGCGTCATATTGGTAAGTGGTTTTGTATCCCGCGGTAATCTCGGAATGTCCCGGGAAGGTAACTCCCTCGGTCGCCGAATCAGCTCCTTTGATTTCCCACATCGACTTTAACCGCCCCAGCGCATCGCTTTCGCCGATACGTTGCTTGCGGTTCTGCTGGCCAAGCGGCAGCGATTCGTTGTAAGGTTCGGTAGCGAGCACGCGCGCGCCGCTATACTCTGTTCGCATCTTCGCGCCATCCGGTGCTTGTGTTTCAATAACACGGTCTAGCGCGTCGTAAATAGTCGTGGTCCACACGCCGGATGGATTCACTTCACCCGTAACACCTGTCGCACGGTAAGGGTTTGAGATACGATATACTCTGCCTAAAGCATCAAATTCGGTGTCAATGATTGACCAGCCCAACGAAGCGCCCTCATAGGTAGCTGTGCGCCATGTCCTGCCTAATCCATCATAAAGAATTTTCTTCTGCAACAAATTATCGTTGAAGTTGTCGCGGTCAGCGGTTGTCGTGATTGTGCGGTTCGAATCATCATAGCTGAAAGTCACCTGCGTTTTGACTGCTGCTTGGTTGGCTGCGCGAACCACTTGCGACAGACGATCCAAATCGTCGTCGTAAGAGAAACTGCTGACCGTGCCATTCAGATCTTCTCTGTCTACCGGTCTGCCGAGAAAATAATCAAACTGCGTGTAAGTCTCATGCCCAAGCTGGTTGGTAACCTTAATCGGAAAAGCGTATGTTTTCAGCCCGCCAAGCCAGGATGCCCCTGGCTCGGGCAATGGATCGTTGGCCCTAGCTTCGCCACTTGGTGACCCAAACCGGTCGTCATACGCAAACGTCGTAGTGGATCTGCTGCCATCTGATCTTCCTGCATCCACCGCTGCGAGGACATTTCCGGCGACGTCGTATTGCTGGAAAGTCGTGATTGCTCCGGTCAGCCCCACAGCGTCTTTATATCTTGTGACCATTGTCACATTGCCGCGCGCCGGGTTACTGTTGGTGGCCGTATATGCGCTGTCCATGCCGCTGATGTCCGAGCGTCCCAGCAGGTTCGCGTGATAGGCGGTACCGGGATCGTATTTGTCGTACTCGTATTCGGTCTGTGCAGCTCGCGTTTCAACGCCGTTCGCTGGGTTGACTGCATAGACGACTTGCTTGGACGGCAGATTGCGGAGGTGAATTACCGGGCTGGCCGGATTGATGGGATAGGGAGTGTCGTAGGCAAGCGAGTTGACACTGTTGGTGGTTAAATAATCGATGTGTGTATGGCGTGATGCATGGGTAGGCGGAGAGTCAGATCCGTAGTCATGTTCCCAAATGTCTTTTACATTATTGTAATCATCATAATCAAACCGCTGCTTCGATACCAGGTTCGGGCTGACGTCCAAAAGCGTCGTTGTTGTCTCCATAATACGTGGGTTAATTCCCGACGCATTTAGTTGCCAATCGTTCGTTATTTTTCGCAACGGCGACCCGCTGCCGCTAAGTAACTCAGTTTCGTTCTCTTTACCGTCATTCCAGGGAGCATAGAGCAGCGGGTCTAGCTGATTCATAAAAACCAGAGGGCTAGTGTAATATTTATGCTTGTTGGTGCTGAGCGTGTTACCGCCAGCATCCTTCTGCTCCACTGTAACAGTTAGCGGGCTCGTCCAGATCGAGAGCGGGATTCTGCTGTATGATGTCCGACTGATAAGGCTCGAAAGCGAAGTGTTCAGGTAAACCCGCTTGGCGACAACCCGTCGATAGATAAATGGCTCCGCGCCCCAAAAAACGCCTGACTCATCGCTACCGTCAACGCCTCCAGTCCAATCGTATTCAGTCACCCCGCCAGTGGGAAAAACGACGCGAGCCACATCGCCGTACACATTATAGAAGAATTGAAAGCGCCTGCCGTCCGGAAGCCATATGTCAGTGGTCCTATATGGATCATAAGGATTGACGTAAGAGGCGTTGAGCCCAAAAAGCCCGAAGTACGTCTCAACCGCTGAAGAATCGCCAGGTTGTGTGGTGCGAAGCGCCTGGCTTAAAGGCTTTTCGGTCAGAAATATTTTGCGCTCTGTCCCGCCAAAGCCTCTAAATGTAATTTGAGTGCCGAAGCCGTATTGTGGATCAGTTGTTCCAGACAACATCTCCACCTTCCGCTTTAACGGATCAGTAATCGTTACTAATGTAGTGACATATGGTATCACCGAAATAACGGTGTAGCTGAACGTAATCTTATTCCCGTTGCGGTCGCGAATCCATTGCAAGTACCCGTCGTCGCTACTGAAGTGATATTGAGTGCCATCACGAAGATACATATCCCCGCCAACCCAGGTAACACCAGCCATCCCGACAACATCATCCCATTGATTGGTAGCGTCAAACACATTGTTGGCGGCTATGAAAGTCGCCGCAGTACCGTCCGCCGTCTTAAAAACTCTCTCTCGATTATACTTAGCCCCGCCATTTGCACAGCTACTCAACTGTTGAGTACCACCTGACTTAGTATCACGAAATTCATATTCCGTCCCGTCCGGCGATGTATACGTAAGCCGAGTTAACGTGTTTGTTTGGCTAGCTCCTGGATCGCCAGGATTCGGGCAGGGTACCTGTGGATTACTCACCCTTCTGGCCAGCATACGTGGAAGCTTGAAAAATGAAATTGGAGATGATGACCATTGAAAGTCCAGTGGTGTATAAATAGGTTGGCCGGTAATGATATCAAACGATTTGTCTACCGTCCACTTTTGGCCGCCAAAAGTCAGTATAAGAGGATAGCTGATCGATCCACGTCCGCCTAACACCGCGGCAGTAAACTGTAAGCTTGTACCGCCAGAAAACGGGTTATATATCTCCATATCAGTGATAGAGTAGGTTCCGAGCGGCGCGCCGGGAGCGATCGCGGGAGGCGTGGTACCATCTGTAACATTCTGTGGCTGCATTTGGGCTTGAGCAGATCCAAACCAGATCAACAGAGCCGCTATAGGCGCAAGTAGATTATAAGAGCGGGTGAGTGTAAGTTTGACCTCGTATCTCATCGTATTTCCTTTCTCCATTTCGGCGCGCTTTGGCATGGCCTGGATCGGAACTGTCGAAGATAAGCACGCGAACGAAACTCCCTGAGAGCCTGTAGTAGAAGCTCGGCTCAATCGCTACTTACTTGGCATCAGTCACTATGATCCTGCTGGTTATTCTCGGCTTCTTCTTCTCTGACAAGACATATTGTCCAGGGGGGAAGTCAATAAAATCTCTAAACTTGAGTTGGCCTTTCCTGGTTTTTCCGTTTTTGACCCGAGGCCCGTTCACCCGGTCTATATCCAAATCCATTTCGTTTAAGTCGAGGTTGTTATCCACCGCCACGAAGTATTTGCCAGCCGGTATCGTAAGCTCGGCCGGTTCAATACCATACCGAGAAATTACAAACCGTATCGCTTTGACGCTCGGTGGCTGAACGCCATTGTCAGAAGCCGCTTTCGCAGAATTATTCGGCGGCGCAGAATAAACATGAGTCGACGACCTATTTAAGGCCAATACAGTGACAGTTATGGCAGCGCCGATTATTATTGCTATTAGAGCAAACTGGCTTAACCGTACACCACGAAAAGAAGAGTAACTACTGCGGACCATCACATTGCTCCTTTGTTAATTATCCTGCTGTCTCCTTGCTGCGATACACTCATGCGACCCGTTTCACTAAAAACGTACTGTGCAAGGTTGCTATTATTAAATCCGTTTCGCCAGCTTTCTTCGCTAGCTTTCATGTATATAGAGGCCCTTCGCGGGCAATTCTTCCACTCCAGCAAAAATTATTTTTCAACGGGTTTGAAAGGTCTGTACGATCCGTGTGAGTTTGAGAAACAGCATGTGCTTCCGTTTATAAACATTCCTTATGTCGGTCTCAAAGACAGCAGCTATGTGGTGAGTCCTCATCTCAGAGACGTAACAGAGTTGGTAGAGCAGTCGCTCTTCCTCACTCAACCTGCCAAGCGCTCTGACAAGAAGTTCCTGCTTTTCCGCAGCGTAAATATCTCCGTCCTGCGGCGGTGAATAGATCAGCACCCACTGGTCAACTTCGTCCACACTTTCGGTATCCCTCCGCCGGGAGACATACCTATCAACGCAGTGGTTTACGACAGTTTGGAGCCAGGTCTTGATCGAAGATTGGTGTTTGAATGAACGGAGTAGGCGACAGTTATCCTTGATCAGTTTAAGGAAGATTTCTTGTGAGAGGTCATTGCATTCGTCCCGGCGGATGTGGTTCTGGTAGCGTAGGTACGCCCACTGCACAGCCTCATAAACGTCTGTTACAAGCTGTTCCAGATCGATTGGCGCAGTTGGATTTGGGTTTGGCAAAGACACGGTTCCCCCCAGTTATATATGGAGCTTGATCAGTACACTATGGCCTTTGCCGCGCAGACGCGGAGTTTTACCGTAGCGCGCTTGACTACAAGGTCGCAGCCAATGGCACAAGGCCACGAAAGATGTCAGTAATGCTTAGGAATGCCCTGTGATCTTCCTCACAACAGGCCGGTTATTTAGCCTGACTGAGCGTATGTCGTTGAGAGTGATGCAGAAGCGCGTGAAGCGGTAAAAGAGGGTGTGGTGATAAACATATTTCCTAACTCCTTTCTGATTGACCCTGGCGTAATTGAGAGCTAGGATACGAACGGTTAAAGTGCATATCCGAAGCTGCTCAATGCAGCCAAGATGCCTTTACAAGGCTCTGCCGCCACCCACCCGTGGTTGCAGAGCCTGTTGTTTTTAAACCTGAACGTACTAATGCGGATCGGTTTAGACGCAAAACAAGGCTGAAAGCACTTGCTAATAGTCATAACATCCGTCAATGCTACTGACACGGATGCTGAGCGATTATAGGCTGTTAGATAGCGATTGGAAGAACGGTTTGTGTTAAGCGGGGGAAAAGAGCGGTAATCGTTGCACGGGGTATTATGCTCTTACATCCACAATGCCGATATCTGTGCCACCAAACTTCCCTAATCGACAACAGGAATGCCTACGATAGGAGTATCCTGCAAACATATTTTGGTTATAAAATTACACTCTCCGCCTGGGGGGCTCTATAGATGACATTGGAAGTCTGGGGGTTGCGTGATTCCAAGAACAAAATGAAATCTCCCGCAGTCCCCTCAATCCTTTTCCAGAATCACTGCACGCACATCTGCTTATAACGCGTCCGGGCACCTTCCCTCTCCTGATGTTTTTATGAGTGCTTTTCGGACTTAACCTAATGTGCCCCCCTCCTCTCTCGAAGAATGATGCACGCACAATCAAACAAGAGCTAAACACAACCCACCTTCTACATTATAAAGACGCAGTTTATGGGCAAATATGCCTTGGTGGCCGGCAAAATTTTACTTTCAGCGATTCTGGATGTTCCGTTACCAGAATGGATCAAAGGGTGGTTCTTGCATCATCCGCTGTTTGCATGCGGCGGCTAGGCCAAGAGGCTGGAGAGACGCCAACTCCTCATCTTTAATTCTCGGAAGCGGCCAGCACGAGCGGCACGATTTCGATCCGCTCTGAATCTTTATTACAAGACCGGCAGCGATCTTCGTACTGCGTCTTTCTCCGCCACCGGACGAACGTCCAAACCATAAGGCACGGCCATTCTGGCCGACAGTCAAGAATTGCCCGACAACTCTTTACAAGCAGGTACGCTTTGCAATAGTTTTTCCCCCTGTTGCCTATCATGCGCGCCCAGTTTTCTCCTGTTTTAGCGCAACAGAGAATCTCGGATAGCCTCAACTGCTCCACTGTGTAAAGTGACGGAGCTACCGCAATCAGGTCATTCAGCGCCGTGGTTAGTTGCAGCGTTAGGCTCTCGAACTTCAACTGTGGCGCTTCATCTTCCGGCTTCCGCGCAGGTCAAGCGAATCTGCTACGAATTGGAGCGACGATCTTGTCGGGGCTGTCACAAAAACTTTCAGAGCCAGGCTCCTGGAGTCTTGCCGAAATCCTTGCTGGGCAATCAACTGCTGAGCGAAATCGTCGGCGAGCATTATTTGCAGGGCGTGCCGCTCTCAAGCCTCACGCGCCGCTTCGGTCTCAACCTGGGGACGATACTCGAGGCGCTGCATCGGCTGGGGCGGACCTTTCAGCCCGCGCTCAAGCAGTTGAAGGCAGAATATCGGCAAGCTGAGGTGCGCCACGCGGACGAGACGACTTGGCGGACTGACGGGGAAAATGGTTACAGTTGGCTCTTTTGCACGGATCGAGTGAGTTTGTGTCTGTACCGTCAGACGCGGTCGGCGAGCGTTGTCCGAGAAGTGCTCGGCGAGAAAGAGTTATGTGGGGTGCTGGTGGTAGATCGCTACAACGTCTATAACCAAGTCAAGTGCCGGATTCAATACTGCCATGCGCACCTGCTGCGGGAGCTGGAATCTTTACGAGACGAGTTCGGAGATGAAGCGGAGGTCGAATTGTTCGCCACGACCGCCATCCCTTTGCTGGCTGAGGCGATGCATCTGCACAGCAAACCGCTCAGCGATAAGCAATACTATCGCGCGGCCCGCAATATCAAAGGCCAGATCGAACGAGCGATGAAAGCTGAAGCGCGGCATCTTGGCATCCGCAGGACCCAGGATCTGTTTGTGGAGAAAGCCGAGCGGATGTACCAGTGGGCGACGGATCGTCGAGTGCCTTCCGACAACAACCGCGCCGAGCGGGATCTGCGCCCGACAGTGATCGCGCGAAAGGTGAGCTTCGGATCGCAGCCGGAAGCCGGAGCCAAGACGCCCGAAGTAATGATGAGCATGATGCAACCGCTCAAGAAACGAGTCAAAGACCCGATCCGGGAATTCAAGCGAGCGCTGGATGAACTGGCGCTCGATGCCAATCCGAATGTGGCGAAAATACTGTTCCCAGCAGAGAGTGGCTAGTGGAGAAAAAATCCATATCAGACTCAAATATTCCTGCCGCACAATTTATTGATCGCGGCAGCAGTAGACCGTCTTACTGGAGCGGCTTAACCTTCTGCCCGTAACTGAGGCATTACATAAAAATACAAAAATTTATTGACAAGCAGGCTTGCCTGGATACAATCAGGTGTCATTACCTTGTCAATATATAGAAATAGAAAAAATAATATATAAGAGTGTGATGAAGAGATCCCTGTTAGCTTTTTGTGTAACCCTCTTATTTTCTTGAGTCTTTGGACTTTGGGTGTTTGCATGTCCCAAGTTATCAGGTTCGCGCGTTCAACGTGTGGTGTATGTGCGCCGAGCCAATCAAGGGTCGTCTGATCGGTGTTGATCGCTTCGACCCCAACGCGCACTATTTGGCCTCCTTCACGGTGTTTGACCACTTGCAAGTAGTACCGGTCGTCGCCGGGCTGTTTGATGGTTAGTGGAGGGCACACACCGATATGCAGTGGCACTTTGCCTTAGGTCTCAATCGTAGCTTTGCGATAGGCGTTTTTGCCATGGGAGGCGGTTCATCTTTGTGATCATACTCCGTGAGTTGCTTCATTAATTTAATATCTAACTTGAACGAGATTCTAGTATTTGCGCTCTCAAGTCAATGCATTTCTTACATTTTGTTTGTATTTGAAGCTCAGAGGAGGAGATATGATTCGAAAGATCACTGTGAGGGTTGCCTGTATTATCCTTATAATTAGCCTACCACTATTCGTGCAGGGCCAAACAGAAAAATCTACCTCAAGCTGTAACCATCAACGCGCAATAGATTTGATCCAATTGCAGGTCCTCAAAGCAAAATATATAGATGATGTTCCTGCGCGAATAAAAATATTAACTCAGGCAGCTGACTTGTTATGGGTATCGGATCAAGTAAGCTCACGGGCTATATATGACAACGCATATGCTCTCGCCGTAGAATATCATCATACTCCAAGAGCGAAAAGTTATGAAGACAAAGAGACAGGAGCTATAGTTCTTCTTGCCGACCAGCGCGATGTAGTAATCAAATCAATTGCGCAGCATGACCATACTTGGGCCAACAGTTTGAGAGAGGTTTGGAAAAAGGAGGAGTCGAAAGAAAAGGAAAAATTATCACCACAATTGCCAAATGCGAAGCCCACCAATCCAGAAGTAGGGACTATAAGCTTCGCCATCACGCTGATTCCGACTAATAAAGGTTATGCTATTGACCTTGCTAGAACCACTTTAAACTATCCTCCCTCACGAGGGTTTCCAACGTTTTTGTTTAAATTAGCTGAGTATGATTCAATCGCGGCAGATAATCTTTGGATAGAAGCCATTAGTAGATATTCTCCTAACTACCTCGAAGGACTATTTTACCTATCATTGTATCCATTTGCGCTTGATCGCATACCGTATCTGCCATTATCTTATGCTGCTTTTGAATTACCGAAAAGCTTTAAAGTCAACCCAAAATTACAGGAAATATTTTTGCAAACTATATTTAGCCAGGCTGAAAAACTAATTAATGATCCAAACCAACCTCAAGATGCTGTTAGAGGTTCATCTTCTCAAGCTAGTTTGTACGCATTTCTAAGAAGTTTAAATCCAACCATTGCAAAATATCAGAAAACGTATGCGGAAAGAGCCGCTGCCTTGACATTTCAACTAGAACAAAAACTAACCCCAGCCTCCCATACCGAGATAAGGCAAAAAGAACAAAGTATAGCTAATAAATCGTATGAAGAATTGGTAGAAGAATTTGAGAATGGAGGAAACATAGCAGTAAGAGACTTGGCTTTACTTTACGCTATCTTTAAAGCCCCAGCAAGTGAGGATATAGTTCGCCTGCAGAATCTCGCAGAGAAAATCAGTGACCTGACCGTTCAGGGTCAAGTCCTAGACTGGCTGGTTTTCAATGATATACAGAAGAAGGCGAAAGCAGGACGTACAAATGAAGCTTTAGCGCTATTAAATAAGATCCATCGATTAGATCTCAAAGCACAGGCTATGTTGAGCACTATTACTAACATAGGTAGTCAACAAAACAATCCGATTGAAGCAAAGCGAGTAATGATTGAGATTTTGAATGAAGTCGTAGTCTTAGCATTGCGAAGTGAAGAAACAAATGAGAAGGCGAGAGCACTTCTAGGGGCCGCTTATCTCTTGATTAAGCTCGACCTTGCTAGAGCTTTAGAAGTAATAGAAGCATCTATAGCAACTATCAACAAAATACAGACCCCAAATCTCACGTCTCAATACATAAGCCATCTTATAAAGGGGCCGAATAATTTCTCCTATCATGCTCGGTATCAGATGACAGGTTACGACATAAACAGCGTGTTTAAGGAATTAGGAGGCAAAGATTTCGACAATGCATTGCTTCTGGCTGATTATATTAGTCATGCTCACTTACGATCTACGGTTATACTTTCTCTTTCATCCCTGTGCCTAGGAAAAAAATTAGAAGATAAATCATTATCTACTCCTCTTCCGTCTGCACGAGAGAATGATAAATCTAAGGTAAAGCGAAATCAAAATTAAACACCCTGACGGCTATTTTCCCATACTTGAAACTGTTCGAGTTCTATTTGAACAGTGGCCTATCCCATAGTGGCATCAACTGCTTGAAACTTGGTCCCTATTTCAGGAGTTTACACTCAAGGAGGATCATCATCACCATGAAAAAACTGATTTTGATTACGACTCTACTCTTAGCATCTACCGCTTTGGTCCAAGCACAAGACCTCTGCTATGACTGCGTTACTGAGGATGGTTGTATTTGTTGCCTTGGTTTTGTGGGAAACAGGTCGGTCTGCCACGAGGTTATACCTTGCGGTGGGTGTATAGCTACCGGGTCTTGCGGCGGCAGCACTAAAGGAAGGTTTCCCGATAATGAAAAGTATTACGTAAGGTTTGACAAACCCAATCTGCATCAAATTGCGCAGCAGCATCCTAGAATAGGATTCATACTGGCTACCCTTGGTAAGGCCGGGAACACCTATAAAGATTGGGTATTTTCCGGCCCCCCTATGGAATTGAAAGTTGGCGATATTGATATCGCATTGAGGCTGCCTACCGTGGATTCCAATTATCATAGAGAGTTCGCGGATCGGGCTGCTCTCGCCAGGAAAGATCCAAAGCTTAGAGAACACATTGTGAAATACGTGGGGGTTTCAGAGGTTATCAATCCATCATCCGGGCCGTCGACTTTGGTTCTTAAGATACGAGCTCTCAATCCGGCTCCAAACGAACCTACCTTTACCTCATTCGTGATGACTTTAAAGGAAGGGCCTGTTTGGACGATCAAGGATTGGAGGTTTGAAGGGTTAGTAGCCCCAGCAGAAGCGGCAAGCTCTGTGATCACCGCTAGCCATAGTTCACAGCGCTAAGATTCTAAACCACTGATTGAGACGAATCGAAATCTCAACGAGCGATAGAAAGTTAAGATCAGTTTTGATCGTCATTTCACACGCTAAGACTCACCAGACAGAAACAATGGTGAGGCAGAAAAAGTTGAGAGAAGCCAATTTTTTTGCCTTACATATCTGTCTGATGGTAGAAATGACGAGCTTTGTTGCACGAATCTGAGTGATGAGCTGCGGACGAGGTGACGTGGTAAGCTTTTTTTGCAATGAAAAAGAAAGCCACGTACCGCATCCGCAACTGGAGCGAGTATAACGCCTCGCTCAAACGACGGGGAAGACTAACCATCTAGGTCGGTTCTCAAGCCGTCGCGAACTGGACGACCGATGAATTGACCGGAGAGCCTGGCGCCTCCCCGACCTTACACCGACCTGGCGATTGAGGCCATGGCGACAGTCCAGGCCATTTACGGTCTACCCGGACGTCAGGCGCAAGGCTTCCTCCAATCGGTCTTTGAGTTGATGAAGCTCGGTCTGCCTGTGCCTGATCATTCGACGCTCTCACGGCGCAAGAGGCAATTGACGATCACTTTGCCGGTCAAGGATTGGTCCAAGTCACGTCGTCTGGTTATAGACTCGACCGGCGTCAAAGTTTACGGCGAAGGCGAGTGGAAAGTCCGTCAGCACGGGATTGGGTAACGCCGGTCTTAACGCAAACTCCAATTCTGCGTGGATGAAGCGACGCTCGAAATCATTAGCGTCGTGGCCAGCACGAACGACGTCAGCGATGCCGAAGCCCTGCCTGATTTACTTCAGGACGTGTCCAGAGAGATCGAACAAGTCAGTGCCGACGGCGCCTACGATCAGCGGCGATGCTACGACACGCTTAATCGCCATCGGGCGAGGGTTGCGATCCCGCCTCGCAAGAGGGCTAGGATATGGAGCCACGCTAACAGCAAGGCGGAGCGTCACGTCCGCGACGAGAACTTGCGGCGGGTCCGAAAAGTCGGGCGCAAACAGTGGAAGCGTGAGAGCAACTATCATCGCCGGAGTTTGGCGGAGACGACAGTCTTCTGCTTCAAGACGATCTTCGGCGAACGGTTGCAAACTCGCCAGATTGATAATCAATTCAAGGAACTGATGCTCAAGAGTGCGATCTTGAATCGAATGACGCATCTGGGAATGCCCGATAGAGTCAAGGTTATTGGATAACGAATTGTTCGAAGCGGTGAGTCAATATTCGTGCAACAAAGCCGAAATGACGATCAAATCATATCGTAGAAGCGCTTTGGAGGGATTATGAAACACAACATAACTATGGCTCTAACACTTAATATACTAGTATTAGTATGTAACTTTAATCTTAACAACACTATTTCAGTTATACCTCAATCCTTAAGCCCTCAACGGGTTACAGAGTGTATAGTTGGCAATAAAAGGATTTCCATAGAATACGGTAGCCCTTCAATACGCGGGCGTAAAATTATGGGCGACCTTGTTCCATACAATAGAGTTTGGATTATGGGAGCAGATCGGGCGACTGTCCTGAAAACGGAATCTAATTTGACAATCGGGGACGTATTTGTCCCTAAGGGGCAATATACGCTTTTCGCCTTACCAACGGAAAAAACATGGAAACTGATTATTAACAAACAAGCAACGCGTCCATGTTTCTTATATAGCACTGATGATGAAAAGCAAGAATTAGGGCGAGTAGATATGAACTTGGTTCATCTGGAAAGCCCTGTCGAACAACACACTATATCATTGATTAGAAATGGTACTGGAGGAACTATAACACTGGAGTGGGAAACCATCCGGGCATCAATCAATTTTATAGTACAATAAATTTTGCAGTTACACTGTCTCAAAACTGACTCTTTGTTAATCGCCGTGAGATGCCCCAAGATATTGAGTTTTGAGATGGACGAAGATTGAATCAAATGCGAGATCGGATCCAACCTCGTCCATGCGATTTGTTACACCCCGTTTTCGCCTGAAATTCGGCCTATGGACAAAGTGTCGATGTGCCGAATTTCAGGCGAAAAAGCGGGCATCAACAAAGTTCTTTGAATAAACCTTGCAAACAGGGCTGCAATTCTGTGGCAAAGGGGTGGGTGCGCTGTAAGGATACTTTGCACAATTGCTCCCCTTTGAACTCCAGGCTGCCTGGAACGCTTAACACGTCCTGCACCAGTCGTAACATCCCGTAAGACTCAAAGCGCGAGCCGGCCCACACCCAATCTCGGGACCAGATCAAGAGGTTGTGAGCCAAATCACTGAGAATGACCCACGCTTCTTGCGCGTGCCAACTGCGCTTGCGTCGCCGCAGTAATTGCAGACCGAGCTTGTCTTGTTGAATGTCAGATTCAATCGCGCCACCACGGGCATCGTAGAGTTTAACTATGTCCGCGGCCGATTGCTCCAGCGTGTGCAATAAGAGCGCGTATCGCTCGCCGCTCTTTGGCGCAAGCCATTTCAAAGCCAGCGTTCAACGCTACTGCCATAGCGGACGTTGGTCGGAACGATCGCCATCCACTTGTCCGGTCGTACCGCCTGCCAGTCATCAGGCTCGACATCGAGCGACACTTTTTTCGCCCGGCGCGTGTTGTAGCCTTTGACCAAGATTTGGTAATCGCGCGCGAGCAACCATTTGATCGCATCGTCTGAGCCGAAGCCGGCGTCCAGTCTCCAAATGATGCGCCGCCGCTGGCAATCCTTTGGGCGTAACAGCCGCTCGACAAGCTTGACCATCGGCTGCAAACAAGTGACGCTGTGTTGAAAGCCCGGGTAGAGCAGTGAACCCAGCGTTTCTCGATAGGGCCTGACACTCAAGCGGGCCAGTTGCCGTCCGACGCGGTTTTTTCCCCG
>Ga0126377_10000884_pt1 | contig 19048 bp, 16 predicted proteins | sample PanSoiMetPlot_22_FD_92647 | JGI IMG/M metagenome (GOLD analysis project Ga0126377, IMG submission 92647) | Tropical forest soil microbial communities from Panama - MetaG Plot_22 | ecosystem: Environmental > Terrestrial > Soil > Tropical forest > Bulk soil | place: Panama | collected 2016-02-17 | reverse complement strand
GCGGCGCGAGAGTTTGACCGTCAGTCCCAGACTCTCGTCCGGAAGCCCCACGGAGTGATGAGCCTCGTAATACGGACGCACGCCGCGCAGGATGGCGAGCGCCGTCTCGTCGTCCGGCTCTTCGACGACCACGCGTTCGAAGCGCCGGGCCAGCGCGCCGTCCTTCTCGATGCGTTCGCGGTATTCGTCGTAGGTCGTCGCGCCGATGCAGCGCAGCTCGCCGCGGGCGAGCGCCGGCTTCAAAATGTTAGCCGCGTCGAGGCCGCCGGCGGCGCCGCCCGCGCCGACCAGCGTGTGCAATTCATCGAGAAAAAGGATGATCTCGCCCTGCCGGGCGGTCACTTCATCGACCACGCCCTTGATTCGCTCCTCGAATTCGCCGCGATACTTGGCGCCCGCGACCAGAAGCGTCAGATCGAGCGCGTATAACCGACAGGCTTTTAGCGAATCGGGGACGTCGCCCGCGACGATGCGCTGGGCGAGTCCTTCTACTATCGCCGATTTTCCGACGCCCGGATCGCCGACCAGGACGGGGTTGTTCTTCGTTTTTCTGAGCAGTGTCTGAATGACGAAGCGGATCTCCTCGTCGCGCCCGATGACGGGCATGAACTTCCCCTGCCGCGCGAGCTCGCACAAATCGCGGCCGAAGCGTTCGAGCAGCGAGGCCGGATCCGACCTCTTCCCCAACACCTCGCCAGTACTGCTCTTCGCCTGCGCCGCCTTCTTCACCGCCTCGGCCTGCATTCCCGCTTCGCGCAACGTCGAGCGCAGGCCCTCCTCGGCCCCCTCCAACGCTGCGGTCAGAAAGTCAGCCGGCTCGACAAGTTCGGAGTTTCGCCGCTCGGCGACCTCGAACGCGAGATCGATCAGATCGCGCAGCGCGCGGCCGGCGACCGGACGTTTTCCGGCCGCCAGCTTTACGACGCGCTCTTCCGAAGCCTTGGCGAGGAGCAGATCTAGCGCATGCGCGCGGTTCAGGTTCTGCTTGTCAGCCAAAGCCGCGAGGGCGCCGCCCGTGTCCAGCATGACGTGAAGCAGATGAATGGGGGAGATGAACGCTTCGCCGCGCCGTTCGGCAAAATGTCTCGCGTCTTCCAGCGCGCGTTCGAATTCTAGCGACAGCTTGTCCAGTTCCATAAATTTACCTTCTCAATCTTTTAGCGCGGTTCTCATTTGATTGTACGGGAAGCTGTACCCAGCTTTCGTAATAGACACTTCTTCGATGGAACGCGGATAGGGCGGATCACCGCGAATAAGAACTAAAAGAGATCAGCGTGAATCCGCTCTATCCGCGTCATCCGCGTTCCATTAACCCGTACGCCGACATGAAGAACGTGTCTCCTTACTCAAGCCGCCTGCGTCTCCTCGACTGATTCGGATCAACCGTTCGCGGCTGTTCATCAGTTCTTTCTTCCGACGGCCAGGGATCGGATATTCTGCCGGTTGGACGTGGTTCAGGGGGAGTGGGCGCCAACCTCGGAGTAAGCGGGGGTGGCTCGGGCGGGGGGGGGATCGGATTAATAACGCGCGAGGATCCGGGCGTAATGAGGCGCCGCCTGTAGAGCAGGCAACTGCGAATGCGATAGGCCGAATTGATGGTCACGCGCACATCGGAGATCGTATGAATTTCGGGCGGGAGCCTGAAATCGACCGCGAAGTTACGCTGATCGTATAGTTCACACTTGGCCTTAGGATAGATCGGTTCATGCCCTTGCCCTGCCCCTTGATTGATCTGCACAATCGTGGCGATGCTTTGGCCCATGTCGAATTGCGCGTCGTTTTCGCGGATCAAGACCACGCGAAAGTTTTGGCGGCCGTCCAGGCGCAGCGGCGCAAAGACGAACGAGAGGTCGTCGCCGTAAATCTGCGGGCGCGCCGGCCTCGCCTGACTTTCATAAAGCGCGGGGTCGTCGGAACGGCGGTCGAAGAAGAAGGGGAGGGCTTCCAGCGCCGTGCTCACGCGATAATCGAGATATTTGCCCTCCAGCGCCTCTTCCAGCCGCCGCAGCCTTTGAAACGCCTGCTCGATGCGCCTCACGTCATCGCCCAGGTTGTCGTGTATCGTCATCTCCCGGTTGGCCAGCAGCGCCTGCTGCTCTTGCTCTAGCATGGAGCTGAATTCAGTCAGGCCCAGGGCGACCAGCTCGCGAAAATATTCCCGCGTCGGCGGGCTGAGATCGAGATAGACCGAGGCGCTGCGGACCACGCGATAGATCTTCTGCAAAAATTGTCGCGGCGATTGCAGCGGGTCGAGCGCGTCGTAGACGCTCGATTCGAGCGTCGTCACCATCCGCCCGACAAATTCCAACACCTCGTTATCCGCCCCGGTCGGGATGTAGCTTCCGGCCGCGATCGCGATGTATTCGACGATGGCCTTGTGCAATTGCAGGTAGCGCTCGCTGAGCGAGATCATTTGGTCGCGCAGCCGCTCCCAGGCGCGCTTCAGCTCGCTGTGACCGACCAGCGTCGTACAGACCGGGATGAAGCCGGAGGCGCGTTCGTAACGCATGCCGCCGTCGGCCTTGCGCAACCGGCTGATCATCAGGCTGTGCGCCGCCTCGGCCGCAGTCACGTCCAACTTCAGGCGATAACGCCGCCGCCTCGCGGATTTGATCTGCGGGTTGGCCGGGTCGTCGTAGCCGTCTTCGACGACCTTGTCGTGCGGCTCGCAGACAATGTAGACACCGACCTCCTGATGACCTTCGATCTGCGATTTCGGAAACGAGCTGTCTATCGCGTTCGACGGGGAGATTTCGATAATGTCGCCCGAAGGGCTGAGGCCGCGACATTGACTGACCGAGACTTTGACCGCCTCGCCGTCATCATCGACATTGATGACCGGATCATGCTTGGCCGCGCCACGCTCAGCCGGCTCGGCCCGTCCTCCGGATCCGACCAGCCCGTACCCGTCCAACGCATAGTGAATCGCCCATAACAGCGATGAATCGAAATACCTCTCCTGCCTCAGAAAATGCTCCGGCGTGACGAACATTCCTTGCGCCCAGTTGACGGAGCCGAGATCTATCTCTTTGCCATTCATAGAATTCACGAGCTTCCCAGGTGGCTGTTGACGCCCAACACCGAATTTTCAGTCTCTATTCCGAGACGCGGCGCGCGCGTGACGTCGCCTATCAACCATTTGAATCGATATACCCAATGATAGGGCGCGACCAGACGCATCACCTGGTTAATCCGTTTCTGACCTTCGTCCGTCTGGCGCAGGCGAAACTTTTCGAGCGTCTCCGCCCGCAGCGTAATCTCCATCAGCGCCTCATCGTCGATCCCGTCGCCGACGATCAGATCCACCCCCAGGCGGCTCATCGCCGCGCCGAGTTGTGAGCGATCCTGCGCGTCCATCAGCGTGCGGCGCTGGCGCCACGAGATCGCCGCGATTTCAAGATCGAGCAGCAGCCGCATCGCCAGCCGCAGGCCCGATTCGCGCCCGGTCAAATAACGCAAACAGGGCAAGAGGACCGCCAGCTTATACCACTTCTCCTTCGGCCAATCTTCCGGCTGGACGCCGAATAATCTTATCCATCGCGCGCAGCCGCCGGGATTTTCCGGCCGCACGTCGAAGAACAGGCCGCCCAGCCGCATATGAACCGCCGCCTTCTCGACCGCGTCGTCAAAGATCGAAACCATCTCACGCGTTCCGATCTCGCCCTCACGCGACGCTTCGCGCATCCCAACCGGCAGGTGGTGGAACATGCTGTCGCCCTCGACTGTCAGTTCAACCACCATCTCCGGCGTGAGAGGCGCGCCCGCGGCCGGCTGCTGCTCGATGACGCGAGAGCGAGCCCAGCCACGCCCCGCTTTACTGATCGTAATGCGTTCGGCCCCGACGCCCAGACGCAATAACGTCAGGAGCGCCGAGTCAATGGTGTGATGAAATCCGTGACGGGAGTGGATCAGGTCCGGAGTCAAATCCACTTTTTCATCATCTTTGGCGGTTCTTAACTTACGGTTCGTCATCATCCTCATTCATAAAACGTTCAAGCCCTCTTTCATGCGACAATAGGATGTTTTCCATAGCCTCAGGAGAAATCTCATATTTCGAAGCGTTCGGCATCGATTCGAATTCCTCCCCCTCCTCAAGCTCAAACAGCCGAAGCTTAGCGCCATGTCGTGGAAGTTCGGCCATTAGCTCTCGAAGGCGTTCGGCAATTTCATCATGATCGTTATAGAACAACGCGTACTCGACAAGAGGCCGCCCGGACTCAATGCGCTGTTTAACGTCCGAAATCCCGAGCCCGGTTATTTTTCGAATAGCGGGAATGACGTCCGCAAGACGTGTCACATCCTCTACTTTTACGACAATCTTTGACATGGTCTTTACCTCCAAGACAATTAAAACTCTTCAGGGAAATTAGGATTAAGAGGCTTGCCAAAGGTATCATTCTGGAAGTTTCCTCCGTGCCATCTCTCGAAATGCTCCGTCCTGGTCACCGGGTAAATATGCGTCGGATCATCCGCTAATTGAGGATGGTCGAGAGCGTTGTACGTGTGATGCCCCTCCATCGGCGCGCCATTATGTGTTGGCACTCCGCCGCCCAGGAGCTCATCGATTTGACGCTGTGAATAGTTTCTAGTTCCAGGCATATTTCTTCCTAAGGTTCCGCTCGTATACTCCCTCACCAGACGCCTCTCACCGGCCCAAAACCGGTCGACGCCCCTCTGTCGGCGGTTTGCAAACCGCCGATGCCATTGCAAATGGGCATACTCATTTTGTGTGATTGTCCGATTTCGAACCTTAGCTTGCAGAGCCCGTTTTTGCTTTGGAGTAAGCGGTTTGAATGGGGTCTTGTAGGTCGGGGGACATCCTTGTTGCAGCCCCAGCGGGTCGACCCAATTGACCGGATTTGACGTATAAGCATACGGATTCGACCCGCCAAGTAATCCGATCGGATCCTTGCCGATGTACCTCCCGACCTCCGGATCATAGTACCGAAATCGGTTGTAGTATAACCCCGTTTCACCATCCTCATACTGGCCCTGGAAGCGTATCCGGTTATCTGTCTTATCTGCGCGCAATTGACTGACGCGGCCATAAGCGTCATAGCTCGCCGACCAGACTAACTGGCCTAGTTCATCCGTCAATTCACGCGGTGTTCCTATATGATCATTGTGGTAAGTCTCAAAGGACGCCCCTTCAAAGCGGCACAGCGGCTCATAACTTCCAGGCCCGAAAACATATTCATTGGACCCGTCGCCTCGCCGCTCACTCAGCAGCACATCCCCGTCCCACAAAAATCCGATTTCGCCGTCTTTTGTATTCTTCGCAATCCGCCTCCCGAACGCGTCGTAAGAAAATTCAATCCGCCCGCCTTCTTTTGAATCAACCGCGATCAAGCGATCATCGGTGTCATAACTGTAACGTATCACCGAACCGGCGCGGCGCTTTTCGATTAAGTTGCCAGCCTCATCATAGACCAGCGTAGCTCCATCGGCTTTAATCAGGCGGTCGGCGCCGCCATACTCAAACTCTCGATCGCCCCTACGAAGCAGATTTCCCGTGAGGTCGTAGACGAAACGCTCGACTTCTCTCTCCGGTTGCATTACTTCGCGCAACCTTTCAATCGGGTCGTAGGCGAACCGGCTCGTCCCTTTGTTGCTGTCGCGCAGTTCAATCAGGTTGCCCTCGGCGTCGTATTTGTAACCGCGAAGGAAAAGGAGATTACTATGCTTATATAGAGATTGCTCGATTATGAGTCCGCGCCCGTCATAATGAAAAGTCTCTTCCAGCTCGCTCGGCAGGCGGCGTTTGATCAGCCGTCCGGCGGCGTCATACTCAAAATCCATCGGGCCATGTGGCGTTTGCAAGCGGCCGAGCCGGCTATCGGCGTCGTAGGCGAATTCAACCGTCCGGCCTGAAGGGGAAGAGCGTTTGGTGCGGCGTCCGAGCGCGTCGTATTCGTGCCCAATTACCTGTCCGCTCTGTGACTCCGAAATAACATTCCCCAGCGCGTCATACTTAAACGCCAGTTTGCTGCCCGGAGCGTCAGCCTCAATCAATCGGCCGGCGCCGTCGTAAGTGAAACCGATCACTGTTCCATCCGGGCGTCGTCTTTCGATCAGTTGCCCGCACAAATCATAGACGTAGCGCGTGACGCGCCCTACGGGATCGACGCGAGCGATCATCTGGTCTGCCAGGTCGTAATCGTATTTCCATGTGAGGCCGTCAAACCCGACCTCGCCAGTAACGCGATCAAGTGGGTCATAAATAAACTTATAGGCTTCGCCACGCTCGTTGCGAACTTCAATAAGATTGGCTTCGGTGTCGTAAATAAAACGCTGCGTGTGACCCAGCGCATCAATCCTTTCGCCGAGTTCGTTGTAACCTACATAGCGCAAGCGCGTCTCCGCGCCGTTCGCATCCAGAAAACTTGTAAGATTGCCTTCCGGATCATACTCGTAGCGATGCCTCGTTCCGTCCGGGAGCTCCATCCGCAACAATCGATCCGACGCGTCATAAGCATAGCGCGTCGCATGATCCAGCGGACCGCTGACCCTTACCAGCCTGCCCCATTCGTCATAACTGTATCTGGTAGTGGCCCCGAGCGGCGTGGTCGATTCGATGACCTGGCCGCGCTCGTTCCATTTGAACTTGGCCACTCCGCCGAGCGGGTCGACGGCCCTTTCCAAATCTCCGAACAGGTTGTAACTGTACTCGCGGCGATGGCCAAGCGCGTCAATCGTGGCAGTGAGGTTGCCTCGTTTATCGTATTCCCGCCTGAACTCCGCTCCGGCCTCATCAGTCAGCCTTTCCGGCAGCGAGTCGCTGTTGTACGCGAAACTGCGCATCGTCCCGTCCGGGTTGGTTATGCTGACGCAGTCGAACCCCTCGTTGTATAAGTATTTCGTCTCACGGCCGATCTGGTCGGTCTCTGAGAGCAACTCTCCGTCCGAACCGTAGCTGAATCGTTTTTCTCCGCCCAGCGCGTCAACGATTCTCACCGGCAGGTCGAGTTCATTGAAATAGTATCTCGTCCTGGCCCCAAGCGAGTTTTCAACGACCGCCATCCTGGCCTCGCGGTCGTAGTCGAGCCATACTTCGTGAATGGCGCCGTCGCCCCACGTGTGTACGCATCGCGCTTCCCTCCCCTCGCCTTTGTATGCGAAATGGAAGCTCAACCCGTTGCGGTTCGTCTCGCGGATCAGCAGGTCGTGATCGTAGGCGTAGCGCCAGGGTACCAGCCCGCGGTCGGTGGCGTTCGTCAACCGGCCTTCCGAATCGTATGTGAAATTGACCAGCTTCGCCGTCCGGCCAGAGTTCTCATCAAGCGCCAGGTGTATTCCGGCAAGTCGCTCCGCCCCGTTATCCAATGTGATGTAAGAAAAGTTCACCCGCGTTCCGGCCGTATCTTCCAACCGGGCGAGGCGCCCGCGCTCATAAAATAATCTGACCCGGGTTCCACTCCGGTCTTCGATCTCGCTTAACCTGAGAGCCTTCGATTCCGACTCGCCCTCCAGATCATCAACGACTTCAATCGCCGGATCCCGTTCCATGACCTGCGCAAACTTATAGCGCGCCCCACCCTTCCCGCGCAGCACATACACTTTCTCGTCCGACCGCTCCAGCCATTGCCTCTCCAGCGGATTCAATGTTTTCTCTCCGACCCCGATCAGATCGAATCCGACCAGCGCCCCATCTTCATTTCGCAGGATGAGCATCCCCTGCTCATCGTCTTTCCAGAGATGAATGTCATAAGAGTGTATCCAGCCGCGCCCCAGCGGCCCTTCGTAATCAACCGCCGAACTATCATATGTTCGAGCGAATCCGATCGGGATCCGCCCGGGCAGGACAAAATCTTCTTGCGTGGTATAAACACGACCGGTAGCGACATCGACAGGGTGGCCGACGGAATGACAATGATTATGACTTCGAGCGCCGCCATGAGGTTGTTTCAACCGAGGCTTGCGGGGTTTTCGTCGAGTTAACTTGCGCGCCCCTCCCAGGAGTGATAGGAAACCGGGGATCGGAACACCGCCGATCAACACATTCCGACTCCCGGTGATGAAATTACCCCAGCACGTGAATGGCGTAATCCCGGGATCCATTCCCATTCCTATCGACAGCGCCATCGCCGCCAGGTCCGCCAGGGTCTGTTCGGCCGCCATCCCCGCTTCGATTCCCGCCGCCTCCGCATAGGCCGCCGCCGCTTTCGCATCAGACTCGTCCTCGGCGCTTTCGGCCATCTCCTCGTAATTTTCCTGATCGCCTTTTGCCGCCGCCACTCCTAATGCGCCCATGCCCGCGGTGAAGAGCGCTCCTCCTATTGCCAAACCCTTCCCATTCAAGAACTTCAATTTCTCCAAAAACTTCAATTTCAGCAGGCCCGGCAGGCAGTGCATCGTGAAGTCTATAAATCGCCGCGAGGCGCGCGCGCCTCCGATGTACACGTTTGAAGAGCCGGTGAAAACTTCGAACAGCGGATAGTAACCGCCACACCACACCCCGAATCCCACATCCCCGCATCTAGCCGCCGGCCACCCATTGATCAGAACATTTCGCGATCCTGCCGCGAGCACCGGCCCGATGCTCGGTAAGGGGAAACCGAAGGTCGGCGGATGTGGATGGCTGTGCGGCCAGCCCAGAACCAGATCTACATAGAGTCGCGCGGCGGGAAAACTCGGCAGAGCGTCGGAAAGACCCTGCGTCAATTTCGCAATGCCCAGATGGGCCATCTCCACCGGCATGACCGCGATCGACATGACTCCGCCGACAAACGTTTGCACGTCGCGCGCCGTATTGGGCGGCTTCTCTTCCTCTGCGATCTCGCGATGTTGCGGAAGGACGGTTGCTCTATGAGCTGGATTATATATGCCTTGAGTCATAACAGGTCGATTATTACTTAAGCATTCAATTCCGAAAGCGCGGCCTTGCATGCGGAGAGGCGCCGTGAATCGCCGATCTCTTGATAGAGTTCACGTAGATGCTCCAAATTGGCGCGCTGACCTTCTTTGAAGTTCAGTTCTCGGCTCATCTCGACCGCTTTTTCCCAATTCTCTGCGGCTTCGGCCGATCTTCCCATCCGGTGATTGGTCACCCCAACCTGTTCCAGAGCCTGTACCTGTTGCACCTGCAGATTTGACGCCCGCGCGAGCTGCTCAGCCGAGTTGTAATAAATAAGAGCGTCAGCGAATCTGTTCTGCATCAGCAGGGAATTGCCCAGATTGAAGCTCTGGTAGAGGACAAGAGGTTGGGATTCCAATCGGACCGAAACGTTTATCGCGCGCTCGTACCAGGCCTCAGCTTCTTTGAATTTTCTCTGCATGTAATGCAGGTCGCCGATGTTATTCATCACAATGGATTGTTCGTATTTCTGGTCGGCATGCTTGAAATAACTGAGCAATTCCAGGTTGCGAGCCAGGGCCGTGTCGTATCGTTTATTTGCGACGTCGAAACCTGCCAGCATCATATGCATCTGCGCCTGCTCCTCAGCAGGCACAGCCGGATCGTTCGCTTTCTCATTCAGCTTCTTTTCGAGGGATTCCGGGTCGAGTTCCGGGCGGTAAATCTTTACGTTCTGCTGGCCGTCAAGCGTCCGCTCAAGTATGGGGGCAACAGCACTGTCACGGACGATCAATTTCGTAATCCGTAAGGACCCGCCCTTCAACTCATCGTCCATGAAACTCACAAATTGTAGGTATTCGGATCGATCGCCGATTTCCAACGGATAGAAAATCCAGATCAGGCGGCGCTCATCAGTAACGAGGCTTTCGACATATCGCAGGAGCCCGGCCAGACGGGCGTAAGGCTTCTGCGATTCATTCGTCAGCTCTTCTGGGGGAGGCGGCAGGGCAGGCTCGCCGCGCTTAACCAATTCCTCATTGACGTCGGCAAGCTCTCGGCTAATGATCGGTGGGATTTCCCGGACGTAATGGCCAGGATCGTTGAATGGATGGCCGAAGGTCATGAAAACGTCGAGAGACTCCGGGTCATCGTCCAAAGCCTCAAGACATTTGAGAATTAGCCCGGAATCTTGCGGCTCACAGGAGACGATCAAAAGGTTCCCTTTCCGACTATCAATAAATCGCCGAAACTCCGATTGAACATCCTCTATGATGCTTCTCATCGCCCCTCCGCATGATGCTCTGATTCAAACGCTTCGTTTCAATTGATCTTGACCAGCACTCCCTGAATCGTCACACCTTTACTGTTAATGGTGATCGACCCGCCCGGCCCTTGAATGACGATCTCCCCCCTGGTCACGATGGTGATCTTCTCATCGCCAAACTCGGCGATCTCCTTGGCGGCAATATTACGAAATTCTTTTACCATCACCGTCTGATTGTTGCCGACTTTCACCTCCTGATCGTGGACGACCGTCTCTTTTTGATCTTCTCCGACCGTCAAAGTGTCGCACTTGAACACTCTTGTCGTACGATTCAGATCAAACTGGAGCTCATCCTCGGCGTGGCCGTCACGAACGCGGAACGAGAATTTCTTTTGAATATCCTCCAGGCGCTGCCCTGCCTCGATCATGGCCGTCTGATCGCCGGAGCTAACATAGGTTTGGAACCGGCCAGGTTGTGGGGCCGGCAGAAAATCTTCGCACGTGATCGTTTTTCCCCACTTCGCCGAGCTGCCATTAATAAGAATACGGCAGTCAGTTTTCTCGGGAACCGGGGTCCTAGTCCTGGTTAAAGGGTCTTTGCCAAATACTTCACCCGCCATTTTTATGCGCCTCCTAGGTTCGATTCAAAAACTTATTGATTTTCACCACTTCACACGGTTTCCTGGGAGAGCAACTTGCTCCGAATATGCACTCTTCCATTGGGCGCATTGAGGAAGATATCTCCGGGAGAAGTGAGACAGAGCATCTGCCGGCCTCCGGTGTCAGTACAGTTGTCGATCAACTGAATCATCTGGCCGCCGGGCGTCGAGACGACGATAGCCTCTTTGCCTTCCACGTCCACCAACTGAATGCGATTGCCGCTCTTGGTAACGATGCGCTTGATGTCGTTGCGGGCCATGTCAGCCGCCAACTGCGTCCCGTTTTTGCCGACGGCCTGCGTAGCTTCGTCGTCCAAGAAGCCCTGGCGCGGGGCGCTGTCCACGCCGTTCCACAATGCCCCGATGACGTAAGGCCGTTCGGGGTCTCCGTGCTCGAAAGCTACCAGCACCTCGTCGCCGATCTCCGGCATAAACATGAAGCCCCGCCCGCCGCCGGCGCTCGGAGTAGTCATCCGCGCCCAGGCGCTCCTTTCCTCATTCATCCAGTCATACTTGATTTGAATTCTCCCCATCCCGCGCGGGTCGTCATGCTTGACGACGCGGGCGGAGACGACGCCGGACATCCGATTCGGCTGCGGTCGCTCCGCGTGGGTGTAATCCATCCACGGCGTTGCGGTAAATACGTTGCGGTAGCCGGTGGTCTGGTCATAGCGGTGGACGACGCTGATCAGGCCGTAATCCCCCTTCGCGTCGAAACTGTCGCCTTCGATCCGAAGCTTGTCGCCCGGTCTGAGATGCGGATTGCGGCTGGCGCCGGTGGCGACGATCTTTGAGCCGATGGCGCGCTGGCTCTCTTTTTCTAGCAACGCCTGATAACTCTCCAGCTTCGGCGCGCGGCCGTCGAAGACCAGGCGGTCCGGAGGAAATTGGTTTGATTGGTCCATCACGGCCCCGATCATTTCGCCTGCGGTTTCAGGAAAAAACTGCGGCTCCTTTTTGACCTGGCTGAAACGCTCGCTCTTCATGGTGCGTGGGTCGTAGCAGCTTCCGTCGAAGGCCGGCTGCCCCAAACGCCCTTTGATCGAAAAACTGGTCAGGCCGCGCTCATCGTGCCAGCGCAACGTCTGCCCCGTATCCTCGAAGCCGCGCCTGATCTCCACCCCGTCGGGGGTGGGTCGCATAAAGCATCCCTGGTCGTCGACGATGCGCCTGATGAAATCGAAATCGCTCTCGCCCCACTGCACGTAATTCATTTTCGGGCACTCGCCGTCGGCGTTGAATTCCATCTTCAGCCGGTCTTCGCTGATGACTTTGTCGGCGACCTCTCTCAAGGTCGCGGCGTAGAAGTAATGCTCTTCAGGCGTGAGCTGCAGCTTGTAAGATTGAGTCACCCCGCGCAACCTGGCTATGAAATCGCCGTGCAGTTCGTACTCCATCTCGGCCTCAAGCGCCAGGCCGTTGAAGATGGGCAATTCAGACGCATTCTCGTCGAATGCGATGAACTCGATCGATTTGCCGAGGTAGGACGCGACGGGAGGTTGTTGCTGGTTGATCAGACGGAACTCGACGTCGAGCCAGTAATGCGCGCAGAGCTCCTGCCGTATTTCGAGGCGCGAGATCATCGCGTCTTTCAAAGTTTGCCCGTCGATCTTCAAGTAAAAAGGCCAGTGTCCGCTTGCCATATGAATTTATTCCTCCTGTTGTTTCTATCCGGTTGCGCCGAAGCCTCAGGGGAACGGCAAATGTAAAACCTGAATGAAATCACGGTAGTGATTCCCCGTCACATAGACCTCGCCCCCATCGCCCAGGACGACACGCAGCGAGCCCGATTCCGAGGAAATCCCCATATAAAACTCCTTGTAGTAACCCTAAGGCCGGGTCGGCAAGTCTCCATATCTGTTCTCGAAGACCCGATTTCCGCGCCACTCGAATGGCAGCCGGTCGAGCCGGAAATCACTTCCCAACGAGTAAAGATCACTCAGACGCCGACCGCCGAGCGGGTTTGGGTCGAATACGTCATAGACACGCAAGAGACAGAGGGAGAAAGGGAGGCGTACTTCAGAGAAATACATCCCTCTCCCCTCTCCATGTCTTGCGGCTCTGCGGCGAATTATCAGTCTTCACCGGATCTGTACGCGTTCCACCCCCTTGCCCTTGTAAAAGAGCGTGAAAACGTAAACCGGTTCGTATGCGTCACTCGAAGGATCGATCTCGATCGTCTTCACTTCGACCCAGTCAATTCCCAACTCGCGCAGGCATCTGTTTATTTGTTTGACGGTTTCCTGTCGCAAGCCGGTTTTGAAGGGCAGGTCCGCCAGCGCGTCGCGGACGCCAAACTCCTGTAAGCCAGGCCAGCCTCGGGCCGGCGTTGTGAGCATGATTTTCAATAGGTGTAGAAGGTTTTCCTCCGCGCCGTTTGAACGCGCCACTCTGCCGAACGGATCGATCCGCAAAGGGAAAGCAAGGTAGTCCATATTGAAGAGACGCCGGGAGCGATAGCGACCGGCCCCACAAGCGACCGATCGCCGCATCTCCCTGCGCTCACTTAGATTCTCGAGTTAATTCCCGAGGGAAATGTTCTGCTGCATTTCTGTGTTAATAACCGGCGTCACCATGACATGGAGCAAGTGGTTGTAACCGTTTGCGCCGCCAGCGTTCGAAGTGCGGAAAGAGCTGATCCAACCTTTGCCTTTGTAGGAGCAGATGACATCATTCCCCTTATCATCTTTAAAGAATTCGACCTTGAACTCCTTGATCTTATCCCGCGTGGGAACATTGGCGAGATCGAACATTGATTTGAGTTTTGAGAAATCGAAGTTATTGGTGTCGTGCAGATCGACACAGAATCCTACCGTCGTGGAGAGCGATCCCATCACCGGCATGCCCGCCGCATCGGAGCTCGTGGCTATGATAAAATCGGCGTCCACGACAAGGAAGCTTTGTCCGCCAAACGTGACTTTTACTCTTCCTGCCATAATAATCCTCCATGATTTGGAAAGTTAATCGGATTTCCGGTTTGTAGACAGGGTTCGGGGATTCGTCGAGATTTTGTAGCTCCAGGGTAAATCTTGAAAAATCCTATCGCCACTGTCCGAATTAACGTCTCAGACTCATTGAGTTGATCGATCACTGCCGAAGGAAGAAGAACAATCGTTCCCGCCTCCATTCGAGGAGCGATATAAATTTCGCGCCGAGTCGCGCGCGAAAACTTTGCTTCGGCGGTTCCGCCTTGACGAGGGCCTGCGCCAATGGCGGCGTTCGCATGTCTCCGCCGGTCATAGCGCATGACGGGAGCCGGCGGCATCATAAGTTTCCCGCCCCGTCCGAGATGTCGCCAAGAGGCTTGAATTCCGGCACGTCGATCTTGACGCGGAATACTTCAGCCGGCCCGGTCGGCATCACTTCGAGGTAGATGTCGCACACGCCCTGCATCCGCTTGTTGTAGTCTTTATCCACAAACAAGCTGTATTCGAGTATCGTGCCCTGCCCCTTCTGTTCCTCCAGCAAACGCTGAATGGGCTTCTCCACTTCTTCGTCCATGAACTCGCGCGTCAGCACCTGTCCCGCTATTTCGCGCAGGCGGGCCGAGACGGCGCGCTCCAAATACGCCAGTACGCGGTAGGCCGTGAAGAATTTGTAGACGCCGTATTTGTCGTCGGCCAGGCTTCGGCAGCCGTAAAAACAGAGATGGTTATCGGCGTCGCGGATGATCGGGATCACCTGCATCTCTTGCGAGAGCAGTTCCATCTGGCTGACCAAACATTCGATGCGCGCCTTTTCGACGCCTTTGATCCGCCCGAACTTTGAGCCGATCGGGCCTTGCACCACGCTGTCGCGCGCGCGATCTGTGCGGGCGACAGCCCCGGCGAAGGCCAGCGAGGCCGGCGCGTAAAGGTCTTCGGCGTCTTCCGACTGTTTCTCAAACCAGTGGGCGTCGCGCAGCTTTAGCGTACCGACCACCACGACGTCGGACGCGGCCTGTTCCTCCGGGCGTTTGAGGAATTCGTACCGCCCGCCGGGTCGAAACTGCTCCACTACCTTCTTGTAGGACTCTTCGTCGCCCAGGTCGGTGATGAGCAGCATGCCCCACTTCCACGCCTCTTCTTCGAACGCCTCGCGGATCATCATCGGGATTTCGCCGGGCACGACCACGTTGCAGATGTCGTCGCGGAAGTTGAAATTGTCGTTGCGGTTGGTGACGAAGCGCCGAACGGCTTCGAGCGTGGCGCTCTCGCGGTTGCGCATCGCCTGCGGGTCGGCGTTGTAGATGAAGAACTCGACCGGCTTGCGCTGCTTGCCGTCCGGGACGACTGAGTTCTCGAAGAAGAGCCAGACCTGGCGGTAACTGGATTCGAGCGGGCGAATCTCCTCGAAGAGTTTCGCCATCACCCCGTCGCGCACGCCTTCGGCCTGGTCGATCTGCCCCTGGAATTTCTTCAGAGTCTCGTCATAGCTGTCCGCCTCAGAGAGCAAGGATTCGAAGTCTGTCAGGCGCGAGAGGAATTCGCTCGCCGTCTCCGGCGTGAATATAGTCTCTATGGCGGTCTTCTGTTCCCCCAGCCGCGGATGAATGGCCATGAAGATTTCGTCCAGCACCTTGCGCACGGGCGCTTCGGCGTCCGCGAAGAGTTCGGCCACGGTTGCGGTCTTGACGTCCTGCCCGGCCATCATTCACCTCCCTTCGAAACGCCCGCGACCTTCTCCAATTCGCTCCTGAGACGGGCGAGGGCTTCGAGAATCTGTTTGCGTTGTTTCGGATCGGACCAGGCGCGTTTGACCGAAGGGAGCGACCAGCGATCCTTCATGCGATAGAGCAGATCGATGGCGTTCTTCAAATCCGCAATGTCGTTGCGCTGCCCCGGAATCCTCTTCTGGATGTTTTCCGGGCTGAAATCTTTGAGGCTGCGAAATTCAAGATCGGCCACGAACTCCGTCGCCTCTTCGCCCGCCTGCGTCTCAAAATGGATCGAAGGCTTGAACTTCTGGAAGGCGTCATCGACGCTATCCACCCGCACAGGATCCTCGTCTTCGGTCAAAACTTCTTTTCCCATCCGCTCAAGCGTCACCGGAACCACTACCAACGTCGTGTCAGTAGGAACCGGACGTACCGCAGGCGTGATACCTTTGCGGATGACTTCTATTTTAGGCATATCTTTCCACTCCTAAAGTTGGAAACGTTAATGTGGTGATAACGCATGTGTCTGCTTATTTGCAGTCAGGTTATAAACAGTAACGCTTCTTTTATCCTCGTGTTAATGGGCGTCTCACTTAAAACCATGTTTGCTAATGAACGGTCCGACATAAGACCAAACTCGAGTCGACCCCCATGCGTCTTGGGCATAAGTGGTAGTAGTTATACCGTCAGGGAAGCCTTCATCAACGTAGGCATCTCGTGATTTATCCGCCGGCACAGGCCATGGTACTCCACCCATACCGGCGTGAGTACAGTGAAACTCGGCCTCATTATATTCGGTTGACGCAGCGTGATTCGTCCCGGCATTACCAAAACTTTTCCGTGAACCTGCCTCAGGCGCACGCATGACGTGTAAAACATGTCGGACGTTAGTCGGAATAAACGTCGCGTCAATCCCAACATGCCGGTCAACACAGTCAAATAAAAGCATCGCCTTCACATCTATCCTCTGACGCTGCAATCTTGCGGCGATTTCAATTACTCCAGCTGCGCCACGACTGTATCCGGCCAGCAAAATAGGATCGTGAACGCTTGCCCGCAGGCTGGAGAGTATGAAGTTCTGACCTTCGAGAATAGCATTCATCAGACCTCCGCCTAAAGCAACGGGACCTCTAAGATATCTTTTGTTCGATGGAAACCCAGTACATATTCTTCTTACAAAACTATTGACAAATGTAAAGTCATATCTCTTATCACGACTACGACCGGGCGAAAGGTCTGCTGAGGTTCCATCAATACCTACTAAAATTGACATAACTTTTCCTCCTTGAAAGGCTGGTAGTGGGTCAAAGCGCCAAGTTAAATTTCAGATTTGCCGCTTCAGTGTAAATGGAACATCGTACTTGCAGTTGCTCTGCTCCTCGTCTGACCTCCAGGGCAATCGCTCTATATCGTCAAGGTAATTGCTCACGAGGTTCGTGAAATCAGATATCCTTGGGTCGAAAATGATACTGCCGACTGGCGCCCAACTCGATCAAATTTCCCACGCCGATCTGGTGGCGCTGATCAAAGCTTTGATTGCGCGAGTCAAGCGCCTGGAAGAAGAGAATCGGCAGTTGAAGGCGGAGTTCGAGCGGCTCAAACAACCTCCGGCTAATTCCCGGAATTCTTCTCAACCACCTTCTCGCGATCAAAAGAGCAATCAATCCAGCGATAAGCCTAAGAAGAAGCACGGGCCGCCATTTGGACACAAACGCTCCATCCGATAATTAATCGACAACCCCGATCAGACGATCAGCGTCAAGGTCGAGCAGGGCGGGCAATGCCGTCACCATCTGAGCGGGGTCGCGCCGGAAAAGATCGTCCGCCGGCCTGCGTCTTTCAGCTCTGCCTGCAGCATCAACTTCGCGACCTCCAGCGAGTTCTGGATCGCCCTCGCGCCGCCTATGAAGACCATTGAAGACCCCGTCAGGACTTCGAATATCGGAATATACCCTCCGCGCCAGGCCGCGAATCCGACGTCTCCGTTTCGCGCCGCCGGGTAACTCCCCAAAGCCTTGGGAACTCCTCGGGTCCATTCCGCGACGCCGTGATTGAGCATGTCCAGCGGTTTGGCGACGAACGACACCACTTCTCCGACGAAGCTCTGAACGGCGCGCGCCGGATTGGGCGGCCGCTGTTCCAATTCACCAGGCGCCATAGTCGGAAAGAGGGTAACTCTCTTAAGGCTATCCATAGTGGTCCGTTTATCATTTAAAGTTCAATTCATAAAACGCCGTTTTATGGGTGGTGAGACGCCGCGAATCGCCGAGATCTCAATAGAGCCCTGGCGCGTGATTTTCAATAACGTTGAAAGGCTGGATAGGCTGTTTATCCAGGCGGTTAGAGTTCAGACTATCAAGGTATTTCCGATCGCCGATACCGAATCAGCCTAAGGCGGCGAATGGAGATCTACGGCAAATCAGGGGGAGCGATTTGATGTTACCATTGATAGTTTAGTCGGATCAATCACAAATTCTTCGGCGTAACGGGGGGAGCGACTCTCATCCTTGCCTGCTTGCTTCGGTCAATCGGCCCATGCCGGAGGGCTGCGGGCAAGGATGGGCGGCGCTCGCGGGTTGCGCACGGATTGGTTATTCCAATTTGACCACGACGCGAATCTCTAATCCCAATAACGACCGTTCCTGCAGACTCGATTCCAATTCTCGTTTAAGTACCTCCGCTTCTACCTCGGGGAGGACGAAAGCGTCTCGGTCGAGCGTAACCGTTACCCTCTGGACTCGGTGTAATCCGTCAGTTCCTCGTTCGAGCATCGGCGCGGCTTCCACCGCGAGGATCTTGGGTTCGAACGCCCTGGTCATCGCTTCCAGGTCGGGATAGGTGACCGGGCGCTCGCGCGAGAGCAGCATCTCGGTGAACCTTCGCCTGGTCTCCGTCAAATTAGCGCCGTCATCGCCTCCTGCGGCTCCAGTCACATTTCTGATCTCCAACATCCGCGGCGTCGCGCAATTTAGAAAGCCTTTGATCCCCCCGGCGTCGACATCGTTGCCCAGTTCCCCATTAGAAAGCAGCGCCCGAACATTGACATAGGCGTCCTGGGCGCCGCGAGGCGTGCGCGCAGGCTCGATTTCAAGTCTGCTCTGGCGAATGCGATAGCGGCCGGCGCCTTCGTCGGCGCTCGGGTCGGTGTCGAGCAGATAGGTCGAGCCGCGTTCCCCTTTGACCGAGAGCATCTTGACCAGATGCCGCGGCCGCCTACCTCCGGTAGTTAATGGAACTACCGCGCCGTCTCCGGAAAAACTGATCGTCTCGTTGAGCGCTTCTATGTTCGAAGCCGTGGCGCAATGCAGCGCGACGCGGATCAGGTCCTCAGAGACGTTCGCCGCCTCTTTCGGCAACCCGATTCGCAGCCAGGCTCGGCGCGCGTCGAAGAGGTTCTTCTGCCCCGCTTGTTGAAATATTCTTGCCAGCGGCGCTTCCATCTTTATCGGGACCCGGGTCAAGAACCGCCGGGCGCTTGGAATGTGCGGCAGGACGAAAATGCGACTGCCATAAAACCCTTCAGGCAGCAGAGCCTCATCACTAGGCTCGGCGCCTCCCACCAGCCATTTCAGCTTGCGCACGCCGCCATTCGCCGCGCGCGGGCGCAGCAGGCCTTCGGCTCGTATCCCGCCTTCGTCATCGATCAGGCACCAGACTTCGCGTTTCAAATAAGCGGCCAGATCGCGGGCCTCGGG
>Ga0126377_10000883_pt1 | contig 19050 bp, 14 predicted proteins | sample PanSoiMetPlot_22_FD_92647 | JGI IMG/M metagenome (GOLD analysis project Ga0126377, IMG submission 92647) | Tropical forest soil microbial communities from Panama - MetaG Plot_22 | ecosystem: Environmental > Terrestrial > Soil > Tropical forest > Bulk soil | place: Panama | collected 2016-02-17 | reverse complement strand
GCTGTTCGCCAAGTACGTCGGCGACAAGCTCGCAGATGTCAAGGATCGATCGAAGTCGAACACCGAGGCCAGCATGGCCTGCGCGCTCATCCGCGCCGGCAAGCCGCCCACCACCGACGCGCAGCTGCACAAGTTCCAGCGCGAGGGGATGAAGCTCGGCGTCCTCCCGGGCGACGAGTACTGCCAGGTGACGGCCTACTGCTCGATGGCCACCGACGAGGAGCGCTTCCGCAAGAAGTGCCGGGCGGACCACGACAGCGACAACGAGGCGGTCGGCCAGTTCGCCTGCGTGCACACCACCCAGCGCGGCACCAAGGAGGCCTACACCTACCGGGTGATCGATCCGGACACGCGCTGCCTGCTCGAGGTGATGGGCGGGCCGAGCGTCACCGACGAGCCGCTGGTGCAGAACTGCACCCGCGCCGCGCTGGAGGACGTCACGCTGGCCGACATGAAGAAGTGGCAGTAGGCCGCGCCTCCACCGTCACTCCGCAGGCGCGGGCCCGGGGAACCAGGCCGCCACCAGATCCTCGATCATGCGCCGCTGCGCGATCGACAGCCATGGCGGCTCCCCGGCCGCCGCGTTGAGCCGCATGTGCTCCGGCCGCGACGTCGCCGGGATGACGCAGGAGACCCGCGGATCGCTCAGCGCCCACTTGAGCAGCGCCTGCGGCCAGCAGTGCACGCCGGCGCTGGCCAGCGGCGAGAGCGACTCGTCGGGCGGCGCGTGCTCGAGCAGTCGTCCGGTCGCGAACGGAGTCATCGCGATGACGCCGATGCCGAGCCTGTCCGCCTCGGGCAGGATCTCCTCCTCCGCCGTGCGCTCGCCCGGGTGATACGGCACCTCCACCACGTCGACCTGCCGGCGGCGCATGAGCTCGAGCAGCTGCGGATAGGCCGACGGCAGGTAGTGGGACACGCCCACCGCACGCACGCGCCCACCGCGGCGGAGCGCGGTGAGCATCGGCAGGTAGTCCTCGGCCCCGAGCGCGTTGTGAATTTGATACAAGTCGACGTGGCCGAACCACGTCAGGGCCTGCTCGATCTGCTGCTCGCCCACGGCCCGCGTCCGCGCCCACACCTTGGTGGCCACCAGGCTCTCCGCCCGGTCGTCGGCCAGGGCCAGCGCGAGCACCCGCTCCGCCTCGCCGTACATCGGTGACGTGTCGAACAGGTTGCTGCCGCAGTCGAGCGCCGCGTCGACCACGGCCTCGCAGCGGGCCTCGTCCGGGTCGCCGCGGACATTGAACACCCGTGCGGTACCGACCCCGACGGCCGGCACGTGCAGTCCGGAGGTGCCGAGTAGTCGCCGCTCCATGGACCGCGACAATAGCAGCCGACACCGACGGAGACGGCGACCGCCACCGTCGGGAAACCGACCCGAATCGGGATAGGAGGTAGCGGTTCGCCCGCTACGCCCCTCCCACACACAAATGAGAAGGGCATGGCTCGTGGCCATGCCCTCCCTCTCGATCGGCCCGGACGGCCGTCGAGCATTCACGGTCAAGAATCGAGGATTACTTGCCGCCGCCGGTGCCGCCGGTCTCGCCGCCGCCCGTGCCACCGGTGTCGCCACCGGCCGGGGGCTGCTGCTGGTCGCCACCAGCCGGCTGGTCGCCAGTCTGCCCGCCAGCGGGGGCCTCTTCACCGGCCGGGGGAGCCTCTTCGCCACCCGCCGGCGGCGTCGCTTCCGCGGGCGGCTCGGTCGTCGCCGGGGTGGTCTCCTCGGCCTTGCTGCCGCCGCCACACGCAAACGCGCCAATCGCCAGGCTGCCGAGACCGATCGCGAGAATCACATTACGAAGAAGATGCATTTGCTGACTCCTTGCAGAGGGATGGTCGAAACCCAGGTTGATTACCTAAACGAGCTCAGGAGTGACCACTTACACGCGACCGGCCAGCGATGGCGATCGATGGTCATCCTGAGCGGGCGCCACCCTGGCAGAGCGCCAAGGCGGTCCGCCATTTCTGCAGCGATCGGGAAACGCGCCGCGCCGGCCGCGCGCGGACGAGCCGCGCGGGCCGCGCGAAAGCCGATGAATTTCAGCTCTCAAGCCGGACGTAGTCGAACTCGAACGCCTGCCCGTTGATCCCGCGGCGAGGCGGCGCGATCCACTGAGCGATCTTTCCCGGCTCGTGGACCCCCTGCATGAGGCTCTTGATGTAGATCTCGTCCGCGTCGCTCGGCAGCCACTCCGACTGGCGGCGGCTCCACTCGTCCGGGGTGAGCAGAGCGCCGCTCGGGTCGGTCCCCACTCCCGCAAACGCACCGATGGCGCGGTGGAAGCGCCGGCTCGGCAAGACGAGCTGGAAGTCGATCCCGGCCTCGCGGATGTTCTTGTTCCACCGATCGACCCCGCGCTGGCAGTCCTCGACGAAGTCGTCGCGCAGGACCTCGTTCATGGCGTTGCGCAGCGGCACGTCGCTGGTCACGACGCGCCCTTCGCGCACCTCCTCGACCGGCCTGGTCGCGCCCAGGCAGGTGTGGTCCTCGTAGCGCGACGCCTCCTTGTAGCGGCCCTTGACCCCGGCCGCGAATGCGTCGGCGGCGTTCGACGACTGCTCGCCGCCGAACAGATCGAGCGACACCGAGTACCACAGGTTGATGTACTTCTGGATGGTCGGCAGGTCGACGCCGCCGGCGGCGCGCGCGTCCTCGTTGGCGTCCTGCTTCATGAGCTCGCAGGTGCGCTCGACGATGCGGCCGACCCCGGTCTCGCCCACGAACATGTGGTGGGCCTCCTCGGTCAGCATGAAGCGGCAGGTGCGCGCGAGCGGATCGAACGCGCTCTCGGCCAGCGCCGACAGCTGATACTTGCCGTCGCGGTCGGTGAACATCGTGAACATGAAGAACGACAGCCAGTGGCTGGTCGGCTCGTTGAACGCGCCCAGGATGCGCGGGCGGTCGCCGTCGCCCGAGCGGCGCTTCAGCAGCTCCTCGGCCTCCTCGCGCCCGTCGCGCCCGAAGTAGCGCTGGAGCAGGTAGACCATGGCCCACAGGTGGCGGCCCTCCTCGACGTTGACCTGGAACAGGTTGCGCAGGTCGTAGAGCGACGGCGCCGTGTGGCCGAGCCGGCGCTGCTGCTCGACCGACGCGGGCTCGGTGTCGCCCTGGGTGACGATGAGCCGGCGCAGCATGTTGCGCAGCTCGCCCGGCACCTCGTCCCACACCGGCTGGCCGATGGCGTCGCCGAAGTGGTGGAGGCGGCCGTCCTGGCGCGGCTCGAGGAAGATGCCCCAGCGGTAGTCGGGCATCTTCACGTAGTCGAAGTGCGCCCAGCCGCCCGGCTCGACCGACACCGCCGTGCGCAGGTACACGTCGCGGGCCTGGAAGCCCTCCGGCCCCATCTCGCGCCACCAGTCGAGGAAGTGCGGCTGCCACTGCTCGAGGGCGCGCTGCAGGCGCTTGTCGCTCGAGAGATCGACGTTGTTGGGGATTCGCTCGTCGGAGATGTGCGACATCGCTTCTCGTGCTCCAGTCTTCGCGTCAGGTGCGGCTCGGTTGCAACTCGGTTGCGTCTCGGTGCGCCCGGGTGCGGCTCAGGTGCGGGTCCACTGGAAGGCCGGGCGCTCCGGCTTGCCGTACAGGGTGAGGGCGCCGCGCTCGCCGGTCGCGTTGGGGCGGGTGAAGATCCAGTTCTGCCACGCCGACAGGCGGCCGAAGATCTTGGTCTCCATGCTCTCGGGGCCGGCGCAGCGGAGAGACGCCTCCATCCCGGTCAGCGCGTCGGGCGAGAGCGAGGCGCGCTCCTCGACGGCGATGCGCAGCTCGTCCTCGAAGTCGATCTCGTCGGCCACGATGGTGGCGATGCCGGCGGCGTCCGCCTCGGCGGTCGGGATCGGGCCCTCGGCGCCGCGCGCCAGCACGGCGTCCACGCGGGCCGGATCGGCCAGCCAGCGGACGGCCAGCCGGCTCGCGCCGGTCCAGGTCGGCAGCGCGCCGCCGCTGGCCGGCGAGATGTGCACCGCGACCTCCCCGGCGTCGTCGTCGAGCATGTACACGCGGTCGGCGGCCAGCGCGATCTCCAGCAGCGAGCCGGCCGCGCACGAGTCCTTGTCGATGACCGCGAAGAAGGAGCGCGCCGTGGCGTCGAGGGCGCGCAGCGCGCGGGCCTGGAGGAGCAGCACCTCGCGGCAGAAGCCGCTCTCGCGGGCGCAGGCGGCCAGGGCGCGGTCGGCCTCGATCACGTGGGCCGGGTTGCCGCGGGTGCGGAGCAGCACGGTGCCGATGTCGGGCTCGTTGAAGCGGAGCTGCCAGATCGCGTCGCGCAGCTCGCGGAACGCGCGCAGCGCCCACAGGTCGGCGCCCTCGGCCGCCATCGCGGCGGCGGTGGTGGGCGGGGCCGCGTCGGGCGCGGCCACGGTCAGGGTCGCCGTGCGGGCCGCGCGATCCAGCTCCAGCGTGACGTGGCGGTAGCGGATGCGACTGGCCTCGTAGCTGGGCTCGAGCGGGGCGAGCTCGACGGCCGGGCCGTGCGGCACGTCGGCGACCTGGTCGGCCAGACCGAGGGCGCGCTCGCGCACGCCGGCGTCGAAGCGCGATTTGGGCAGGAGCGCGTCGACCAGGCCCCACTCGACGGCGCGCTTGCCCTTGATGCCCTCCGCGACGGTGCAGAAGACGTCGGCGCGGTCGCGGCGCACCTTGCGCTTGTCGACCAAGCGGGTGAGGCCGCCGGTGCCGGGCAGGACGGCGAGGAGCGGGGTCTCCGGGAACGACACCGCCGAGCTGCCGTCGTCGACCAGGACGATGTCGTCGCAGGCGAGGGCCAGCTCGTAGCCGCCGCCTGCCGTGGTGCCCTTGCAGGCGGCCACGAAGCGCAGCCCGCTCGACCGCGATGCGTCCTCGATGGCCATCCGCGTCTCGTTGGTGAACTTGCAGAAGTTCACCTTGAAGGAGTGGGTGGAGGCGCCGAGCATGTAGATGTTGGCGCCCGAGCAGAACACGCGATCGAGGTTGGCGGTGACCACGACCGCGCGCACCTCGGGGTGCTCGAAGCGGATGCGCTCGATCGCGTCGTGCAGCTCCAGGTCGACCGCGAGGTCGTAGGAGTTGAGCTTGAGCTCGTAGCCCGGGCGGAGCGGATGGGCGGGATCGACCGCCATGCTGAGGCGCGCCAGGCGCGGCTCGTCGGCGTCGATGTCGAGGCGCCAGTGGTGATAGCGCCGGGGATGGGTCTCGAAGCGAACGGGGTCGCGCGGCTGCGGGGCGTCGGCCATGTGCCTGGTTCTAGCGATCCGCGGGCGCCGAGGCAAGCAATTTATTGCTTGTCAGGCGGCGGCGGTGGTGCAATATATTGCACATCACCGTGGAGAAACAGAGCTTTCTCGCCGCCGTCGGCGCGAGCGTGCGGGCGCGGCGCGAGGAGCGCGGCCTGTCGCGCCGGCAGCTGTCCGAGCGCTCGCAGGTGTCTGAGCGGTTCCTGGCCCAGCTCGAGGCGGGCCACGGAAACATGTCGCTCGCGCGCTTCGCCCAGGTGGCCGCCGCGCTCGGCTGCGGCCCGGCCGAGCTCCTGGCGGGCGCGGATCTGTCGCCGCCGCCACCGCCGCCGGTCGCGCTGCTCGGCGTGCGCGGCGCCGGAAAGTCGACGGTGGGCGCGGCGCTGGCCCGCCGGATGAAGGTGCCGTTCGTCGAGCTCGATCAGAAGATCGAGGCCGCCGCCGGTCTCACCCTCGCGGAGCTGTTCGAGCTGCACGGCGAGGCCCACTACCGCGAGCTCGAGCGCGCCGCGCTGCGCAGCGTGCTCGACGGCTCGCCCCTGGTGCTGGCCACCGGCGGATCGATCGTGAGCGATCGCGACAGCTACGCGCTCCTGCGCCAGCGCGCGCGCACGGTGTGGCTGCGGGCCGGCGCCGAGGACCACTGGGAGCGGGTCATCCGCCAGGGCGACCGGCGCCCGATGGCCGAGAACCCGCTCGCGTTCGCCCAGCTGCGCGCGCTCCTGGCCGCGCGCGAGCCGCTCTACGCCTCCGCGCACCACGTGATCGAGACCAGCGGCCGCTCGCTCGACCAGGTCGTCGAGGCCGTGCGCGAGGTCGTGGCGGGCGAGTAGTCCCTTCCGCGCTGACGACGAGCGATCGGAGGTGTTCTTGGGGGTCGACAGAAACGTCGACGTGGACGTCGTCGTTGACCTGGTCGGCGACGGCGACGGCGACGGCGCCGTGGACGTGAGGGCCACCGTTGTCGAATCAGGTTGACGACCGCGATACGACGTCGAGTCAACGACCATGGTGGGGCTCACGTCCACGGCGCCGTCAACGTCGCCGACCAGGTCAACGACGACGCGCACGTCGACGCTGACGCGACGCCGACGATCAGCTGGGGCGCGTGCCGCGCGCGGATTCGCGCCGAAGCGGGCGGCCGGCCTCATCGCCGGCCAGATCCGGCCAGTGGTCCTTGTCGAAGCCGGGTGCCTGCTCCAGCATCTCGCGGTCGATGTCGAGCACGAAGCACCGGCGCTCGGCGTCCATGCGCAGCGCCCTCCACGGGATGGCGAACAGCTTGTCGCCGACCCCGAGGAAGCCGCCGAACGAGAGCACGGCGTAGGCGACCCCGCCCGTCTCCAGATCGATCATCAGATCCTCGATCCGGCCGAGGTGCTCCTCGCGCGCGTTGAGGACCCGGTCTCCCATCAGGCTGGTGGCCGACATGGTTCGGCGTAGGCTCATGGTTTCCTCCTGCCTGTCTCGGTCCATCTGGAAGCGATCGAGGTGCAGAGGCCGTGCCCGGTCGCGCGCGCCTCGGGCCGGACGAGAGGCGCTCGCCATTCACCGCGTGCCGCACCGCCACAGTGACCGGTTCTGCCACGCACCACCCGGCCGGCGGCGCGCCAGGGCGTGGCATGCGCCTTGCTCGCAATCCCCGGAGGAGAGCACGCACGAGGAGGACTCAATGCAGCAAGCAACAGACGCAGCGGAAGAGACCGTCGCAGCGCTCGTGCACCTGGTCGCGCTCGAGCGCGACATGATCGCGGCCCTCGAGGCAGTGCGCGATCGCCTGCCGCGCGCCGATCGCGGTCAGCTCGACCAGCTGCTGACCGAGCACGTCGATCGCCTGCCTGTCCTCGAGCAGCAGGTGCGCGACCTCGGCGGCCGCCCGCCCGGGCCGGGCCCGCGCCCGAGCGAGCTGCCGCGCGACGCGAGCGACATCGCCGTGGCCGGCGACCCCGGCGCCGCCGTGCGCGCGCTGGCCGACGACCACGAGGCGCTGGCCGACGCGTACCGCGAGGTCCTGGCCCTCCCGGGCGAGGACGACGAGGCGCGCCACATGCTCGAGCATTTCGCCAGCGAGATGGAGCAGCACGGCGCGCGGCTCGCGGCCCTCTTGCCCGCCGTGCAGCCGGCGGCGGTGTAGCCGGCGGTCTCCGCGGCGCGCCCGTTCGGTGATATGACGACCGGGTGAACGCGGCAGGGCCGGACCCGGTCGAGCGCCAGAGCGCGAGCCAGAGCGGGAGCCACGGCGCGGGCGCGATCGAGACGCGCTGGCTGGCCGACAGCGTCCGCCTCGCCGTGCGAGAGGCGCGGTCCTTCGCCGCCGCGGTCGCCGCGGTCACGTTCCGGCCGGCCCGGTTCGCGTCCGGCTGGGTGACGGGCGAGCGGCCGGCCATGAATCCCCTGGGCTACTTCGCGACGTCGGTCGCCATCGTCGCCGTGTGCCAGAAGCTGGCCTTCGCGGTCGTCGGCGCCGGCGAGGGAGCCGGGCTGCTCGTCGAGGCCGCCAACGCGATCGGCCCCTACCTCTACTACGTGGCGCTCGGGATGCTCTGCCACGCCATGCTGCGGGCCCGCGGATCGCGACGGACCGCGCGCGGGTCGCTGGCCATGGCGCTCTACGCGGGCGGCGGGCCGTTCGCGCTGGCGACCATCGCCAACCTGGTCGCGTTCACGATCGCGCACCTCCGGTTCGGAAAGGGCGAGTTCAGCGGCGCGGAGATGCTGACGCCCCAGGTGCTGGCCCTCGGCGTCGTGGCGTTCGGCTCTCGTCTGGCCGCGCTCGTCATCTTCGCGCGCGTCCTGTCGGGGTTTCACGAGCGGCCGGCCAGGTGGACCTGGCTCGCGCTCCTCCTCGCGCTCGGCGTCACCGCGCTGACCTTCGGCCTGCTCGATCCGCCCGGCAACTACGGCGGCCACTTCATCATCGGCCAGGAGCGAGGCGGCGAGCGCGTCTGGTGGCCGAGCTACGGCTTCTGATCGCGGGCCGCGTCGAGGTCGTCCGCCGGATCCGGCTGGTCCGCGGGCCGGAAGAGCTCGTCGAGCCCGGCCTCGTCGATGATCGGCACGCCCAGCTTGGTCGCCGACGTGCGCTTGGCCTCGCCCGTGTTCTCGCCGGCGAGGAGATAGCTCGTGCTCTTCGACACCGAGGTCGCCACCTTGCCGCCCGCCCGCTGGATGCGGCTGGCGATCTCGGAGCGCGGCACCGAGAGCGTGCCGGTGATGACGAAGGTCTTGCCGGCGAGCGGGCCGTCGGACGCCGCGGCCACCGGCTCGGTCGGATCGACGCCGCGCTCGGCCAGGAGGGCGAGCACCGCCCGCGTCTCGGGGCGGCCCAGGAACTGGACCAGCGAGCGCGCGATGACCTCGCCGATGCCGTCGATCTCGGTCACCGCCGCGGTGGCGCCCTCCTCGCCCCGCTCGTCGATGAGCGCGGTGAGCTCGCCGACCCGGCGATAGCGCTGCGCGATGACCCGCGCCACCACGCCGCCGACGTGGGGGACGCCCAGCGCGGCCAGCAGGCGCGAGGTGGTGGCGACGGTGCGCGCGTGGTCGATGGCGGCGACCAGGTTGCGCGCGCTGGTCTCGGCGAAGCGGTCGAGCTCGACCAGCTGCTCCTCGCGCAGGGCGAACAGGTCGGCGACGTTGGCGACCAGCCCGGCCTCGATGAGCGCGCGGCACACCTTCTCGCCCATCCCGTCGATGTTCATCTGCCCGCGGCCGGCGAAGAACTCGATCGACTGCGCGATCTGGCCCGGGCAGGCCAGCGAGTTGGGGCAGCGCAGCGCGACCCGCCCCTCGTCGCGGGTGAGCTCGCTGCCGCAGCTCGGGCACGCCGTCGGCGGCGCGAACGGCGCGCTCGCGTGGCGCTCCACCACCGACAGCACCTGGGGGATGATCTCGCCCGCCTTGTGCACGAGGACCTTGTCGCCCTGGCCGACCCCGAGGCGCGCCACCTGGTCCCAGTTGTGGAGCGAGGCGCGCTTGACGGTGGTGCCGGACAGCTCGACCGGGTCGAGCATCGCCACCGGCGTGACGATGCCGGTGCGCCCGATGTTGATCTCCAGGCCGGTGACCGTGGTGATCGACTGGTTGGCCGGGAACTTGTAGGCGATGGCCCAGCGCGGAAACTTGGACGTGAAGCCGAGCGCGCGGCGCTGGTGGAACGAGTCCACCTTGATCACCACGCCGTCGGTGTCGTAAGGCAGCTCGAGGCGGAGCTCCGCCCACTCGCCGACGACGCGCCAGAGGTCGGCCCAGCCGCTGACCCGGCGGCTCTCCGGCGCGGTGGGGAAGCCGAGCTCGGCCAGCATCTCGAGCACGCCGTGGTGGGACGCGCCCAGATCGGCGTCGCCGGCCACCTCGTACAGGATGACGCGCAGCGGTCGGGCCGCGACCTGGCGCGGGTCGAGCTGCTTGAGCGACCCGGCCGCCGTGTTGCGCGCGTTCTTGAACGCCTCCTCGCCGGCGGCCAGGCGCTCCGTGTTGATGCGCGCGAAGTCGCCCCGGCGGATGTAGAGCTCGCCTCGGACGGTGAGGTCGATGTCGCGGCCGAGGCGGAGCGGCAGGCCGCGCACGGTGCGCAGGTTGGCGGTCACGTCCTCGCCGGTGCGGCCGTCGCCGCGGGTGGTGCCGAGCGCGAACACCCCGGCGCGGTAGACCAGCTCGATCGAGACCCCGTCGATCTTGGGCTCCACGACATAGTCGACCGTCTCGCCCTCCAGGGCGCGCGCCACCCGGTCGTGGAAGGCGCGCAGCTCCTCCTCGTCGTAGGTGTTGTCGAGCGACAGCATCGGCTGGTCGCGCACGACCTTGGTGAAGGCGCCGAGCGGTTCGTGCCCGACGCGCGCGGTCGGCGACCACGCCACCGTCCAGTCCGGGTGCTCGGCCTCGAGGTCGCGCAGCCGGCGGTAGAGGCGGTCGTAGTCCTGGTCGCTGATGCGCGGGCGCGCCTCCACATGATAGAGGCGGTCGTGCTCGGCCACCTCCTTCACCAGATCGAGGTACTCGACGTGTTCGTCGTGCTGTTCGGGCGGCGGCGACATGGGGGGACCCGAGCTGCCGCGGGCGATGCGCGGGGCCGCCTGGGGGATGACGCCCGGCTCGCGCTCGCGCGTCGTCTCGTCGGTCTGCTTCTGCTTCATCGCCCGATGCAGCGGTGAGAATAGCAGAGAGCGATCTGGCCCTGGTGTCTGCGACCCGCCAGGGGAGATCCCTGCGGCCGCGCCCGCGCGGCGGGATGCGCCGCGGCCTACTTCCGGCGCGAGATGGCCACGCCGGCGAGGCACAGCGCGCCGCCGGCCAGCTGAAGCGGCAGCGGCGCCTCGTCGAGGACGAGCAGCGAGACCAGGATCGCGACCGGCGGGACCAGGTAGATCGTCACGCCCAGGCGGCCGGCGCTGGACCTCGCCAGCGCGAAGGCCCAGGTCGTGAAGCCGAGCGCGGTCGGCACCGCGCCCAGGTAGAGGACACCGGCGACGGAGGCGGCCGGCGCGCGCGCGAGGTCCGCGGCCAGCTGGCCGGCGAACGGCAGGCACACCGCGGCGCCGACCGCGCAGGCGAGCCAGGTCATCTGGAGCGCGGGCAGCCGGCGCAGCGCGACCTTCTGCATGATGACCGCGATCGCGTAGCTCGCGGCGGCCAGCAGGCTGAGCAGGACGCCGCTCGAGCCGACCGCGCCCCGCCCGGCCGGGGCCAGCGCGATGATCATGACCCCGCCCATCGAGACCAGCGCGCCGACGACCAGCCAGCGCGGCAGCCCCTCGCGCAGGAACACACCGGCCAGCGCGGCCACCAGGATGGGGCCGATGTTGACCAGGAGGGCCGCCGTGCCCGCGTCGAGCTGGCGCTCGGCCGCGTTGATCGCGACGTTGTAGATCGCGAACCACGCGACTCCGCAGCCGATGACGAGCAGCCACTCGCGGCGGGTCGGCGCCATCCAGCCGGCGCGCAGCTGCAGGGCGCCCAGGACCAGCGCCCCGATGGCGAGCCGGCCCAGGGTCAGCGCCCCGGGGCGGATGTCGGGCGCGATCGCGCGGATCGCGACGAAGGCCGAGCCCCACGCGAGCACCGTGAACGCCACCGCCGCGATCACGAGCGCGCGATCGCGGCGCGCCGGCAGAGCCTGCCTGTCCAGGACCGTTGCCTTGACCGTCCCCATCGCCAGAGGGTGCCCGGGCCGCGGATCGATCGCGCCTCGTTGCTTGCTCTCGAATTCGCCCGCGCGATCCCGCCTGCCTTCGATCATGGGCGGACCGTACGCGGCCGCGCCTTCGACCTGCATCGAAGCGTGATCGATCGCGGTGTCGTCGACATGGCGTCGACGTTGACCTGGTCGTCGACTTTGATGGCGCCGTGGACGTGAGCGCCACCATGGTCGTTGACCGACTGGGTGTCCGCGCCACGAGTGGACTCGTCAACCGGATGCGACAACGGTGGCGCTCACGTCCAGGGCGCCGTCAAGGACAACGACCACGTCGACGCAACCGGTCATCAGCTGTGTCGTGGTGCTACTCCTCGAGGTGGCCCGGGCGCGGCTTGCCCCGCACCAGGACGTCGAGGCCGACGTCCTCCTCGGTGTCGCGGCGCGGTGGCTGCGGCGGTACCGCCGGCGGCGGGGCCAGGCCCGACAGCGTGTCGCGCGGCCCGACCGACGCCATGCTCGGCGCCGTGCTCGACTCGCCCGGCGCCGGCGCCAGGTCGGGCCGCTCGGTCTCGTAGGTCTCGTCGTCGTCCATCGCGCCCGGCTTGCGCCCGGCCAGGCAGCCGGCCACCACCGTGACGGCGAACGCGCGCCCCTCGAAGTAGGCGTCGATCGCCTCCTTGATGTACCAGAAGATGTCCTGCATCTCCTGACCGGCGCCCGCGATCTCCTTCCACGCGGACAGCGGACCGAACTCGATGACCGGCGCGAAGAAGAACTCGCGCGACGAGCGAAACAGCATGGTGAAGCGCTGCACCTCGACGCGCCCGCCGGTCAGCCCCGCCGCCTTGAGCCACTCCTCGCACTCGGCCGCGGCCGGGTAGGTGCCCGCGATGTGCTCGTCGAGGCGGGCCAGCGTCTGCACCTTGTCGTGCTTGATCAGCACCTCGCGGTAGATGTCGTGGAACTCCTGGAACGTGCCCTCGAGCGGCAGGGTGCAGCGCACCTCGCCGCCCGGCACCGCGACGCGCGCGTAGTCGGCCAGCGCCGCCGCGCGGTCGGGCATGTCGGCCAGGTCGAGGTTGCACACCACCAGGTCGTAGACGTCGTCGGCGAAGGGGAGGCGCGGGCCCGGGTTCTCGCTGCGGAAGAAGACCCCGCGGACCCCCATCTCCTCCACCTTGCGCCGCGCCACATCGAGCAGCGCCGACGACGCGTCGATCGCGATGAAGCGCGAGCCGGCCCCCATGCGCCGGATGATCTCGACCGCCGGATAGCCGGTGGCGCAGGCCAGGTCGAGGATCTGGCAGCGCTCCGGCAGCTCGAGATCGCGCAGCAGCATGCGGCCGAAGCGCTGCGACCACACCGGCAGGATCTCCTCGTCGTAGACCCGGGCGAGCTTCTCCAGCTTGTGTGTGCGCTTCTTCGAGACCATCGACGGTGACGCTGCTGGGCGATCGATGCGGCCCGCTCACTCGCGCGGGCGGTTGATGTACATCTCCTGGCCGCGGGCGCGGAACTCCGCCGCCTTGGCCTCCATGCCGGCCTCGACCGCCGCCGACTCGCCGAGCCCCTGGGCGCGCGCGTACTCGCGCAGGTCCTGCGTGATCTTCATCGAACAGAACTTGGGGCCGCACATCGAGCAGAAGTGCGCTCCCTTGGCCGCCGGCGCCGGCAGGGTCTCGTCGTGGAACTCGCGCGCCTTGTCCGGGTCGAGCGAGAGGTTGAACTGGTCCTCCCAGCGGAACTCGAAGCGCGCCTTGCTGAGCGCGTCGTCGCGCGCCTGCGCGCCCGGGTGACCCTTGGCCAGGTCGGCCGCGTGGGCGGCGATCTTGTACGCGATGACGCCGTCGCGCACGTCCTCCTTGTTGGGCAGGCCCAGGTGCTCCTTCGGCGTCACGTAGCACAGCATCGCGGTGCCGTGCCAGCCGATGATGGCCGCGCCGATGGCCGACGTGATGTGGTCGTAGCCGGGCGCGATGTCGGTCACCAGCGGGCCCAGCGTGTAGAACGGGGCCTCGTGACACACCTCGATCTGGCGGTCCACGTTCTCCTTGATCTTGTGCATGGGCACGTGGCCGGGCCCCTCGATCATCACCTGGATGTCGTGCTTCCACGCGATCTTGGTCAGCTCGCCCAGCGTGTCGAGCTCGGCGAACTGGGCCGCGTCGTTGGCGTCGGCGATGCAGCCGGGGCGCAGCCCGTCGCCCAGGCTGAAGGCGACATCGTACTTCTTCATCACCTCGCAGATGCGCTCGAACTCCGTGTACAGGAAGTTCTCGCGGTGGTGCGACAGGCACCACTTGGCGACGATCGAGCCGCCGCGCGACACGATCCCGGTGACCCGGCTGGCCGTCAGCGGGATGTAGCGCAGCAGCACGCCGGCGTGGATCGTGAAGTAGTCGACCCCCTGCTCGGCCTGCTCGACCAGGGTCTCGAGGAAGACGTCGATGTCGAGGTCCTCGGCCACGCCGTCGACCTTCTCGAGCGCCTGGTAGATCGGCACCGTGCCGATCGGCACCGGCGCGTTGCGCAGGATCCACTCGCGGGTCTCGTGGATGTCCTTGCCGGTCGACAGATCCATGACCGTGTCGGCGCCCCACCGGGTGGCCCACGACAGCTTCTCCACCTCCTCGCCGATCGACGAGCTGACCGCCGAGTTGCCGATGTTGGCGTTGATCTTCACCTTGAAGTTGCGGCCGATGATCATCGGCTCCGACTCGGGGTGGCGGATGTTGGCCGGGATGATGGCGCGCCCGCGCGCGACCTCGTCGCGCACGAACACCGGGTCCATGCCCTCGCGCAGCGCGGCGAAGTACATCTCCTCGGTGATGACGCCGCGCCGGGCGTAGTGCATCTGCGTGCGGTTGCCGGTGTCGCCGGCGGCCAGCCTGCGCTCGATCCACGGCTGGCGCAGGCGCGGCAGCCCGCGCTCCACGTCCCGGTTCTCGGGGCCGGACGTGTCGTACGCGGTGAAGGGCGGCTCGCCGCCCGACAGCTCGATCTCGCGGGACGGGACGCGCAGCCCATCGACCTCGCGGTGGACCTTGCTCGAGCTCGGGAAACTTCCGGCAGGCACCACCTCGGAGACGCCGCCTGCACCCGCACCCGCGCCGACCTGCGGCAACGAACGGGGGGGCCGCCCGTCGCCCTTGCGATCACTGGTCGAGCTCATTGGGTCCTCGCTTTCCTACGCCGGCATGATCCGGATCAGGTTCAAGGGGTCGCACGCCAGCATGGTCGTGCCTCTCAGCCCGGAGGGGCTCCCCCAGCTATGTGCAGCGCCTGGAGGTTATCCGCGCGACGGGGGCCGCGCAACCGAGGTCGCCTGCCGGGCCGGCCGGCGCGCGCCGCGCGGGCGGTACCCGCGCTCACCGTCCCCGGTTGCGCACGGCCGCGCGCGGCGCCGCCTCTACGAGCCGACCCTGCCCGACAGCGAGGCCACGGTGGCGACGAGCTCGCGGCTCTCGAGCGGCTTGGCCAGATGGGCCTGATAGCCGGACAGGAGCACGCGGGTCCGGTCCTCGGAGCGCGCGAACGCGGTCAGCGCGGCGGCCGGCGTCTTGATGCCGCGCCGGCGGACCTCGGCGATGAAGTCGTAGCCGTCCCGCCGCGGCATGCCGATGTCGCTGACCAGGACGTCGAATCGCTCCCTCTCGAGGGCATCGAGCGCGCCCTCGACGCTGCCGAAGGTGGCGACCTCGACGCGGCGGTCCTCGAGGATGTGCTGGATCACCTCCAGCGCGTCCGGCTCGTCGTCGAGGACCAGCACCCTGACTCCATCGAGCGGCGGCGCCTCCTGATCGATGAGGGACATCGACGGCGGCACGTGCGCGTGCTCGCGCTCCTCCTCCTCGGTCCGCGCGATCGCGATCGGCAGCTGCAGGACGAACGTCGAGCCGTTCCCCTCGCCCGGGCTGCTCGCGCGCACCTGCCCGCCGTGGAGCTCGGCGATCTCCTTGACCAGGGCCAGACCGATGCCGAGCCCCCCCTGCTCGCGCGCCGCCGACGAGTCGGCCTGGCGGAACCTCTCGAACACGTACGGCAGGAAGTCGGGGCGGATGCCCTTGCCGTTGTCGCTGACCGTGACCTCGACGGAGGCGCCGGCCCGGGCCAGGACCACCTCGACCCGCCCGCCGTCGGGCGTGAACTTGACCGCGTTGGACAGGAGGTTCCACAGGGCCTGGCGCAGCCTGGCCGAGTCGCCGTGCACCTGCTCCTGGATGGGCTCCATCACGCTGAGGATGCCGATCCTGCGGGCGTCGGCGGCCGGCCTCACCGCCTCGATGGCCGAGTCGATGATGTTCGCCAGCGAGACCCGCTCGACGTCGAGCCTCAGCTTGCCGGTGATAACGCGGCTCAGGTCGAGGAGATCGCCGATGAGCTGGGCCTGGGCGAAGGCGTTGCGGCGTATCACGTTGACCCCGCGGCGGACCCTGTCGGTGTCGTGCAGGCTGTCCCGCAGGACGTCCGCCCAGCCCAGGATGGCGCTGAGCGGGGTGCGCAGCTCGTGCGACAGCGTGGCGAGGAACTCGTCCTTCATGCGCGCGGCGCGGTCGGACTCCGCCCGGGCCTGGCGCTCGCTCTCGAGCAGCCGCTCGCGCTCGGCCTGGGCGATGCGTCGCTCGATCCAGTCGGCGGCCTGGCGCGCGAGCATGTCGAGCACGCGCAGGTCGCGGCTGGCGGGGCGGCGCGACGAGCGATAGTGGGTCGACAGCATGCCGACCAGCTGGCCCGAGCGGGTGACCAGCGGCGTGGACTGCATGGCGCGGACGCCGCTCGCGAGCAGGCGGGTCAGGTCCGGTCCGGCGAGCAGCGACGTGGCCGTGACGTCCTCGATCACGACGCGCTCGCCGGTCCGCATGGCGGCGCCGCACGAGCACTGGCCCTCGCGGACGGTGCTGAACGCGTCGAGGAAGGGCTGATCCAGCCCCCTGCTGGCCACGATCTTGAGGGTCGCGGACTCGGGGTGGCAGAGCTGGATGTTGCCCATGTCGGCGGCGGTGATGGCGATGGCCGCGTCCACGATCTGCTCGAGCAGCGAGATCGAGTCGCCGGCCTGGACCAGGCGCGTGCTCACCTCCTGCAGCCGCGCCATGCCGGCCAGCTCGGCGGCCAGGTTCTTCTCGCTCTCCAGCAGGAAGGCGGTGGTCTCGATCTGATCGGTGATGTCGAGGACTTGCCCGACGTGCCCCAGGTAGCGGCCGTCCTCGCCCAGGTGGGGCAGCGCGCGCGACTCCATCCATCGCCAGCGGTGGTCGTGCCGCCGCACCCGCGTGCGGTACAGGAACGGCCGATGTTCGCGGACCGCCGCGGCGTACTCCGCGATGTAGGCCGGCGCGTCGTCGGGGTGGAGCAGCGACTTCCATCCCCCCTCCAGCAGCTTCTGCTCGGTGACGCCGAAGAACTCGAGATAGGCCCGGTTGACGTGGCGGACGGCGCCGTTCTCGTCGATCGACCAGATGATCGCCGGTGAGGAGTCGGCCAGCGTGCGGAGCTTCATCTCGCTCTCGGCCAGCGCGCGCTCGGCCTGCCGCCGCTCGGTGACGTCCTGGATGCACCCATAGATGCGGATCGGCACGCCGGCCTCGTCGAGCTCGACGTGCGATCGAGAGTGGGCGAAGCGGATGACACCGTCCTCGCCGACCGCCCGCCAGTCGTGCTCGAAGGGCTGGTGATCGCGGAGCGCCTGCTCGATCTTGCGCTCGACCTCCGGGAGGTCGCCGGGATGGACCAGGCTGCGCGCGCGCTCGCGCGAGAGCGCTCCCTCGGCCCTGGTGACGCCGAGCAGCCGGTAGGTCTCGTCCGAGCAGAGGATGTCGCCGATCGCGAGGTCCCAGCTGTAGCTGCCCACCCGGGCCACCCTCTGCGCCTCGGTCAGCATGGACTCGCTGCTTCTCAGCTGCTCCTCGGCCTGCTTCTGGGCCGTGATGTCGAGGGCCATCGAGATGAAACCGACGACCTCGCCGTCCGGGCCGTGCAGCGGCGTGTTGTGCCACTCGCAGAGCACCATGCGCCCGTCCTTGGCGATGTTCTCGGCCACCACCGTCGCGTCCAGGTCGCCATCGGCCAGGCGCCGGACGGTCTCGTGCGCCAGCGCGCGACCGACCGGCGGCACCAGCAGCTGCAGACCGTCCCCGCCCAGGGCCTCCTCTCGCGTGTAGCCGAAGATCTTCTCGGCCGCGGGATTCCACTCGACGATGCGGAGCTGCATGTCGCCCACGATGCATGCGATCGGCATGCGCTCGAACTGGACCTGCCAGCGGCCGAGCATCTCGTCGCGCTGCTGCTCGATCTGTCGATGGGCCTGCTCGGCGCGCATGCGCTCGCTGACGTCGCGCCGGCAGGAGACGAGGCCGCCGTCCTCGAGCGGCGCCACCGTCACCTCGAACCAGCGCCCGGTCGGCCGGTCGAAGGTCTCGGCGCGGAACGCCACCCTTTCCGTCATCGCGCGGCGCAGGTCGCGCTCGAAGTCACTGCCCGGCGCGGTCGGGAATGCCTCCCGGTAGTCGCGCCCCTCGAGGGTCTCTCCCGGCGTCCCGCTTCCCTGCGCCGCGGCTGCGTTGGCGTACGTGATGCGCCAGTCGCCGTCGCAGGCGACCAGGCCATCGCTCATGCTCGCCACGAGATCGAGGAGCTGTGGACGATCCTCGATTCGGCGCGCCTGTCCCCCCTTCCCCATGACTCCTCTCCTCCCTCCCCGCGACGCGTGGGTCCCCCGGCGGCGACTGGATCTCGCACGACCGGCTGCTGGATCCACCCGTGTCGATCACTTGCCATGGTGCTCCGGAAGGTCGCGCTGTCAAGCAGGACGTCGTGACGGGGCGCGGCGCATCTGCCCGCTGCATCCGCGCCTTTCATCACGGCTAGCAAATTGGCTTCAAGGCGGACCGTCTGCGGACGAGTCGTCGACCTTGCTTCCCTACACCGAGCATGCGGCGAGCACGCAGCTCGTCGGCCGAGGCTCGCCGGGGGTGCGCCTCGGCGTGACATCCGGATCTATGGTAGGAACATCGAAGCTCCATGAGTGGACACCTGATTGGCCGAAATGGTGATCTGCCGCCGCCGGACCAGATCGAGGACGAGATCCTTCGCCTGAAGAAGGAGCGCAACGCGGTCCTCCTGGCCCACTACTACCAGGAGTCGGAGATCCAGGACCTGGCCGACTTCGTCGGCGATTCGCTGCAGCTCAGCCAGGCCGCCCGCACGACCGAGGCCGACGTCATCTGCTTCGCGGGCGTGCACTTCATGGCCGAGACGGCGAAGATCCTCAACCCGACCAAGGTGGTGGTGGTGCCCGACCTGGACGCCGGGTGCTCTCTGGCCGACGGGTGCCCGGCGCCCGCCTTCAAGCGCTGGCTCGAGGGCTACCCGGGCCACACCGTGATCAGCTACATCAACTGCAGCGCCGACGTGAAGGCGCTGTCGGACATCATCTGCACGTCGTCGAACGCGGCGAAGATCGTCAAGGCGCTGGGGCGGGACACCAAGATCGTCTTCGCGCCCGACAAGCACCTTGGCCGCTACGTGTCGAAGCAGGCCGGTCGCGACGACATCGTGCTGTGGCAGGGCACCTGCATCGTGCACGAGACGTTCAGCGAGCGCCGGCTCGTGGACCTGATGGTGAAGTACCCCGACGCCGAGGTGATCGCGCACCCCGAGTGCCACGAGGGCATCCTGCGCCACGCCAAGCACATCGC
>Ga0126377_10000882_pt1 | contig 19052 bp, 11 predicted proteins | sample PanSoiMetPlot_22_FD_92647 | JGI IMG/M metagenome (GOLD analysis project Ga0126377, IMG submission 92647) | Tropical forest soil microbial communities from Panama - MetaG Plot_22 | ecosystem: Environmental > Terrestrial > Soil > Tropical forest > Bulk soil | place: Panama | collected 2016-02-17 | reverse complement strand
TTCATGGACAGCTTGTGCTGATTCAACGGCCAGTTTATGATTCGGCTTCATCAGCGATAAAAATTCAGATTCGGAGAAAACAATGAGTATGGAAGCTCTCGGCATGGTCGAGACGAAAGGCTTTGTCGGCGCGGTAGAAGCCGCTGACGCGATGGTCAAGGCCGCCAACGTTCAACTGGTCGGCAAGGAGTACATCGGCGCAGGCTACGTGACCGTCTTCGTTCGCGGCGACGTAGGCGCGGTCAAAGCTGCCACGGACGCCGGCGCCGCCGCCGCGCGGCGGGTGGGCGAACTGGTCTCGGTGCATGTCATCCCGCGCCCCCACGTCGAAGTTGAACGCGTCATCCCGCAGAACGGCTACCGCCCGGGCACGAGGGTCGAAGGCAAAGAGCCTCGCGCGTTGAGCGACGGTAAGGAAAGCAAGAAGTAACGGGGAGTGGGGAGTAGGGAGTGGGGAGTGGGGTCTATTCCCCCACTCCCCACTCCCCACTCCCTACTCCCGCTTTGAGAGCCATGCCTGACAACGACCTGCAAGCAATCCAGGCGGCGCGCGACCTGGTCGAGGCGGGAGGCCGCGCGCAGGCTGTGGTCGCCGGCTTCGATCAAGCGAAGATAGACGCGATCTGTGAAGCGATGGCGACGGCCGCGCAGGCGCACTCGATGCGCCTCGCCACGCTCGCGCATGAAGAGACCGGTTACGGCGTCCCCGCGGACAAGAACGTCAAGAATCTCTTTTCCGCCGTCGACGTTCACAACTACTTCAGGACCCTGCGGACTGTCGGCGTGGTGCGCGACACAGGGTCTGTGGTCGAGATAGCCACGCCGCGCGGGGTCGTGGCGGCCATCATCCCCTCGACTAATCCGACGTCGACGGCGATCTTCAAAATCCTGATCGCCACAAAATCGCGCAATTCGATCGTGCTCAGCCCGCACCCGTCCGCCACGCGCTGCGTGGTCGAGACCGCTAACGTGATGCGCGAAGCCGGGGTGAAGGCCGGGCTCCCGGCCGAGGCCATCGGCTGCGCCGAACAGACGACGATCGAAGGAACCGAGAGTTTGATGAAGCACAAGTTGACGGCGGTGATCCTGGCCACGGGGGGCCTGGGCCTCGTGCGCGCGGCTTACTCTTCTGGGAAGCCCGCGTTCGGCGTGGGGCCCGGCAACGTGCCGGCGTTCATCGAGCGCACGGCCGACGCGCCCAAGGCCGTGCGGGACATCCTGGCGGGCACCTGCTTCGACAACGGCACGATCTGCGCTTCGGAACAATCCGTCGTCGTCGACGCGCCCCTGGACAAGGAGGTGCGCGCGCAACTCGCCGCCCAGGGCGCGTACTTCCTCAACAATTCTCAGACCGAGCGATTGACCAATCTTGTGGTCACTCCACAGCGCGGCCTAAACCCGAAGATCGTAGGTAAGCCCGCGACGACCATCGCCGAGTGGGCGGGCATCGCCGTCCCGCCCGACACGCGGTGCCTGGTGGCCGAGATCGGCGGCGTCGGGCGCGACTTCCCGCTCTCGCTCGAAAAGCTCTCGCCGATCCTGACCTACTACGTCGCGGACGGGCTAGAGGCGGGGAGCAGGCTGTGCGACGAGATTCTGCATTACGGCGGGATGGGCCACACGGCCTCGATCCACACGCGCAACCGCGACGCCGCGCTGCGCTACGGGATTCTGATGCCCGCCGCGCGCGTGGTCGTCAACACTCCCTCGACCCACGGCGCGATCGGGTTTTCGACCGCGCTTCCGCCGTCGATGACCCTGGGCTGCGGTTCGTGGGGAGGCAATGTGACTTCCGACAACATATCGCCGCTCCATCTGATGGACATCAAGCGCGTCGCCTTCGAGACCAGGCCGGTGACCGTGGTCGCGGAGGCGCCCGTTCAATCATTCCCGGTCCAACCGGCGCCGCCACAGGCCGATTCGTCGACTCGGCCGCGGATCGATCTGCGGGAAAGAGATGCGATTACCGCCCTGGTCGACAGATTCATGGCCGCGCGTCGACAGCCTCATTCGCCTGCGGGGGCGCCCATCGCGTCGCGCCAAGAACTCCCGAAAGTCGAAGAGGCCGCTACGAACAATCAAACCCAGGCCGCTTCGCCAGTCTCGCCGGCCTCAATTGATAAGAGCGAGAGCAACGGCCATCGAGCTGTGGATTTCGTATGCGAGGAGGATGTCAAACGCGCCCTCGCGGCGGGCGAGAAAATTTACGTCAATGCGAAAACCATCATCACCCCGGCGGCGCGCGAACTCGGCGAGCAGCGAGAGGTCTTCGCCAAAGCCGGTTAAGCGGCGCCGCGCCGGCCGCAACGACTTGCCCACAGACCGCGGAAGTTTATAATGCCGGCAGATGTTTGGACGCGCTTTCCTCGATGATCCAGTAGATGATTCAATCGTGTGGGAAGTCCATTATGCAAATGCCCCGATTTCGTTCCCCTCATCTCACCTATCACTTCACACAGGACGGCGGATCAGTGCGCCCTGCAGGCGCGCGCCTTGACGCGCCGTGATGTCTTGAGTCGGGCAATGGCTGACAACCGATGAAAAATACGACCAGGCGGTTCTCCATAATCTTGCGCGCGGCGCTCGGCGTCGGGCTGCTTTATTACGTGCTTAAAGTGACCGGCGGGTGGACTGCGGCGAAGCAATTGATTTCTGCGAAATGGCTTCTGCCGTGGCTGTCCGCGTTGGCTTTTTTCGGCGCCGCCATCGAGGCGAAGCGGCTCAGGGTTCTCTTCGGCGCTCAGGGCATGCGCCTGCCGTTTGTCGAGGGCTACCGCGCCGTGGCCATCGCCGCGTTCTTCAATTACTGCATTCCGGGCGGCACTGGCGGCGACGTGATGAAGCTGTATTACCTGGCCGCCGACAGTCGCGGGCGGCGTGTCGAGATCGCGACCCTGATCTTTGTCGACCGCGCGGTGGCGCTATTTTGCATGCTCAGTTTGGTTGTCACGCTGGCGCTGCTCGACGGGCGACTGGTCTGGGATTATCCGCTGATAGGCTCTCTGGTGGCCGTCGCCGCGGCCGTGGCTATGGGATTGCTGGCGGTCGGAGCGATCGCCTTTTCGACGCGGTTGCGGGAGAGCCGATGGTACGCCTACTTGATGGACAGGGCGCCGATGCGCAGCTATCTGACGCGGGCCGCCGACGCGCTCTACGTCTTCCGAAAAAACAGGGCGGCGCTCGCCAAGGCGGCGGCGCTCTCGGTGGTCGGGCATCTGGCGCTGCTCGGAGTCATAAACGCCGCCGCGAGGGCGTTCATGCCGGACACGCAGCCGCTCACCGTGAGCCTGCTCGCGTTGTTAGGCCTGCTGGCCAACGTGCTGCCGATCACGCCTGGCGGATTGGGCGTCGGCGAAGCGGCGTTTGAAGGATTGTTCCGATCGGTCGGCTACGGCGGCGGAGCGCGACTGATCCTGGCCTGGCGCGTGGGGATGTTGGCCCTCTGCTGTCTGGGCGGCGCCATCTACATCGCGGGCGCGCGACGCGGCCAAGCCGCCGAAGCCGCCGCCACTACCTCGCCTTGACCTATCTTCGCCGGAGGAAATTCCTATTCAATGCCCAATGTTTATTGGGCGATTTCCGGGCCAATGACAAATGAACAATGAACGATGACAAATGACAAATGCTCTTCTTTGCATGATTTCGCGATTTACCGACCATACCGGCGCGCATCCTCTCGGAATCCCCAGCGTAATTCCAGCCTTAAGCGCTAAGAGTATATTGCAAGCGACGAGACAGGTGATCGTTCTTGGGCTGACGTGATTTGTGACGGCTCTCCCCCTTGGGGCTGTCATTATCGAAAGCTCGTGGATGAATAATTCTGGAGGACTTGGAAATGAAGGCATACGTGTCTCTATTCGCTTGCATAATCGCTGTCTCGGCCGAGGTTAAGGCGCAAACCAGCGGGAACGTCGTATATTCGGAAACGAACCGCGCGGAAGCGAGTCGCAGAATGGTCAAAGGGGCGATGTCCCTCGGCGCGATTTCACTGCCGGATAATTCGGGGATGATAATTCCGGCTCACGTCCAGATAAATGTCAAAGCCGATGAGTATGTTGCGGTCTTCGGCCTCTCGCAGGAAGGGCGCACAATTCAGGACTGCAATCAGAAGCTCAACGCTCAGATCGAGAAGTTCGCCGGCGAACTGAAAAATATCGGCGCCAAAGCCGACGACGTGGAAGTCGATCACACCACGCAGACTCGAACCTACGACTATCAAATCGCCGGCAATGTGGCGAATGAAAAGGCGACCGGGTTCGTAGTCAATAAGACCGCTTCCGTTCACTTCAAGGAAAAGGAATGGATGAATAAGCTGATGGCCGCCGCGGCTAAATCGGACGTCTACGACCTTATCAAAGTCGATTATCTTGTCAACAACGCCGCCGCCGTTCGCGAAAAATTGTTCGAGGAGGGAGTCCGGATAATCAAGGAGAAGGCCGGGCGTTACGACAAGACGCTGGGGCTGAAGTTTCGTTCGCAGCTTCAGGTCATTCAAGAAAACTACAACACGATATTCCCCACCGAAGCCTATGACTCATATACCGCGTTTGAAGGCGCCAGAGTGAGCGAGAGCGTATACGGCAATCGAAATCGCGTCAAAGAAGCCCGGAAGAATGAAACCTTCTTCTTCAACACTCAAGACCCGGGGAACTTCGATTACGTGATCAATCCGGTTGTGACCGAGCCGGTGGCGCAGTTCTCTCTGTATCTGCAGATAAAATACCTGTTCGATAAATAATCTCGGAATCGAGGATCGATGATGGAGGATCGAGTCATTGCGATTAAAGCGATCTCTATTTTCTTTCTTCGATCCTCGATTTTCGATCCTCGATTGACCCGGGCGTTCCAGAATGAACTTGCAGAAAAGCGCGCCCGGACGCTTCTCCCTCCGGCCCGTGGGTGGAAAGGATATAACTCTTCCCGTCATTGAAGACCTGATAGACGTAATCGGCGCCCCATGGGTCCACCGAGTAATCGCCTTCGATGTATGGGCCGCGCCAGCCGGCGAGTGTGGAGGGTTGTCTGACGAGCGCGGCGAGGCCCTCTGTCGTGGCCGGGTAGCGGCCGAAATCGGCGTAGAATGTCTCGAGGGCTTTGACGTAAAGATCGAGCTCGCGCCGCGCCATCGCCTCGCGCCGCTGCGATTGCGCCTGCGCCTGTCTGCGCTCGCGGGCGCGCCAGACGGCGAATGCCGCGACGGCCAGGACGACGCAAGCTATTATCGCCGCGATGAACGCCCGCCGGTTGCGTCGCTCGCGCTTGAGCCGCGCTTCGCGAAGTTCCGGTACGAAGACCATTGTTTTGTCAGGCCGGCGAGTCGACGGAATTTCTCGCATAATCTCGGTCAAGCGGTCTTTATGGTCCGCGCGCGCGACGGGAACCTGCGCAAGGCAGGCCACGCAGTAGCGCCGCCCCGGCAGTAAAGCCGCCCCGCAATGCCCACATCGATCTCCAACGCCTTCCGACATAAAGCGCCTTCACCCCTTATCGTCACATCACTCTGGTTTGAAAAGTCTCTAGAACGAACTGGCGAAATAATAAGTCCTTTGAAATGGAATTGCGACTCGAGGCGGTATACGTATTGCATTTATACAAGGCTCAAATGGCTAAGGTCGAGGATTGAGAGTCGAGAATCGTCTTACGCGCAATGACTCGATCTACAATCCTCGATCCACGTAGGCGCCGAATAAGTTCGGCGCCTACGCGGCTATTTTCCGCGGTAGCCTTCATGTGGCCTTACGACGCGCTGAAAGAATGAAAATCGCGGCGCGAGGGTAGGGCAAACTGCCTGGGAGCGCAGGCAAGGATGCCTGCGCTCCCAGGCTATTTGCCCTACCCATTCTGAGGAGATCTATGTCAGACGGAAATAGAGTCAGCCGTCCGGGCGCGACCAGCGGCTTCACCGCCAAGCCGAAAATTGCGCGAATCCGATTCTCCGCGTCTTCCCTCGCTTAATATCTGTGGCGTCGCCACAGGAAGTATGTCATGCTTATGTGGCGACAGCACAGGAGCTTCTATGACACCGAACAAACTCGATCTGCTCCAGGGAACTCTGGACGTGATGGTTCTGCAAACGCTCGCGACCCTGGGACCCCTCCATGGGTACGGGATCGCGAGGCGCATCGAACAGGTCAGCGGGAACCAGGTTCTGTTGAATCAGGGGACGATTTACGCTTCACTCGTGCGTTTGCAGCAGCGCGGCTTGATCTCCGCGAAGTGGGGGACGTCCGAGAACAACCGGAAGGCGAAGTTTTACTCAATCACCAAGCGGGGGGTCAAACGGCTCGCGGACGACGCCGAGTACTGGCGGCGGCTGGCGGACGTGATGGGTCGCGTGTTCGCTTCATCCACGGAGGACTCAAACTCATGATTTCAATTCGAGAATTACTCGTCCGTCTCTCTTCGATCTTCCGCAAGCGGGAACTTGATCGAGAGTTCGACGCGGAACTCGCCGCTCATCTTGAGATGTCTATCGAGGACAATCTTAAGCAAGGCATGTCCGCTGAAGAAGCTCGTCGAAGGGCGATGATCAGTCTGGGGGGAATGGACGCGGCCAGGGAATCGCACAGGGAGAGCCGCGGGTTGCCGGCGCTGGAGACGATTCTGCAAGACATCCGCTATAGCTTTCGAACGCTGCGGCGGGACGCGGGACTGGCTACATTCGCTATTTTGATTATCGGGCTGGGCGTGGGCGCGAGCTCGACGGTTTTCAGCGTGGTCAACGCTCTTCTCCTGCGCCCGTTGCCCTTCGAGTCTCCTAGTCGCCTTGCCTGGATCGCGAACAGCACGGTGGAGGGGCTGTCCGGCGCCACGATTCAGGTGGCGTATCTTCAAGACCTGCGGGCGCAGAGCCAGTCATTCTCCGATGTGGCTGGGTATTTTGCGTTCTACGGAGTCGGCGGCGACAAGCTCACCGCCGCCGGCGAACCGGAACGTCTGACCGGAGTTCCTGTGTCAGAAAATTTCTTCCAACTACTCGGAGTGAGGCCGCAATTCGGGAGATTATTCACCGCCGAGGAATGCATGTTTAACGGGCCGAGGGCGGCGCTGCTCAGTCATAGATTGTGGGAGAGGCGCTTCGATTCGGATCCGAACATCGTAGGCCGCGCGATCACACTTAACGACGCGCCCGTGACCGTAGTGGGCGTTCTGCCCGCCTCCTTCGACTTCGCCACGGTCTTCGCGCCGGGAAGCCGGGTTGATTTGTATCGCCCATTTCCATTGAGCGAGCAAACGAACCAGTGGGGGAATACGCTGTCACTCGTCGGACGTCTTAAGCCGGGTGTGACGATCGAGGCCGCGCGGGCGGAGGTGAACGCGATTGCCGGGCGTAGCGAGCGCGAACATCCTGAGCGGAATAGGTTTCGCCCGAAGGTCGCCGCGCTGCACGAGCACGTGAGCGGGCAGCTCCGGTCAGCCATGTTTGTTTTAGCCTGCGCCGTAGGTTTGGTGATGATGATTGTGTGCGCGAACCTCTCCAACTTACTCCTCGCTCGCGCGGCGGCGCGCGAGAAAGAGATCGCGATCCGAGCCTCGTTGGGCGCGGGCAGGAGCCGGTTGATCCGGCAGATGTTGACCGAAAGTCTTGTGATGTCTCTCTGCGGCGCGGCTGTGGGGCTGCTGCTCGCCGTCGGCGGGACCCGACTGCTGTCGCAGTTGGACGCCGTCCGCATCCCGCTTCTCGAACAGGTTCGGGTAGACGCGTCCGCCCTCGGGTTCACGCTCCTGACCGCCGTGCTGACGGGCATCGTGTTCGGTCTTGTCCCGGCTATACGGGCATCCTCGCTCTCGTTACAAACCGCGCTCAAGGAAAGTGGCCGCGGTTCCTCGCAGGGGAAACGCCACGGCTGGATACGTAAGACGCTGGTCGTTTGTGAAGTGGCGTTTGCCTGCGTGCTGCTGGTGGGCGCGGGATTGCTGGTTCGGAGTTTTCTGCGCGTGCTCGACGTCGATCTGGGGTTTCAGCCAGGGAGCGCGGGCGCGCTGCGGATCGATCCGGGCCGGCAATTCTCCCCGCAGGCTCTCAAAAATTCATACTATGACGAGGCGCTCCGCCGAGTGAGATCCGCGCCCGGCATCGAAGCGGCGGGACTCACCGACGCGCTGCCACTCAGCGGTAACCGGAGTTGGAGCGTAACCGCAAAAGGGAAGACATACGAACGGGGAAAGTATCCGGAGGCGTTTGTCCGGGTTGTAAGCGAAGAGTATCTGCGCGCGATGGGAATCCAGTTGCGCGCGGGCCGCGACTTCTCGGCCGCCGACAATCCGTCAAGCCCTCGCGTCATCATCGTCAACGAGACTTTGGCGCGCGCGCTTTGGCCGGGCGAAGATCCGCTCGGCAAAATCATGATAGCCGACGGCGAACGACAGGTGGTCGGCGTCGTGCGGGACGTGCGACATCTGGCCCTGGAACAGGAGTCGGGGGGCGAGATGTATTTGCCGTTCCGGCAGAGGAACGACTCCTCGCTGACACTGGTGGCGCGGGGAGCGAATTCTCTCGCCGGTCTTGCGTCCGGAATCCGTGAAGCCCTCAGAGCCATCGATCCGAATTTGCCGACGAACGAATTTCGAGCGATCCAGGACCTCGTTGACAGATCCGTCTCCCCGCGGAGATTGATAGTTCTGCTGCTAGCCGGGTTTGCCGGTTTCGCGCTGATTCTGGCGTCGCTCGGAATCTACGGGGTCATCTCGTATTCGGTGGGCCAGAGAAAGCAGGAGATCGGAATCCGTATGGCGCTCGGCGCGTCGGCGGGAAATCTGCAAACGCTCATTCTGACGCAGACGCTTAAACTCGCGGCGGCGGGAATGGCTCTGGGATTGTTGGCTTCGTGGCTCCTCGGCCGAGCGCTTCAGGGGCTGCTGTTTGGTGTCACGCCATCAGACCCGATGACGTTCGCGGCCGCGCTTGTCCTCCTTATGTCTGTCGCCGCGCTAGCCGGTTACCTCCCAGCGATGCGGGCGTCGCGATTGGACCCGGTAGAGGCTCTCCGCGCCGAATGAAGAAATGAAAATAGACAAGATTTACAGGATTTCTCAGGATTTTGCGCATTGAGTTGAATCTTGAAAAATCTTGTAAATCCTGTCTACCTTCCGAGGGGTTAGATTTCTACTCCAAGAATCGGGTGAAGCGGAGGTAGAACGCGTTATTGCCCGAGCGCAGGTCCTTTCCGTAGGAGAAGACGATTCCGACTCCAAGCGCCTGGACCTTGGCTTGCGCCCCTAGATCCCAGAGCCATGTCTGCGACCCCAGTCCTGAGGAGGAGTCAGAGATCTTGCCGCTGTCCAGGAAGGGGCCTAGCTTGAGGCGCATCAGCCCATTGTCGTAGAGGTTCTTATCGAGTTCCCAATTGTAGAGTAAATAGTCGCGTCCGAGGGGGGCGCTGCCTTTGCGCCCGTCTCGGGTTCCGATGTGCGCCCTCATCCAGAGATCATTGTCGCGCTCGACGCCGAGGATGAAGAGTTCGTCGAAAGGGCTCTCTCCCAGAGTTTGGCCTGCGCTGAGCTTTCCGCGCATCTCGTAATCGTCGCCCGCGCCTTGCGGGAACCATCGCGCCTCCATCGAACCCCGGAGCTTGGCGAAGAGGCGCGATTGTTGTGACCAGATGCGGCCGAGTTCGGTCGAGGCGCCACCCGCCACAGTGAGTCTACGCTCCGGAGCGTCCACCAGTTTGTAATTGAGTTGTCCCAGTTGTTTGATTTGGAAACCTTGCGCCAACAGGCCAGGCGTCAAAACGCCGCCGGCATCGACGTTGCGGAAGTTGCGGCGGGAGATCTCGAATCCGGTCGACCAGTCCAAACGGCCATTCACAAACGATGTCGCCGACGCGGCGAACGCCTGCTTGCGCAGGTTCAAACTGCTCGTGGGACAGACTTCAGTCTGTCCGGGTTGTGGACAGACTGAAGTCTGTCCCACGTCCCAGTTTTCGTCGCGCAAGTCCAGATCGAGATGGAATCGCCTCTTCGGGTCACCGAAGAGAGGGCCGGAGAGGTTGGTCCAGAGCCGCCGCTTCTCGGCGTCCCACCGGATGATCGACTCTAAGTTGATGGCGCGACGGCCGATGTTGAAGAACTCCGGATTAACGGTCTGGTACGGGAGGCCGCGAAGAAGCGCGAGCAGCCATACCCATTTGGAATCAATGTTCCGTTCGCGCGCTCGAAAGATCAGGTCGAACTTCCCGTCCGGACGCGCTTCGAGGTTGAACCGATAATTGGAGAAGATGTTCAGGCCGCGCACCCGCGCCTTCGTGGTTTGTAGTTCGCGAAGGTCGAGCGCCGTGGCGGGGGCGATGGTGAAGGCGCGATCGAGCAGCGCCGGCGCGACGCCCGGCGACGGCTCGATCCTCACCTCTTCGATCTCCGGCTTAGAAACTCTGTTCCAGTATTTCAGCGCCGCCTCGACGTTGCCCTGAAGGAAATAGACCCCGGCCAGGAAGTCCTTCGCGTAAGTGTCCGCCGGGTCGAGTCGCAGCGCCCGCCGAAGATGGCCTGCCGTCTCCGCATAGTTCTTCTTCCTGAAGCAGACGCCGGCCAGTTCAAGAGAAAATCGCTTATCGCCCGGTTGTTGGCTAAGCCCGATCTGAAAAACCCTCTTTGCTTCGTCCCATCGCCCCAATCGGGCCAGAGCCGTTCCGTAATAGTAATTGAGGTCGGCGGAGCGCTCGACGCCGGCCTCAGCAATCCGGACGATCTCCTCCCACCGTTCTTCCACGAGGAGTTGCTTGATTTCTGTGTCGTGATCGGAAAGGGCGGGCTGCGCCCAGAGGGGGAATGCGGAAAAGACGAGGATGAGGAGTATCGCGAGGATCGAGGATCGAGGATCGAGGATCGAGGATCGAAGATCGCGGCGCCGCGCATAAGGCGATTTCCGACCCTCGATCCTCGATCCTCGATCTTCGTGGTTGATTTTCATTGTCTTAGGGGGACTCGAACGGCAGGAAAGTTCCTCAGTCACGCGCGTTGTCGAGTTGAGGTAAAGCCAGCAATGTCCATTTGTTGACGCCGCTCCATTGCTTTTCAAAATCGGCGCGATCCTGCTTGAGCAGCTTGCGCCGCGCGGGATCGTTTAACAAGACAAGCCCTGCCGGCGGGTCCAATCCGGCCACGACTACGTAATGTAGAGGCGCGCCGGCTTCTGGCGGCTTGAGGGCGACGATCAGAGGCCGCCCTTTCCGCAGGTGATTTTGCAGATCTTCCCACTCGCCGCGAAACGCGAAGGTGTTGAATCCACGCTGTTTGAAATATCGCTCCATCGCCGAAGCGTAAACGCCGCGGGCATCGGGTTCATACAAGGCGCGATAGATCTCAGCCGCATCGACACTGGCGTCGTCTGCGCGGCCTTGCCGTTTGAACCAATATTGCATCACCATCGCGACGCTCGCCGCCCCACAGCCGTCCTTCTCTTGCTTCACAAAGGGGACGTCCAGCCACACTCCTGAATCTTCCGCGGCCGGCATGACCTCGCAGAGACAGAAAGAGAGGGCTACCAATGTGGCGAGTCGGTAAAACATATCAGCGCACTGCGACGATGATCAGGATGAGAGCGGCGATGCCCACTAGTATGATCAGCAAGTCTCTGTCGCTTATCCTGCCGGCGGCGAAATCTTTATCTACCTTGTCCGCGCGGGACGCCAATCGCGCCAGTTCCTCGTCGCTAAGCGTCGACACAGCGGCGTCGACCCGCCCCGGGCTTATCCGAGCCGCTTCCAAAGCTTTCCGCGTCTCGTCCGACGAGAAGAGATTCTTGACTTTTTGTAGATTTTGCTGCCGCGTCTGTGCGGAGTTTACCAATTCTTTGTGGATCTCAGACGGGCTTACAACGTGTGTCTGAGCCAGGATGCCCGTTGCGCAAATAGTGAGTAATAAACAAGCGGCAATCAACCGAATGGATTGCCACAGATCAAAACGCATGTTTTATAACCTCCAGGGGGGAGTGGTTCAATGCGGGACACGAATAGATCAGGGCAACGAGGTTAAAAATACAAGATACACCCATTTGACGCAAGCGCCCGTTGCCGCCGCCTCCGGATCAACTCAACCGATACGGAACATTCGTTTCAGGCGTCCCCATGCCTTATTTGATCTTGATTCTGACAGTATTTGCCGCTCTACCGTCCACTGACAATTCGACAGAAACCTCACCACTCCCTCGAAGCGACGGTTGGAGCCGCAGCTTGACCTGATCGGCGCCCGGCGATATTCCTTCGGCGCCGGCGCTGTCTTTGATCTTCACACGCGCGTCTGCCAGCGAGGTCGGCAAGAAAGGGGGAATAGCGGCGCGCTCGTCGGGCGACAGATTCTCGCCATGCAGTGTGACGATGGAATTGCGGGCGACTCGGTATCGGAACTTGCTGGTTGGCGATGCGGGAACAACGCCGCCGGTTGGGGCGCATATCGATCTGTTTTTTAGCGCTGTGATTAGAGAGGAGCCGCCTTGCGAGATGGCGAGGTCAATGGCGCCGTCCCCATCGAAATCGCCTGGGGCGATGACATCGAAATCGCTAACGCCAATCACCGATGTAGCGCTGATGACCGGCAGGTTCACCGGTTGGTTGAAACCGCCGTCACCCTTACCGAGCAGGATCCCTATAGTTCCTGTGGAGAAACTGGCTGAGATTAGATCGGGCTTGGCGTCACCGTTGATGTCTGTTGATACGACTGACTTTGTTCCGCCGCCGACCTGGTACCTGACCGGCGCGCCGAACCCTCCTTCTGGATTGCTCAAGATCACGAACAGGGCGTCGCCGACAAATCCCTGTGTGTAAATCAGATCGTCTCGGCCATCCAGGTTGAGATCAGCCGCGCGGAGAAGGATCAAGCGCTCCTGAACCATCACATTGCTCGGTTCGCCAAACCCGCCCCGGCCGTCGCCGATTAGTATAACGATATTAACGCCATTGCCAGTTGGGCTTTGTAAATCGTCAAAGAGCGCCAGATCAGCGATGCCGTCGCCATTGAAATCGCCGTTAGTGAAGAGGACGTTGACCACATTTCCACCGATTCCAGTGGCGCTCTGAGTGAAGCCCCCCTGGCCGTTACCGAGGTAGAGATCCAACCCGCTCGATTGTCCCCTGACGACGAGATCGATATTGCCATCATTGTTGAAATCCGCCGATACGAGCCCCCTGGCGATGGCGCCGGCGCCGAACGTCGCGCACTGCGTAAATCCGCCCTGTCCGTCGCCGAGCAGGACCACGACGTTTCGTGTATTGGAGTTGAGTAACGCCAGGTCAGGCTTGCCGTCGTTGTTGAAATCGCGAAGTTCGATTGCGACCGGGAAGCCATCCGTGACGCCACTATTAATTAGGACAGAATCGCTTAAGGCGCCGCGACCATCGCCGAACATCATGACGGCGTCGCTCAAGCCCGATGCCGCAATCACCAGATCCATCGCCCCGTCGCCGTTGAGGTCACCCGATTTCAAGTCTGTCGCGCTGAACTGCGGAGAAACTACGCCGGGCGGAGAGAAATCGAAACCGCGCGGCGCATTGAAACCGCCACCCTGCGCGCTCACAATTGTGAACGATCCGTTAAGGTTCACCGAAATGATGTCTGGCGCCCCGTCACGGTTGAAATCCGCGGCCGCCGTCGCTTGAGATACGACACTCGGTTGAAAGATGATCGGCCCGCTGAATCTGCCGCCAGTGGTCGCGGTGAACGATCTAATCCCTGTGGTTCTTTGACTGCTCAGATTGAATGTTCTAAGCACGACATCAGTCTTGCCGTCGCCGTCGAAATCCTCGGCTATTGCGCCTTGCGTGCTGAACACACCTTGCCTGGTTGGTGTTCTGACCGGGGCGCCAAAACTCCCGGTCCCGTCGTTTAGATAGACAACAAGGTCTTCCACGCTGCCGCTTGACGCGACGGCGAGAATGTCCGGGTGGCTGTCGCCGTTGAAATCACCGATCGCGCCAGCCGGACTAAACCCCAAATCGGTGTCGGAGACGGGCTGAAAAGTAAAGCCTCCGGCGCCGTCACCCTTGTAGGTCGTCACCACCGACAATCCAGAATTGAAGAAGACCAGATCGAGTTTGCCGTCGTTATCGAGGTCCACAGCCTTGACTTTTTGAGGAATCCAGAGGAAGAAGCCTATGTTAGGCCGAATCTCCTGGGGCTGGCCGAAACCGCCATTCCCGTCATTTAAAAACAAGAGGGCGTCAGTAGTTCTGTCATTGTTCAGGTTTGCGACAGCTATTACAAGGTCGGTCTTCCCGTCGCTGTTGAAATCGCCGGTGGTTATCGACGTCGGGAATTCCCTGATGTTAAAAGTCAACGGCGGCGCAAAACCGCCGGCGCCGTTGTTAAGGATCACCCACACTCTCCGCGCGCTGGGCCCGTCATTTGAGACCGTCACTATGTCCAGGGCCCCGTCACTGTTAAAATCGCCGGCAGCCAGGTCGGAGAATACGCCTTGGCCCTCTGGTAAACTCAGCACAGTGACCGGCGATCCGAACGCGCCGTCGCTCGCGCCCGGAAAGAATAAGAACCCCTTACTGCCAATCGTGGTCTTGAGTATGACCATATCAAGACGCGAATCCTGATTGAAGTCGTTAACCAGCATGAGATGGCCATAGTCGTCGAGCGGCAAATCGATGCGCGGTGTCGCATTGAAACTGGCCGATTCGCAGGCGTTGAACTCCTGAAATACTTTGAGCCTGAGGCCGGCGATCGTAATCGTTCCATTGCGCGAACCGACCGTCGGCTCGACTTCGAATTTCACTGATCCGCTGCCATTACCTGCGGGCGCCGAAATGAGTTTGATCCACGGCGCATTGCTCGTCGCTGTCCACGCGCACAGGTGGTCAGCGCTGCTGAGCGTCACATCGCCGATACCGCCTGTAGCGGGGAAGCTAAGGCTGGTCGTCGAAAGGGAGAATGCGCAGGCGACAGCCCCGAAATCCGCTCGCCGGTCGCTTTGCAGCTTATTGATCTCGCGCGACGGCGGATGGAAGACATAACCTTGTCGCGACGGCGTGACGGTGTAACTCGCCCCCTTTGTCAGTTCGGAGACCTGATAATAGCCGTCGCCGGCCGTCACCACCGGCGGTCTTCCCGATCCGTCCACCGCGACGGTTACGCCGCTCACACCGGCGCCGCCCTCAATCGTGACGCGTCCGTAGATCGAAGGTGAAAGTGAAACGCTGGTCTCCAATGTCGCCGTATTGTTCGCCGGATTGATGTCCAAAGTTCCGCTCATGACATTGGCGCCGGCAATGATCGTTCCGACGCTGGACGGAGAGACAATAATCGTGATTTCGGCCGCGCTTCCGGGAGCGAGGTCGCCGAGTTCGCAATGGATCACGCTTTCGCCGGAACAACTGCCTATGCTAGACGCTGCTGATACCAGCGGCGCTCCCTGGGGCAGCGTGACGGTGACTCTGGCGCCGGCGGCCGGATCAGGGCCGTTATTGGCGGCAATCAACGAATATGTAAGTTCTTTTTTGACCATCACCGGGTTTGGCGCGCCGCTGAGAGTGATCGCCAGATCGGCGCTCGCGCCAAGTTTGGTGACGAACGCGTCATTAACGCCCGTTGCGCGAATCGGGAACGGGGTCGTCGGGAAGTCGCTCGATAAAGTGACACCGGTCACGTATGCGTTTGCCGCCGTGTCGACCGCAATGCTGAGGCCCTGGTCGGTCCCGCCGCCTCCCAGATAAGTTGAATAGATGATCGCAGTCCCGCTCGTATTCAATTTTGTTACGAAAGCGTCAACGCTGATGGTGGATGGAGAGCCGCCGATCGATGATTGCGCCGCGCTGATTGTCGGGAAATCCACAGAAGTAGTCAGCCCGGTGACGTATGCGGCGCCTGCGGCGTCAACCGCGATGGCGACGCCCACCTCAGCCCCAGAGCCGCCCAGATATGTCGAGAAATCTAGACCCGATCCGTCATTTTTCATCCTCACGATGTAGGCGTCCTGCGTTCCATTGAGCGAAGGTTGGACCGGGTTATTTACCGGGAAATCGTTCGAAGTTGTTCCGCCTGTGATAAAAATTTCGCCTGTTGCGCCGAGCGCGATCCCTTGTCCAGTGTCGCTCCCACTGCCGCCCAGGTAAGTAGCCCACGAGATTGACGACCCGGTCTCATTGATCTTCGCTACGTAGGCGTCCCCCAGACCGGCGATTGACGGCTGAAACGCGTTGGCGACAGGGAAATTTATCGAGGTCGTTGAACCCGTAATGTAAGCGGCCCCGCTCGAATCAACAGCAATACCCAGGCCGGAATCCGCCGCGCCGCCGCCCAGATATGAAGAGTAGACTAGGGATGAAGTTGTGGTATCGAGTTTGGCGATGAATGCGTCAGTTCCGCTGTCCGCCCCGGCGTAAACCTTCCCGGGCGCATTGGAGTCGATGACAAGCCCTCGAATATCTCTCGCGCCCAGCCCGTTATTGACAGAGTTCCAGGTCGCCCCACCGTCATTGCTTCTGAGTATGCCTAATCCTCGCGAGCCGGTGGAGACGACTTCCGGATTGTCAGGACTTACGGCCAGAGGCAATGGTAATGCTGAAATTGCAGGAGTCCCAATCGCCGGCGTATTGAGTTTGACCCAGTTACCTCCCGCATCGATGGTTTTATATATCGACGTGTTATTCGACATCGCGTATAGCGTCCCCGGATTGCTGGGGCTGATCGCGATTCGGGTAATCCTGGTTATGCCGGGAATCGGAATCCCGGCGCCTGCGAAAGTCCAGGTCGCGCCTCCATTGACGCTTTTATATATCCCGCTGAGAGGTCCGACGTAGACTGTCGTGGGAGTTACCGGATCTACAGTGACTGCCTCGATCGTCCCGATTATTCCGCCTGAAACGGGAGGAATGGTGACTGATGTCCAACTGTCGCCGCCGTTCGAACTGATCGAGAGGCCGACAATCGTGCCGGCGTAGAGCTTAGATGGCGTTACCGGGTCGATGGCTATTGTCCTGACGCCCGATAGCGGCTTCAGGACCCAGGTCGCGCCTCCGTTAACGCTCTTGAAGAGCTGATTTGCCGTGACGGCGTAAAGAATATCCTGCGACGTGGGATCGACGATTATCTGATTGATATTCCTGATAAATTGTGGCCCGCCCAGAAGTGTCCATGAAGAACCTCCGTCAACGCTCTTGAAAACGCCACGGTCCGTTCCGGCGAAAATCGTCGAGGAGGCGCCTGGGAAAATAACCAGGTCGTTGGCGTCTCCCCCACTCAAACCATTGCCAATTTCACTCCAACTGGCGCCGCCATTGTCGCTCACATAAGCGCCGCTACCGGTCTTGACCGTCTGAAACGCGTTCACAAGCGGGAAATCGCCTGAATCCGAGCTGCCTGTCAGGTAGAGATTTCCGTCGCCGGCGACTGCCAGAGAGCTTGCGCTGTCTATCCCTTCGCCGCCGAGGTATGTCGAAAAGAGCAGCGTCGAACCGGAGGCATCGATTTTGACGGCAAAAGCGTCCTGGATCCCTCTTCTGGAAGTTTGTAGCGGGTTTTGTAGAGGGAAGTTCGTTGACGACGTCGAGCCCGCGAGATAAATGTTTCCGCCCGGGTCCACGGAGACGGTTGTGGCCGAATCGCCGCCATCGCCGCCGATCAAGGCGCCGAAAACAATCGCATCGCCTGCCGGATTGATCTTCAGCACATATGCGTCGGGCAAATTTCTAATGGTCGGTCGAATCTGATTCGCAGGAAAATCCGAAGAAGATGTCTGGCCGCTGATGTAGGCCGCGCCGGCGTCGTCAACGGCGATATCCAGTCCTGTGTCTGTTCCAATCCCGCCGATATAAGTTGAATAAACAAGCACGGGATCGATGACCAGCGGCAGTGTCGTGTCATAGTCGCCGAGCCGGAACTCGACCTGATCCTTTTCGCTGAGACTATAGTCGCACGAGATCGCGCGGCGGCCGCCGGTCGATTCCTGCCAGGCATGAGGTTTGAGCATTCGCAGATCTTCATCTCCGGCCTGCAATACCAGCGAGGCTTCGCCGTCAATTGACATCTTGTCCATCCCCGAAAACGAGAGTCTGATCCGGCTCGGGTCAGCTCCCGGAGCGATCAGGAAATCGTGTTCGAGCAGTCGCTGGTTGCCGTACCAGACCAGATCTATGCCCGGATAGACCGATTCGTATCTTACTTTGGAATAATTGGAGATCCCCTTACGCCATGCGGCCGGGTCATTACCGATGAAATAATTGCTTGATGAGCTGAGTCTGCCGATGCCCGACACGCGACTCGATGAATTCGAACCGGCCAGCTTCATTCGCAAGGCCACCGATTCAACCGGAGTTTCCGCCGCCCGCTGCTCCGCTGTTCCCTCACTCTTCAACTCTTGCTTATGTAATTGCATCACCGCTTCGTCGCCGGTAAGGAAGACGGAATAACCGGCGCCGCGAGCGATGAATTTGACCCGCGCGTCAGTTTGCCCTTCATTGGCCTCAAAACGCATCGGCAGTTTGCCATAGGCCTGTTCGATGTGCGCGCGCGTTGTCCGGTCGATATTTTGTTTACCTCGAGCCCCTGGAACGGAAGAATATTGCGCGTTCTCGTTAAGCGACGGATTGCGCATTCGGTCAGTTCTAAGAAAGAGGAGGGCGCTGGTAATAAGCGCGAGGATAATTACGCGGGTGAACGTAAGGGAGGTCATCACTCTGCTCCTTGATTCCGGATTGTTGTACTGCTTCTTTGAGGACGTGGTGTCTAATTTGATGAATAATATAGGGCGCGTGAAATACTAACTGCCCGGGAATTAACCACGGATTTTCACGAATGCGAGGGAGCAGGTGGATGATCCACTTCGAGACGTATGTTTTCGGTCAAAGTAAGCATTGGATAGCTTTGAGACCAGGCGGGCGCTCTGGCCCAGTTCGAATCCCGCTCCAACAACTAATGCAATAATTGGAAAAGTATTTCACGGAAACGATCGAAGTTCTGATGAGGTAGGCGCGAATCCTCAACGCATTGGCTGTATCCCCGGCGATTGAGCCAGTTCCTTCCAGATAGTCGTTCCCTATTTCCACTCGCCCTGCAGGACGAAGGCGGCCCAATAATATGGCTTCCGCCACTGTTTCTGTTTCCAGATCGACAAC
>Ga0126377_10000881_pt1 | contig 19053 bp, 13 predicted proteins | sample PanSoiMetPlot_22_FD_92647 | JGI IMG/M metagenome (GOLD analysis project Ga0126377, IMG submission 92647) | Tropical forest soil microbial communities from Panama - MetaG Plot_22 | ecosystem: Environmental > Terrestrial > Soil > Tropical forest > Bulk soil | place: Panama | collected 2016-02-17 | reverse complement strand
GGGATGATCTTGACCGGCGCGTCCGGCAGCGTGATGAGGCTCTTCGTGCGCACGAAGTCGGTCGCTCTCGCGAGCGCGGCCTCGGCCGTCGGCATGACCTTGTCGCGCGCGGGACGATCGGCGTAGGCGAGCTCGAGCGCGGCCTGGATCGCCTTCTGCTTCTGGTCCTCGCTCGGATTGTCCGGCGTCGGCGGCGCCTTCGGCTTGCCGGCAAGCACCTGCCTGGCGATGCCGTACATCTCGTTGCGCGTCGACTCGAGCGCCGCTTCGGCGCGCGTGCGGATGTCCTGGCGCGTCATCGGCGAATTCAGCGCGAACGCGAGCTTGGCGTCGTAGAGCTTCGCGCCGATGCGGAAATCGCCCTTCGCATTCGGCACCAGCGTCTTGTCGAGCCAGGTCTGGTTCTCGTCGACGGCTTTGCGCAGCGCCGCGACCGCCGCATCGAGCTTCTGCTTGTCGGCGTCCGGCAGCTCGCCCGCGTGCGGCATGATCAGCCCGTCGACGAGGCTCAGCACGCCCTTGTTCTGCTTCGACACGGTCTCGGCGTGGATCTTCGGCACGCGGTTCGGATCGAGGTTCGCGTGCATCTGCTCGAACAGCTTCGGCAGCTTCTCCATGCGCGCCGTCGCCGAGCGCAGGCGCTCGGGCATCGGCGCGAACTCGCGCGCCATCAGCGTGTACAGCGCGCCGCCGGCGAGCTGGCTGTACAGCGTCGGATCCCAGGCCCAGCCCTGCAGCGTCTCGATGCTCCAGATGTCCGAGCGCACCTGGTTGATCAGGATCGCGTAGTCGACCTGGTTCTCGCGCGAGAGCTTCGTGCGATCGATCTTCTCGAGCTCGGCGAGGATGCTCTTCGAGAAATCGAGCCCGCGCTGGCGGCCGTCGGCGCTGAGATCGTCGAGCTCGCCGTCGAAGCGGTGATCGCCGGCCTGGGTCGCGCTGACCGGACTCAGCTTGAAAGAACCGTCGAGCCAGCGCTTGGAGACGTCGGTGAACGTCGAGTCCGCGCTCGGCGCCGGCGGCTGCGTGCTTGCCGCGGGCGGCGCGGCTTTCTCGGCCGGCGGCGCTTCGGAGTTGCAGGCGACGAGGAGGAGGGCGATCGACAACGACAACGCGCGCAGCGGGCGTGACATGAGAGCTCCAAGATTCCGGATGCGGGACCAAACCCCGTCATTCCGGCGAAAGCCGGAATCCATCTTGATTTTTGTTTCGGTCGGGCAACACCGTGCACATCAAAATGGGTCCCGGCTTTCGCCGGGACGACGAAAATGCACTTTACCTCGCGCTTGAGCGCGACCTCTGCTGCTTTGCAGCGAAGTCGACGGCATACGTCGAGAACCCGTCGCCGTTGTCCTTGATCAGCCGCACGTTGTCGATGCCCGCGGCCCTGGCGACATCGAGCTTGCCGGTGGCCGACGTGAAGACGACCGGCCCCGCCGTCTTCGTCGGCGCGAAGCGCCAGTTGCGCTCGGCGCCGTCGGCGCGGCGCGTCAGCTGCTTGTGCTCGCGCACCCAATCGATCAGCACGTCGCGGTTCGCATCGGGCGCGGAGATCACGATGTTCGAGCCGTCGAGGCCCGGAAACCGCCCGCCGCCGCTGGCGCGATAGTTGTTCGTAACGACGATGAACGTATCCGCCGCGCCGACCGGCTTGCCGCGATAGCGCAGGTCGCGGATGCGATCGTTCTCCGCGTGCGTCACGTCGATCGCGTAGGTGAGCCCGCCCTGGATCACGTCGAAGTTGTAGCTCGGGAACTTGCGGTTGACGAGCTCCTGCGGCTCGCGCTTGGCGGGATCGATGCGGTTGAAGCGCTGGGCCGAGCGCTCGAGCCAGCCTTTCAGCGTCGCGCCGTCGATCTTCACGGCGGTCAGCGTGTTCGGATAAAGATAAAGGTCGGCCGCGTTGTGGATCGCGAGCGGTCCGGCCGCGATGTCGGTGAAATCGGTCGGGCCGCCGAAGCCGCCCTTGAACGCGGCCGCCGCCGCGAGCACCGGAACGCCGGCGTACTGCGGCAGGTTCTTCTCGATGTAGCGCGCGGCGTACTCGCGCTGCGCCATGTTGACCGGCTGCAGCGCCGTGACTTCGCCGACGTCGGCAAAATACGTCGTCATCGCGAAGTCGCTCTCGCCGATCGGCGTCGACACGTACGCGAGGGTCGCCTCGTGCACCGGCTTCACCAGCGCGGCGATCTCGGGATCGGCCGCGACGAACGAGCCGTCCGGCTTCCTGACGTCGCGCACCTCCGAATGCGTCGCCGCGGGATCGATCTGCCAGCGGCCGCTGCGGCGCACGAGCGCCAGATCGATCACGCCGAGGCTCTTTCCCCAGTAGTTGCCCATCACGGCCGGCTTGCCGCGCACGAAGCCGCGCGCATTGTCGACGTCGGGCAGGCTCGCGTAGCGCGACTTCTCGTTGCCGGGCTCCGGGAACGCGGCGTGCGAATGGCCGAGCAGCAGCACGTCGATACCGGGCTCAGCCGCGAGATACCAGTTCGCGTTCTCCATCGCCGTGCCGTACGGCGAGGTGTCGATGCCGCCGTGCGAGATCGCGACGACCAGATCGACGTTCTCGGCGCGAAGCTTCGGCACGAATTCGCGCGCGGCTTCGACAAGGCCCTTGGTGTAGACCTTGCCTTCGAGATTGCGCTTGTCCCACTGCATGATCGGCGGCGGCGTGAAGCCGATGATGCCGATGCGGATCGGCGCTTCGGTGTCGCGGCCGTCGGCGGCGCGGAGCCTGAGCTTGCGCTCGATCACGGCGTAGGGCGGGTAGATCGGCCGGTCGTCGCGCTTGCTGAAGACGTTCGACAGCACGAGGGGGTACGACGGGCCCTTGCAGGGCCGCGCCTCGATGCCGTCGACGTTCATGGGCCGATCGGTGACCTGCGCGAGGTAGGGCAGCCCGTAGTTGAACTCGTGGTTGCCGATCGTGCCGCCGTCGTAGCCGAGCGCATCCATCGCGCGGTACATCGCGAGCTCCTCCCCGCAGCCGACCGGCTTGACCAGCGCCTGGTAGTCGGCGAGCGCGGTGCCCTGGATCGTGTCGCCGGCATCGAAGAGCAGCGTGTTCGCGAACTCGCGGCGCGCGTCCTTGACCAGCGTCGCCATACGCTCGAAGCCGAGCGAGGGATCGTCGGCGAGGCGATAGTAGTCGTAGCTGCGGATATTGGAATGAAGGTCGGTCGACTCGAGGATCGCGAGCTCGGCGCGCGTCCCGTCCGCGAGCGGTTTTGCCGACGGTGCCGCGCCGCGTTGTGCATCGTGCGTCGCGGCGCAGGCGGCGAGGAGGCACGGGAGAACGGCGGCGAAAGCGATGCGGCGAACGGAAAGGCGCATGAAACGGTCCGGAAAGACAGGGCGTGACAATGTGGCATTGTGCCTCAGGCCGATGACCGTTCGGCGCGCACACCGGGATCGGCTAAACTTGCGCGCCGCCTCGCCGCGGCAATTTCGTCCGAACGATCGATGACCATCCGCACCCGTTTCGCCCCGAGCCCCACCGGTTACCTGCACATCGGTGGCGCGCGCACCGCGCTGTACTGCTGGCTCGAGGCGCGTCATCGCGGCGGCGAGTTCATCCTGCGCATCGAGGACACCGATCGCGAGCGCTCGACCGAGGAAGCCGTGCAGGCGATCCTCGACGGCATGCACTGGCTCGGTCTCGACGCCGACGAAGGCCCGTACTACCAGACGCTGCGCATGGATCGCTACCGCCAGGTCGCCGACGATCTTCTGCGCGCCGGCAAGGCGTACTACGCCTACGAGACCAAGGAAGACATCGAGGCGATGCGCAACGCCGCGATGGCGAAGAACGAGAAGCCGCGCTACAACGGTTACTACCGCGACCGCGACGAGCCGCTGCGCGACGATCCGAACCGCGTGATCCGCTTCAAGAACCCGACCTCGGGCAGCGTCGTGTTCGACGACAAGGTCAAGGGCCGCGTCGAGTGGAGCAACGAGGAGCTCGACGACCTCGTGCTGATCCGCTCGGACGGATTTCCGACCTACAACTTCGCGGTCGTCGTCGACGACGTCGACATGAAGATCAGCGAGGTCATCCGCGGCGACGACCACGTCAACAACACGCCGCGCCAGATCAACATCTACCATGCGCTCGGCGAGGCGGTGCCGGCATTCGCGCACCTGCCGATGATCCTCGGGCCCGACGGCCAGAAGCTCTCCAAGCGCCACGGCGCGGTCGGCGTCATGCAGTACCGCGACGACGGCTTCCTGCCGCATGCGCTGCTCAACTATCTGGTCCGACTCGGTTGGTCGCACGGCGACAAGGAGATCTTCTCGCGCGAGGAGATGATCCAGCTCTTCGACATCGCCGACGTCAACAAGTCGGCGTCGCGCTTCGACGTCGAGAAGCTCTCGTGGCTGAACCAGCAGTACCTCAAGAGCGACGATCCGCTCGAGATCGCGCCGCACTTCGAATGGCACCTTCGCGCCGCCGGCATCGATCCCGAGCAGGGCCCCGATCCCGTCGACGTCATCGTCGCGCTGCGCGATCGCGCGCGCACGCTGAAGGAAATGGCCGAGAAGGCGCGCGTCTGGTATGCGCCGCTCGAAACCTACGATGACGCCGCGGTCGCCAAGCACCTGAAGACGCCGACCGCGCGCGCCGCGCTCGAAGCGGTCCACGGCAAGCTCGCCGATCTCGGCGACTGGACCGTCGAGAACGTGCACGCCGCGATCGAAGCCGCCGCGGAGTCGATCGGCGAGGGCATGGGCAAGGTCGCGCAGCCGCTCCGCGTCGCGCTGACCGGGACGCAGGTCTCGCCGTCGATCGATCACACGACGTTCCTCGCCGGCCGCGGCGAAGCGCTGCGCCGCATCGAAGCCGCCATCGCGCGGACCGGCTGATCGCACGATGGCGCTCGAATGCACGCTCGCCAGCCTCGCCTCGGTCGACCAGACCGATCCCGAGGCCGTGCAGGCGCTGCTGCAGCAGTGCACGAGCGCGCTGCTCGATCCGGCGCTCTGGGAGTGGGCGCTCGGGCTCACGCTGGCCTGCGCACTCATCGGCGCGGGCATCGGCTGGGTCAAGGGCCGCTGGCTCGCCGGCCTCGTCTGGGGCGCGGCGCTCGGGCCGATCGGCTGGCTCGTCGTCGCGCTGTCGAAGTCGGGTCTGCAGGAATGTCCCGAGTGCGGCCGGCGCAATCGCGCCGACGCGAAGGTCTGCCGCTTCTGCGGCATCGATTTCCGCAAGTACGCGGGTCAGACGTCGCGCTCGAAGCTGAAGGCGCAGGACAGCGCGCGCGGTTGGTGAAGAGTGCGGCCATGGAAGGCCGCTTCTGGAGTTGATTCGGAGGCGGCGTGACACCATAAAGGCGGGGTTCGGGACGTGGCGATCATGGACGATCGCAGAAGCAAACCGCGCGGAGTAAAGTTCGACGCATGCACAAGCCCAGCACCCACCGCCACGGCCGCCACCAGCACCATCACGACGCAAAAGCGTTCGTGGGCGCCGTCGCGAGCGCGTGCGAATTGCGCGGCCTGCGCCTCACGCCTTTACGCCTGCGCGTGCTCGAGCTCATCGCGGCGTCGGAGAAACCGGTCAAGGCGTACGACCTGCTCGACCAGCTCCGCGAAGGACGCGGCGGTGCGGCGCCGCCGACCGTCTACCGCGCGCTCGACTTCCTGCTCGAGAACCGCTTCATCCACAAGCTCGAATCGGTGAACGCGTTCGTCGGCTGCCACCATCCGAACGAAACGCACCAGGTGCCGTTCCTGATCTGCGACGTCTGCGCGGGCGCCGTCGAAATCTGCGACGAGCGCGTCGCGCGCCTCCTCGGCGAGCAGGCGCGCGAGCACGGCTTCAAGCCGCGCGCGCAGACGCTCGAAGTGCACGGCGTGTGCGAGGACTGCCGCGAAGCCGGCGCCGCGGCGCGTCAGTAGCCGTCCGATCCGTTCGAGGATCATTGACGGATCGATGGCCTTGGGCTTACATCGCGCGTCCGGTTCTGCAGGGGGATTGCGGTGGCGCTGATCGCGATTCTGTTTCTATGGGCGGTGAGCGTCGCGCTGGCGTCGTGTGCGATCAGGGTGTCGGCCCGCCTGTTGCGCGCGCGCGTACGATGGTCGCACGCGATGCTTTTCGGCCTCATCATCTTCGCGCTCAGCCTCGCGGGGCAAGGCGTGTCGGCGCGATCGGGTGTCGTGCTCGGGGCCGGCCTGGGGCTTTTGCTCGAGCTGGCCATCGGCGCGTGGTTCTTCAGCGAGCGAGGCAGGCACGCGTCGACGGGCGAGGCAATCGGCTGGGTGCGTGGCGGCGTGCTGGTGGGCCTTGCGCAGGCGATGATGGCCGCTGTCGGAATCGCGCTGATACTGCTCGTCCAGATCGCAGGCCGCTGAGTCGCGAGCGCGCGCCGCCCGGATCAGCGCGCTTCGATCCGCTGCTCCGAATCCGCGTCGAACAGATGCAGGCGATCCGTGCGGACGCCGATGTCGAGCATCGATCCCGTTTCCGGCAGCTCGCACGGCGGCACGCGCATGACGATCGCCGAGTCGTCGCTGCGCAGATTGAGGAAGATCTCGTTGCCGACGGGTTCGACCACCTCGAGGCGCGCCCGCAGTGCTGCGGCGCCGCGCTGCAGCGTCAGATCTTCCGGACGCACGCCGACGATCACTTCGCGCCCGGCAAGCCCGGTCAGGTTCGCGCCGAGCGGCAGCGACATCGAGCCCGACTCCAGTCGCGCACCGCCGTCCGTAACGACACGCCCGCGAAAGAAATTCATCGCGGGGCTGCCGAGAAAGCCCGCCACGAACACGTTCGCCGGCTTCTCGTAGAGCCGCATCGGCGTGTCGATCTGCTGGATCTCGCCGCCTTTCATGACGACGATGCGGTGGCCGAGCGTCATCGCCTCGATCTGGTCGTGCGTCACGTAAATCATCGTCGTGCCGAGCTGGCGATGCAGCTTGGCGATCTCGACGCGCATGCCGAGGCGAAGCTTCGCGTCGAGGTTCGAGAGCGGCTCGTCGAGCAGGAACACCGACGGCTTTCGCACGAGCGCGCGTCCGAGCGCGACGCGCTGGCGCTGGCCGCCCGAGAGCTGCGCGGGCTTGCGGTCGAGCACGCGCTCGAGATCGAGCATCGCGGCGGCACGCTTGACGCGTGTTTCGGTCTCGGCGCGCGGCGTGCGGCGCAGCGCGAGCCCGAACGCGAGATTTTCGGCGACGCTCATGTGCGGATACAGGGCGTAGTTCTGGAACACCATCGCGATGTCGCGATCGCGCGCAGGCACGTCGTTGACGACGCGCTCGCCGATCGCGAGCGTGCCGGCGCTGACCGATTCGAGGCCGGCGATCATGCGCAGCAGCGTCGACTTGCCGCAGCCGGACGGCCCGACCAACACGAGCAACTCGCCGTCCTTCGCGTCGAAGGTCGCGCCGGCGACGGCGACGTGGCCGTTCGGGTAGACCTTGCGCACTCGGTCGAGCTCGACTCGCGCCATGTATTCTCCGTGGGATATGCGCCGGCCCGATCAGGCCCGGACCCCGGCGAGAGTGCCAAATGCCGACTCGATCGGCTATCCTGCACGCCGTTAATGTAAACGTTTTCAGACGTTTGCCAAAGACTTCGCCGCTTGGGGCGCCGATGCCGCAGATGATTGAATTTCCTCAGGGTTTTCTCTGGGGCAGCGCCACATCCGCCTACCAGATCGAAGGCTCGCCACTTGCCGACGGCGCGGGGCCGAGCATCTGGCACCGCTTCGTGCGCACGCCCGGCATGGTCAAGGATGGCGACACGGGCGACGTCGCCTGCGACCACTACCGCCGCTATCGCGACGACGTGGCGCTGATGCGATCGCTCGGGCTCAAGGCGTACCGCTTCAGCATCGCCTGGGCGCGCGTGCTGCCGGAGGGCAAGGGCCGCGTCAACGCCGCGGGGCTCGACTTCTACGACCGGCTCGTCGACACGCTGCTCGAGAATGGCATCGAGCCGCTCGCGACGCTGTATCACTGGGATCTCCCGGCCGCGCTCGACGATCGCGGCGGCTGGCTCAATCCGGACATCGCCGGCTGGTTCGCCGAGTACGCGAGCGTCGTCTACCGCAAGCTCGACGGCCGCGTGAAGAAATGGGCGACGTTGAACGAGCCGTGGGTCGTCACCGACGGCGGCTATCTGCACGGTGCGCTCGCGCCGGGGCATCGCAACCGCTTCGAAGCGCCGATCGCGAGCCATAACCTGATGCGCGCACATGGCGCCGCGGTCAAAGCGTATCGCGCTGAAGGGAAGCACCAGATCGGCCTCGTCGTGAACCTCGAGCCGAAATATCCGGCGTCGGATTCGGCCGAGGATCGCGCCGCGGTCAGGCGCGCCGACGCGTACATGAACCGGCAATACCTCGATCCCGTATTCAAGGGCGCGTATCCGGCCGAGCTCGAGGAGATCTTCGGCGAAGCGTGGCCGACGTGGCCCGCCGAGGATTTCTCGCTGATCCGCCAGCCGATCGATTTCCTCGGCGTCAACTACTACACGCGCAACGTCACCCGGCACGACGCGAACTCCTGGCCGCTGCGCGCTTCGCCCGTGCGCCAGAATGCGACCTACACCGAAACCGGCTGGGAAGTGTTCGCGCAGGGCCTCACCGACACGCTGACCTGGGTCCGCGACCGCTACGGCAATCCGCCGGTCTACATCACCGAAAATGGGTCCGCGTTCTACGATCCGCCAGAGGTCGAGGGCGAGACGCTCGACGATCCGCTGCGTGTCGACTACATGCGCAAGCATCTCTGCGCGGTCCACGCGGCGATCGCGCAGGGCTGCGACATCCGCGGCTACATGGCGTGGTCGCTGCTCGACAACCTCGAATGGTCGCTCGGCTTCTCCAAGCGCTTCGGCATCGTGCACGTCGACTTCGCGACGCAGAAGCGCACGCCGAAGGCCAGCGCGCGGCTCTATGCCGACGTCGTCGCCAGCAATGGCCGCGTGCTCGGCGCTGCCGGTTAGCACGCGCGCCGCTTCGCGGTATCTTCTGGCGATGAACCCGTCCGCCGCTCCCGTGCTCGTCGCCGACATCGGCGGCACGCACGCGCGCTTCGCGCTGGTCGACCCGGCCGCGAAGGAGCCGCTCGTCGGCGGCAGCGCCCGCCGCTATCGCGGTGCCGAGTTCGCTTCGTTCGCCGAGGCCGTGCGCCGCTACCTCGGCGAGATCGGCGCGAAGCCCGCAACGATCGTGATCGCGGCGGCGGGCCTGCGCGTCGACGGCGAGCTGCGCCTGACGAACCTCCCGTGGGTCATCCAGCGCCGCGAGATCGAGGCCGAGTTCGGCTTCAGCCGCGCCGCGCTGATCAACGACTTCGCCGCGATGGCGCTCTCGGTTCCGCTGCTCGCCGCGCACGACCTCTGCACGATCGGCGCGCCGCCGCCCGCGCGATTCGACGCGAAGGCGACGCAGACGTTCGCGATCGTCGGCCCGGGCACCGGGCTCGGCGTCGGCGCGCTCGCCGTGCGCGAGGGCCGCCTGCACGCGCTCGAAACCGAAGGCGGCCACTCGAGCTTCGCGCCCGGCAACGCCGAGGAAATCGAGCTGCTGCGCCGCCTGGCACTGCGCTTCGGCCACGTATCGAGCGAGCGCGCACTGTGCGGCAGCGGGCTCGTCAATCTCTACCGGACGCTGTGCGAGATCGACGGCATCGCCGCCCGCCCGCTCGCGCCCGAAGAGATCAGCGCCGGCGCGCACGTCGATTCGATGTGCCGGCGCGCGGTCGAGCGCTTCTGCGAGATCCTCGGCGCGGTCGCCGGCGATCTCGTGCTGACGTTCGGCGCGTGGGACGGCGTCTACCTCACAGGCGGCATCGCGCAGCAGCTGCTGCCGTGGATCGAAGCCGGCGGATTCCGGCGGCGCTTCGAGGACAAGGGCCGGCTGTCGTCGGCCGTCGCGCGCGTGCCGACGTCGGTCGTGCTGCACGCGGATGCGGGGCTGGTCGGCGCGGCGGCATACGCGATGATCGAGTCGGGCCGGCTCAACGCTTCGCGCTGATCGCGATTTCCACGGTTGCGGGCACGGCGCGGATGCGAAGCTCGTCGCCGTTCCACGCGGTGCGGCGACCGCCGATGCGCGCGGGCGCGCCGGCGAACGGCGGTGGCGGAGCGAGCACGATGCCGCCTTCCGGGACTTCGAGATCGCCGCGCACGTCGAGGCGCAGGACCTGGCCGTCGCGCTTCAGCGAATAGCCGAGCTTGCCGTAGCGTGTTCGCAGGTTTTCGACCGAAACACCGTCGCCGTCGAGCCAGGCGGCGGGAATCCCCGCCGCAATCACGATCGACCGATCTGCCTCGCGCTCGTACGCGAAGAGATCGAGCGCCGAGCGGATGAAGTCCGACGCGACCCAGCCGTGCGGCATGTCGCCGACGAAGCGCGACTCGCGCGCGTCGCGGCCGACGACCTCGGCCCACTGGTTCCATTCGGCGGGTCGGCGGTCGCGCATGAAGAAGTCGATCGCGGCTTGCGCGCGGTCGCGCCAGCCGAGGCGCACGAACGACGCGACCGTGCGCCATTCGTACGGCGTGTAGTCCTTCCACGACGCCGTGCCGTCGCGGCGGTCCGCGAACTGCTTCCAGTAGCGCTCGAACGTCGCGTGCAGGAGATCCCGCGGCAGCTCCGACTGCTCGCCTGCGGGCGAGAGCGCGATCGTCGTCGACGTCGCGTCGAAGTCGCCGAGCTCGGCGCAGCCCGGCAGATAATCGATCGCGTGCGCATCGACCGTGCGGCGGATCGCGGCGTAGAGATCGCCGCGGAATTCGTCGCGGGCGTGCGCGAGGCGCGCGGCGTCATCCTTGCGCCCGAGCGCGTCGGCGATCGCGACGGCGTCCTTGTAGCCGGTCAGCGCCCAGAAGTCGTCCCAGAACGAATGCATCGGCTTGGCCGAATAGCCTTCGTGGCTGATCGAGGCGGGCATGAGGCCGTAGAAAGCGGTGTCGCGGTTCGCCTCGGTGCGCTCGCCCGCGCGCAGCGTATCCATGTAGCGCGTCGCGGCGTCGACGCGCGGCCACATCGATTCGAGCAGCGCGCGATCGCCCGTGTAGCGGTAGACCTCGGCGGCGAGATGGATCAGTTCGCCGTGGCTGTCGTTCTCGGGCACGGGATCGGAGCCGCGCGCGTCGACGCAGCACGGTACCTTGCCGTTCCCGAATTGATAAGGCGCATACCACGCCAGGTAGTCGCGCGCGGCATCGGCGCGGCCCAGGCGCAGCAGCGCTTCGGACATCATCGCGCCGTCGCGGATCCACGAGCGCGCGTACGAGCGCGTGCCTGGGCGAAGCGAAGGGCCGTCGCGGCTGATCAGGATGTCGGCGAGCGCCGTGCGCAACGTGTCGACGAGCGGCTGTGCAGCGGGCGCGCGGATCGTCGTGCGGTTCAGCACGTCGCGCCACGCCGCGGCGGTTTCGTCGAGACGAGCCTGCAAGGCATCGCGGGCAGGCGCGACGACGTCGCCTTCGAGCGGAATCGCAAGCGCGAACGTCGCCGACGCGTGTGGCGCGAGCGAGACGCGATACAGCAACGCTCCGCTGGCGAGGCCCGTGTCGTCGTGGACCTTGAACGAGCGAGCCTGCCGCGGCTCGCCGAGATGCTCGACGGCAAGGCCGGCGTCGAACGGCGATGCCAGTGCGGCATCGGGCGGCGCGAGCGGGAACACGCGCGGCTTACCGTCGACCGCGAGCGCCATGCCGTCGAAAGCCAGATCGTGGATCGGGCTGACGCCGCCGGGCGTGTTGAGGAACTGCACGGACGGATTGACCTGGAACGGTTGCGCGACGAGAGCGAGCGTGACATCGCGCGGCGTATCGGTCGTGTTCTCTAGGACGTAGCGCGCGACGAGCGTTGCCGCGCCGGGTTTCCCGCTCGCGAACGCCGTCGTCGTCAGCGCGAACGCGGGCGTGCGCCAGGCGACGCTCGGAATCGGCAGGCAGCCGTCCGCGAGCGAATGTCCGATCTCGGCGTCGGCCCATGTCGTGATCCTGCCACCGTCGACGACGAACGGCGCGATCGAGAAGCCGCCGCGCGCGACTTCGAGCGCGCCGTCTTCGGAGAAGAGCCCGGTCTCGTGTCCGCCGTCGACGCCGACCACGGTCCAGTAGGTCTGCTCGTCGTAGAAGCCCCGCGGATACCAGCCGCGCGGCGCCGATTTCGCGAGCGCGGAGAAGAACGCATTGGCCGACGCGCCGAACGCGAGATCCTTGACCTCGACTTCGGCTAGCGCATACGGCGCGTTCGAGGCGTGCATCGAGATGCGCACGTAGCGCGCTTCGGAGTCCGGGAGATACAACGGATCGGCGCCGCCGTTGCCTTCGGTCACACGGCGAACGGTGCGCCAGTGCTCGCGGTCGTCCGAAAAGTCGATCTCGTAGCGGCGCGCGGTGCCGTCGGGCTGCCAGTGCAGCACGAGTCCGCCGAATTCGCGCGCGTAGCCGAGATCGAGCGTCAGCGCGGCGTCTTGCGTCTTCGCGCTGCGCCAGAACGTGTCGGGTTTGCCGTCGACCACGTTCGACGCCGGCGCATTCGCCGCCGATGACGTCGCGCTCGCGACGGGTCGCGGCGGCGTCGCGGGCGGCGGTGCGCGCTCGCGGAATTCGAGGTCGTCGAAGCAGAGCTCGCCCTGGCCGCCCTTGTCGGCATAGACCGTGAGCTCGAGCGCGTCGCTGCGATGGAGGCTGTGGTCCGCACGCGGCCCCCACGCGAACGAGATCTCGCGCTTCCTGAAACGCAGCGGCGTCCATTCGGCCGGCGGTGCGAACCCGCCGCGATTGACCCACCAGACGTTCTCGTTCGCAGCGTCGGTCAGCTTGAACTGCAGCGCGTTCTCGGGCGCGCTGCCGCGCACGCGGACGTCGAATTCGTAGTCCGCCGGATAGTCGAGCGGCAGCGCGCGGCGCATCGACGCGTAGCCCGAGACGCCATGGAAGTCGTAGCCGAGGCAGAGCGCTCCGTCGCCGGCCTTGTGCAAGGTCGCCGAAACCTGGTCGGACGCCGACGCGGTCCAGCGCGAGATGTCCGAGAAATCGTCGAGCACGCGCGCGTTCGCGGCCGGAGCGAGCAGGACCGCGAGCGCGAGCTCGAAGCGTGCGCGCACGCTCAACCCTTGACGCTGCCGAGCAGCAGCCCTTCGAGGTAGTAGCGCTGCAGCGCGAGGAACAGCGCGAGCACCGGCAGCACCGTGACGACCGAGCCCGCCATCATGAGCTCGTTGTCCTGCACGTGCTCGCGCGCAAGGCCGGCGAGAGCGACGGGTGCCGTCTGCCAGACCTGATCGCTCAGCACGATCAGCGGCCACATGAAATCGTTCCAGCTCGCGAGGAACGTGAAGATCGCAAGCGTGACGACGATCGGCTTCAGGAGCGGCAGCACGATCGTCGCGAAGATGCGCCATTCGCCGGCGCCGTCGATGCGCGCGGCTTCGAGGAGCTCGTCGGGAATCGTGCGCGCGTACTGGCGCACGAGGAAGATGCCGAACACGGTCGCCATCGCCGGCACGACGACGCCGCCGTAGTTGTTGACGAGGCCGAGCCATTTCATGACGAGGAACAGCGGGATCATCGCGACCTGCGCCGGGATCACGAGCGCGGTCAGCAGCGTGCGAAACAGGCGATCGCGGCCGGCGAAGTGCAGCTTCGCGAAGGCGTAGCCGGCTGCGAGGTTCAGCACGAGCGAGAAGAGCGTGATCGCGGTCGCCACGAGGAGACTGTTGACGAGATAGCGGCCCATGCCGGCGCGTTCGAAGAGCTCGCGGTAGTTCGCGAGCGTCGCGCTTTTCGGCAGGAACGGCGGCGGCAGCGTGCTCGCTTCGCCGGGATGCATGAACGAGACCGAGGCCATCCACAGCAGGGGGAACAGCGAGAACGCCGCGAGCACGACGAGCAAAGCATTGACGCCGATCGCGCGCCAGCGGCCGGATGCGTTCATGCGGCTTCTCCGCGCCGGCCCCAGCGGAGCAGCAGCAGCGTCGCGGCGAGGATCAGCGCGAACAGGAGGAACGCGATCGCCGAGGCGCGGCCGAGGCTCCACCACGTGAAGCCTTCGTCGTACATGAAATACAGCACGCTGACGGTGCTCTGCAGCGGATTGCCCTGCGTCATCACATACGGCTCGGCGAACAACTGGAAGTAACCCGAGACCGTGATGATCGCGACGAGCAGCAGCGCGGGCCGCAGCATCGGCAGCGTGATGTGGCGCAGGCGCTGGACGAGCGATGCGCCGTCGATGTGCGCCGCTTCGTAGAGATCGCGCGGAATGCCCTGCAGCGCCGCGAGCAGGATGATCATGTTGTAACCGAAGTTCTTCCAGACCGCGAACAGGATGATCGCCGGCATCGACCAGTGCGGATCGCCGAGCCAGTCGATCGGCGCGATGCCGAATTTGGCGAGCGCGAAATTGATGAGGCCGTAACGCGTATGGAACAGGTAGCGCCAGATCACGGCGACCGCGACGACGGTCGTCACGACCGGCGCGAAGAGCGCGGTGCGGAAGAAATCCTTGAAGCGCGCGAGCTTCGAATCGAGCAGGAGCGCCGCGCCGAGCGACACCGCGATCGACAGCGGCACGCCGGCGAGGACGAAATAGAACGTGTTGCCGAGCGACTTCCAGAACAGCGGCGTCCTCAGGATGTCGATGTAGTTGCCGAGCCAGACGACGCGCAGGTTGCGAAGGTCGGCGAGCGCGTAGAGATCGAAGTCGGTCAGGCTGAGCGCGAACGCCGCGACGACGGGCACGAGGAAGAATGCGCCGATGACGACGAGCGCCGGCGCGACGAACGTCCAGGCGGCGCGGCGTTCGTTCACGGCGTCCCGGCCCGCGCCAGCATCCAGCGGCGCTTTTCGAGGATCGCGTCGGCGCGCGCGTCGAGATCGCGCAGGACCTTGTCGGCCGATTCGCCGCCGCGGATCGCGCGCTCGGACGCGAGCCGCATCTGCTGCGCGATGCGCTCCCACTCGGGCACCTTCGGCGTCGGCTTGACGCGCTCGAGCTGGTCGCGGAACGCCTTCGAGGGCTCGTCGTTGGCGAGCTCGGGATCGTTCCACGTGCTGCGCCGCGGCGGGAGATCGCCGCAGAGCGCGTGGAAACGCACCTGCTGCGCGGGCTGCGAGAGGAACTCGATGAGCTGCCAGACCTCGCGCTTGTGCTTCGAGCCCTCGAACATCACGAGGCTGCTGCCGCCGCCGATGGCCGCGCCCGGGCCGTGCGGACCCGGCAGCGGCGCGGTCGCCCATTTGTCCTGCATTTCCGGCGGAAGGCGGCGGCGGAACTCGCCGACGTTCCAGGGCCCCGTGATGTAGAACGTGTAGAAGCCTTTGGCGAACTCGTCCCAGACGTTCGAGATTTCCTGGTTGCTCATCGGCGGCGCCCAGTCGCGGCGGAACATCTCGACGTAGAAGTCGAGCGCGCGGCGGAAGCCGGGGCTCTCAAAATTGCCGCGCGTGTCGTCGTCGCGCAGCAGCGGATCGGGTTCCTGCACGGCGAGGTTGAGCAGCGGCTCGAACTCGTTGAGCGGCAGGAAGATCGCGTAGTTGCCGGTGCCGGCGTGCGCCTTCACGGCGGCGAGCGCGCGCTTCCATTCGTCCCAGTCGCGCGGCGGCTCGGGAAAACCCGCGCGTGCGAGCAGGTCCTTGCGATAGAAAAGGAGCCGCGTATCGATGTACCACGGCACGCCGTAGAGCTTGCCGCCGATGACGTTGGTGTCCCAGATGCCGGCGAAGTAGTCGTCCTTCGGCACCGCGTTCGAAGCGTCGACGTACGGTTGCAGCGGCTCGATCGCGCCGAGCGTCGCGAGCTCCGGAATCCACGTGTTGCCGAGCTGGCCGATGTCGGGCAGCGCGTCGCCGGCGAACGCGGTGAGGAGCTTCTCGTGCGCGGCCGTCAGCGGCAGCTGCTGCACGACGACGCGGATGCCGGGATGCTGCCGCTCGAAATCCTCGAGCAGCTCGCCGACGACCTCGCCTTCGCGGCCGATCGTCCAGAAGCGGAGCACGGTGACGTCGCTCGCGTCGCGATGGCAGGCGACGGCGGCGAGCGCCGCGCAGCAGGCGAGCGCGCATCGCTGCACGAGGCGCGCGACGCGCATCACGGCCCGCCGGGTGCGGTCGTGTCGCTGCCGGAGATCGTCGGCTCGAGCCAGCCGCCGGTGAAGCCCGCGCGCTGCAGGCCGCGGCGGATGTACGGATTCTTGCGCATGACCTTCCAGACGAAATCGTCGCGGTAGTTCTCGATCATCGCGATGATAGGTCCCTGGTCGATGCCGATGTAGTCGCTGGCGACCCAGCCGAAGCCCGGGATCAGATGTCCGGTCTTGAGCGGGATGTCGTAGGTGAAGCTCGGGTTGAACGCGTCGAGGAAGCCGTACGTCGAATAGATCTGCGCGCCGAACTGATCGTGCATCTCCTCGACGGCCGGAATTACGATCTCGGGCGCGAACGGCAGCGAAGCGGCCGCGGCGGTCGGCGCGATCGTGCCGTCGTCGAACGCATCGGCGATGCCGGCGCCACGCGCTGAGTAGTGGCGGAACGTGCGTGTCTTGCCGAGGTAGTCCTGCGACGTGCCGGCGGGGCCGTCGCTCGCGGTGAGGCCCCAGACGTTCTCGCCGTAGAGCTTCCAGCCCATCGGGTTCGCGATCGCGTACGCGCGTTGCGCGTAGGTCGCGCGGCGGCTGTTCTCGAAATAATCGAAGCCGCGCTCGCGCATGTACGCGTCCTGGATGCCGCGGAAATCGATCCAGACGTGAGAATACTGATGCCCCAGCGACGGCCCGAAGCTGAGGTATTCCTGCTCCTGGAAAGTGCCCCACGCGCGCTCGTAGCTCTTCGTCCATGCGGTCCACGCATCCGTGCCGATGCCTTGCGTCGGCGAGCCGAGCGCGAGCACGTAGATCAGCATGCCTTCGTTGTAGCCCTGCCAGTCGTAGTGGATGTAGCCCTGCTTGGGCATCCAGCCCATCGAGATCAGCGGCGCGCGCACCTGCATCCACGGCCATTCGACGCGCCGGTAGATCGTGTCGGCGAGGCGGCGGATCTCGGCTTCGTCGCCAGTGTCGGCGTCGAAGTACGACTGCGCGAAGAGGATGCCGCCGAGCAGCAGCGCGGTGTCGACCGACGAGAGCTCGACCCAGTCGGCGTAGCGCGCGCCCGTCGTGAGGTCGAGGAAGTGGTAGAAGAAGCCGTGATAGCCCGCCATGCCTTCGTTGCGCGCGCCCTGCGGCGCGCCTTCGAGGAAGCGCAGCGTCACCAGCGTGCGCTCGACGGCCTGCTCGCGCGTGATGTAGCCGCGCTCGACGCCGATGCCGTAGGCGGTGAGGCCGAAGCCGATCGCGGCGATGCTCGAGAACGGCTCGGTGTAGGGGTAGCGGTCGGGGATCATTCCCGTCTCGGGATCGGCCGTCTCCCAGAAGTAGTTGAACGTGCGTTGCTCGAGATCGTCGAACAGCGGCGTCAGCGGCGGGCGCAGCAGCGGCGTGACCGGCGCGCGCGGCGGCTCGGGTTCGTGCTGGCTGCAGGCGCCGCCGAGGAGCACGGCGGCGAGCGCGAAGAGGCAGGCGAGTTGTGAGAAACGACGGCGAAGCAGCACTGTTGAGTCGAGGGTCTTTCTGAGCTGAGCGGCAGGCCGGTCCATCCGGACCTGCATGTTAGCGGGATGCCGGCATGCCGGTGTCGATGGCGGATGACGATTCGAAAGGCTGCCCGGCCGGAAGTTCCAGCCGGGCAGCACGGATCGCATCAGAAGCGCACGCCCATCGTGATCTTCAGCGTGCGCGGCACCGTGTACATGTTGCCGTTCGTGGTCGGCGTCACGACCGGATTGAACACGCCGTTCGAGCCCCAGTTGGTGTCGAAGTCGGAGTAGTTCTTGAAGTTGAACGCGTTGAGGAGGTCCAGACGCAGATACATCATCACGCCGGCCGTGAGATCGAAGTCCTTGTTCGCCGCGAAGTCGACCTCGCGCACGCCGTAGATCTTGCCGCCGGCAATGAAGCGGCCGGTCCCCGGCGTGTCGGCGGTCGCCGGAATGCAATGGAACGCGGCGCCGTAGCAGGCGATGTCCGAGCGTGGGATCGGTGTCGCCAGGATCAGCTTGGTCGAGTACGTCATGCCCCACGGGCCGTCGATGATGCCGGTCGCGACGAGGCGATGCTTGGAGACGGCGTTCGAGGTCAGGAACGGATAGTCGGTGATGTCGGGCTCGTCGAGCGCGTAATGCTCGCCGGATTTGCGGTTCTCCTCGGCGTCGGTGTACGTGTATGCGATCGTCACGCCCCAGCCGGATTCGCGCGTGTAGGGCTTCTCGGCCGAGAACAGCACCGAGTTCGATTTCGTCTCGATGCCGTTCTTGCCGAGGATCAGCGCACCGAAGCCCGGGATCGGGAAGCCCCACGGCTGGAAGTAGTCGCCGTTGGTGCCGTCGCCGAAGAAAGCGCCGTTCGGCCGGCGGTTGCCGAGGATGAACGCGAAGCCGTCCTTGCTCTCGATGCGCGAGATCGCGACGCTCGTCGACCAGTCGCCGACCTGGTTGCGCATGCCGATGCTGGCCTGGTCGGAGTAGGGCACCTTGAGGTTGTTGTTGAGCATGTCGATCTCGCGCCCGCCGCCGCTCTGCGAAACGAGCGAGCGCAGCACGTCGATGTTGTAGAACGACGGATCCCAGTTGACGCAGTTCGACTGCGTCGTGTCGCACGGCTGGCCGTTCGGCGAGTTGAAGAACACCGTGTACGACGGGAAGGTCGCCTTCGATTCCTCGAGCTGCAGGTAGTCGAAGCTGTCGCGGTCGTAGGAACGGCCGATGCCGCCGAAGAACACGTGCTGCTGGTCGCCGTTCATGTCGTACGAGAAGCCGAGGCGCGGCTGCCACTCGTCCTTGTACGCGTCGCGGTTGTTGCCGGTGGAGATGTAGTCGTTGATGTTGACGCCGCCGAGGGCGAGGGTCTGCGCATAGGTCTGGCCGGCGGGCGCGTTCGGGTCCTGGCCGTTGATCGCCGCGACGACGTCGGCCGGCGTCTGGTAGTTCAGGAAGGACGGCGTTCTCTCGTAATCCCAGCGCACGCCGAGATTCAGCGTCAGCTTGT
>Ga0126377_10000880_pt1 | contig 19059 bp, 15 predicted proteins | sample PanSoiMetPlot_22_FD_92647 | JGI IMG/M metagenome (GOLD analysis project Ga0126377, IMG submission 92647) | Tropical forest soil microbial communities from Panama - MetaG Plot_22 | ecosystem: Environmental > Terrestrial > Soil > Tropical forest > Bulk soil | place: Panama | collected 2016-02-17 | reverse complement strand
TGACGGCGTCGCCCGAGCGCGCCAGCGCGTAGCCGCGCTCGAGCACGCGCAGCGGGCTGAGCGCGTCGAGCCGCCCGCCCAGCGCGCCGAACCTGCGCGCGCCGTCGTGCAGGCGGCGGCGCATGACGGCGGTGGCCCGCTCGGCCAGGTCGGTCAGCCGCGCGCGATCGGCGACGAGGCGCGTGCGCGGGTGCAGCGCGTCGAGGCGGCGCTGCAGGTCGGCCAGCCGGGCGCGGTCGGCCATCACGCGCCTGCGCGGGTGCAGCGTCTCCAGGCGGTGCTGCCGGTCGGCCAGCCGGCGGCGCCGCTCGCCGAGCGCGGCGTGCACGGTGTGGCGCGCGCGCGCCTCCAGCTGATCGATCTCCTGGCGCTCCACGCGCAGGCGGTGATCGAGCTCGCGGCGCAGTCGCCGCTCCTCGCCGGCCAGGCGCCTGGCCATGTCGGCCAGGACAGGGACCGCCATCTCGCCCGCCATGGTCGGTGTGGCGGCGCGCCGGTCGGCGGCCAGACAGGTCAGCGAGAGATCGACCTCGTGGCCGACCGCGCTGATGACCGGCACCGGGCAGGCAGCGACCGCTCGCACCACGCGCTCGTCGTTGAAGGCGGCCAGATCGCCTGCCGAGCCGCCGCCGCGCCCGACGATGACGACGTCGACGCCGGGGCAGCGGCACAGCGCGGCGATCGCGCGCCCGATCGCGGCCGGCGCGCTCGGCCCCTGCACGCGCGCATCGGCGATGAGGATGGGCACCGGGAAGCGGCGCTGGACGGCGCGGATGATGTCGCGCACCGCCGCGCCGCTCCTCGACGTGACCACGCCGATGCGGCGCGGCAGGAGCGGAAGCGCGCGCTTGCGCTCGCTGGCGAACAGGCCCTCGGCGGCGAGCCGGGCCTTGAGCTGCTCGAAGGCGAGCGCGTCGGCCCCCAGCCCGGCCGGCTCGATGGTCTGGGCGTAGAACTGGAACTTGCCGTCGCGGTCGTAGATGGCCACGCGGCCGCGGCACAGGACGGAGAGCCCGTCCTCGAGCCGGAATTTCAGCCTCAGCGCGTCCGAGCGCCACATGACCGCGCGGATCTGCGAGCGCGCGTCCTTGAGCGCGAAGTAGACGTGGCCGCTGGCCGCGCGCACGACCGACTCGACCTCTCCCTCGACCCAGATGGTGCCGATCTGGCGATCGAGAACGCGGTTGGCGCCGTGCAAGAGCTGCGCGATCCGGAGCGGGCGCTCGCGCGTTCCCAGCCGCGGCTCTCGAGCACTCGCCCCGGCGCTCTCGCCGGCCTGTGTCACGGAAAAAAGCTACACCTCCTGGGCAGGTAGCGCCAGCTGGCGCGTCGAGCTAATCTCGTCCTCCCGATGAGTGAAGCGCCCGATCGCGAAGAGGATCTGGCCGATCACCCGGGCCGGCGGCGAGGCCGCGACGAGGTGGACCCGGAGCTGCTCGTCCTGCCGCGCCCGCGCCCGCGCGTCGGGCCGCTCCTCGCGCTGTCGGCGCTGGTCTTCTGCGTCTACTTCCTCATCCGGCTGCACAGCGACTTCTCCTTCTCGCACGCCAGCGGTGACCCGGCGCGGGTGGGCAGCGTCGCCGACGCGATCGCGGCGGATCCCGAATCGTTCATCGAGCTGGACGCGGTGCCGGATCGCGCCGCGACGCTGCGGGTCTACGCCAGCGACGCGCGCGACGGCCACCGGCTCGCACCCGTGCTCGGCTCGGCCGATCGCCTGTGGATCCTCTTCGGGGGCAGCCACTGGGTCGAGCCGCCCACCTACGACGAGCGGGTGCGGGGGCGGGTCAAGCGCATGGGCGACCTGCCGTTTCACGACCAGCTGGTCGCACACCTGGCCGCCACGCGGCTGCCGCGCGCGCTCGACCCGCGCGCCGCGCTGTCGGCGCTGGGCGACGCGCGCGCGCCGCTGCGCGACGTGGCCGGCGATCCGGTGGCGCGCGAGCCCGACGCGCCGGTCACGGTCCACGAGCGCACCGTCGGCGAGGCGCTGGTCACCGGCTTCGCCACGGATCGCTATCCCGACGAGAAGGCGTGGCGGGCGGCGCTCGAGCGCGCCGGCGTGCTCGCGCCGGGCGCGCCGCTCGCGGGCAAGAGCGACGCGTCGTGGAGCTTCCGCGTGGCGGCGCCGCGCGGGGTCGACGCGGTGGCCGCCAGCCTGGGCCAGGCGCGCCTGTTCGCCGCGCGCGCGGAGCCGGTCGAGCGCACGCACCGCGCGCTGTGGCGCGAGCTCGCGGTGGACGGCGGCGAGCTGGTCGTCGCCGGCGGCGCGCGGGTCCAGCCGGCCAGCATCGCGTCCATCGTGGTGGAGGCGCACCGCCGCGCCCCGGACGACGCGCGCGTGCTGGTCACCGGCGAGCGCCCCGACGACTACTGGCACGTCGACGCGATCTTCGCGCTCCTCGGTCTCCTGTCCCTGGCCTTCGCGTGGGCGCTGTGGCGCGGGCTGCGCGGCGCGCGCGAGGGCGCGGGCGAGCCGGCGGGCGTGGGGCAGCCCGCCGAGGGGAAGAGCCAGCCGTGACGCGCGACGGCGCCGCGCCGCCCGCGGTTCGCATCTACGACTCGTTTCGCAGGCAGAAGGTGCCGCTCGAGACGGTCGAGCCGGGCGCGGTGTCGATGTATCTCTGCGGCCCGACCACCTACGACGCGGCCCACATCGGCCACGCCTACTCGGCCATCTGCTTCGACGTCATCCGGCGCAGCCTCATGTGGCTGGGCTACCGGGTCCGCTTCGTGCGCAACGTGACCGACGTCGACGACAAGATCATCGCGCGCGCCAACCAGACCGGCGAGCCGGCGCTCGCGCTGTCGGCGCGCTACGCCGAGGACTACAACCGCGACATGGCCTGCTTCGGGGTGCTGCCGCCGGACGTGGAGCCGCTGGTGTCGACGCACATCGCCGACATCGTCGCGCTCATCGAGCGGCTCATCGCGCGCGGCATGGCGTACGAGGCCGGCGGCGACGTCTACTTCCAGGTCGATCGCTTCCCGGCCTACGGCCGGCTGTCGGGGCAATCGATCGACGAGCTGCGCTCCGGCGCGCGGGTCGAGGTCGACGAGCGCAAGCGCGCGGCGGTCGACTTCGCGCTGTGGAAGGCGGCCAAGCCGGGCGAGCCGTCGTGGTCCGCCCCGTGGGGCGCGGGGCGGCCGGGCTGGCACATCGAGTGCTCGGCCATGGTCGCGCGCCACCTGGGCGAGGTCTTCGACATCCACGGCGGCGGCAAGGACCTCATCTTCCCGCACCACGAGAACGAGATCGCGCAGTCGCAGGGCGCGTTCGGCGAGGGCACGTTCGCCCGCCACTGGGCGCACAACGGCTTTCTCAACCTGGCCGGCGAGAAGATGTCCAAGTCGCTGGGCAACGTGTTCAGCTGCCCGCAGGTGGCGAGCGCCGCCGGTCCGGAGGCGATGCGCATGTTCGTGGTGTCGCATCACTACCGCTCGCCGGTGAACTTCGAGGTCTCGAGCGAGGACGGGCGCGCGGTGTTTCGCGACCTGGAGGCGGCCGACCGCCGGCTCGACTACTTCTACACGACGCTGCGCCGGCTGGGCGACGTGGCGGCCGCGGGGGGCGCGGCGAGCGCCGACGACGGCGAGGGCGAGGTCGTGCCCGAGGCGAAGCTGCTGGTGCCGGCGGCGATCGAGGCGCTCACCGACGATTTCAACACGCCGGTCGTGGTCGCCGCGCTGGGCGAGGCGGCGCGCGCCGCCAACAAGCTGCTCGACGAGGGCAAGGGCATCGCCAAGGCGGTCCGCCGCCGCTCGCTCGCCCGCCTGGGCCGCGACCTGCGCGACGTGGCGAGCGGCGCGCTCGGCCTGCTCGCGGGCGAGCCGGCCCCGTTCCTCGAGCTCCGGCGCGAGCGACTGGCGGCGCGCCGCGGCATCGACGTCGACGAGGTCGAGCGACTCCTCGGCGAGCGCGCTCAGGCCCGCGCCGACCGCGACTTCGCCCGCGCCGACGCGCTGCGCGACACGCTGCAGGGCTGGGGCGTGGAGGTGCTGGACACGCCGCGAGGCGCCGACTGGCGGGTGGCTGAGTAGTATCCGTCGACGGAGGTGGTTCACGTCGACGCCGACGTTGCGTCGACGTTGACGTCGACGTCGACTTGATCGTCGACGTTGTCGGCGACGGCGCCCTGGACGTGAGCGCCACCATTGTCGAATCAGGTTGACGAGCCCACAGCGCCTCGCCGGCCTCGCCGGGGACATCGCGTCGAGTCGACGACCAAGGTGGCCCTCACGTCCAGGGCGCCGTCAACGTCGCCGACCAGGTCAACGTCGACGTCGACGTCGACGCCGACGGGAGCGGCCTCCGACCATCACATCTCCGTCGAGCGGTACCGGCGCCCCAGCGAGCCGGCGCCGCGCTACTTCTCGCTCGCGTCCTCGCTGAGGTAGGCGAGGATGACCTCGTCGAGGCTGCGCTCGGAGATGAGGTCCTTGCCGAACAGGCTCGGCCGCGTGCTCTCTCGCGCGCGCCTGACCGCGCGCGGGATGGGCGGGCCGCCCTCGCGCGGGCTGACGATGCGCGGGGGGGCGCCGACGATGACCGGCGGGCGTGAGACCACGACCGCCGCCCGCGCCGTCGGTGACGGATCGGGCCTGGACGTGGGGCGCATGGGAGGCGTGGGCGGCGCGTGCTTGCCGGCCGGGCGCGCGGTGCTGCCCGGCGGGCGCGCGGGGATCGGGCTGACCACCGCCGGCGCGCGCCCCTTGCCGCGCGCCACCGGCGCGGTCGGCTGATCGTGGATCTCCGGCATGAGCTCGAGCTGGCCGGTGTTGTGGATCGAGTAGCCGGTCTGCTGCGCGGGACGGCGCTTGCCGACCGGCGCCGCGGCCGCGGGCGCGCGCACCGGCGGCGCGATCTCGACGTCGCCCGACACCTCGCCGGGCTGGGTCGGCTCGCGCTTGATGAGGCGGAACGCCGCCGACACGTCGTCGGTGCGGCTGGTGTCGCTCGGCGCGGCAAACATCTCTCGCTCGTGCGACGCCCGCGCATGGGCCGCGTCCGATCGGCCGACCGGAGTGAGCGGCGGCGGGGCGGGCGGCGCCGGCGCGGCCGGCGATGGCGCGCGGACCGGCACGGGCGCGACCGCCTGCGGCGGCGGAATCGACTCGACCGTGTCGCGCGCCGCACGGCGGGGTGAGGCGGGCTCCAGTCCCGGCTGATCGGCGAGGTACGACGAGATCTTGTCGTCGAAGCTGCCGGCCTTGAGCGACTTGAGCGAGGCCTTGTGCTGCGCCTGCATCAGGGCCTTGACCACGTCCTCCGCCGACTCGCGATCGTATTCCAGCTTGCGACTGGAGATGATCACGCCACCGCAGAAGAGGTGCGTGAAGATGTGCGGGTTATCGACCCCCGAGTCCTCGGTCTGGACGTGAAACAGCAGGCCTCGGTGCCGAACGTTGTGGTTGTACCCGAGGATCGGAGAACGTTTGGCCACAGCCCCCGAATAGACGTTACCACATCGGCGGAGTGGCGCTCAGCAGGCCCTCACACCTTGTAACCGGCTAGTGTAAGCTGATACTCACAGGGTCGCGGCGCGCCCCGGGCACGCCCAACTGAAACACCGGCAAGCCCGTTTCAGGGCATGAGAGGACCCCTTCCTGTGGACGCGGAAATTGGAAGGCGCTTCGTTGAGACGATGCGCGATTGGCTGATCTCGCTGCCCCACGATCTCAAGATCCTGTACGAGGCATCCGCAGACGAGAACCTGGATCGCGCTGCACGCGAGCTGGCGACCGGGGCCATCATCTACATCATCTCGCCGACCGACTTCATCAGCGCCGATCGCTCCGACTTCTCGGGATACGCCGACGACTGCGTGATCTTGCGGCTGGCCCTGCGCCGGATCGCCTCCGGCGAGGACGACGACGCCAGGCAGTTCCGCGACCGGTTCGAGGACTTCTTCGAGAAGCTGGACGAGGAGCTCGACGTCTGCAGCAAGGCGATGGGCGATCTCTACACCTGGCTCGAGGCGCGCGTCGACCACCTGGGCGAGGGCGAGTACAAGAGCAAGAAGGTGCCCGGCTACGTGGACGACGACGAGCTGAGCGAGCTCCTCTACGAGGACGGCCTCGTGTTCGCCACCGAGTATCCGGTCGACGAGGACGACCTCGCCGATCGGTTCAAGAAGGCGTCGACCATCCTCGAGGTCATCCAGCGCCGCAAGGCCGAGGAAGACCGCAAGAAGGCCTGACCGCCGCGTTCACGTCGAGATCGGCGTGAACGTCGAGATCGAGGGCGCGGGCGCCGCCCGTCGGAGAAGGCCTCACAGATCGACGAGCTGGAAGCTCGTCCACGGCTGGCCGAGGAAGCGCGGCGCGAGCTCGTCGAGCCGCGTCGCGTCGGTGACGAAGACGCCGAGCTTCCCGCCGCCATCCTCCAGCGCCGACGCTCCCGTCAGGGCACGGACCGCCGCCTCGGCCATCGCGCTCGCCGAGTCGACCACCGCGATCGGCCGGCCCGCCAGCTCCGCCGCGGCCTCCGTCAGCTCACCCGCCAGCAGCGGGTAGTGCGTGCATCCCAGCACGAGCGTGTCGATGTCGCGGTCGAGGGCGAGGAGCTCGGCGAGGTAGCGTCGCGCGACCAGCCCCGCGATCTGTCCATCGGTCCAGCCCTCCTCGGCCAGCGGCACCAGCAGCGGGCAGGCCAGCGCCACCACGCGCGCGGACGGCGCGCGCGCCGCGATCGCGCTCTCGTACGCGCGCGACCTCACCGTGGCCAGCGTGCCGATGACGCCGATGCGCTGGCGGCGCGACACGCGCAGCGCGCTCTCCGCCCCGGGCTCGACCGCCCCGATGACCGGCACCGAGCTGGCCCCGGCCAGCGCCGGCAGCGCGTTGGCGGAGGCCGTGTTGCAGGCGACCAGGAGCAGCTTGATGTCGTGGTCGAGCAGGAAGCGCTGGCAGGCGAGCGAGTAGCGCTCGACGGTGCGCGGGCTCTTGGAGCCGTAGGGCACCCGGGCCGTGTCGCCCAGGTAGACGATGTCCTCCTCGGGGAGGGCGGCTCGCACGGCGCGGACGACGGTCAGGCCGCCGACGCCGGAATCGAAGATGCCGATGGGACGGCGGATTTGCACGCTCACCATGATCTAACGCGGCGGCAGTGCGACGAGTTGGCGCAGCGGCTTGTGAACAAGCCGGGTCGCTCGACCCGGCGCCCAGGACCTAGTGGGCGACGCGGCGGTGCGCGCGCCGCGTGGACCGGGCTTCGCGCGTCTCGTAGTGCCAGACAAGCTGCAGGAATGTCACAGGCTTGACTGGCATACCGCGATAGAGGCGGCAGATGCCCGGGAAGGTCTTCTCTGCTTCGGAGAGGTGGGCCTCAGTGATACGTCCGACCACGGCTCGCTTCTTCAGGCAATCTCCATTCCAGCGGGGCGCGGTGCGCAAACCCCGCAGCGTTTCCTTGACCTGGCGCGCGCCTCCCACTAAAAACCCCGGTTCCAAACTGGCCAGGTTCCAAGCTGGCCTCGGATGCATCGTGAATCAGCTCGTCCAGGAGCCCCCTCAGATGTCGGACATGTCGGAGATCTTCGACGCCACCGACGGTGCCGAGCTGGGTGTACGCGTGCGAGCCGACGTGCAGCGAGACCCGCTGTTCGTCCTGCGCACGGCGACGGTGATCGCGCGCGGTCGCGGCCGGCCGCCGAGCGCGGTCACCAGGGCGTGCAAGGAGGAGGGTGACCTCATCGCTCAGGCCCCGCCGCTCGCGGTGCGCCAGGAGCTGGAGCGCGCCCTGGTCGGCCGCGACGCCGACGTGGCGCTCGAGTGGCTGCAGGAGGTCGGGGTCATCCGCCACGTGTTCCCGGAGCTCGAGGCCACCGTCGATCTGGCGCAGGAGGCAGGGCGCCTGCACAAGGACGTCTGGGCCCACACGCGCCAGGTCGTGAAGCAGGCGGTGCCGCGTCCCGCGGTGCGCTGGGCCGCGCTCCTGCACGACATCGGCAAGGTGCCGACGCGGACGTTCACGCGCGACGGCGTCCACTTCCACGGGCACGCCGAGGTCGGCGCGCGCATGTTCGACAAGGTCTGCCGCCGCCTGCCGTTCGAGCGCGACATGGCGCGCAAGGTGCGTTTCCTCATCAAGCACCACCTGCGCTCGAACCAGTACAGCGACCACTGGACCGACAGCGCGGTGCGCCGGTTCGCGCGCGAGATGGAGGAGCACCTGATCGATCTGCTCGATCTGTCGCGCGCCGACATCACGTCCAAGCGACCGGGCCGGCGCCAGGCGCTGCTGCGCCAGATCAGCGAGCTGCAGGCGCGCATCGAGCGCCTGCGCGAGGCCGACGCCGTGCTCCCGCCGCTGCCGCCGGGGATCGGCAATGCGCTCATGACCCATTTCGGCCTGCCGCCGTCGCGCCGCGTGGGCGAGCTCAAGCAGATGCTGGAAGAGGCCATCGAGCGCGGCGAGCTGGAGCCGCGCCGCGAGGATGAGTACTACCTCGCGTGGCTCGCCGACCGCGTCGGCCCCGCGACCGAGCCCTGAGCGGCGCCGCGCGGCGGGAGCGGGCGCCAGGGGCCCGCGCGGCCTGCGGATGGCCGCGCGAAGCCCGCGGATGGCCGCGCGAAGCGGACGAGGGCCTCGTGCGTTGACACGCCATGCTCTCGGGTTCTCCCCTGGGTCCCGTCCCTCGTGCGCGTCCCGCCCTCGCCGCCCTCGCCCAGCGTCCCGCCGTCGCCGCGCTCGCCGCGCTCGCCGCGCTCCTCGCGACGGGGGCCGTGGCCTGTGGCGGCGACACGACTCCGCCGTCACCCGTGAAGCCGCGGTCGGCCCGTCCGGCGCCGCCGGCTCGCCCGCGCGAGGCGACGCCGGTGCGGCCGGAGGTCCACCTCGGCAGCTACCCGGCCGAGGGCGTGCCGCACAGCGCGCCCATCGATCGCATCGAGCTCGCGCCCGACGGATCGGCCGCGCTCACGCGCGACGCTCGCGGCACCGTGCGCGTGTGGGCGGCGCTCGACGGATCGGCCCAGCCGCAGCGCGTCCCGGTCGGCGCCCCGCGCCACATGTCGCTCGCGCGCCGGCGGGACGGCCGCGGCATGACCCTGGCGCTGGTCGACTCCGCGGGCGAGGTGAGGCTCTTCCGCACCGACGAGCGCGGGCACCCCGCTGCGGTCGCGAGCGCCGCCCCGGCCGGGCGCCCGGCGCTCGCCGCCCTGGTCCTGGCCGGCGGCGACCGCGTGGCGATCCTGCGCGACGACCACGCCATCGAGCTGGCTGACGAGACCGGCGCGGTCCTGGCCCGGCTGGAGCAGCGCGGCTTCCGCCCGGCCACCTTCGCCGCCACCGCCGCCGGGACCGGCCTGGTCGCGATCACGCTCGACGCCGGCCGCCCGAGTCATCGGGTCAGGATCCACCGCATCGACGTCGCGGCGCGCGGCCTGACCCTGCGCCCCTCGCCGGTCGAGCTCACCGCCGCGGCCGTGATCGGGCCGTCGCAGTGGGCGCTCGACCCGTCCGGCAACCGGGTCGCGCTGCTCGCGGCCCCGCCGGGGCCGACCTGGCACCTCCTCGCGGCCGATCTGGGCGCCGGCACCGTCGGCGACATCGACCTGCCGATGACGGTCACCGAGCGCGTCGCCATCGGCTTCGTCGACGAGCACGACGTCGTCGCCACCCAGGCGCAGACGCCGGTGTCGCTGCGCATCGACCTGGCCGCGAAGGGCGCCGTCTTCCCGGCGGTGACGCCGGATACGCGCGGCGGCGAGCTGGTCGTCGCCACCGCGGTCGGCACACGTGTGGCAGCCGCGCTGGCCTGGCTGTGGGTGGACGCCGCGTCGCGCGGCGCGCTCTATCTCGGCTACGATCAGTTCCAGGCGACGGACGGCGCGATCTCTCCCGACCGGCGATGGGCGGCGTGGGCCGCGACCAGCGGCGACGTCTACGTGCGAGCCCTGCGCGGGCAGCCGCAGCCGCGCACGTCGCTGTCCTATCCGGCGGAGCGCGGTCAACCCAGGCGCGTCCTGTTCCTCGACGACGCGCGGCTGATGCTGGTCGAGCCCGACGGCGAGGTGAGGCTCATCGACTGGGCGTCGGGCGAGGAGATCGACGCGGTCGACGCGGGCGGCTCGGCCAGCGACGTGGACCTGGACCGCGCGCGCGGGCTCCTGGCCGTCGTCCGCCAGGGCGGGCAGGTGTGGCTGTACCCGGTCTCGGCCGCCGGGTTCGGCGCCCCCCTGCTGGTCGCCGACGGCGCCGAGCGCGCCGGCTTCCTCGCCGGAGACGGCCCCGCGCTGTGGACCCTCGACAACGGCCGCAAGCTGCGCACGTACGCGATCGCCGAGCTCACCCGCGGCATGAGCCGGGAGGAGGCGACCGCTCGCGGCACGCAGCTCGACTCGTCGGTGCTCGGCGTCGACCGTCAGGGAAGGGCCATGGTGGTGGGGCAGGTGCACGACGCCCAGGCCGCCGCCGACGCCGCCGGCGCCCGCGAGCGGCGGCTCCCGGGCGGTTTCTTCCGCGCGCTGCCCTCGCCCGACGGAAAGCGCGTGGCGATGTGGCGCTCCGACAGCGTGCTGTCGATGTTCGAGGCGGGGCGCGACGCGCCGAGCTGGACCCGTGCGTTCCTCACCATCCAGAACGCGAGCTGGTCGGCCGACGGCTCGCTCCTCGCGGTGGCGGGCCCGTTCGGCGCGGCCGTGGCGGACGCCGCCGACGGGAAGATGGTCGACCTGACCTGCGGCCCGCTCTTCCGCGTGCAGCGCGCACCGCCGGCCATGTCGGCCTTCGACCGGGTCCCGCTGGCCACCCTGTGCGAGGCCGACGCGGCCCACTGACGCGAGCGCGGCTCGGCTCCGCCAGCCCATCGCGCCGCGGCCGGCCCGCGCGATCAGCGCGCGATGCGCAGCCCGAGCCCGGCGGCCAGGACCAGCTCGCTGTCGAGGCCGTCCACCAGGACATGGGCGCCCCCGTCGACCGCCAGCGCCACCGGGCCGACCAGCCACAGCTCCAGCTCGACGCCGCCACCGACGGCGGCGCGCGGATCGGGCGCGACCGCGCCGGCCTCGCCGTGCAGCGCGAGCGCGAGGCGCGGGCGCGACGCCGCCGCCTCGCAGGCCAGCCCCGCCGTGTAGAGCGCGCGGTCGAACCGATCGCCCTGGCCGATCGTCCGCGCCTCCAGCCGGAGGCCGAGCCGGCCCGCCCACGCGCCGGGGTAGAGCGCGGCCACGGCGGCGAGGCCGCTGTCGGCGGGCCCGCCGAGCGCGACGTAGCCGCTCACGCCCACGCTGCCGGCCCATGGACGCGCGCCCGGAGCCTCGCTGGCCTCGCTCGCCTCGTCGGCCGCGGCCGGCGCTGACCGGATGGCCAGGCCCGCGGCCAGGACCAGCGCCATCGCCCGCTCGATGCGCGGCCAGCGCACGCCGCGACTTTAGCCCACACGCCGCACGTGCGCGCGCACCGCGCCGCGCGATCGGGCTCCCGCGCGCGGAGCTGATGCGAGCCTCGATTCACCGTGCTACCGTACCCGGAGCGCGTGGAGCCGACTCGCAAGTTACGCAAGCCCGGACTCGAGCACTTCATCAAGTTCGTCCGCGAGCTGCCCGACCTCTCGCCGCGCCAGATGTTCGCGATGCTCGAGGAGCAGGGCTATCGCGGGCAGGACGAGGCGCGCCGCGCCGTGTGCCTGCTCGCCTATCGCCACGTGCGCCGGGTCAAGCGCATCTACCTCGACGGCGTCGACCGCGCGCTGGTGCCGCGCAAGTGCAACTGCCTGCTGGTCGGGCCCACCGGGTGCGGCAAGACCTACCTCATCGAGCTCCTGTTCGGCAAGATCCTCAAGCTGCCGACCGCGCTGGTCGACGTCACCACCTACTCGGAGACCGGCTACGTCGGGCAGGACCCGTGCACGATCCTGACGCGGCTCCTGCACGCGGCCGACGACAACCCGATGCTCGCCTCGATCGGGATCATCTGCCTCGACGAGTTCGACAAGATCGCGTCGGGCCAGAACAACGCCATCTTCGCCGGCGCCGGCACCACCAAGGACGTGACCGGCATGGGCGTGCAGCGCGAGCTGCTCAAGATGCTGGAGGCGAGCGAGGTGGTGGTGCCGCTCGAGCTCACTCACTCGACCTACGGCGATCACGTCATCCTGTCGACCGCCGACATCGCCTTCGTGTCGGCCGGCGCCTTCTCCGGCTTCCAGCACGTGGCGCACAAGCGGGCCAGCCGCGATCACATCGGCTTCGGCCGCAACATCGTGCGCGGGCGCTACGCGGTCGACGCCATCGCGGTCGACTTCACCGCCGACGAGGTCGAGAGCATCGCCAACTTCCAGGCCTACGGCTTTCTGCCCGAGCTCATCGCGCGCTTCACGCGGGTGGTGCCGTTCCGCGCGCTGTCGGCCGAGACGCTCAAGGACATCCTCAACTGCGACGTCATCGAGCGCATGACGTCCGAGTTCGAGCACGAGGGCTTCACCCTCAACGTGGCCGAGGAGGTGCTCGACCACGTCGTCGCCGACGCGCTCCGGCGCGAGACCGGCGCGCGCGGCCTGTCCTCCATCCTGACCAAGCAGCTGGAGGAGGTCGCCTTCGACGCGTTTGGCGGCGGGGTGGGTGGAACTATCGACGTCCGCATGGTAGACGGCGCTATCAACGTGGCCGTCTCGCTCGACCCGTAGGGGCGCGCGGGCCGGCCGACCACCGGCATGGACAAGAGCGTCGTCCAGGGCGCGATGAGCGCGGGGTGAGCGATGGGTGGACTGCCGCGCGCGCGCATGACGACCGCCCCCGACCCGGGCCGCCCGATCGTGGTGGCGCTGCCCAAGGGGCGCGTGCTGGGTCAGGCGATCGATCTGTTCCGGCGCGCCGGCTACCCGCTGGACGCGGTCGAGCAGGAGACGCGGCGGCTGGTCCACGAATGCGGCCCCATCCGGGCGCTCGTCCTGCGCGCCGGCGACGTCCCGACCTACGTCGAGTACGGCGCGGCCGACATCGGCGTGGCCGGGCGCGACGTCCTCGAGGAGGAGGAGCGCGATCTCTACGAGCCGCTCGATCTCGGCATCGGAGCCTGCCGCATGGTCCTGGCCGAGCCGATCGATCGCCCGGTCGACCTCGCCTCGCACATGCACCTCCGTGTAGCCACGAAGTACCCAACCGTCACGCGTCGCTACCTCGAGGAGCGCGGCGTGGCCGCCGAGATCATCAAGCTGTCGGGATCGGTCGAGCTCGGCCCGCTGACCGGCCTCGCCGACCGGATCGTCGATCTGGTGGAGACCGGCGAGACCCTGCGCCAGAACGGCCTCGTCGAGGTGGAGACGATCCTGCAGGTGACCAGCCGGCTGGTCGTGAACCCGGCCAGCCTCAAGCTGCGCGGCGCGCTCGTCGCCGGCCTCATCGACCGGCTCGCGGCCGCCGCCCGTGACCGCCGCGAGTTGTAGTAGGCTTGTGACCGGCATGTCGTCCATTCGCCCCGGGACGGGAGAGACCCAGAGGGCTGCGGAGGCTGGCGAGGGCGAGCGCAGCGTCAGCGACCTGCGCGCGCTCGTGTCCGCCGATCTCCGCCGCCATCCGCGGGTCGCGTACCAGGGGCTGATGGCCGAGCTGGACACCGGGGAGCGGCTTGCCGGCGCGCTGCCCGAGATGCCGCCCTTCCGCCACAAGTACGCCGGCGCGCTCTCGGTCATCGACTGGGACCACCGGCTGCCGTCGCGCGCGCTCGTCTTGCGCGTGTTCGCCTACTACCGGGCCGAGTCGCTGGCAGCGGGCCAGGAGGGCTTCGACGATCGCCTCGAGGAGATCGGGCGCGTCGATCGCTATCCCGAGTTCGACGTGCCCGACTTCGATCACCTGGTGGCCGACGAGGCCTACGAGGTGGAGCTGACCACCGCCGGCGAGGTCGGCCGCTGCCGCTTGACGTCGGCGTGGCGCCGCGAGATCGCGCCCGCCGACTCCACGTCCGCCGTCGACATCACCCGCGCGTCGGAGGAGTTCAAGCGCCTCACGCCGCTCCTGTCGAACCGCCCCGCCCACCTCGGCGGCCTCGAGGCGGTGTCGTGGACGCCGCCCTGCGAGTCGCAGCACGCCGTGTGGACCCTGGACGTCTGGTACCTGCTCGCCTTCGACGGCCGCATCGGGACCGGGCGAAGCTTCCTGGTCGACCCGACGGCCAAGGCGGTGGTGGCGGTCCGCGACTTCTCGGTGCGGGCCGGGTAGCTACGCGGCGGCGCCGGCCAGGTCGGCGATGGGGCTCTCGCCGCGGCAGCTGTTCAGGCAGCGGCGAAGGTGGGCCCGGATCTTGTGCTTCTTCGTGTAGACGGTCTTGAGGCTGATCGACATGGTCTCGGCGACCGCCTCGGGCTCCATGCCCTGCCCGAAGTAGAGGCTGACGAACGTGCGGTCCTTGTCGGAGAAGTCGGCGAGGAGATCGTTCAGGTGATCCCAGCGCTCCTTCTCGATGAGGAGGTCGAGCGGGGAGCGCTCCTCTTCCTCGTGCGGATCGGGGGTGCCGTCGAGGCGGTCGAGGATGGGGCGGCGGCCGGCGCTGCGCAGGAAGTCGTAGGCCGAGTTGACGCTGATCATCCCGATCCAGGAGCCGAGCTTGGTGCCGCGGGTCGGGTTGTACAGGCGCAGCTTGCGCATGTCGTCGCGCAGGAGGTTGAGGAGAACGTCGCCGTAGATCTCGTCGAGGTCGGCGCTGCCCAGCGTCGGGGCGCAGCGGGCGGTCACCTTGGTGATGCAGCGATAGATGAGCGAGCGGTACCGCCGGATCAGCTCGACCCAGGCTCGGTCGTTGCTGCTGAGGACGCGGCGAAGCAATTGCCTCTCGGTCCAGTCGGGGGGCTGGGTCGGGGGGCGGGCGATTTGCGGCATCGTCGTGCGAGCTCCTCGGGAAGTTTCGGGGCGACGGTCGCGTAGACCGTGAACAAGCCGCAGCAAGCCAGGTGCCATCGGCAACCCGGCAAGATCGTTACCGCGGTGTGCGTTCAGGTCGGGCGAGAGCACCAAGGGTTGGTGTCCGACACCAATTCCCTCACGCTGGCCCCGGGCCGCCGGTCGCGCCGCCTCAGGCCCTGGCGACGGCGTCGCGCCAGCGCGCGAGGGCCTCGTCGACGCGGGAGCGGTCGCCGGCCGGCTCGAAGCGGCGCTGCTCCCGCCACACGCGGGTGATCTCGGACTTGCCCTTCCACAGGCCCGCGCCGATGCCGGCCAGGAAGGCCGCGCCCTGCGCGGTGGTCTCGACGAACTCGGGGCGCGAGATGCTGACGCCCAGCATGTCGGCCTGCATCTGCATGAGCAGGTCGTCGGCCGACGCGCCGCCGTCGACCTTGAGCACGCGGAGGTGGGCGCCGGAGTCGCTCTCCATCGCGCGGATGAGATCGACGTTCTGCAGCGCGATGCCCTCGAGGCAGGCGCGCGCGATGTGGGCGGCGGTCGTGCCGCGCGTGAGGCCGGTGAGGAGGCCGCGCGCCTCGGGGCGCCAGTGCGGCGCGCCCAGGCCGGCGAACGCCGGCACCAGCGTGACGCCGCCCGAGTCCGGGACTTGCTGGGCGAGCGCCTCGATGTCCGACGCCTTCGCGATGAGGCCCAGCCCGTCGCGCAGCCACTGCACCGCCGCACCGGCGATGAAGGCCGAGCCCTCCAGCGCGTAGGTCACCTCGCCGGACTCGGCGCCGGCGCCGAGCTGCCAGCCCACGGTGGTCAGCAGGCCCGACTTCGACGGCACCGGGCGATCGCCGGTGTTCATCAGGATGAAGGCGCCGGTGCCGTAGGTGCACTTGGCGTCGCCGGGGGTGAAGCAGGCCTGGCCGAACAGCGCCGCCTGCTGGTCGCCGGCCATTCCCGCGATCGGGACGCCGTCGCGCAGGCCGGCGACGCCTCGCGTCTCGCCGAGCACGGCTGCCGACGGGCGCACCTCGGGCAGGGCCTCGCGCGGAACGCCGAAGAGCTGGAGCATGCCGACGTCCCAGTCGAGCGACTCGAGGCCGCACAGGAGCGTGCGCGACGCGTTGGTCGCGTCGGTGACGTGCACCGCCCCGCCGGTCAGGCGCGCGACCAGGTACGAGTCGACCGTGCCGAAGGCGACCTCGCCGGAGGTGGCGCGGCGGCGAAGATCCGCGTCGTTCTCGAGCATCCACGCGAACTTGGTCGCGCTGAAGTAGGGGTCGATCACCAGGCCGGTGACGCGCCGGACGCGCTGCTCGTGACCCGCCTGTTTCAGCGCCGCGCACCGATCGGCGGTGCGGCGGTCCTGCCACACGATCGCGGTGCGCGCCGGCCGAAGGGATCGCCGCTCCCATACCACAGCGGTCTCGCGCTGATTGGTGATGCCAACGGCGGCAACCGTTGCGGCATCGATGCCCGCCTGACCCAGGGCACCCGAGAGGGCTTCCTCCACGGATCGCCAGATGTCGTCGGGATCGTGCTCCACCCAGCCCGGCTGGGGGTAGATTTGTCGGAACTCGCGAGTGTCCCGGCCCACGATGCGCAGCTCTTCGTCGAGAACCAGTACGGTGGTACCAGTCGTGCCCTGGTCGATCGCCACGACGTGTTTCATGGGGCGCATCTTACCCGAGCGTACATTGACAGCGAACACGCGCCCCCGATACAACGCCAAAACAGGCGCTTCCGGCGATGAGTGAGTGGAAGACCCGGATAACGAAGGTCCAGGTCCTCAAGCCGAAGACCGGTGATGGCGAGGGCTGCCTCGTCCTCATCTATCCGCCGGGTCCGGACATGGGTCGACGGTGGACGCTGGGCGCCGACGAGATCGTCCTCGGCCGCGGCAGCGACTGCGACATCCTCATCGATCGCGACTCGGTGTCTCGCCGCCACGCGCGCGTGTATCGGGTCGACGATCAGTGGTCGGTCGAGGACCTCGGGTCGACCAACGGTTCGTACATCAACGACATGCCGATCCAGCGCGCCCCGCTGCGCGACGGCGACTTCGTGAAGATCGGGTCGGCGATCTTCAAGTTCCTGTCGGGCGGGACCATCGAGACGTCGTATCACGAGGAGATCTACCGGATGACCATCGTCGATGGTCTGACCGGGGCGCACAACAAGCGCTACTTCCTCGAGTTCCTCGAGCGCGAGATGGCGCGCTGTTCGCGTTACGGCCGCCCGCTGTCGCTGCTCATGTTCGACATCGACCACTTCAAGAGCATCAACGACACGCACGGCCACCTGACCGGCGACTACGTGCTCAAGGAGATGGCGCGGCGGCTGCTCGGACGGATCCGCAAGGAGGAGCTGCTCGCGCGCTATGGCGGCGAGGAGTTCGCGGTCGTCCTGCCCGAGACCGGCCACGAGAACGCCGTGCAGTTCGCCGAGACCCTGCGCGGCATGGTCGGCAACGACGCGTTCGAGTACGAGGGCGACCACTTCACCGTGACGATCTCCATCGGCGTGGCGACGCTCGAGGGCCACAACCAGGGCGCGCCGCTCGACATCATGGAGTTCATCCGCGAGGCGGACGCCAAGCTGTTCACGGCCAAGCGCAACGGCCGCAACTGCGTCGTCGGATAGCGCCGCCCGATTCCGCATCCGCACGGCGACTCCGTCGGCGGGCCCGGAGCGTACCGTCGGGCGCCGCCTCCTGGCGGCTTCCTCCGCCAACCGGCCGTCGGGTCGCGCACGCACGATCCGGCGGGCCGCGGCCGCCTGCTCGCGGTTGTATAGAATCGGCCCCGGATCGACAATGCGCCGGTCTCTGACGTCAGGCTTCCGTCGTGGGCCGTGTCCTCCTCGTCGCCGTGCTGCTGGTGGCGCCGCGCGCGGTGCTCGCGCACAAGGGCGCGCCGGGCGCCGTGGGCGGGCCAGGTGCGCCGGGTGCGGGGGCGGCACCGGCCGCGACGCTGGTCGTCCGCGTCGCCGGCGACGGTGTCCCGGCGTGGCAGGCCGATGCGATCGCCCGCACCGCGGCGCGCGACCTGACCGGCGATCGGCTGCGCGGGGCCTTTGCCGACATCGATCGCGCGGCCTGCGCCGCGGCCGACACCGTCTGCGCCATCGCGGCCCATCGCGCGGCCGGCGTCGACATCGCGATCACCGCGGAGGTGAGCGGCGGCCTGCTCCGATACGAGGTGCTGCTCACCTGGCCGGGCGCGTCTCCGCCGGTGCGCCGCGGCAGCGCGGCTCTGCCCGAGCCCGGTCGCGCCGGGCTGGCCGCCGCGCTGCGGGCCGCGCTCCACCCGGTGACGCGCCCGGGCGGCGCGCTCGACACCCGGGGCTCGGCGGCGCGCGCCGGGAGGCCGGCGCTCGCGGCGACGCCGGCCGCGGACGAGATATGGCTGGCGGCGCTGGCGGCGGCGCTGCTCCTCCTGGCGCCGCTGGCGTTCGGCGCGCTGCTGCTCGGGCGCGGAGGCCTGGTCGCCGCCCTGCGCACGCGCGCGCTCCGCCGCGTCCTCGTCGCGCTGGCCGCGCTCGCGGCCGCGGCGTATTCGGCGACCGAGGCCGGCGAGCTGGTGCGCGCGTGGAGCTGGGCGGTCTTCCTGGCCGGCGGGCTGGCCTGGGGCGCGCTGGCGGCCGCCCTGCTTCCGGTCATGTGTCCGCCGCTCCTCGGCCTCGGGCGAGTCGAGCACGCGGAGCTCTTCCGGGTCGTGCGCGCCTGGCTGCTGCTCGCGGTTCGCCGCTCGGTCGGCGTCGCGCTGTTCTACGCGCCCTTCGCGCTCGCGCTGTGGGCCGCGTGCGCGGCGGCCGGGATCGCGGCGCAGCTGGCAGTCCTGGTCGTCGCGCCCTTCTGGGGCCTGGCCGCCCGCCTGGCCCACCGGTCGCTGGTCGAGGTGGTGGCGCTGCGGCTCGACGCCGATCTGGTCGACAGCGCCGGCGACGCAGCCGGCGACGCTGCCGGCGACGCATGGGACGAGGCGGCGCGCGGCTACCTCCTCGCCTACGCGCGCCGGGCCGGATGGCCGGACGCCGACCGCCTGCTGCGCGGCATCCGCGTCCTGCCCGGGCGCGGGCGCGAGGTTACCCTCTACGGCGGCGGCCTGACCCACACGCGCGTCGTCGTCGGCCGCGAGCTGCTCGAGCTGGCGCTGGCGCCGCCCGGGCGGCCGCACGACTACGCGCTGCCGCGCGTATCCAAGCTGCACTGGACCGAGTGGAACG
>Ga0126377_10000879_pt1 | contig 19069 bp, 16 predicted proteins | sample PanSoiMetPlot_22_FD_92647 | JGI IMG/M metagenome (GOLD analysis project Ga0126377, IMG submission 92647) | Tropical forest soil microbial communities from Panama - MetaG Plot_22 | ecosystem: Environmental > Terrestrial > Soil > Tropical forest > Bulk soil | place: Panama | collected 2016-02-17 | reverse complement strand
ATCTTCCGGCACGCGGACGGAAGGCCGTACGGTCAGCTGCAAGCGGATGACGCGCACCTGATCGCCGGGTTGCGCGGAGCGGGCGCGCCGACGGCCGAGCCGCAGCGTCCGCCGGTGCCGGGTACAGCGTCGGGCGCACGGACGGCCGAGTCGCGGCGGCCTCTGTCAGCCGGTGCTGCTTCGGCGGGAACGGGGAGAGCGGTTGACCTGGAGGTTCGGCAGGCGGACGGGAGCCTCTACTGTCAGCCGCGAGCCGATGATGCGGATGTGACGGACGTGATCACCGGGTTGCGCCGGATCGGTGTGCCCGCGCACGATGCGCGGCGGGCGGTCGCCGAGGCTTCCGCGTCGGGCGTCGTCGCGATCGAGGACCTGCTGCGACAGGCGTTGCTCGTCCTGGGGCGCACGACCTATGCCGGGGTGGCGCGGGTGTCTCAGGTGGCACCCCACGCCTGACGAAGCTGGAGGCGGGGTGGGCTGGTGCGGACCCGCGGCTCGGGGGCGGCGATGCGGCAACGCGAACCGGACGCCACGGGTCGCTCGCGAACCTCGAGCGGTGATCGCCGGCGCGCGTCGGCGTGCCCGCCTTCCAGTGCGCGGTGCGGAGGCGCGGCGTCGGAGGCGGTGGAATCGAGGATCTGCTGCGACAGGTGCCGTCATCTGCGGCGCGACGCATGCCGCGGTCTGGCCGGCTTCGCGGGCGTCGCTGTCCGATCGGGCGTGATCGCGGACGGGCGCATGCGGTCGTGGCGCGGCTGTCCCGGGCACGGCTGCTGCTCCGCCGCGACGCGTCCCCGAAGGCTGCGGGTCATGCGATGGACGACGAGCGAAGCGGCGGCCCCCGGCGGGGCTGCTCGAGCGGGCGTGAGTCACTCGGGGCAGCCATGCCCGCGCTGGCGCGCGCGACCCGGCGGTCCGCCGGGTCGCGGTCGGCGGCCGCTCGAGAGAGGCGTCGCGGTACCTCATCTGCGAGCCGTCTTCGCCCACGGCCCGGATCAGTCTCGGCTGGAGGGGCCGAGGGAGTACGGGAAGGCGTCCTGGGCCGGGGTCGGCTCGATGTGGTGGAAGCGGCGCAGGTCGAGAGTCACGTCGCCGTCCGGATCCTCGCTGAGGATGTCGCAGTGGCGGGCGCCCCAGACGACGTCGGGGGCCAGGTAGCGGTGGTTGGCGTGCACGGCCTGCATGGTGGTGTCGTCGTAGCCGAGGACCATGACCAGGAGCTCGACCTCCTGCTCGACGAAAGATGCCGGGGTCGCGCCGGCGAGGGGGCTGTCGGCGTCGATGGTGTGCATGACGGTCCAGGAGCGCTGGAGCGAGATGGAGCGGTCGCGCGTGAGCTTGAGATCGAGCATCCGGTAGAAGACGGTGCCCTCGGTGGTCTTCTCCGTGCGGACCAGCACGACGCGGATCTTGGCGTCGACGATCTGGTTGCCGCGCTCGTTGCCGACGCGGAAGGCCAGCGTGGGCACCGAGTTCATCGGTGAGATCACGATCTGCTTCGCGAAGACGATCCTGGCCGTCGGTCGCGAGAACTTGGCGAACACCAGGCCGGTGGCCAGGGCCACGAGCGTGAGCGCGGCCAGCGACTCGGCCGCCACCAGGACGTTGGCCGCCGCGCTCTCGGGATAGTAGTTGCCGTAGCCGATGGTGCCGAAGGTCTGCACGCTGAAGAAGAAGGCGTCCGCGAACGAGCCGGCGCGCGCGTGGGCGATCCCGCCGACGGCGAGATAGCCGAGCGCGAAGACACAGTTCACGGCGAGGAAGACGCCGGCGATGACCGCGAAGGTTAACCCCCAGGAGTGGCTGAGGACCAGGTGGTAGAAGTCGCGCAGCGGGGTGGCGCGCGCGCCGACCACGCGGATCACGTAGTCCGCGCGCTGGATGGAAGTCGAACTCGGGCGGTTGCTCACGGCGCCCGAGTCTGCGTCCGTCGGAGGCGCGGGGCAAGCCCCGCGTCGCTACCCGCCGGCGAGCGCGGCGCCGGCGCGCCGCACCATGTCCGCGGCGGCCGCGACCAGCTCCGCGTTGTCGCGCGCGACCGCTCCGTCGGGCAGGATGAGCGTGTCCTCGAACCCGACCCGCACGTCGCGTCCGCGCCCGATGGCGGCCTCCAGCACGCGCCACGTGGCGGCCCCGTAGCCGTGATGCAGGCGGCCCACGCGCGCCGGCACGTCGGCGCACGCCGCGTCGATCGCCGCGGCGAGCGCGGCCGCCTCGGCCGGATCGGCCGGGTCCACCTCGATGAGCAGCCGCACCATCTCGGATGCGAGGCCGCTCCTGCCCAGCGGCTCGACGTCGGCCAGCGTGGCCAGCCCGGCCTCGACCCCGATGCCGCGGTCGAGCGCCAGGCGCGCCAGCTCGGCCGCGCCCTCCTCGCTGAAGTTGACCGACACGAAGTCGGGCGCGACCTGCCACGCCGCCAGCAGCCGCTCTCGCTCGGCGCCGCGCGCGATCCACGCCCCGGTGGTCAGCCCGAGCGGCGTGCCGCGGCACGCGTCGCGCACGGCGAGGATGGCCGCGGCGCACGCGTCCGGGTCCATGGTCTGGGCCCCGGCCGCGTCGCGCTGGTGGATGTGCAGCGCGCCGGCGCCGGCGGCCACGGCGGCGCTCGCCGCGGCGGCCAGCTCGGCCGGCGCGATCGGGACCGCAGCGTGATCGCTCCTCGCGCGCCCGCCGTTGAGGCACGCCTGGACCAGGATGGCGCCGGTGCCGCCCATGACTACTTCTTCGCGCCGGCCGGCAGCTTCACGAAGCGAAGCGTCATGCGGTCGCTCTCGCCGATGGCCTCGTACTTGGCCTTGTCCTTGTCGCCCTCGATGAACGTGGGCGGCAGGGTCCACACGCCCTTCTCGTAGTCCTTCGTGTCCTTCTCGTTCTTGTTGATCTCCGACTTCGCCTCAAGCTTGAAGCCCGCCGCCTCGACCTTCTCGACCACCCACTCCTCGGGCAGATAGCCGGTGTCGGCGGTCTCCTCGCCCTTGGTGCCCGGCTTGGCGCGGTGCTCCTCGACGCCGAACTTGCCGCCGTCCTTGAGCACGTTGCGCACGGCGGTCAGGTAGGCGTCCATGTGGTCGCTGCGCTGCCAGTTGTGCATCTCGCGCATCGCGATCACGAAGTCGGCCGAGCCGGCCGGTCCGAGCTCCAGCTTGCCGGGCGGATCGATCTTCGCGAGCTCGACCTTGCCGAACAGCTCCGGCGACTTGTCGAGGAAGAGGCGCGTGCGCTTGCCGTAGACGGTGCGCCCCGAGTCGGGCGGGCCGTTGGGGTCGTAGCTGACGGCGATGAGCTTGCCCTCGCGCGCGACCAGCGGCGCGAGGATCTCGGTGTACCAGCCGGCCCCGGTGCCGAGCTCGACCACGGTCGAGCCGGGCTGGATGCCGAAGAAGTCGAGCGTCTCGACCGGGTGGCGAAAGCGATCGCGATCGCTGTTGCCGGGCGTGCGGTGCGGGCTGGCGACGATGGCCTGCAGCGCCTCCTTGGTGTTCTTGAACTTCTTGGCCACCAGGTCGGTGGCCTTCTTCTTCATGCCGTCGTCCCAGCGCTTGGCCTCCACCGCGGCGTCGTTCTCGACCTCCTTCATGTCGTTGGCGACTTCTTCGATCTTCTTGCGCTTGGCCTCCGCGTCGTCGGCGGCCTTGTCATCCGCGCTCGCGCCGGCGGCGGGCTGGGCCTGCTCGCCGCTGGTCACCTTCGGGTCGGCGGCGGGGGCCTTGTCCTCTTGCTTCTTGCAGGCGCTGCTGCTGGCGAGCAGCGCAACCAACATCACACAGTTTGTCCTGAGCATGACGCGCACTATACTCAGAACGCGTCGGCGTCGCCTCCATCGCGGCCCGCGTCAGCCACGGCGCGCAGCTGCCCCGTCTTCGGATCGGCCTCGATGCAGTTGGCGTCGCCGATGCGCCCGCGGCTCTTGAGCACGTGGCCGCGCGCGATCAGCGCCTTCGCGGTCGCCGGATCCAGCCCGTCCTCGTGGAACACGATGTCGGGCAGCCACTGGTGGTGGACGCGAGGGGAGGCGATCGCCTGATCGATGGGCCGGTGGTGGTCCAGGATCTGGAGCAGGATCTGGGCGACCGTGGTCGTGATGGTGGGCCCCCCGGGCGAGCCGCACACCGCGCGCAGCTTGCCGCCCGTGGTCACGATGGTCGGGGTCATGCTGCTGACCATGCGCTTGCCCGGCGCGATCGCGTTCTGCGGCCCCTGGACCAGGCCGAACATGTTGGGCGCGCCCACCTTGGAGGTGAAGTCGTCCATCTCGTTGTTGAGCAGCACTCCCGTGCCGGGGATGACGACGTCGGCGCCGAACCCGCCGTTCAGCGTGTAGGTGGTGGCCACCGCCATGCCCTTTCCGTCGACGATCGAGTAGTGCGTGGTCTGCGGCTTCTCCTCGATCTCGAGGCCGGCGCCGACCTGCGCCGACGGCGTGGCGTGGTTGCGGTCGATGCTGCCCATGCGCCTGGCCACGTAGCTCGAGTCGACCAGGGTCTTCATCGGGATGTTGACGAAGTCGGGGTCGGCGATGAGCAGGTTGCGGTCGGCGTACACCCGCCTGAGCACCTCGATGTACATGTGGATGCGGTCGGGCGAGTCCCATGCCGCGTTGAAGAGGTCGATGGCCTCGCTGGCGGCGAAGATCTGGCGCAGGGTCACGCCGCCGGCCGACGGCGGCGCCATGGTGATGACGTGGCTGCCGCGGTAGTCGAACTCGAGCGGCTTGCGCTCGATGGCGCGATAGCGGGCGAGGTCGCCGGCGGTCCACAGGCCGCCCATCTTCTCCACCTCGCTCGCCATCTTCCTGCCCAGCTCGCCGCGATAGAACGCGCCGGCGCCGCCCCTTGCGATCGCCTCGAGGGTGGCGGCCAGCGCCGGCTGAGTGAAGCGATCGCCCGCGCGCATCTCGCTGCCGTCGGGCCGGCGCACCAGCGCGAGCGTCTCCTTCACCGCGGCGATGAGGGCCGGGTTCTTGTCGGCCTCGGGCGCGGCCTCGAGCTTCTCGAGGTACGACTGCATGTCCTCGGCGCCCGACTGGAGATCGTCGGCGTGGAAGGAGTCGATCTCGTGCCCCTCGCGGGCGAGCGCGATGGCCGGCGCGAGCAGGTCCTTCCACGGCAGCGAGCCGAGCTTCTTGTGGGCCAGCTCGAAGCCGGCCACGTCGCCGGGAATGCCGGCCGCGCGCGGGCCCATGCGGCTGTCGCGGGTCGGGTTGCCGCTCTTGTCGAGGTACATGTCGCGGCTCGCCTTGCCGGGCGCGACCTCGCGGAAGTCGAAGCTGGTGGCGCGCCCGTCGGGGAGCGCGACGACCATGAAGCCGCCGCCGCCCATGTTGCCGGCGGTCGGATGCGTGACGCCGAGCGCGAAGCCGACCGCGATCGCGGCGTCGACCGCGTTTCCACCCTTCTCGAGGATGGCGCGGCCGACCGCGGTCGCGTTCTTCTCGGCGCTGGTGACCGCGCCGTGCATGCCGACCGCGACGTCCGGCCTGGGCAGGGGTACGGCCACGGGCGCCGGCGCGGGCGGCCTTGTCTGGCCCGGCCTGGCCGGCTCGGTGGGGCCGCCTCCGCTGGCGATCGGCTTGCGCGCCGGCGAGTCGGCCTCGTCTGCCTTGCCCCTGCAGCCGCCGGCGGCGACGAGGGCGGCCAGCGCCGCGGCGAGGAACACGCGAGTGGGGCGACCGTCGAGCGCGGTGGAGCGGAAGGAGTCGTGGGCGAGGGGTGAGCGGCGCATCGGGCGGAGCGTATCTCGCCGGACGCGGCCCGTCACCCCGGCGACCAGGACTCGCGCGCGAGCAGATACGACGGATGCATGAGCCCGGTGGGCGGGTAGAGCTCGTCGTGTGTGTAGGTGAAGCCGAGCGCGGCGAGGAGCTCGCGCGAGGCGGCGTTGTTCGGGTTGTGCCCGGCGAAGAGCGCGCCGACTGCGCGCTCGCGAAAGGCGCGCGCGATGACCGCGCGGGCGGCCTCGCGGGCGAATCCGCGGCGCCAGAAGCCGGGGCGGATGTGGACGCCGAGCTCGAGCACGGGCGGCTCCGGGCGGTAGGGCCGCAGACCACAGCAGCCGACGTGGCTGCCGTCCTCGCGCAGGAAGATCGGCCAGTACTGAAGGCCGTGCTCGGCCTGGGTCGCGATCTCGCGGGCGAGGCGCTCCTCGATCGCCGCGCGCGAGAGCGGCCCGGCGGCGATGAACCGGGTGACCTCGGGATCACCCCACAGCGCGGCGGCGAGCTCGAGGTCGTCGGGCCGCCAGGTGCGAAAGCCCAGGCGATCGCTGGTCAAGAAGTAGGCGGCCACCTCGGCTGGCTTAGCGCGGGTCGGTGGCGCCGTCCAGCGCGCGCCGATCGTGGTCTACTCCGTCGCGGACGCGCTGGCGGACGAGGACGCGGTGGCGCGGCAGTGACGGCGGCGATGGCCAAGGACGACAAGCACACGCTCGGCAGCCTCATCAAGGGGACGGCGCCGGTGCGCGCGCTGGGCCGGCGCGCGGTGGCGGCGCTCGATCAGCGCGAGCGGCTCGCGGCGCCAGGCGGCCGCGCGCGGGCGGGGGCATGGGCGCTCTCGCGCGTGCGCCTGCTCGACGCCGTGCCCGAGGCCGAGCTGGTCGCGCTGGCGCCGGACGCCGAGGTGTGCGCGCTGGCGCGGCGGCGCTCGAGCCTGCTCGACGAGGCCGACGAGCGCGTGTGGGTCGTCCTCGAGGGCGGCGTCAAGCTCTGCCGCGTCGGGCTGGCCGGCAAGCGGCTGGTCGAGGCGATCCTCGGGCCCGGCGATCTCTTCGGCCGCATCTCGGCCGGCGCCGAGCGCGCCAGCTACGAGGTCGAGGCCCTCGAGCCGACCCGCATCGCGGCGCTGGCCCGCGACCGCTTCGAGGAGCTGCTGCGCCGCCACCCCGACCTCGCCTGCTGCGTGGTGCAGGAGCTCGAGGACCGCCAGCGCCGCCTGGTGCGCCGGCTCGAGGCGCTCGTCTTCAAGGATGTGCGCGCTCGCGTGGCCGAGACCCTGCTCGAGCTCACGCGCGAGCACGGGCAACCCTGCCCGCACGGCTTCGCCATCGACCTTCGCATCAGCCAGGACGACCTGGCCGAGCTGGTCGGCGCGTCGCGCCAGATGGTGAACCGCGTGATCGGCGAGATGACGCGGCGCCTCTACGTGCAGCGGATGGGCCGGATCCTGTGCGTCCTGCACCGCGATCGCCTGGAGCGCCTGGCGTCCGCGCCGGGTGACGGCGCCGGCGCCGGACTGTAAAACCGTTGACAGCCGGGCCGCGCCACCTGCGATATACGCGCGGCCATGACACGTGCAGCGAAGCCCTCGATGTACTCCATCGTGCCCGCGGCGATCGCCGCCGGGCTCGTCCTGCCCTGCGCGGCCGCGGGGCCGGCGGCGGCCCAGCGCGCGGCGGAGGCCCGGGCCGCGTACGTCAGCCCCGCGCAGCTCGAGGCCGAGGGTCCGGCGCACGTCCTCGACGTGGCGCTGCTCGGGCAGGTCGCGCGCGCGGCCGATCCGGACGACGACGGCGGCGTGAGCGACGTGGTCGGGCTCGCCGTCAGGACTCGCCTGCTGGTCGGGCGGCGCGCCGGCTACTGCCTCGGCCTCGACGGCGAGATCGGCGGCAGCGACGAGGGCGTCGAGTACGGCGCGACCGGCTACGTCGCCGGAGCGGGCGCGCGCTGGGGCGACGCCGGGGCGATCGCGCTGTGCGCTGGCGCGGGGCTGGACGGCGTGGCGGGCGCCATCCCGGTCGCCGCGCGCTTTCCGGTCGAGCTGTCGCTGGCGCTGGACGTCGGCCCGCTGCGCGCGGTGCCGTGGGCGCGGGCTGCCTGGATCGCGGGCGCGTCGGCCCGCCAGGACGGCGTGTCGTGGACCACGGCGGTCGATGAGGTCGAGGCCGGGCTGCTCGTCCGGTTCGCGCGCCAGCGACGCTACTGGAGCAGCGCGAGCGCCGGCGGCGGGCTCGCGCTCGGGGTCGTCCACCGCGAGCTCATGGGCACCAGCTGGACCGGGCTGGTCGTCGGCCTCGATCTGACGGGTGCGCAATGACGCCGGCGAGCGACGAGCGCGCGGCGAGCGGCGAGCGCGCGGGGACCGACGTCCTGCGCGGGTCGGCCGCCAGTGCGCGCGTCGGCCGTGCGCGGGTCGGCCACGCGCGGGCGAGTCTCGGGCCCGCCGGCCGTGCGCAGGTCGGCCGCGCGCGGGCGAGTCTCGGGCCCGCCGGCCGTGCGCGGGTCGGCCGCGCGCGGGCGAGTCTCGGGCCCGCCGGACGTGCGCAGGTCGGCCGCGCGCGGGCGAATCTCGGGCCTGCGGGCCGTGCGCGGGTCGGCCGCGTGCGGGCGAGTCTCGGGCCCGCCGGCCTCGCTCGGGCCAGCCGCGCTCGGATCCTCCCCGCCCTGGCCTTCCCCGCCAAGGCCTGCCTGGCCCTGGCCTGCCTGGCCCTGGCGCTGGGAGCGTGCGCACCGCCGTGGCTGCCGGCCCGGCCGCTCGCGGGTGGCGGCGCCCCGACGGTGCGGGCGGGTGTCGAGCACCGGAGCGGCGTCTTCCGCGGGGCCGGCGGCGCGATGCTGGTCGAGCAGTCGTGGCGGCCGGTCGGGCGCGCGCCGCGCGCGGTTCTCGTCATCCACCACGGGCTCAAGGACCACAGCAGCCGGTACGGCGATCTCGCCCGCCGCCTGGTCGCGCGCGGCTACGCGGTCCACGCCTACGACATGCGCGGGCACGGCCACTCGTCGGGGCGCCGCGCCGCGCTCGACGACTTCGAGGACCTGGTCCGAGACCTCGACATCTTCATGGCGCGCGTGCGGCGTCGCGAGCCGGGGCTGCCGGTCTTCCTCATGGGGCACAGTGTGGGCGGCGCGGTCGTGACTCTCTACACGCTCGAGCGGCGCCCCGCGCTGGCCGGGCTCATCGTGCTGGCGCCGGCGCTGCGGGTGGACAAGCCGCCGATCGCCGCCGCGGCCACGCCGGTGGCGGGGGCGCTCCTGCCCAACCTGCCGGTGGTCGACACGCCGGACGAGCTGTTCTCGCGCTCCCCGTCGGTGAGGCGCGAGATGGCGCGCGACCCGCTGGTCTATCACCGCGTCGGCCCGGCGCGCACCGCGGCCGCGCTGACCGCCGCGCTCGCGCGCATCTGGCCGCGCGCCGGCGAGCTCGACGTCCCGCTCCTCGGCGTGCACGGCACCGCGGACCAGCTGACCAGCCCGCGCGGCACCGCCGAGCTGGTGCGCCGGGCCCGCACCCGCGACCGCACGCTCATCCTCTACGCCGGCCTCTATCACGACCTGGTGCACGAACCGGAGCGGGAGCAGGTCATGGCCGACATCGAGCGCTGGCTTGACATCCGTACTTCGACAGTTAGAGAAACATCTATACGTCGAACCGGAGGTCCAAGATGTCCAACCTGCCCAGGCCGCCGTATCTCGTCCTCGTGGGGCGTGCTGCGTTCGCAGCCATCTTCCTCTTCACCATCACCGGCCACTTCAAGCCGGAGACGATCGCCTACGCCGCCGCGGCCGGGGTGCCGCTGGCCGGCCTCGCCGTTCCCCTGTCGGGGATCGTGGCCCTGATCGGCGGCCTGAGCGTCCTCCTCGGCTACCGCGCGCGGGCGGGAGCGTGGCTCATCGTCGTGTTCCTCGTGCCCGTGACCGTCGCGCTGCACCCCTTCTGGTCGGTCGCCGATCCGATGGCGCGACAGATGCAGCTCGCCATGTTCCTCAAGAACGTGTCCATCCTGGGCGGCGCCCTCCTCATCGCCCACTTCGGGGCCGGCCCGGTCAGCCTCGACGAGCGCGCCAGGCGCGCCTGATCGGCTCCGCCCGGCTCCGCGTCCGCCCGGCCGGCTCGTCGGCGGCCAAACAAGGTCCCCTCGGTTGGGCGTTCGGCCCGCCCTCCGCTAGCATGAGCGGATGGAGGACGGCGAGCTTCTGCGCGTGCTGAAGGCGCTGGGTCATGCGACCCGGTTCCGCATGGTGCAGGAGATCGCGGCGGCCGGAGAGCTCGGGTGCGGCGAGATCGCCGGGCGCTTCGCGGTCGCGCAGCCGACCATCTCGCACCACCTCAAGGTCCTGACCGACGCCGGCGTGGTGGCGATCCGGCGCGCCGGCCAGCACGGCTTCTGCACCGTCAACCGCGACCTCATCGCGCGCGCCACGGCGCTCCTGCCCGACCGGGTGGCGCCGCCCCGCGCGTCGCGCAAGCGCCCGGCGAGCAAGGCCCGCACTCGACGCCGGCGACCCGCCGCGCGGTGAGGCGAAGGCTGGGCAGGTATCAGGGCCGCGCGAGCCCGAGCCGCGTGAGCATCTTGTAGACCGTCATGCGGTCGAGCTGCGCGGCGCGCGCCACCGCCGAGATGTTCCAGTCGTGGCGCTCGAGCAGCGCCGACAGGAAGCGGCGCTCGAACTCGATCTCGAGCCGCCGGCGCGCCTCCTTGAACGGGAGGTCCGGGTCGACGTAGCGCCCCCACGTCTCCGACGCGTCGGGCGCGCGATCGGCGTCGACCGAGGCCACGCCCGGCGTGACCAGCGCGCGCTCGACCGCGTTGCGCAGCTCGCGCACGTTGCCCGGCCACGAGTGGGTGTCGAAGCGAGCGAGCAGCTCGGGCGGCAGCGGCGCGCGCGACGATGACGGCATGAGCGACAGGAAGTGATCGACCAGGGCCGGGATGTCGCCGCGCCGCTCGCGCAGGGGCGGGACGTGCAGCCGCGCCACCGCCAGCCGATAGTAGAGATCGGAGCGGAACGTGCGCCGGTTGACCTCGACCGCGAGGTCCCGGTTGGTGGCCGCGATGAGCCGCACGTCGCAGTCGACGTCCTCGGACCCGCCGATGCGGCGGATGCGGCGCGACTCCACCGCGCGCAGGAGCTTGGGCTGGAGCTCGAGCGGGAGCTCCCCGATCTCGTCGAGGAACAGGGTGCCGCCCTGCGCCCGCTCGAACGCGCCGCGCGTGGTGCCGGTCGCGCCGGTGAAGGCCCCGCGCTCGTGGCCGAACAGCTCGTCCTCGAAGAGGTGCGTGGGGATCGCGCCGCAGTCGAGCACGACCAGCGGCCCGGCCCGGCGCGGCGACGCCAGGTGGATCGCGTCGGCCACCACCTCCTTGCCGGAGCCGGTCTCGCCGGTCACCAGCACCGTGGTCTCGGCCGGCGCGACCTTCTGGATCGACGCGTAGAGCCGACGCATGACCGCGCTGCCGCCCACCAGGCCCTGGAAGCGCTCGGCCATGGACAGGGCGATCTCGACCGACTCGCCCAGCGGGACCAGGTAGAGCTCGGTCTGGCCCATGCGGATCGTGGTGCCGGGCGCGGCGAACGCATCGTTGACGCGCAGCCCGGCGACGAAGGTGCCGTTGGTCGAGCCCAGATCGCGCACCCGGTAGCCTCGCGTCTCGAGCAGGAGGTCGCACTGGAAGCGCGACACTCGCCGGTCGCTGAGGATGAGGTCGCAGCTCCGGTGCGTCCCGACCCTGACCGACGGCTGCGAGTACTGGCGGGCGACGCCGGCGTCGGGTCCGCCCGCCACCTCGAGGCGGATGCAGCGCACGTGCAGGGCCGAGGTGCGCCCGAGGTGGGTCGATTCCCAGGTCGCCTGGTCCAGGGAGAGCTCGTCGATGGGTGGTCGGGTGATGGCGCGAGAGAATAACAAAAACGCGTGGACCCGCAGCCCGCGCCCGGACCGCGCCCTGACCGCGACGCCCCGGCCACGACGTGCGGCCTACGACGCCACTTCCATGGGAGTCCGCTACCCGAGCATGCGCCGCCCGCGAACCAGCGCGGCGTACAGCCCGTGCCGGGCCAGGAGCTCCTGGTGCGTGCCCATCTCCACCACGCATCCCTGGTCCATGACCGCGATGAGGTCCGCGTCGACGAGGGTGGACAGGCGCTGGGCGACCAGGATGCGGGTGGCGCCGAGCCAGCCCAGGTGATTCATGATGCGGTTCTCGGTCACCGCGTCCAGCGCCGAGGTGGCCTCGTCGAGGACGAGGATCGCCGGGCAGCGCAGGACGGCGCGCGCGATCGCGATGCGCTGGCGCTGGCCGCCCGACAGCGGCGCGCCGCTGCCGGTGATGGGCGTGTCGTAGCCCATCGGCAGCGCCTCGATGGCGTCGTGAATGCAGGCGACCTGGGCGGCCCAGCGGATCCGGCCCAGGTCGGCCTCCGGCGTGCCGAGCGCGATGTTCTCGCCCACCGTGGCGGCAAACAGCGACGGGCTCTGCGGCACCACGCCCATCTGCGCGCGCACCGCCGCGATGTCGAGCGTGGACAGAGGCCGCCCGTCGAGCTCGATGTCGCCCTCGGTCGCGGGGTGGAGCCCGGCCAGGAGGCCGGCCAGGGTCGACTTCCCCGCGCCGGACGGCCCCACGATCGCGATCGCGGCGCCCTGCGGGATGTCGAGCGAGACGCCGGAGACGGCCAGCGGCGCGTCGTCGCTGTAGCGGAAGCCGAGCCCGCGCACGGCGATGGCGCCCTCGAGGCGCGGCGCGTGCGCGCCCGGCTCCTCCTGCTCGCGCGGCGCCTCCAGCACCTCGTCGATGCGGTCGAGGTAGGCGGCCACCAGCTCGAGCTGCAGGGCGCTCGACACCAGCGACGAGAGCGCGCCGAACAGCCCGCCCGCCAGGGCGCTTATCGCCAGCATGGCGCCGAGGCTGAGCTCGCCGCTGGCGACCGCGAGCGCGCCGATCGTGAGCATGCCGATCGGCGCCAGGCTCTCGAGCGCGCGCCGCACGGCATCGACCCCGGCGCCGAGGCCGCCGCGCTCCAGCGCCGTCCCGAGCTGGGCGCTGTACAGGTCAAGCCAGCCGTCGACCGACTGGCTCTCGGCGCCGGCGCAGCGCAGCGTCTCGATGCCGCCCAGCATCTCGACCAGGCGTCCCTGCGCACGCGACTGCGCCTCCAGGTCGGCGACCATGAGCTGGCGGTGCCGCCGGCGGGTCAAGAGGAACACCGCCGCGTGCAGACCGGCCAGGACAAGGACCAGGAGCCCGAGCCGGGGGCTGAGCGCGGCGATGAGGAGACCGTAGAGGAGCGCGGTGGCGCCGTCCAGCAGGCTGGCCAGCGCACCGGACGTGAGGATCTCGCGCGCGGTCGCGCTCGACCCCACCCGGTGCACGAGATCGGCGGGCGAGCGGCCGCGGAAGAACGAGAGCGGCAGGCTGAACAGGTGCTCGAGGAAGTCGGAGGTCACGCGCGTATCGACCCGCGTGCGCAGGTGAAGCAGGAGGTGGGCGCGCAGGACCGACGCCAGCGCCTCGAACGCGACCAGGACGCCGACGCCGATGGCGGCGACCAGGAGCAGGTGGCGATCGGCGTGCGGCACCACCTGGTCGACGACCAGCGCGATGAGGAGCGGCACGGCCAGGGCGAACAGGCGCACCAGGAGCGACGCGACCGCGACCCGCTCGACCGCGTCGCGCTCCGCGCGCAGCTCTGCCAGGAGGCGGCGCAGCCCCCCGGCCACGGCCATCAGTCGCCTCCCGGCACGAGCGCGGACAGGAGCGAGCGCGAGCCGATGTCCACCTCGGCGGCGCCGTGCATGCCGTCGCGCAGCCCGCGGCTGTCGCCGGTGGGGGCGCGCAGGCGGGCCCGCACCGCCACGACCGGCGCGCCGATCGCGAGCGCGTCGCCCGCGTCGCGCCCGACCAGGCGCCGCGCCGCGTCCGGTGTGAGCACCTCGCGGCCCACCTCGTCGACGGTGCCGGCGAGCTCGCCGGCGCCGCGCGCGCGGAGGTCGACCCGCACCGGCATGCCGGCGGCCAGACGGGTGCGATCGCCGCCGGGCAGGAGGATGATCGCGGTCGCCGGCGCCGACGGGTCCACCATGGAGACGAGGAGGTCGCCGGCCGCCAGCACCATGCCGGGTCGCGCGCGCACCTCGGTGACCAGGCCGTCGCGCGGGGCGCGAGCGCTGCGCTCGGCCGCGCCGGCGCGCGCCCGCTCGACCAGGGCGACGATGTCGGCCAGAGCGCGCCGCGCCCGCTCGTCGGACGGGTGGCGCCGGAAGGCGGCCTGTCGCCGGGCCTTCTCGGCCTGGAGCTGCGCGAGCTCGCCCACCTCGCGCGCGGAGTGGAAATCGACCAGCACGTCGCCGCGGCGAACGCGCGCGCCGGCGGCCACGTGCACAGCCTCGACGGTGGCGGCCTCGGGCGCGGTGAGCGCGGCGCTCTCGAGGCGGACCACCGCGGTTCCGGCGGCCGTGCGCGGGATGCGGGCCAGCGCGGCGACCAGCAGCCCGGCCACCGCCGTGACCAGCAGCAGCCGGTAGCTCCATCGGGTCCACGACGGCGAGCCGCGCAGGAGGTCGACCGGCGGCGCGGCGCCGGCGCCGGCGCCGGCGGTCGTGCCCGGGCGCGGAGGCGTGCCGGTGGTGGGAGCCGCGCCCGCGCGCGCCAGCATCTGGTGGTGGTAGAGGAAGGCCTGGAGGATCGGGCCGCCCTGCTCGGCGAAGGCGGCGATCATGAGGCGCTCGGCCGGCGAGTAGGGAGGCGCGCCGTCGCCGCGCACGGCGGCGATGACGGCGATGACGGCGCCGGCCGAGAAGACCGGCTGCGCGATGATGCGCTCGCCGCCGGTCCCGTCGGGGTCGTCCAGCTCGGCGCGGTAGAGCGGCGAGTCCGCGGCCCGCTCGGCCGCGACCGGGGCGCCGGTGCGCGCGGCGAAGGTGGTGATGCCGGGGTGATCGGGTGGGCGCGACACCGGCGCGTCGTCCTCGAGCGCCCACAGGACGCCGCTCCCCGGATCGCGGTACAGGCAGTGGACCCGCTCCGACGCGGTCAGCTCGGCGATGCGGCAGCGCGCCAGGTGGCTGGCGCTCGGCAGGTCGGCCTCCATCGCGAGGCTGCGCACGGCGTCGAACACGAGCGCGGCGTGGTGCGGGAAGAGGAGCGCGTGGGCTCCGCTTCCGCCGGTCCGCGGCGCGGGCGCGCGGAGGGGAGGCGCCAGCCCCGCGGTCGCCGGAACCGGAGGCGGCGCCGCCGGAGCGCGCCACACCTCCGCCTCGTCGGAGCCGCTGGCGGCTCGGGACCCGTATCGATCGACGCGGCCGGCGACGCGGCCGGCGACGCGGCCGGCGACGCGGCCCGCGACGGCGGCGCGGCGGTCGTCGCGAGGGTCGCGGGCGGCGTCGCCCATGGCCGGGCTCGGGGCCGCAGCCATCGGCCCGCGCGCGCGCAGGCCGCGGGCGAGTCGGGTCGCGTCTCCCTGTCCCGGTCGTGCCGGCCGCGCGGTCGCGAGGTTGGTGGCCATCGAGGACCGGATGAGCAGCCCGCGTGCCATCCGGATCGTCCATCACTTTCCACTGGTTGGACTGACCGCGGCGGCGATGTGTCGATCCAGCTCGACGATCGCGGGTACGCGCCCCCCACACGCCTCGCCACATCGGCGCTGGCTGGACCTGTCGCGACCGAGGCGGTCCTCCTCGCCACGTCGCCGGCGGGCTCGCGCCGCGTTCGCGCCTCGCCAGCGCCCTGATCGATATCGAGTAAGAATCGCCCGATGTCGAAGCTGACCACGGGTCTCGCCGGCCTCGCCGCCGGGCTCGCCGCTGGTGGCCGGATCGCACGCACCCTGGTGGCGCTGGCCCTGGCCGCCTCGAGCGCCGCGTCCTGCAGCAGCCGCGGCACGGGGGAGAGCGCGTCGTCGTCGGCGCCGGCTCCTGCCACCGCCGCCGGCAAGGCCGACGAGCACGATCACGGCGGCCACATGCCCCATCGCTTCGAGCACGCCAGGGAATGGGCCCCCGTGTTCGACGACCCGGGGCGCGACGCGTGGCAGAAGCCGGACGAGGTGGTGTCGCTGCTCCAGCTCGCGCCCGGCATGACGGTGGTCGATCTCGGGGCCGGCACCGGCTACTTCATGTCGCGCCTCTCGCGCGCGGTCGGCGCGCAGGGCGTGGTGGTCTCGACCGACATCGAGCCCGACATGGTGCGCTACATGAAGGAGCGCGCCGCGCGCGAGAAGCTGGCCAACGTGCAGGTCGTGGCCGCGCCGCCCGACGACGTCGGCGTGCCGGCCAGCAGCGCCGACCGCATCCTCGTCGTCGACGTGTGGCACCACATTGCGGATCGCGAGCACTACGCGGCGCGGCTGGCGCGCGCGCTCAGGCCGGGCGGCGTCGTCTTCATCGTCGACTTCACCGCCGACTCGAAGCGCGGCCCGCCCGCCAGGCACCGGCTCGCGCCCGATCGCGTCATCGCCGAGCTGGCCGCCGGCGGGCTCGCCCCCGAGGTGGTGAGCGAGTCCTTGCCCGATCAGTACGTGGTCGCCGGCCGCCACCGCTGATCGCGCCGCACGCCGACGCGCCGGCGCCGCGCCGATCGCGCCGGGCTCGCGGATGTCCCATCTTGCGCCCGCCCGGCCCGTCGTGGAACATGGCGCGCCGGTCCGCGGAGCGCGGGCCACGCTCGTTCCTGACATTCGAGGTGACGCTGTGCTCGGTGCCCCGCCCCCCAGGACCCGCATCCCCGCCCCGTCGCGCGCGCGCTCGCTCGCCTGCGCCTCGGCCGTGCTGCTCGCCGCCGGCTGCGCCGACGACCGGTTCGAGAGCGCCGGCAGCTCTCGCGAGCCGGTCGTCTACGGCAACGACGATCGCCAGGACGTGTTCGCCTTTCGCGACCAGGCGTGGGCCACGCAGGCCGCCGACTTCGCCGTCACCCTGGTCGAGACGGCCGCCATCGACGACTCGGATCCCGCGGACATCCTCCTGCCGGCCCCCACCCTCGAGGAGACCGGCGTCTGCGCCGACGAGCGCTTCGCCGCCCAGCCGACGGCCGGCTTCTGCAGCGGCACCCTCATCGCCCCCGACCTGGTCCTGACGGCAGGCCACTGCGTCAACTCGTCCGATTGCGACCGGACCGCGTTCGTCTTCAACTACTACATGGCCGACGACAGCACCCTGCAGACGATCGCGTCGGACGACGTCTACACGTGCAGCGAGGTCCTGGTCAACCTGGTCGAGGACAGCGACTACTCGGTCGTCCGCCTCGACCGCGAGGTGGTCGGCCACACGCCGGCCCCGGTCAGCCAGGACGCGGTCGCCATGCCGGCCAGCCGGCGCCTCCTCATCGACGGCTACCCGAGCGGCCTGCCGCTCAAGATCGACGACGGCGGTCGCGTGCGCGACCCGCGCGCCGACACGCTCGACTTCTTCGTCGCCAACCTCGACACCTTCGGCGGCAACTCCGGCTCCGGCGTGTTCGACCGGCGCACGCGCGAGCTGGTCGGCGTGCTCGTGCGCGGCGAGCAGGACTACGTCGCGGACCCGGACGCCGACTGCCTGCGGGTCAACGTGTGCCGCAACGGCGGCTGCCGCGGCGAGGACTCGACCTACGCGTTCCGCGCCATCGAGGCGCTGTGCGCCACCGGCGCGCCGGCCCAGGGCCTGTGCCCGTGCGGCGACGGCACCTGCGACGCGGCCGGCGGAGAGAGCACCGCCACCTGCCCGGTCGACTGCGGCACCGCGTGCGGCGACGGAGCCTGCAACGGCGGCGAGACCCCGTCGACCTGCGCGCAGGACTGCGGCACCTGCGGCAACGGCGCCTGCGACGGCGGCGAGACCCAGGACAGCTGCTGCACCGACTGCGGATGCGGCGCGGAGGGAGACGTGTGCGTGGAAGACCAGTGCGTGCCCGATCCGTTCCCGGGCGACACCTGCGAGCAGCCGCTCGCGATCGCGGCCCAGGGGACCCAGGTCGTCAGCGGCGACACCTCGCTCGCCGGTGACGACTTCGCCGGATCGTGCGTCGGCGCCGGCTCGCCGGACCGGGTCTACAGCTTCACGGTGGCCGACCCCACCGCCGTCGACGCGCAGTCGACCGGCTTCGACACCGGGCTCTACCTCCGCTCCGCGTGCGGCGACGCCGGCGCCGAGCTCGCCTGCAACGACGACGACGAGCCGCCCGGCGACTTCGGCTCGCACGTGACCGCCACGCTCGATCCGGGTACCTACTACCTGGTGGTGGACGGCTTCGACGGAGATGCGGTCGGCGCCTACACGCTGACCGTGACCTTCACCTGCCAGGGGGCCGACGGCGACGGAGACGGCGTGTGCGACTCGACCGACGGCTGCCCGACCGATCCGGCCAAGACCGAGCCGGGCGCGTGCGGCTGCGGCGCGGCCGACGCCGACACCGACGGCGACGGCGCCGCCGACTGCGTCGACGCCTGTCCCGAGGACCCGGCCGATGGGTGCAGCGCCGGCGACGCGGGCGCGGGCGCCGCCGACGCGGGCGCCGGCACCGCCGACGCGAGCGCAGGCGGCGGCGCGGCCGATGACGGCGCGGCCGACGACGGCAGCGACGACGGCAGCGGCGACGACGGCAGCGGCGACGACGGCGGCGACGACGGTGACGACGACGGAGGCGGTCGCGGCGGCCGTGGCGGTGTCGATGAAGGCGGCTGCAGCGCCAGCGGCACCGACAATCGACACGGCACGGGAGGAGCGCTGGTCAGCCTGTGGCTCCTCGGAATGGGCGCATTCGGCCTCCGCCGCCGGCCCCGCCGCGGCGAGCCGCGCTGAACGCCCCGATCGCCGCAATCTGCCAGCGATCTTTGCCGCCCGGCGGGTCTCCCCGGGGACTCCCCGGGGTTGAAACCGTGATACATACCTGCCTGTCTCGTGCGATGGCGCTCTGCGGGGGACGTCGCCCCGCGGCGCGGAGGGCTTCATGCTGCGATACCGATCGGACCTGCAAACCGTCGCCTACATGATCACGGCCACCGCGCTCATCGTGTGGCAGTGGTCGCTGCCGGCGCTCTCGATCCCGCTCTTTCTGTGGGCCAATTTCATGGCCGTCACCATCACGGTCATCGCCCACAACCACAACCACCTGCGCATGTGGAAGAGCCGCACGGCCAACGCCGTCACCGACTACTGGCTGACCCTGCTCTACGGCTTCCCCGCGTTCGCCTGGGTCCCGACCCACAACATGAACCATCACAAGTTCACCAACCGGGACGGCGACTACACGATCACCTACCGCCACAGCGAGCGGAACAACCTCGTCACCCTGCTCACCTACCCGACCATCAGCGGCTACCACCAGCAGAAGCCGATCCGGGCCTACCTGCGCGACCTCTGGCAAAAGAACCGCCGCCGCT
>Ga0126377_10000878_pt1 | contig 19112 bp, 31 predicted proteins | sample PanSoiMetPlot_22_FD_92647 | JGI IMG/M metagenome (GOLD analysis project Ga0126377, IMG submission 92647) | Tropical forest soil microbial communities from Panama - MetaG Plot_22 | ecosystem: Environmental > Terrestrial > Soil > Tropical forest > Bulk soil | place: Panama | collected 2016-02-17 | reverse complement strand
GACCGATCCCAGCCGACCCGGTGCCGGCGGAGCCGCCGCCCGCCGAACCGATCCTTCCTGCGCCTGAGCCGCCGCCCCCGACGAAAGAGCGGATCGCCGCCGGCAAGGCCGATCGCGGACCGCTGGCGCTGGGCTTTGCCGTCGTCGAGCACGCGGCGGCCGACACCATCGTGATCCCGCCACCGATGCAGCTGAAGTCGCAGCCGTCAAGCGGCGCGCGCGAGGCCATGACCGTCATGCTGCTCGCGCTGGCCGGCGCCGGCTGTCTCTACCTCGCCGCGATACTGCACCGTCAGACGAAATGGATCGGATAACCATGCGGGTGTGCCTGCTCATGCTCTGGTCGATATGGGCGCCGCCGTTCGAAGGCGGCCAATACGTGACCTGCAAGCGCTGCGAACGCGCGGGGCCGATCCAGGCCGTGCACCTCTCGCGCCTCTATGGCGGACCGCTGCATTGGAAATGCAAAGACATGATGCTGTGAGCAAGGCGGAGGGTGAGCGGATGAGCTTGAAGGACTGCACCAGCGCGGCCGAGGTGATCGAGAACTATCGCAAGGTGCGCGCGCGCACCAGCACCTGGACGCCACCACCGCCGCCGCCGGCACCGCCGCCACAGCCGGAGTGGGAATGGGTCGATCGCCCTTGCCGTCGCATCATCAACACGGTCGCCAAATATTTCGGGGTCACTCCGCACCAGCTCACATCGGAGCGACGTCGCAAGCGGGACGTATTGCTGAGATCGATCGCAATCTATCTTGCGCGCGAACTGACCGATCTGAGCCTCCCGCAGCTCGGCCACCGGTTCGGTGACCGCGATCACAGCACGATCGCGCACGCCGTCAAATCGATCAGAGAAGAGCTTCCGCACAACGCCATACTCGCGCAGACCGTCGCGAACCTGCGCGCGCTCATTGAGCGAGGCCAGTCATGAAGTACGGCAAGATCGACGCGACAGCGCACACGCTCACCATCATCGAGGCCGCGACGGCCGATGACGCCAAGCATATCTGCGGGCTCAAGCCTATGGAGATCGACATCGGCACCGTGCATCACGAGTACGGCGTCGGTGGCTGCGCCATCATGGTCGCCGAGTTCGGCCTGTTCGTGCCGCCGATCAACCAGCATTTCTTCGCCATCGGGAATCGCGTGTACGCGGGCAATGCGCTGCTCTACGCCTACAACGCCGAAGGATACACGATCGACTTCGACGACCCGAACCTGGAGATCACCTGGTTCGCGGACGGCCGCGAGGTCGAAGACGCAATCCTCGCCGGCAAGATCATCCGGCCGACTGTCACGCGCGACGGCGTGCCGGTGTGGGAATGGCCGGACCCGAAGCCGGAGGCGCTGTTTCCGTCATGAGCAAGAGCGGGCAATTCGACATCGACTGGATCGACCGCGGGACCGAGCCGAAGGGCAAATCCGATCCGCGCTTCCCGCTTGGCATGACGATCGACACCACCAGCGGCCACACGCCGGCTTGCACGGTCGAGCTGCCGTGGCCGGCGAAACGCTGCGGCATGTATCTCGTCAAATGCGAGACGTGCGGCACCAACATGATCGTCACCACCGGCGGGCGCCTCGACGATCCGCGCACGATCAAACTCGTGTGCAAGCCACGACCGGAGAAGACGCAATGACAACATGGAGACGCGTTCTGAGCGTCGTTGATCAGAAACCGCTGTACTCGGTCGGCATCCTCTACGGCGGCAAACTCTGGAATCCGAACGGCTATCCAGAGGACATTGTCCGCGCATCGGTGCTCGCAGCCGAAGAACAGAAACGTCAACGAATAGCCGCGAACCGAAGACGTGGCGCACAGCAAGCAGCCAAGACGCGCGCGCAACGGCACGACACCAAGCTGCAAGACGTCGCCAAGCAGATGCTGCGCGATGAGAAGATCGGTCCGGCCGATTGGTGCGTCCTCTGCGGGAAGCCGTTGAGCGATCCGGAATCAATCGCCCGCGGCATCGGCTCGGAATGCTGGCAGCACGTATTGCAAGCTATCGAAAAGGAAAGAACCAATGACCGACAAGCCTGAGCGCCTGGGCGACGCGCCGATCGAGGAGAAATACCGCGAGACAATGAACAGGCTGGCGCGGCTTCTCGACGACTATTTGAACGGACCGCGGGACCTGCGGGATGGCCCCAGCAAGAACGGTTTCATCCTGATCATGTTCGAGCTGGGCGAACAGGAAGGCCGCACGAATTACATCAGCAACGCCGACCGCAAAGACGTTGTGACGATGCTGAAAGAGCAGGTCAAGCGGTTCGAAGGTCAACCCGAGATGAAAGGGCATGCATGACCTATCAGGACGTGAGAGACAAGCTTCACTGGATCGCGATCGGTCTTGAGCGCGGTACACTCTCGCGCACGCTCGCCGCATCCGATCTCCGCAAACTTCTCCAAAGCATGAACGCGACCGACATCGCAAAATCGTTGGATGGCTTGCTCTACAATGAATTCGATCCCTGACAAAGCACTCGACGACAGTCTCGGCATTGTCGGTACCATCGGGTCCGGCAAGACCTACACCGCGACCGGAGCGGAAGAGCGCATCCTCGCGCGCGGCGGGCGCGTGATCCACGTCGATCCGCTGGGCGTCGCCTGGGGTCTGCGGCTCGATGCCGACGGCGAGCATCCGTCGCCGTTCAACGTGGTGATCTTCGGCGGACCGCACGGCGACGTGCCGATCACGCCCAACTCCGGCGCGCTGATCGGGGAGACGGTCGCCAGCATGCGCGAGAGCTGCATCATCGACTTGTCACCGACGTCGCCCGACCGGCCGGAGTTCGAGAGCGACGCCGCCGAGCGGCGCTTCATGCTGGCGTTCCTGACCGCGCTCTATAAGCACGCCTCGCGCGAGCCGGTGCACCTGATCCTGGACGAAGCCGACATGTGGGCGCCGCAACGGATTTTCGACGCCTCCGGCGACGCCGCCAAGCTGCTTGGCCGGGTGCAGACCATCGTCCGCCGCGGGCGGGTGGCGGGCTTCATCCCGTGGCTGATCACGCAGCGCCCGGCGGTGCTGAACAAGGACGTGCTCAGCATGGTCTACGGCCTGATCGCGATGAAGTTGGTCAGCCCGCAGGACCGCAACGCGCTCAAGGCCTGGATCGAGCTGCAAGCGGACGCCGACAAGGGCAAGGACATCCTGGCGGCGCTGCCGGGCATGCGCGCCGGGGAAGGGGTGGTCTGGCTGCCGCATCATGGCCTGCTCGAAACCGTCCACTTCCCGCCGAAGCTCACCTACGACTCCTCGCGCACGCCAAAGCGTGGCGAGCGCCGCGATGCCGTGCTCCAGCCGATCGACATCGCCGCGCTCAGGGTTGCGCTCGCCACCGTCGAGGCCGAGGCGAAGGCCAATGATCCGCGCGAGCTGAAGGCCCGCATCGCCAGCCTGGAGGCTGAGCTGGCGCGCGGCGGACCCGATCCGATCGCATTGCGGGCCGCTTATGACGATGGCTTCAGGGCAGCGCTCGTTGACCGAGCGAAGGGTCATCGCGCCGCACTCGCCGAGCTGAGGCCGCAAATCGCACAAGTGAACCGCGCGGCTGCGAACTTGCAGGCTGCGGCCACTATCGTGGAGCGCCGTTTCCAGGATACCAGCAAGATCGGACCACCGGTTGTCTTCCGCGCCAAGGAACCCAACACCGGTCCGCCGGTCACGATCCCGGTACTGCGCGGACGACCGGTTCCCGCCCGCCGGCAGAACGGCAGCGCGCTGGGCAAGGGTCCGCAGTCGATCCTCAACGCGCTGGCATGGTGGCGGGCAATTGGCCACGAGGCGCCGACCATGGCGCAGGTTGCGTTCGTCGCCCGCTACTCCCACCGCACCGGAACCTTTGGCGATTACCGCTCGCGCTTGAAGGTCGCCGGCCTGATCGAGCTGGATGGCGAAGGGCGCATGCGGCTCACGTCAGAAGGCGCCCAACAGGCGGCGGCGCCGCCCGGCAAGCCAACGATGGCCGAGCTGCACGAACGGGTGCGCGACGTCGTCCGTCAGGGCGGCCCGCGCAAGATGCTCGACGTGCTGCTGCACGAATATCCGCGCGCGATCTCGATGCAGCGCTGGGGCGAGCTGTCCGACTACTCGCACGAGACCGGCACCTTCGGTGATTACCGCAGCCGGCTGAAAACCCTCGACCTGATCACCTATCCCGCGCGCGGCACCGTACGCGCCAGCGACTGGCTGTATCCATGATGCTGATGCTCGACCAGCTCAGCCACAGGGAGATCGCCGATCTGATCTCGCTGACGCAGCAGTTCAAGAAGCGCTTCGCCACCGTGGCGCAGCAGGTGCTCGAAGTCGCGAGAGAAAAAAACGTTGACGAACGCGTGGCCAGATTGGCGGTCGCCAGCGAGTGCCTGTTGCTGAGCGCGCTGATGTACACCGAATCGGACGAGCTGTTCGTCGAGGCCGCCCGCAAGGCGATCGAGGACGCCGACAAAAAACGACCGAAGGTGGGACTGCAATGATGACGACTTTCCACAAGTGCCGCTGTTGCGGCGCGCAGATCACCATGGGCAAGCTCGCCTGCCGGTACCATTGGTACGCGCTGCCTCGCCGGCTGCGCGAGGCGATCAACTCGACGTGGCGCGGCGACGACAAGGCATCCTACGCCGCCAACATCCGCGAGGCCGAGCGGCTCTGGCAAGAAAACGGCATGTGGCAGCAGCAACCGCCGCCGGAGGCCACGCCATGACCGACGAACCATCGCTCGGACCATGCTGCATCTGCGAGACCAATGAGGGCGTCCGCAACGTGCTGATGATCGACCGACGGTGCCCGACTAAGGGCCACGGCTGGGGTTGTTGCCTTTGCCGGCTGGACTGCGACGGCGCAGTCGCCGTGCTCTGCGATCCGTGCCTTGACCGCTTCCAGGCTGACAACGCTGCGCTGCGCTTCGTGTGCACCGGTTATGCCAGCAACGCCGCGCGCACGCCGTTCGCTGAGCTGGCGCCCGATATCTTCGAACACAATGAGGCCCTTCACGCGGCGGTCGATCTGGCCGACATGCTGGAGGCTGGAGGACAGCAGCAATGAGCGGCGACTACCGCATCGTTCTCTGTGAACGCTGCGGCGGCGAGGGCCGCCTGATCCGCTGCGCGGGCGTCGAGATTGGCTACGGCTACATAGAACGGGATGAAGGTCCGTGTCCTACCTGCGAAGGCACCGGGCGCGAGATCGTCACGGTCGAGCCGATCACGCTCGACGATCTGACCGAGTAGCAAGAGGAGATGGAAATGGCAGTCGCACGAAACCGCAGTCACGCCGATCTAGTGAAGCAATATACCGACCTGATCCTGGAGGAGCGGGGCAAGCTGGAGGCGGCGCTCGCCGCCATTGCCGAGTACGCCGAGCAGCTCCGCCGGGTCACCGAGGACGCCGGCCAGCGGCTGCTCACGCGGGACTGAGCATGGGACGTAAGAAAAAGGAACCGCCCGTTACAGTGGTGCAGGCGCCGGCCGATCCCGACTGCTACACGATCGCGGAATTCTGCAAGAGCCACCGGCTCAGCAGGACGCTTTATTACAAACTCCAGCACGCAGGGCTGGGGCCGGTCGAGACGCGTCTGATCGCGGGCGGCAAGGTGCTGATCACGAAAGAAGCGGCGGCGCGCTGGCGCGCGGAGCGCGAAGCCGCCAGCAATGCTGCCTAGAGAACTTTTCCACAGCACCATCCCATACCCCGTGAATTCGGCGACTCGCCGTAGGTCTTGCGGGTGGCGGAATCGAAAAAGCGAAGAGCACGACGGCGCGCTGCGGCGAAGGCAGTGTGGCAACGGCCCAGCTATCGGGAAAAGCAGAGCGCTAGATTGAAGGTGCAGTGGCGACGGCCGGGCTATCGGGAAAAGACGAGTGCGGCCATTCGGGCTGCAAAGCGACGGCCAGGGGAACGAGAAAAGCGGAGCGCTGCGACGAAGGCGCTGTGGCGGCGACCGGGCTATCGGGAAAAGCGGAGCGCTGCGACGAAGGCAGTGTGGCGGCGACCGGGCTATCGGGAAAAGCGGAGCGCTGCGACGAAGGCGGTGTGGCAACGGCCAGGGGAACGAGAAAAGCAGAGCGCTAGATTGAAGGCGGTGTGCGCAGATGACCTTTACCGCGCGCATCGCGGTTGGCTAACGAAAGCGGAGTTGCGCGAATTTCTCGCCGCTGTGGATTCAGGGGCCAGTTACATTGACATCTCAATCGATTGGCTCATGTCGCCGAAGGCAGCCTCACGAATAGCCCGTCGAAATGGTCGCATACGCCGCTGCGCGCGGCGAAATACGAAGGAGCCACGACCGACAAAGACGAAACGCCACACGAAACCCAAGGTGCCCAAGGTTCCAAGACTTAAGGCAGTCCGTTTTAGCTTGTATCGGCTCTATCGATTGCTTGAGTCGCAGTCGCGATCTGTCCCAACATGAAACAGCCGGCGCCTGTGGTTGTTGATAAGTGCGCAAAGTCGCGCGAGGTCATTGCATTGGCGTACGCAGTGGGTGTGGAATGAGAGCCAAGGCCGCTCGGGTGCGGCGTCACGGCGCTGATGCGATGTTGGCTTTCTCTCTGTGTGTGAGCGTTGCGTAAGCGTTCGCGTACCGTCAACCGGCGGCCTCCAACTCAGGCACAGGGAGGTTCGCCATGCAACAAAAGCTGCCGCATAAACCCGCTTACCTTTCTCAAGCGGAGTTTGACTTCATTCTCCAGCGCGACGGTCATCGCTGCGTGCACTACGGCAAGTGCCCGCGCGCGGGCGGCAACGTCTGCTGCGATGAAAATCTCGACTTCGATCACGAGCAACCGAAAGAACTGGGCGGAGACGACAGCTTCGCCAACATTCGACTTTGCTGCGCCTGTCACAATCGCGGTCGCCAGCTCGAATCGTTGGAGAAGTGGAAAGAGACCAACCACTGGGATCGGCCAGTGGTGCCGGGTCGCCTGCGCCAGATTCAGGTGATCGCCGGTTGGGACGCGATCTCGAAGGACGTTCAGCCCCATCTGGCTGATTATATGCATCGCCCGGAGCACTTCCGGCGTATCCTGCTCGGCAACACCACATTCCTGCCGGGCGCGACCGGAATCGGAAAAGCGATCCTCGCCCAGTCCATCTTCTATAAGATCAACGAGCTGATCGGACCCGGCTATCCGCGGGTCAAGCACGTACTGTGGTTGACCAACGACACGACCTTGCGCGACACCGGACGCGTCGAGCTGGAGAGCGATGCCGTTGACGTCGGGTTCGCTTCCAGTGCCCCGACCGTCCACATCGCGAAGAGTTTTGCCGACGTCGCGCTCGGTCCGAACGGCTCCGACATCAAGATGGCCACGGTGGAATCGCTGTGGGTCGTGAAGATTGACGGCGAGTTGCGGCGGAGCGACGACGAAAAGCGCAACGCGCTCGCGAAATACGACACGATCGTGTTCGATGAATGCGACTGGGGCGTTGATCAGGTGCGCAGTATCGCCCAGGTGGCCTCGCACGCCTTGCAATTCTCGCTGTCGGCGTCGCCGCCGATCCCGGAGATCACCGACGACAAGCAGCGCGTCCAGGAATTCCTCAAGCGCTTCGTCCTGATCTCGCCAGACGCAATTGCGGACTATCGCCGCGCCCTGGAACTGGATCAGTGCCTCAAGTTCATCGACGACGAGGTGATCACCGCCGGCAAGCACGACGGCTATATCGCGCGCACGCGCGGCGTCCTCAAGGAGCATGCCGGCAACATGCCGCCGGATCATCCGCTCTATCGCGGGGCGATCATGCAGGCCATCGAAGCAGCGGATAATCTCGAAACGCGGATGCGCAAGGCCGATCCCGACAATGCCTTTTCACCGCACGTCATGATCCGCATGTCGCGCGTCTCGGACCTGAAGGCCATGGCGGCGGACCTGAAGGAGCAGCTGCCGGTGATGTACCAGAACCAGCGGATCAAAAATCCTGGCTGGGGAGTCACGGTCGTCTATCAAGGCCTCGGGCGCGATATTCCGTACGAGGAGCGCGATCTGTCCGCCAAGGACGGACAAGGAAAGTGGCGGCATCCGTTCATGCTGGCACGCAACAAGAGCAACAGGGGCAAGGCCACCGACAAGTCCAAACGCATCCTCTTGATGTGCAATATCGGAGTCCGCGGAATTAATAACTGGACCATCAGTCATATCGTGGACTGCACGGACACGCTGACGCCGACCGAATTGATTCAATTCGACCACGGGCGTCCGCTGCGCTGGCGCGATCACCTGAGGAGCTGGATCGACGACAAATCGCCATTCGCCGAGTTCGCGACCGCGCGCGTCTTCATCCCGCCAACCGGCTTCCAGGACGAGAAGCGGAAGGCGCTGAACGAGGCGGCTGCTTTCATTCGGGACATGCTCGATCGCATCGGGAACGCAGGCTTCCTCACTTGGCTGGACCTGATCCAGGGCCGACGCAGCACCGACGCGGATGTCGTCATCGATGTCAGCAACCGGCCGCTGATCGATCACCAGAAGTTCAAAGCCCAGCACTGCCTTGGCGTCGCGTTCGCCGCGACCGGGCAACTCACGCCAGACTTGGTCGAGGCCGCGATCGACCAAGGATTCCACAACATCAATCCGACGCTGCGCGAGAAGCTGGTGAGCTACGCCATGCGCCTCGTCGAGAAGCCCGCGTTTCGCGAGCGTGAACTTCTGTCGACTCCGCTTGTCAACGAATTCGACCAGCGGCCAGCGAGCGTCATGGAAAAGTTGAAGCCGCAGGAGACCTACGACATCGCGGACCTGATCCGCTGCGTCAGGAGCGATCCGTTCTACGAGACGAAGCGGGAGCGGTACCTGCTGGCATTGTCCGCCGCGACGGACAGTGAGGCACACTTCTTTGCCGTCGATAGCGTGTCAGCACGATTGCGAGAGCAGCAGATCGCCAACTATCGTCCGGCCGCACGGACGCATACCCTGCACGGCAATCGGAAGGACCCGAATGATGAAACCGGCGTATTGCGCATCTTGGCAAAAGAATTGAACCGCAAACTAAAGGACGCTGGGCAAGAGCCTAGTGACATCGAGGAGAACGGCAAGCTCGTCACTGGCATCGGCAAGGTGTTCGAGTCGGTGATCGGGACCGCGAAGCACATCTTCGACATCGACGACGCCAGCGAAGGCGGGCCGATGGATCAGCCTGCCTACCACTACGCGATCCTCGGCCGCTACCGTGAGACCATCCAGCTCATGGCCCGCAGCCGGTTGATCAGGGACGGCGTGCTGGGGATGCCATTGCAGCGGCTGGCAACCTTCACGCCACCTTCTTCGACTGGGCCGGAGCCGGAGCCTGGGTCGGAGCAGGCCGCTGCGGCAGAGATGCCCGCAGCAAGTCCTGCGCCCGGCCAGAGTGGATGAGCTTGTCGGTATAGTATTTCTTGACCATGCGGGCGCTCGTGTCGAGCGCATCACCGATGATGTTGTCCGACACGCGATCCAGCACCCGGTTCGAAATGTTGGTGTGGCGCAGGCAGTACATCGTCACCTTGCCGAACGGGGACGTGAGGCCGGTCTTCTTGACCACGGCTTCGACGAACGGCCGGTAACGGTTGGCGCAGGAACCGTGAGGGCCGGCGGGCTTGAACACCTTCTCGCCGGTCTTCTTGTTTTTCACCCAGCGATCCCTGACCCAGTGCCACGGCTTCCCGTCGCGGTGCAGCAGCAGCCAGTCGTCGGGCTTCCTGCCACGCGCCGCCGCCCGGAGCTTGGCATAGAGCTGATCCGAGATCGGCACCGGGACCTGCTTTTTGCGTTTCTCTCGCCGCTTGGTGGACTTGCCTTTGGCCGACAGCCACATGTTGAGCTGCTTCGTCAGCAGCAGATCAATGACGCGGAGTCGTGCAGCCTGCGACGGCCGGCAACCGGTTTCATTGAGCACTTCGCAGTACAGGCCGAACCGCTCGTCTTCCTCGTAGGCGCCATCGACGAACGTGTACAGATCGTTCGGGTCTTCCAGGAAGACGTTGCGCGACGTCTCGTGAACGTCGTCGTCCTCAACTCGGCCGCCTTCACCGCAGGACGGGAAATTATCTGTGCTCCATATTCTCGGATTGATGCGGCTATCGAACCGAGACGCGACCCTGAGCGCGGCGCAGAGATTCTTGCGGATGCGAGTCGTGGTCGAACGCGTGCACTGTTTGAGGCAGTCCTTCTGCCATTGGATCAAGTCACCCGACGTTAGACTGACGACGTGCATATTTTTGAAGTCGTCGGACATGTAGCGCTCAAGGCGCGAGAGATTTTCCAGGTCGCCACTATCGTTAATGAGCTGGTCCTTGTAGCGGGCGAGCATGCTGTTCTCGTCGCCCTCGGCCCCGACCGTCATCGGCTTGCCGCCGCCGCCGCCACCGGGCCCCATCGGCTTATGGAAGCCGTCATCGCGCGCCCGCTTGAATGCCTGAGTGAAGTTCAGAACGTGTTTGCCGTCGGCCTTGCTCTCGTCTTCGAGGTAGTCGCTGGCAGCCCCGATGCTGTCGGTCCACGGCTTGGGATGATTCGACTTCACGGCCCAGGTGCCGGGGATGTTGGTCTTCCGGCGGCGATAACCAAGCCAGACGCCGGGCACGCCGACCGGCATCCAATAGGGCTTGCCGTTGGTGCGATACGGGAGGTCAAGGCGACTGGTCTTATTGTTGAGGCGATGATCGGTGATTTTCGGCATTTATGCTGGCTCCTTTCTTACTCCGGGCTCACCCCTGACTCGTCCCAAACGCGGGTGTAGGATCGGCAAACCCTTTTTCGTCCCGAACCACGGGCATGAACTGAAATGAACACGACGGAACGTGGAGGGACAGATCGAGAGCGAAAAAGTTGCGGAAAACCAAGGTCTTCTGCGATCATCAGCTTGCATCAACATCCGTCAGCGTTTGTCCGTTGTCGTCGGTGGTCATCACTGGTCATCAGTGGTCATCCACACACAGAGATATATTCGCCCTACAAGGGCAAGTCAAGAGCAGCACTTGTGCCTGATTTTGCTGCATAACTTGACGATCGCACCCCAGCTTTCGTCCCAAAGGGCTTTTATTTTCGGCGCTGGACATTCAGGCCATGGCGGCCTATATGTGGGGCATGCCGAAACCGAATACGACCGAGCACGTCAGCATCATCCCGCTGCCGACGACCAAGAAACGGCCGGCGACACCGGCCGAGCGGGCACGGGCCTACCGCGCGCGCAAGCGCCAGCAGAAACAGAGCACGCCCAAACCGGTCCGACCCGGACCCGCACCGGACCCGACGCGGACCGCCACCAGCTTGGCGTCGGCCGCGCTCGCGGTGGCGGCGTTCGCGCTGGCCGGCGTCGGCATCACCATCAACGGCTGGTTCGCCCGCTCGCTGGGCTCGACCGATGTCGCCGGCTGGATGTTCCTGGCGATCGGCGTGGCGGCTGATCTCGCGGCGCTGGCCCTGCCGACCTTGGCAGCTCGCCGCTGGCGGGCCCGGCAGCGATCGGCCGCGGCAGCCGGCTGGGCGGTCTGGGCCGTGACGTTCCTGTTCGCCGTGACAGCCGGCATCGGCTTCGCCAGCGTGAACATCACGGACGTCACGATCGCGCGCAGCGTGACGCCAGCCACCGTCACGGCCAGCGTTGCGCTCGACGATGCCAAGGCGGCGCGAGATCGCGAGTGCAAGACCGGCGTCGGCGCGGTTTGCCGGCAACGGGAGAATGCCGTGGTCGATCGCCAGCGCCAGCTCGACGACGCCCAGCGATCCGCGCAAGGCACTGCCGACCCTCAGGTCGAGGCGGCGATCAGTCTGGTGGCCTGGGCGAGCCTGGGCACGCTCCGGCCGGCGAGCAACGACTTCGCGATGCTGCGCCTGCTGCTGCTCGCGCTGCTGCCGCAGATCGGCGGCGTACTGCTGATGGTCGGCGGCCGCCGTTAACGTGGCAGCCACGCGCAATTTTCTGGCCACGCCAAACAAATCCAGCGCTCTGGAAATAACGGCCCTAGACATGTCGGCCATGGCGTCCTATATATTGGACATGACCAACATCCGCATCGAGCCGTTCCCGCCGAACCGTGGGCGCAAGGCCATCCTGGTCGATGGCGAGCGCTGGGGAAACATTCATATGGAACAGCACGGCTGCTGGGGCTCCAGCTACTGGTTCCAGCAGATCGGCTACGATGGCGCGATCTACGAGGAGGCCGGCAAGAGCCGGCTTCGCCAGCGCCCGATCGAGGTTCGCAGCGACGGCAAGCGCTCGACCCTCGACTACGGCCCGTTCCTGCCGATGGAGGTCAAGCTTGCGATCAAGGCGCGCGAGCTGGTGCGGCGCGGTCTGCTGCGGCACCCGAACGTGGTCACGACCGAGAAAGCCGCAGCCGCGGAGCGCTTCCGCCAGCACTGTGCCGACGAAGCCGCCAAGCGCCGCGAGAGCGATCTGACGACGGCGCATGCGCTGATCGAGCAGCACGCGCCTGGGCTCAACGATCGCGAGCCGCTGGCCAACGCCATTGCCGAAGCGCTGCAAACCGCGAGGGACAAAGCGATCTGATGATGACACCTGAGCTGCGCAAGATGATGGAGTTCGCGGGTGAGCAGGTCGCCAAGCTTTTCCAGCGCGACGGCGAGCTGCGGCGCATCTATCACATGATCCGGCGCAACGGCGACACCGTGGTCATGGCGGCGCCGCCCGGCGATAAGGACACCAGCGTCGCCATGGTGCGCGCCTACATGGAGCTGAACGATGTCGTGCGCTACATCGTGATGGACGAATGCTGGACCCTCGACACTTCCGCGCGGCTGGTCAGCAGCACCGAGCTGAAGCGCATCAAGCGCGAAGGCGTCTCGGAGCACCCCGACCGGCGCGAAGCGATCATGATCATGGGCGAAGACCAGACCGGGCTCTACACCGCGCGGCGCTACATCCTGCGGCCGGAGTTCGGCAAGCCGAAGCTGGCGCCCTTCCAGTTCGACGATTACGCCGAGGGTGGCAGGTGGGAGGGCCGCATGGTCGGCCTCCTGCCGCGCCCAACTAACACGAGGCTCTCATGACACGAACGAAGACACTCACCGCTCTCGCGCTGCTGCTCGCCACTGTCGCTGCCGCGCAGGCGCAGCAACAGAGGTTCTACGACGCCCGCGGCAACAGCATCGGGACGGCCGCCCCTCAGAGCGACGGCACCACGCGCTACTACGACGCCAGCGGCAAGAGCCTCGGCACCTCGACCACGTCGCCCAGCGGCACGACCACGTTCTACGGCGCCGACGGAAAGAAGACGGGCACGGCCACCGGCACGCGCCCAAGCGGAGGCAACCGATGAAAATCATCTGGACATGCACCATCGCTGCCGCGGCGTTCGCGGCATCTATCGCAACAGCTAACGCCACCGCCAGCGGCTGCGCGGTGGTCGTCGATCAGCTTCCCGGCGGATTCTTGAACCTGCGACAGGCACCCACGGAGAAGGCACCCGTTCGCGCCAAGCTGAAGCCGGGCTGGATAATCGCGGGCGATACGCAGGAGTGCTACCGCAAGGACGGTGCATCGATCTGCCCCGATCTCAAAGAATGGAGCCACGTCACCGGCGTGTACCAACTGGACGGTGGACGCGGCAGCGCCAAAACGGAAGGCTGGATCGCGAGCAAGTACGTCAAGAGCATCGAAGATTGCCCCGCCACCACGAGCGGTCCGCAGATGGACGCGCTGCCAGTTCGCCTCCTTGGCGAATGGTGCTTCGACACCCAGGCTAAGAATTTTCGACGGGAGAGCTGCCGATCGTCAGCTGACCACTGGCTCAGCATCCAACGCACTGGCTTCACGCGCCACGAAATGCGATGCAAGCTTCAATCGGCTTCATCTAACCGAACGGGCCAATATCGGACCCAGTTCAAATGTGACGACGAAGCCGGAGGCTTCACCGTTTATTATTGGATCGGTCTCGACGCTGGCGATCAAAGCCGTCTCTTTCTGGACGAAACCGATTCGACGTTCACGGCGACGCCCGACCAGATGAAGGCTCAACGCCGGTAGTCGGCTCAGCCTTGTCTGGCGCCGCGGGCGCGCCATCTTCTCCCCATGTCCCGCTTCACCGATTGGTGGAAATCTCTGCTGCCGCGCTTCCTGAGCTGGTGGCGCGATCTGTTTGCGCGCTGGCTGGCGGCGCTGCGGCGGTTGATTGCTGCAATCCTCCCACGGCCGCCGTCGGGATCGTCGCCGATCGCCGGGATGCCGCTGCGCTACCTGATCGGAGCCAACGCGCCGGTTGGCGAAGATGGCTGCGTCACGATGGTGCCATACCGCGCCACACCAGCTCGCCGCGGGCTTACCGCCGGCTACATCAACGCGTTCGACGAGACCGAATACTACGACGCCAGCTCGAACACGGGCTTCTACTCGCCGTACCGGAAGCCGACGCCCACCGCGAAGGAATACGGCGAAGGCGTTCCGGACCAGGACGGCGACGGCTACCGGCGCAACATCGTCAACCAGCTCGATCTGCGGCGCACGCAGGCGATTACGCTCTGCGAGATCGACAATCCGGACGCCTACCCGATCGAGGCGGTGCTGGCGGCGATCGGCTTGGCCCAGGAGCGCAGCATCGGCGTGCTGGCGAAGAATCCCGGTCTGGGCAACATCTGGCAGGACGACTTCGTCGCGGTGGTGCAGCATCCCAACGTGGTCGGCATCATCGTCGAGCGCGGCGCGGGCACCGCGGCCAGCATGCACAGCCTGCGCAGCCGAGCTGGCAAGCCCAGTCTGCCGGTGCGGTTCGTCGCCTACGATGACGGCGGCGGCGGCGAGGCCTGGGCGAACGCGATCGCGGCTGAAATCACCAGCATCGGCTACGCCGACATGGGCGTGACCTACTCGCCGTCCTTACGGGAATACGCCAGCTCGGTCGATGTGCTGAGGCCGCAGGTCTAAGTTTTTCCTCGCCGCCGCCTCAGCTTCTCCTCGACGCCCGGCGGGTACGTGATGCCCTCGCCGTACTTCCATTCGAAGTTCGTGTTGTCGCCGCCGTCGGTGATGATCACGCGGCGGACCGCGCCGAGTCGAGCCGCTGCTGTCTCGGTATGCATCTTTGCTGCCCGCACCGCCGTTTCCCCGTCAACCCAACGGCGCGTATAGAGGTAGGTCTCGTCGGAGAAGAAAACCGCAACGCTGAACTCGCCATTGGTCATCACGAACTCCCCTTGCGCGTGCGCTCCAAGATCATCGCCTCGTTGACCGGAATCAGCTTGCGCACGAGCTGCATGTGATCTCGCAGCAGTTGCTCGCGCAGCTTCGCAGTCTTCTTCGCACTGCCTTCGATAAAATGCCCAGCGAGCCACATCGACAGCAGGTCAGCCAGCACCCCGCTCTGAATTGCCTCATGGTGCCCGGCCAGAATCGGCATGATCTGCTCGACTAATCGATCGATTTCACGCGGATCGGGCGGGCTCTCCGTCGTCGTCGTCATCGATCGGCCTCGATTGCTCGGCGCGGACATCGTCGTAGAGCTTGCGAAGGGTCGCCAGCATGTATTCGTTCTGCTGGCGCGCGGCGATCAGCTCCCGCATCAGTCGATCGCGTTCGCGGACCACCTTGGCGAGCTGGCGCTCCAGCTTCTCGGTCTTCTCGATGTCTGCGCCCATCAGAACAGCCCCAAGTGGATCGCGATGGCAATCGCGTGCTCCGGCGATTTCGCACGAAGTTTCTTGAGCGCCCGTGCCAGGAAGGTCTTCACGGTCGGCAGTGTCATGTCCAGGTCGGTTGCGATTTCGGTACGCGTAAGACCACGCGAGAGCCCGCGCAACACGGCGACTTGACGCGCCGACAGCGAAGGAGGCGCCTTCTCTTTGATGCGCCGTCGCGTCAACTCCTCCATGCGGTGAGCGGCGGCCGTGTTCGCCATGCTCAGAACAGCTTTCTCGGAAGCCGACAACTTGAGCTGCTTCGGCGATCCCATCGTCACGACCCAGCCGCCGGATGCCGCACACACCAATCCGTCACGGATGCCGTACTTGGCCAGCAGATCGAAGACCCATCGCTCATTGCCGGTCGGATTCGTTGCGTGGATCACCTCGGCAAAGGTGAGACTAATGCGGCGTCGGATGGCGTAGCGAACCAGCACGCTCGGGCCGCGCCGATGCAGCAGCGGGAAAAATTCATTCCAGAATGCCGGCGGCGCGCCGTTCGGGTGAATGAAGGTGTTGACGTCGATTCCGTATTCGTCAGGGTCCTCGTAATTGGCCGGCAGCCGCCACATCGAGACCAGCAGCAGGCCTGCCGGCCGCGCCGCGCGCAAGCTCAGCTCGTTCATGACGGCGGCCGGTGTATCCAGGCGCGCGAGATCGTGGGTGATGAATCTGGTGACGTGGTTCACGAGCTGCACCGACATCAGACCAGTTCCCTTTTCAGGGTTTCACCTGAGGCCGCGCGGGGTAAACCCTTACGAATATTGGCTTATGGCGCTTATGCCGCACCGGCTGTCATGTGGGTGTCATCCGTTCAGACGACACCGCGAATCCACGTCAATCGCGTCGTGCAAGTCGGTCTGTGCGGCGGTGCACACAACCGGTAGTGCGTAGCAGATTTGCTAACCGAATATTCGGGTTTCGGTTACCGCTGGAACGAGTTTGAACATGCGGAGGTTCCTGCGGGCGAGATTATTTGACTTTCAGGTAACGCTGCTTGCAAATTTAGATCAAACAGTCAATCAGGAAACGCCAGCGATGCACAAAAAAATTATCGACCCAAATCCGGGTCTGCGCCTCGCCGAAATCCGAATGCACCTCAAGATGTCGCAACAGCAGGTCGCCACGGCGATCGGTGTCAGTCTCGGAACGATCCAGCACTACGAGCACGGCCGCGCGGCGATCACGGTGGATCGCATCAAGCAGCTCGCCAACGCCCTCAACTGCGAGCCCGCGATTCTCCTTGAGCCGCCCGGCGCCCCGCTGCCGCCGATCTCGACCTTTCTGATCGCCTCTTGGCAACGATCTTCGCCCGGCCACGTCGTCGCTTTTTTCTCGTCGCGGCGGTCGATGCGTGAAGCGCCGACGCAGCGCGCTGGGCCGGAACCGCCGTCATAATCACCGGACCTTCGTCCCTCAACAGCTGTCGAATAGTCAGTGCGGGATCGAGGCCGATGCAGTCGGCAATAGCCAGAAATTCGGAAACGGTGATTCGCCGCTCGCCATTCTCCAGGCGCGTGATCCATGTCTGCGAGCGCCTGAGGCGCTTCGCCAGTTCGTCCTGAGCCAGCCCTGCATTCTTGCGCGCGCCCTTGAGCAGAGCGACTAGCGCTTCATCGTGATTAAGAATGGAAATGCTCCATAAGCGCAAACCGTCTCTGAGGATAATTCGAAAACCGGGTAACGGGCAAGGATTGCCTGTTATGCGAAAACCGATTATTTCACGCGTTGATGTATGTGCGTAATGTGGGTGTAAGAAAAGGATGCATTCCACAGGAATACTAAGGAGATTCACAGGAGCTAAGGGAAGGAATCAGATGCTGGAAACCCTCACCAACGGCCGCGATCACCGCCCACATGCCGGCCTGCTGCCGCACGATGTTCCCAACCGCGATGACTTTGTAGGTATCTCGATCATCAAGAACGGAACCTATTTCGGGCTCCGGCTCTCGATCTCGAAATCGCTGTGCAATAGCATCGGGCAACCAGAGCGAGTTTCGATTACCGGTACACCCGAAAACGGCTATCTGATCGCTGCCGCCAAGGCCGGGCCAAAGCCGATAGAGGCCGGCAGCAATAGGTTCTACATCCAGATCACCGCCGACAAGGCAAACGCGCCGCGTGACAAACGACAGACGGTCTGGCTGCGCAGCGAGATCGACAAGAAGCGTCTCCGCATCCCGCCGCTGCCGCCGGCCTGGATCAACGGCGATCCGGAATTCCGGCCCGGCGCGTTGTGCGAAGAAGGGCCGCGCGACATGCAGCTCGGCAAGACGGCAGGCGATGACGCCGTGCGCTCGGTACCGGCACCGGCCGTGCCGATCGCCCCGACCGTCCCGCCGCCGAAGCCTGTGCCCGACTACAAGCTGCCTGAGAATGTCGGCATAGCCGACGCCCAGGCGCTGCTCGGCAGGAAGCTCGACGAGGCGCGCTCGATCATGCGCGAACTGGAAGCGCGCACCGGCCTGCGCTTCACGCTCACCCGGAACTTCCAGATCACGCTCGATCTTACTGGTCGATGATGTACTACGAGCCCATGGTCCGCATCGTTTTGGAGGATGACGACGCGTCCGGTCGGCACTGCGGCGGCTGCACGCTTTGCTGCCGCTTGCTGCCGATCAAGGCCGCGGCCTATCCGCGCGAGCGGATCGGCAACGCCGTCAACGAGATGATCGCCCAGGGGTTCGCCAAGCCAGCCGACTTCGCCGGCATGATGCCGGAATTCGACAAGCCAGCCGGCAAGCCGTGTCCGCACCAACGTCACCACAAGGGCTGTACGGTCTATCGCCGCCGCCCGTTCGGCTGTCGCATGTGGTCGTGCCGCTGGCTGACCAACGTCGACACCGCGGACCTGCGACGCCCGGACCGCTCGCGGGTGGTCATCGATGTGATGCCGGATTTTGTCACCCTGACCACCGACGAGGGTCAGCGCGCGAATATCGAAGTGGTGCAGCTGTGGGTCGATCCGGCGACGCCGGACGCATGGCGGGAGCCCTCGATCCTCGCCTATCTCGAACGTCGCGCCGCAGAAGGGATTGCGGCGCTGATCCGCTTCGACAGCCACGACGCCGTCACCGTATTCGCGCCCGCGCTGTCACAAGACGGCCAATGGCACGAGGTCCGCGGGCAGTCGCACGGTGAGCATCTCGGTCGGGAACTGTACGAAGGGCTGGCGAGGGCGCAGAAGGTGAAGGTGGCTCCGCAGTCGGGGTGACATCATGGGGTACGCGTTTTGTACATCGCCATGCTTCGGCTGCGGCCAGCTGTTTTCCTACAATCCCATGCGCGTGCCCAGCTGCCGCGTCAACGGCGTGCGCGAGCCGATCTGTCTGACCTGCGTCCATCGCGTCAATCCGAGGCGCATCGCCAACGGGCTCGAACCGATCGTGCCGTTGCCCGGCGCCTATGAACCCTGCGACGAAAGCGAGCTGTGAGGTTCAACCTAACCCGCCCGTGTGACGAATGTCCGTTCCGATCGGACCGCCATCCTTTCGGTC
>Ga0126377_10000876_pt1 | contig 19158 bp, 14 predicted proteins | sample PanSoiMetPlot_22_FD_92647 | JGI IMG/M metagenome (GOLD analysis project Ga0126377, IMG submission 92647) | Tropical forest soil microbial communities from Panama - MetaG Plot_22 | ecosystem: Environmental > Terrestrial > Soil > Tropical forest > Bulk soil | place: Panama | collected 2016-02-17 | reverse complement strand
GTCCCATCCGGCGACAGCGCCAGGCCAGCCGCGCGCACTGGAGTGTATTCGACTCACCAGCCCCTGCTGTGCGGTGGAACCATGCCGGCGTCCCGGGCCTCGGTACGTTCGGCATCGTGGGTCGCGTACGGATGTGACCCCGTCTGCGCAGTCGGGTGGTGTGCTTCCTACGCGACCTGAAAGGTACATGCGCATCGCCAGCAGGTACGACAAGACGAGCGCCCGCTACCGCGGATTCGTCTGCTTCGCCTGCGCACTACTGTGGATCTGAGAGATCTGAGAACCAACTACGTCGCATGTCGGGCCACCGGCACCTCGGCCGTGTCGATCGGTCCGCCGGCTCGGAGCTTCCAGCCCGTCGTGAGCAACCAGGTCGCGGCGGGCGCCACAGGCGGCCCGTCGTGCTGGTTGTCTGGCGGCGCGAATCCGCCCCGCCAGACATCGTTCCGCCAGCCGTCGAAGTACCAGGCAGACGAATAGATGTCGATCGTCGGCACGGCTTCGCCGTGACGACGGGCGTTGTGCAACACGTAGACCAGCGCATTCCGAGTTTGCCGTGGCGTGGTGAGGATGACCGCATGGTAGCGGTCGTCGAACAGCTTGCCGTGTCGGTCCCAGTACTCATTGAGCCGCCGCGCCACGCTGATCTTCCAGCCCTGGATCCCGCGTGCCAGGGCGCGTTCGTCGCGCGCCTCGCAGACCAGATGGACATGGTTGCCCTGCACCGAGAACTGGCAGATGCGGAAGACGCCCTTGTCGCAGCCGTGGACGAAGGCGTGCCTGAGGACCTTCGCCGGCCCAGGCCCGCGCAGGCGCGGCAGGCCCGCAGTCAAGCGCACCGTGACATGGACGGGGAAGCGGGACGCCAGCGGCGGCCGCTTGCGATGCGGCACGCGCGGGCGCGGCGCCACCCGCTTGCGCCCGGCTCCCGGACGCTGGCCACCTCGCCTGGAGCGAAACTCCATCTCGACCTGGCAGCTCTTCGACCGTCTCGTCATCTTCTTTTGATTGGGCATATATCATGTCGATGACCTTTTCAACCGATGAGGGCTCCTCGATTCGCTCTTGTCTATTCCGAGCGACCGGCTCGGCGGGTCGGGATCCCTGCGCCCCGATCCTCGGCACACCCCCAGACGGTGTTCACACACCCACAGACTCCACGGCCGTCGGCGTCCACGCCTCACGCCGGCCGCGCCGGTCGTGTTCGATGCGACTGCGCTCAGACGTGACATCCGCCTGACCGAGTTCCGCCGGCTTGGCCCACGGCTGTGGCCTTCGGTGCCCCGGCCACCTCTCCCAGCCACTGGGGTGTTTCACCGTCCGAGAGCAGGCTCAGGCTCGTGCACGGCAGGCCCTCCGAACGGCTGCGCCGAAACACGGGGCCGCGAGGCGCCCTGCCCGCCGGGCGGATCTGAGGTCGAGACCCCTTCCGACCTGATCCTTCCGATTAGCTGCTGGCAGCCTTGGGGGACAGGTTCCCCGGCCACTTCTTCTGGAACGAGCTGCACACGACCGATCCGGCGGCGCGCTCGCGTTCTACGGGCAGGTGCTGGGCTACGCGGCGAGCGCGATGGGCTCCGGCTCCGGCGCCGACGCCTACCACGTGCTCTCGCGCGGACCCGGCCGCGCCGGGGTGACCGGACACCTGCCGCGAGGGACGCCGCCGCACTGGCTGCCCTACGTCGCGGCCCCGGACCCCGACGCGGTGATGGCGCGGGCGCGGCTGCTGGGCGCGGCGATCTTGGTCGGCCCCGAGGACATCCCCGGCATCGGCCGCTTCGGCGTGCTCGAGGATCCCACCGGCGCCGTGCTCGCGATCATGAAGCCGCTGCCGAGCATGAAGCACGCGTAGCCCGAGGCAGCAGTCGAGCGGCGAGCTCGTCGGCGGGCGGCCCGGAAAACGTACCGTCGGTTGGGCCTTCGGCCCGCCCTTCGCTGGCCCGCCCGCGCCCGCATTGCGCCGGGACCTGCCAGCACGCGGGCGGCCGGTTGTTGTACCTTCGCGCCATGCGGCCTCTGGCGGTGGGCGAGCGGGCGCGTGAGCCGGCGCGCGGGCGGGGGCCGGCGCGGGGCCTGGACATCGCCGTCGCCCTCTCCATCGCGCTCGCGATCGGGCTGGTCGCGGCGGTGGCGGCATGCGGCGGGCGCGCCGATCGCCCGGCACCGGTGCCGACCGACTCGGAGCGCGGACGCTTCCCCCACCAGAAGCACCGGGCGATCGCCTGCACCGGGTGCCATCGCCTCGCCGACGTGCTGGCCGGCCGCCCGGCCCGGCCCGGGGTGGAGGACCACGCCCCGTGCGATCGCGAGCGCTGTCACCGGGCCGAGTTCCTGGCCACGCCGGGCCCGCTTTGCCGCGTGTGTCATCGCCGCGTGGCGCTCGGGCCGGCCGCCGCGGCTGCGGCCGCCGGCGCGCGAGAGGGCGAGAAGGCGACGCTGCCGGCGCCCTACCCGCCGGTCACCGGCCGGCGCGCGCTGGCCACCGAGTTCTCGCACGCCGGCCACCTCGACGCCGCGCGCATGGAGAGCCGGGTCGGCTTCCACGTGGCCTGCTCCGACTGCCACGAGCTGGCCGGCGACGAGCTGCGGCCGGCCGACCACGCGGTGTGCGCCCGCTGCCACGCGCCCGAGGCCAGCCTGCGCGGCATGCCGACGATGGCCCAGTGCACGCGCTGCCACGTGGACCGGCCGCTCCAGCCGTCGCGCCTGCGCCACTTCATCGTCGGCGACCTCCACTTCGACCACGGCCATCACCGCCAGGACCACCGCGGCCGGCTCATCGCCTGCGCCACCTGCCACGCCGACAGCGCCGGCTCGGCGCGCACCGGCGTGCACGCGCCGCCGGCCATGTCCGCGTGCGTCGAGTGCCACGACGACAGCGCGCGCACGCCGCCGGCCCGGCAGATGCGCGTGTGCGAGGGCTGTCACGACACCAAGCGGGCCAGCTTCGGCGGCATCGCGCCGCGCTCGCACCTGCCGGCCCTCGAGCGGCCCGAGGATCACACGCGCGCGTTCCGGCGCGATCACGCCGCCGACGCCTCGGCCGATCCGCAGCGCTGCGCGCGCTGCCACACCTTCATGTCCGGCTCGCCGCGCGACGCCTGCGACGACTGCCACCGGACCATGCGGCCGCAGGATCACACGGTGACCTGGCGCGAGTACGATCACGGCCCCGCCTCGGCCGCGCGCGCCGACGGCTGCGCGACGTGCCACCAGGGCGACTACTGCATCGCCTGTCACAGCCAGCGGCCGCGCTCTCACTTCCCGCAGATCTCGTTCGGGGCGGGCGGCGGCCACGGCCAGTTCGCGCGGGTCAACCTGCGCTCCTGCGCCGCCTGCCACGACTTCCAGAGGGACTGCGCGACGTCCGGCTGTCACGCGCCGGGCGAGCAGACCGCGCGATGAGGCCGCGCCCGCTCGCCGCCGCGGTCGCGCTTCACCTGCTCCTGTGTGCGGCCGCTGCCCCGCCCGCCGGCGCCGAGCCGCCCGCGCGCCAGCGCCGCCTCGATCTGTGGCCGCGCCACCTGCCGGTCCTCGTCCCCACGTCCTTGACCATGCGCGTGCGCGAGCGGGCGCGTTCGCGCGCGCGCGCCGGGGCGGCGCGGGTCGGGCCGCGCGCCAGGCCGCTCGGCCGGCGAGTCGCCGGCGCCACGCCCGCCGGCGCCACGCGGCCGGCCGGCGCCACGCGGCCGGCCGGCGCGGATCACCCGCCGGCCAGCCCCGAGCTGGTCGTGCCCGGCCCGCGCCTCGACGAGAAGGTCGTGTTCCGCGCCAACATCGGCTTCGGCATCGACGGCGGCCAGCCGAGCAAGAGCAAGCAGCTCCTGTCGGGGGCCGAGCTCGACGACCAGAACGACTACAGCAGCCTGCGCTCGTACGGCTTCGGCGACCTCGTGCTCGGCACGCGCGGGCTGCTGCTGCCCAGCCTGGGCACCTACTTCGCATCCGAGTTCCGCTTCGACCAGAACCTGAACCGGCCGACCCAGGCGGTGCCCAGCGTGCACTACGCGGACGGAGTCCAGGACGTGCTCGTGCGCAGCGCCTACGGCGAGGCGCAGGGCTTCATCCACCTGCCCTGGCTGCGGCCGCTCTACCTGCGCGCCGGGCGCCAGTTCAAGTACGGCGTCACGGTCGCCCACTTCGACGGGCTCACGCTCGGCTACGACACGCGCCCGGTCGGCGCGTCGGTCTGGTTCGGCTCGCGCGTCTCGCTCTACGGCCTGGGCCAGAACCCGATCGGCTCGCAGGACAAGTACTTCGGCGCCAGCGCGCGCGTCGATCTCTCGGAGCTCAGCCGCCGCACCCCGCTGCTCCTCACCCTCGACACGCTCCAGTTCAGCGGCTTCAGCCACCGCGAGTACGGCGTCGCCTATCGCTGGAAGCCAGACATCCTCATCCGCGGCAGCGCGCGCCAGATCGACACCGACCTCGCGCGCGAGACGGTGTCGGTGTGGGCTCGCCTGTCGGAGGTGACGACCCTGACCGCCGAGATCGACAACCGATCGGCCGACGACTGGATCTACGACCTCATCGTGTTCCGGCCGCCCGAGCGGGACGGCGACCCGCGCCAGTACCTCAACATCGGCCCGCCGGTGCCGCGCGTGCAGCTCGATGTCCGCGCGGGCACCGTCATCCTGCGCAACCTCGACGTGCTGCTGCGCGGGGCCGCCGCCGTCGAGCACGCCGCCGACGACGCCGAGGCTCCCTTCTCCCCCACCTACGTCGAGGCCGGCGCAGCGCTCGAGGTCCGCCTGCGCCGAGATCTTCGACTGGGCTCCACCTTCACCGCTCGCCGCTATCGGCGCGCCGCGGTGGAGACGGCCCTCGACACCGACGGCATGCCCGACCCGCTGCCCGCGCTCGCCAACCAGGTGGGCGAGACCTCCTTCTACGAGGGCGGCTTCGGCGTCGACTACTCGGTCGGCGCGCGGCGCTTCAGCGCCTCGGGCGAGCTATACGGCCGCCTGTACGAGCGCCAGGGTCCGTACGACCCGCAGCCGCCGATCGTCGACGACCCCGACCTGCGCACCGGCGGGCGCTTCAGCGTCGAGGGCTGGGCGTCCAACCGGCTGCGCATCAAGGCCGAGTACGACGTCTCCATCTCCGACATCGACCTCGCGCCGGAGCTGCGCGGCATCAAGAGCCTCCGCGTGCTGGCCGAGGGATCGTTCTGATGCGGGGGCCGATGCAGGCGCTGATGCGGGCACTGATGCGGGCCGCGATCGCGGCCGCGGCCCTCGCGATCGGGGGCGATGCGGGCGGCATCCCGGCACGGCCCGCCGGGACGCCCGCCGACGGATTCGATCACATCGGCCATCAGGGCAGCGTGGTGGCGCGCGCCGCGACCCCGCCGCCGTGCAGCCGCTGCCACCGCCTCGCGCCTGGCGGCCGCCTGGCGGGCGCGCCCGGTCACGCGGCCTGCTTCGGCGACTGCCACGGTCCGCCGCCGGCAGCGGGCGCGCGCCCCGATCAGGCCGCCATCGCGGTCTGCCGCGCCTGCCACCGCCCCGCCCTGCTCGCGCGGCTCGCGCGCGGCGCCCGCGGCCGCATCCCGGCCGCGTTCCCGCCCTACGACCTCGACCGCGACTTCGCGCTGACCATCTCGCATGCGGTGCACGGCCGGGTCGAGCGCGGCTGCCGCGCCTGCCACGCGCCGCCGCCGGAGCCGGGCGGCGCCGGCCAGGATGCCGAGACCGCGCGCGCGCGAGCCCGCCGCACCCGCGCCGGCGCGCCCCATGCCCGGTGCGTCACGTGCCACGATCGCCGCCCCGCGCCCGGCGGCGTGGGCATGGACCGCTGCGGCGCCTGCCACACGCCGGGTGTGGGGCCGGCCCGCGCGCCGCTGCGCGACCCCGGCGCCTACCCGGTGCGCGGCCACTTCTCGCACCGCCGCCACCTCGCGCGCCTGGGCGGCGCCGCCGATCCGTGCCGTTCGTGCCACGCCGGCGCCATCGCCGCCTCGGGCGACCGCGTGCCGACGCCGCGGAAGGATCAGTGCCGGCCGTGTCACGACGGCAAGCGCGCCTTCTCCATGACCGAGCCCGCCTGCCACCTCTGCCACGGCCCGCCCGAGCGCGAGCGGCCGGCCCCCGCGCTCACCCGCGCGGCCTTCTCGCACCGCATCCACGCGGCGGCGCGACCGGATCTGGCGTGCACCGCCTGCCACGAGCTCGACGCGCGCGGCGCGGCCGTCACCGCGCTGCGCGGCCATGCGCCCTGCTCGGACGGCGGCTGCCACGACGGCGACTTCGCCTCCGCCGCGCCCAGGATCTGCGGCGTGTGCCACGTGAGCGGCGAGCCGTGGCGCCGGCTGCACGCCGACCCGGTCGCGGTCGACGCCACCGAGTTCGGCGCCGACTTCTCGCACCGCGCGCACCTCGCCGGACCACGCCCGCCGCTCGGCCGGGCCTGCGCCCGCTGTCATCGCCCGGCGGCGGGGGGTCGGTTCCAGCTCGGTCCCGGCCACGCGGCATGCGCCGGCGCCCGCTGCCACGGTCCGGGGCGAGGAGGTGCGCCGCCGCCGCTCGGCCGCTGCGACGCCTGCCACCAGCTTGGTCTGGTCGCCGCGCGCGAGCGGGCCGAGGAGCGGCGTCCGTGGTCGGTGCGCGCGCGCTTCACCCACGAGCCGCACGCGACCGAGCCGTCGGCGCCCGGGCGGCCCGTCGCGTGCCAGGGCTGCCACGCCGGCGCGCTCGCGTCCGAGAAGCTGGCCGACATGCGACCGCCGACGAAGAAGAGCTGCGCCCGCTGCCACGACGGGCGCGACGCCTTCAAGCTGACCGGTCACACCTGCGAGCGCTGCCATGGCGGAGCGCCGGCGGCGGCGCCCATCACCGCGCCGCCGACCACGGCGCCGCCGGCGCCCCACGCGACCAGCCCCAGGAAGCCGCAGCACGCGACCCGATAGATGCGCTGCCGGAGCGGCACGATCGCCGGTACTGTATGGGGGCGGCGCGGCCTGGCGCCGTGCTTGCAGCTGTTTCCCCTTCACACCAACCGGCGAGGAGACAGACGAATGCTGGTCGAACAACTCATGAGCCGCCCGGCGGTGACGATCAACGCGAGCGATTCTCTGGGCCGCGCCGCGCAGCTCCTGTGGGATCACGACTTCGGCGCCCTCCCGGTGGTCGACGACGACGGCTGCCTGGTCGGCATGATCACCGATCGCGACATCTGCATGGCGTGCTACCTGCGCGGACAGCCGCCGGCCGACATCTCGGTCGATCAGGCGATGGCCCGCCAGGTCTACGCCTGCGCGCCCGGCGATCCGATCGGAGTCGCGGAGAAGCTCATGAGCCAGTATCAGGTCCGCCGCGTGCCGGTCGCCGACCCGGTCGCGCGCGTGGTCGGCGTCTTCACTCTGACCGATCTCGCCCGCCTGGCGGATCAGGGCGGCGGGCTGCGCCGACCGGACGTGACCGACGCCGAGGTGTCGCGCACCCTGGCCGCGATCTGCCAGCCTCGCCGCGAGCAGAGAGCCTCGACCGTGCAGTGACCGTCGCCCGCGCTCGCCCGCCGGCGAGACGGCGCGCGCTCACATCGAGTGCGAGCTCCGGTGCTCCTTCTCGTGCTCGGTCTCGCAGGTGAAGCAGCGGCGCGCCCACGGCACCGCCTCGAGGCGGCGGACGCCGATCGGCTCGCCGCACCGCTCGCACACGCCGTAGCTTCCGCCGTCGATGCGAGCCAGCGCCGCCGCGATCTCGTCCACCCGCGCCTGCTCGCCCTCGCCGAGCGAGTCGAGCGGGATGGCGCCGCCCTCGGCGGCGGCCGCGTCGCCCGGATCCGCCTCGCGGACCCCGAACAGCTCCCCCTCCCCCTCGCGGTGATCGCCCCGCTGCCTCAGCAAGTCCTCGCGGCTCCGCACCAGCCGCTCTCGCGCTCTCGCAAGAAACCGGTCCATGCTCTTCCCTCCAACCTGCGGGCTACCCAGGTAGCTCATAGCATGGCGGCCGCCGGGCCGCCGGGACGGGACGGGAGGGCGCCGGCGTCAGGCCCGGTCCTGCATCTCGGGCACGCCCGCCCGGCGGGCGCAGTGGGCGCAGCAGTAGAACTTGCCGCTCGACTCCATGCCGTGGCCGATCAGGGTCGTGCCGCAGGTGGCGCACTGCGGAGCCAGGGCGTGGATCGCGCAGGCGAAGCAGTCGAACACGTGGCTCGTACCGTCGGCGACGACCTCGAACGCCTTGTCGTACTGGTTTCCACAGACTTCGCAGGTGGGGGCCATGCCCCGGAGGGGTGCAATCGCCGATCCGGCGAGGGCGCGCCGGGGGCCCTCGGGCACGCAGATCCGGTGACTCTCCGGGCGCGCGCCCTCGCCACACCGGGGCGCCCGCTCGGGGAGGATCCGCACGCCTCGCGCGTCTCGCGTTCGGCGTGCGATGCGGGATGCCAGATGCGGGATGCCCAGATACGGGATGCCAGATACGAGATGCCAGATGCGCTCGGCGGGGCTCAGGCCCCGATCGCCGCGTTGATGAGCGGCGCGACGATCGACATGCCCGGATCCTCGTTGTTGTACCCGTTGGGCGGCTCGACGATGCGCACGCGCTGGCCCTGGTCGATGAAGCGCTGCAGGAACGTCTCCATCGGCACGAACTCGCTGTAGCACTTGAACGTCTGGCCGGGCGGGAACTCGAGGTACTCCCACCAGTGGTGCTTCTTCTCCATCCGCTGGCAGGCGTGGCTGCCGATGAACGTGATGATGGTCGAGCAGTGGCTGGCGTTGATCGGCCGGTGATACGGGATGAAGTAGCTCACGTTGGGCATCGTGTTGAAGAGCTCGACCAGGTTGTCCTGGTCCTCGAGCCAGAACGCGTGCACCGACTCCTCGTCATCCGGATCGAGGAACCTCTCGTAGGAGAAGCGCGAGTAGTTGTAGTCGCGCGTGTACGCGGTGTACCCGATCTGATCGCCGGGGAAGGCCTCCGCCACCACCTGGTTGACGCTGCCGAAGTCGTTCGAGTCGAACGTGCCGGGCAGGTTGCTGAACACCGAGTCCAGGTTCCAGGACTCGCGGATCTGATCGTGCAGGCCGCGCGAGTTGAAGTCGGCGCTGGGCGCCGGGTAGACCGGCCCCGAGTCGTTGAGCAGGTAGCCTCGCTGCGGCGCGATCGCCGTGCGCACGAAGTAGTAGCCGGCCGTCGTGGCGGTGCCGCCGGCGCTGAAGCCGCTCACCATCAGCTTGTTCACCGACGGGAACTGGCCGGCCGCGTAGGTCGCGGCCGCCACCGTGTTGGTGAAGCCCGAGTGGTGCCAGGGGAGGTCCGGCTCCTGCCCGGTCGGATCGACGTAGGTCACGTCGCGGTTGCCGATGTGCACGTCGCCGGTGCAGTACGGCATGTAGACGACGTTCCAGTCCTTCGTCGGCAGATCGGTCCGGCTCCGCAGCGGGATCCCCGGATCGGCGCCGTTGACGATCGGCGACACGTACTTGGCGGTGAACTGCGTCATGTAGTCGTCGGGGATGCCGTTCGGGTTGGCCGCCCCGAGGATCCCCGCACGCCCGCTGCACGTGTCGTAGTCCCAGCACGCGCCGCCGCCCTCGAAGAAGAAGAGCAGGTTGGGCGACGAGGTGCGGTGGACGAAGAACTTGTACTGCGAGCCGTTGCCGCACACGCTGCCGGGCAGCTCGACCTTCTGCCAGTCGTAGTCGTTCCCGCCGTCGACCAGCACGTTGACGATGATATCGAGCAGCTCCTCCGCACGAGCTGACCCGCCGATCGAAAGCATGGCCAGGGTCAGGAAACCAATCAGGACACGTCGCGTCATTGGATTCCTCCGCTGTGTGACTTCGCACGATAGTAGAGAATGCGCGTGGACCATGTACAGGTGTCACCCATGCGAAAGACGATCGGGCTCGCGCTGATCGCGATCGCCGCCGCGCTCGCGCTGCTGTGGTACGTCGTCGCCGGCTCGAGCGGACCCGAGAAGGGGACGGTCGCGGCGCAGGCGCAGCCTCCGGATCGCGCTCCCGGGGACTCGGCCCGGTTGGCGCGGCCCGAGCCGCCCGCGCTGCCGGTCGAGGCCACGAACTCGGCCTCTCCAGTGGATCTGGACGAGCTTCGTCGCCGCCTGCCGGACAACCTCTACTGGGCGCTGGGCGCGCCCACCGACGACGAGGCCGTGCTCGGCAAGCGCCGTGAGCACGATCGCGAGTCGAACGAGCTCTACGGCAAGGTCCTGTCGACCACGGCCACCGAGGAGGAGATCCGGCGCTACTACGAGGACCGGAGACGTGTGTCCGAGGACTACATGCAGTTCGCCGCGCGCGTGCTCGCCGACTACGGGAGCCAGCTCCCGGAGGAGCAGCGCGGGATGTACGAGCTCAGCATCGAGCTTCACCGCGCCCGCCTGGCCCAGATCCCGCGCGACCGCGACGACGCGCTCGCCCGCCTGCGCGCGAAGCGCGGCCGCTGATACCATGCGCCGCATGTCGCCCACCAACGCGATCGCTCGCCTCGCCCTCATCGGCCTCTGCGCCCTCGGCGCGTGCGGCGACGACGAGGTCACCCCGCCCGCCGATCAGGTCGACGCGGGCGGCGGCGGCACCTCGCCCGACGCCGCCGCATCGGGCCCGATGGTCACCATCGACGACGGCCAGCTGCAGGGTGAGATCGACGGCAGCAGCAGCCGCTTCCTCGGCATCCCGTTCGCGCAGCCGCCGGTCGGCGCGCTGCGCTGGAAGGCGCCGGTGCCCAACGACCCGTGGGACGGCGTGCGCGACGCGACCGCGTTCGGCCCCCGCTGCGCCCAGCTCGAGTCGCTGCAGGGAGACGCGTCCGAGGACGAGGACTGCCTCTACCTCAACGTGTGGACGCCGTACCCGGCGCCGACCGGGCAGCTGCCGGTCATGGTGTGGTTCCACGGCGGCGGCAACCAGGCCGGCGGCACGGCCGATCTGGTCCCGCTCGGCGTCGGCGGGCTGTTCTACGACGGGCGCGCGCTGGCCGAGCGCTATGGCGTGGTCGTGGTGACGACCAGCTACCGGCTGGGGCCGCTCGGCTTCTTCTACCACCCGGCGCTGGCCGACGAGGGATCGCCGCTGGGCAACCAGGGGCTGCTCGACCAGCGGCGCGCGCTCGAGTGGGTGCGCGACAACATCGCCGCGTTCGGCGGCGATCCCGCCAACGTGACCATCTTCGGCGAGTCGGCCGGCTCGCAGGACGTGTGCCTGCAGATGGCCGCGCCCGGCTCGGCGGGGCTGTTCCACCGCGGGATCAGCGAGAGCGGCGGCTGCACCACGCGCGTGTCGACGACGGCGGACGCCGAGGCGGGCGCCGCCGCCTTCACCGAGGCGATGGGATGCGCCGAGGCCGACGACACGCTGGCCTGCCTGCGCGACGTGCCGCCGGGCCAGCTGCTCATGCCGGCGCCGATCGAGGGCGCGCCGCCCGACACCCTGCCCGGCGGCGACGGCTATCAGGGCGGCACGCCGAGCTGGGGCTTCGGCCCGCTGGTCGACGGCGAGGTCATCCCCGACCAGCCGCGCGCGCTGTTCGACGCGGGCCAGGCCGCCGACGTGCCCTACATCCTCGGCACCAACACCGACGAGGGCACGCTCTTTCACATCGGCGCCACGCCGGTGACCAGCGCGGAGGAGCTGCTGGCGGCGCTGGAGCGGCGCTTCGGCGCCGCGGCGGCCAGCACCATCGCGGCGGCCTACCCGCTCGCGGACTTCGAGTCGCCCGACGCGGCCCTGCAGCGCATCACCGGCGACGCGGGACTGGTCTGCCCCACCCACGACACCGCGCGGCGGGCCGCGGCGGCCGGGCGCGATGTGTGGATGTACAACTTCGACTATCCGCTGCCCATCCCCGGGCTCGAGTTCCTCGGCGCCACCCACGGCGCCGAGATCGCGTTCGTGTTCGGCTCCGTCGAGGGCGCGGAGCAGGACGTGGTGGGCGACCCGATCCGCCAGTACTGGTCGCGCTTCGCGGCCGCCGGCGATCCCAACGGCGGCAAGTCGCTGGCGTGGCCGGCCTTCGCGCCCGAGGCCGATGCGCGCATGAACTTCTCGACCGAGCTCCAGGTGGTGCCCGACTTCCGCGCCGCGCCGTGCGCCATGTGGCGCTCGCTCTACGACGCGCAGTTCACCGAGTAGCAGGCGCGGGCGCGCCGGTCAGGGCGGCCAGCACGCGATCGCCGGTCGGCAGGAGGTCGAGCAGGTGCCGGCCGGCTCGCTCGACCGCGAGCAGGCGCTCGTCCATCTGCTTGGCGCGGTCGAACAGCGCCGGCTCGACGAGCGGCCACACCGCGCAGCGCGGCGCGGCGCTGTCGCAGCGATCGAGGATGCCGTTGACCGCGCGGCGGGCGGACTCGTTGGCGCCCTCCATGCTCGCGATGTTGGTGTGGGTGCGGACGTGGTCGCCGGCCAGCGTGAGGTTGGGCACCCGCGTGACCGCCTCGGGCCGCTCGTGCCACGAGCCCGGCGGGTGCACCAGGAGCGGCGTCAGGCTGCGCATGCCGCCGCCCGGCCGCGCCTCCAGATCGTCGTCGAGGTGCCAGGTCACCAGATCGTCGTCGGTGAGGAGCGCGCCCCGCCTCGAGCGGAGCGCCGCCCGCAGCTGCTGCCACACCTCGCTGGCGATCTCGGCCGGGCTGCAGTCGCGCGCGCGGCGGCGCACGAACGTGCCCGGCGTGTCGAAGTCGGAGATGTCGACCGAGATGAGGCCGCGCACCGAGCCGTCGCCGTAGCGAGTCTCGAGCGGACCGTCGCCCCGCCAGAACTGGGCCTGCGACACGCACGTCAGCGCCCACGGCGCGTCGGGGAACAGGAGGTGCCCGCGCACGACCGGGACGTCGCGCCGGAGATAGAACTGGATCCCGCTCATCCAGCTGGTGAGGCGAGCGAAGCGGCTGCGGGGCAGCGCGCGCAGGCGCGCCAGGTCGGGGTCGAGCGCCGCCAGCTCCTCGCCGACCAGCGGGCGGAGCGCCTCGAGCGGCAGCGCCAGCACGAACTGGTCCGCGCGCGCGCTGCGCCCGTCGTCGAGCTCGATCGACTCGATCGCGCCGCCCCGGACGTGGATGGCGCGCGCCGCGCATCCCATGTGAAAGCGAACCCCGAGCGCCTCGAGGTGGCGGCGCCACGGATCGATCCACTTCTCGCTGGTCGGCCCGCACAGCAGCCGATCGGCCCGCGCGCCGTCGCCGGCGTGGTCGGCGAGCAGCTGCATCGACACGTCGCCGACCGTGCGCGCGCTGCCGTGGCGCGGGTCCATGGCGACCATGGTGCGCGGCACCGCCAGGAGGTGGCGCTGGAAGGTCGGCGAGTAGCGATCCCCGCCCAGGAAGTCCCACCACGACATCGACTCGTACTGCTCGAGGCGGCGGCGCGCGCACGACGAGTAGTAGCGCAGGACCCGCCACGCGAACCGGAGCGCGTCGCCGGCGGCGAAGCCGAGGCGGCCGAAGCCGAACGTGAACGAGTCCATCCACTCGCGCAGGCTGGCCGGCCGGCAGCGCAGGAAGCGCGCCACCGGGCCTCCGTCGGCCATCGCCACGCCCGCCTCGGGCGCGGCCCGCAGGTGGTCGGCCACCGAGCCGCGGCCGTCCGGGATGCGCGCCATCGTGTCGATGACGTGGCGATAGAAGGCCGGAAAGAACCGAAAACCGTGCTCGCCGGGCAGGTCGCGCCGCCCGCCGGACCCGGTGCCGGCCATGTACTGGCTGCGCGCCTTTCCGCCCGGGGCGCCGCGCGCCTCGACCACATCGACCGAGAAGCCGCGCTCCGCCAGCTCGTGCGCCGCGCTCAGCCCCGCCACCCCGCCACCCACGATCGCCACCGCCGTCGTCCCCATCCGGGCTCGATGGAGCAACGCGGGGGCCAGGTCCGTCGCCGATGCGGCAGGCCACTTGCGGCCGCCGGCGGGCCGATTGTGCGCCCGATCCGCGCGCACAAGCCGCACGCCCCGCCAGCCGGCGCAACCCGCGCGCGACTCCTTTCGAGCGCGCGCCGGCAAAGTGCTATCCTGCCGCCGTGGGGCAGAGGGGTCAGATGGACTGGAGCGAACCAACTGCGCTCGAGCCGGCCGTCGCGCTCGTCGCCGGCGACCTGCTGCTGGTCGCCGGCCATGGTCAGCTCTCCACGTACGAGCTGACCGGGCGAGACATGGTGATCGGCCGCGACTCGAGCTGTGATGTCGTGATCGATCACCGGAGCCTGTCGCGACGACACGCGCTCCTGCACCTCGGCTCGCCGCCGACCGTGCAGGACCTCGGGTCGACCAACGGCACGCTGATCGGCGGCGCGCTGCGCCGCGGCGGCGAACCGGTGGTGCTGGGCAGCGGCGAGGGCTTCCGCATCGGACCCTTCTGGTTCGTGATGGTCGACCGCGCGCCGGGCGAGCGGCCGGGCGGGCGATCGATGTCGAGCGGCGCGGGAGCGCTCCTGCGCGTCGTCGATCCCACCCCGGGTGGGGTCCCCAGCCTGGTGCGCGACTTCGCCGCCAGCGAGTCGAACGTGCTGATCCTGGGCGAGACCGGGGTCGGCAAGGAAGTGCTGGCGTCGACCATCCACCAGCTGTCGGGCCGCAGCGGCGCGATGACGCGGATCAACTGCGCCGCGCTGAGCGAGTCGCTGCTGGAGAGCGAGCTGTTCGGCCACGAGAAGGGCGCCTTCACCGGAGCCACCGCGCAGAAGATCGGCCTCATCGAGGCGGCCGATCGCGGCACCGTGTTCCTCGACGAGATCGGCGACACGCCGCCCGCGATCCAGGCCAAGCTCCTGCGCACCGTCGAGCACCGCGAGGTGGTGCGGCTCGGCTCCACCCGCCCGATCGCGGTCGATGTGCGGTTCGTGGCGGCGACCAACCGGGATCTGCCTGCCGCGGTCGCCACCGGGGCGTTCCGCCGCGACCTCTACTTCCGCCTCGACGGAGTCACGGTGGTGATCCCTCCCCTGCGCGAGCGCCCCGGCCTGATCGGGCAGCTGGCGCTGCAGTTCGCCGCGGCGGCGCGCTCGGCGAGCGGGCGGGCGCCGCAGCTCGGCGCCGATGTGCTGGCCGCGCTCGAGGGCCGCAGGTGGCCGGGCAACGTCCGCGAGCTCAAGGCGGTCATCGAGCGCGCGGTGGTGCTGGCGCGCGGGGGCCCGATCGGCCTCAAGCACCTCACCCCGGAGCGCGAGCAGGCGCTCGAGCCGCCCGAGCTCACGCCGCCCCCGGAGCAGCGGCCGCAGCCGGCGGCGCGCCCCCCCGAGGGAGACGCCGGCGTCGCCCTCGACGACGAGCAGCGCGCCGATCGCGAGCGGATCCTGCGCGCGCTCGACGAGTGCGCCGGCAACCAGACGCGCGCCGCGCGGCAGCTCGGCATGTCGCGCACCGCCTTCGTGACCAAGCTGCGCATCTACCGGATTCCGCGGCCTCGCAGCTGATCGTCACACTGAACCGACGCTCCGGTTGCGCGGGCCGCGCGAACACGGAACCGGGCTGCTACATTGGCGCCGATGGGCGAGCGTGACGTGCACGCGAGCGGGGGCGGGACGACGAGCGAGGGCGACGACGACAGCACTCCCCAGGAGGAGACGGTCGAGGACCGGAGCGAGGCGGAGCCGGGCCCCCGGCTGCTGCCCCCGCGCGCGTTCGACCCGACCGCGCCCTACAACATGGAGGACGCCGGCGCCTCCGGGATCGGCGCATACATCGGGCGCTACAAGGTCGTGCGCATCGTCGGCACCGGTGGCATGGGCGTGGTGGTCGCGGCCCGCGATCCCGAGCTCGGCCGCATGGTCGCGATCAAGCTGGTCGCCGGCCACCACAGCAAGGCACACACGCGGCTGGTGCGCGAGGCGCGCGCGATGGCCCGCGTCTCCCATCCCAACGTGGTCACCGTGCACGAGGTGCTGCGGCTGCACGATCGCGCCGCCATCGTGATGGAGCTGGTCTCCGGCGACGACCTGTCGACCTGGCGCGACGCCCGGCCGCGCACCTGGCGCGAGATCGTCGCCGCCTACGTGCAGGCGAGCCGCGGCCTGGCCGCCGCGCACCGCGCCGGGCTGGTGCACCGCGACTTCAAGCCGTCGAACGCGCTCATCGACGGCGACGGGGTCGTGCGGGTGACCGACTTCGGCCTGGTGCGCGCCACCAGCCCGGCCACGCCGCCGGTCGCGGCGACTCCTGGCACCCGCGCGGTGAGCGCGACGCCCGCGACGCCCGGGATGGCCGAGACATCCGCGATGACCGCGCTCGCGATGACCGCGACCCCGACCGCCCCGGCCGCGGCCGCGAGCGCGACACCCGCGCTCCCCGGGATGCCGGCGATGCCCGCGGTGCCCGCGACGCCCTTCGACGCCGACCCGGGCTTCCCGATGGAGATGACGCTGACGCGCACCGGTTCGATGATCGGCACGCCGGCCTACATGGCGCCCGAGCAGCACGCCGGCGAGCCGACCGACGCGCGCACCGATCAGTGGGCCCTGGCCTGTTCGCTGTACACCGCGCTCTACCTCCAGCGGCCGTTCGCCGGCGAGAGCTACAGCGACCTGTCGTCCGCGGTCCTGGCCGGCGTCATCCGCCCCGAGCCGTCCGACACGCGCGTGCCCCGCTCGATCCGCGCCGCGATCCGGCGCGCCCTGTCGCTGCGGCCCGCGGATCGCTTCCCCAGCATGGACGCCCTGATCGCCGCGCTGTCGCCGAGGCGGCGCGCCTGGCAGATCGCGGCCGCGCTGGCCGCGGTCGCCGTCGCCGGCGGCGTCGCCGCCGCGGTGCTGGCGGGCGGCCCGTCGGGGCCGACCTGCGCCGACCTCGACGCCCCGCTGGCGGCGGTGTGGAACCCGGCCCGCTCCGGCGAGCTGCGCGGCCGGCTCGCCGGCGTCGGCGGCTCACCGCAGCCGGTCGCCGACCGCGCGCTGGCCGCGCTCGACCGCTACGGCGCCGGGTGGACCGCGGCGCGCACCCGCGCCTGCACCGAGGCGCGCCAGGGCGTGGGATCGGCCGAGCTGCTCGACCGCCGCATGCGCTGCCTCGACCAGCGCCTGGTCGAGATGTCCGCCGTGATCGACGGCCTGGCCCAGGCCGACGCGGCGGTGCTGCGCGGCGCCGCCGCGGCGATCGACGGGCTGCACGCGGTGGCCGACTGCGACGATCCGCGCGACTCGGTGCCGCGACCGGCCGACCCGCGCGCGCGCGCCCGCATCGCCGCGACCGAGGACGCCCTGGCCCGCGGATGGGCGCTGCAGGCGCTCGGCTACTTCGAGCGGGCGCTGCCGATCGCGCGCGCCGCCGCCGACGCGGCCCAGCAGGTGGGGTGGAGCCCGCTCGAGGCCCGCGCGCTCATCCTGCGCGGCGAGTGCGAGGACCGGCAGCGCCTCTACCCGGCGGCGCTGGCCACCTACGACCGCGCGGCCACGGTCGCGGCCCGGTCGCAGGACGACGCCTCGATCGTCGAGGCGCTGGCCCGCCGCTTCCTGGTGATAGGCGATCACCTGGGTCGCCCGGTCGAGGCGATCGAGGGCCGCCGCTTCATCGAGGTCGCGCTCGAGCGCGCCGGCAGCCCGCCGCGCCTGCGCGCCCTGTGGCTGCACTACCTGGCGATCGTCCTGCACGCGCGCGCCGAGGAGGACGCGGCGCTCGCCGCCGAGAACGAGTCGGTCGCCACCTGGCGCCAGCTGGTGCCGCCCGGCGACGTCCACCTGGTCGACTCGCTCGAGACGCTGGGAAACATCGAGATCTCGCGGCGCCAGTTCGACCACGCCGACGCGCTCCTGCGCGAGGTGCTGGCCGCCAAGATCGCCGCGCGGGGGAGCGAGAGCCTGGCGGTCAGCGATACCTACACCAACCTCGGCGTGCTGGAGGCCAGCCGCGGGCGGCTGGCGCCGGCCATCGAGCACTGGGAGCACGCGGTGACCATCTCGCGCGCGGTCGGTGCGGTCGACTGCACGTCGCTGATGGACATCGGCATGGCGCGCTACGAGCTGGGCCAGTGGGGAGCCGCCGCGCAGGCCCAGTCCGAGGCGCTGGCCTGCATGGAGCGCGAGCGGCCGGGGGAGTCGTTCTGGATCGGCTTCAGCGCGGCCCAGCTGGGCGACGACCTCATGGCGCTCGGCGAGCTCGATCGCGCCGGTGCGCTGATCGATCGCAGCGTCTCGATCCTGCGCAGCGGCGGCTCGCCGGAGCTGGCCGGCGAGCTGGGCGCCGCGGCGCGCCTCGCGCTCGTGCGCGGCGATCGAGCGGCTGCCCGCGCCCGCATCGACGAGGCGGTGAAGGCGGGCGGCGAGAGCCGGCCGCAGGTGCTCCTGGCCCGCGCCGAGCTGGTCCGCGCCGAGTCGGGCTGCCGCCAGGCTCGCCAGCCGTTCGCGGCCGCGCTGGCGAGCGCGCCGCCCGACTCGCCCTCCTTCCGCGCGGCGGCGAGGACCGGCCTGGCCGAGTGCCTGATCGATCTCGGCCGCCCGGCCGACGCGCTGGCCGCGCTCGAGCCGGAGCTCGCAGCGCTCGACCAGGCCGACGCCGAACCGGCCGCGCGCGCCCGGCCCCGCTTCGCCATCGCCCGCGCGCTGGTCGCCAGCGGCGGCGATCGCGCGCGCGCTCGCTCGCTGGCCGAGGCCGCGCAGGGCGGCTTCGCCGGCCTCGGCGCCGGCGGCGAAGCGCGCGCCGCCGCCGTCGCGCGCTGGCTGGCACAGCGCGGCTGGTAGAGCTGGCGCGGCGCGCCTCGAGCTCTGCAGCGCGCCCCGGCCGACCGGCCGCGCGCGCCACCCGCGGCCGCGCATCTGCTACCACTGGGTCATGGCCGAGCAGCCCGTCCCCCGCTTCTTCCTGATCCTCGTCGTCGCGGCCGCGCTGCTGCTCGGCCTCACCGTCCTGCCGATCGTCACCGAGCTGCTCCTGGCGGCGGTGCTGGCCGGCATCCTGTGGCCGCTGCAGCAGTGGACGACGCGGCGCGCGCGCGGACGGCGCGGCCTGGCCGCGGGCCTCATCACCCTCGTCCTCGTGGTCCTCCTGGTCGGACCCGTCGCCACCATGGCGGCGTTCGTGATCCGCGACGGCAGCGACGCGGTGCGCTTCGTGTCGCAGGCGCTGCGCAGCAAGGATGTCGCCGCCCTGGTCCACCGGCTGCCGGCCGCGACCCGCGACGTGGTCGACGACGCCATCGACCGGCTGCCGCGCGATCTCAGCGAGGTCGCGAGCCATGCCCAGGGCAAGGAGACCGCCGCCGCCGTCGGCGCCGTGG
>Ga0126377_10000875_pt1 | contig 19173 bp, 17 predicted proteins | sample PanSoiMetPlot_22_FD_92647 | JGI IMG/M metagenome (GOLD analysis project Ga0126377, IMG submission 92647) | Tropical forest soil microbial communities from Panama - MetaG Plot_22 | ecosystem: Environmental > Terrestrial > Soil > Tropical forest > Bulk soil | place: Panama | collected 2016-02-17 | reverse complement strand
GTCAGCACCAGCGGCAGGAGGAAGCCGTTCCAGATGCCCAGCGCGTTGTAGATGGTCACGGTGACGAGCGCGGGGCGGGTCAGTGGGAAGGCAAGTTGCCAGAGGATCCGCCACTCGCTGGCGCCGTCCATGTGCATCGACTCGAACAGTTCGCGCGGCACGTCCCGGATGAAGTTGGACAGGACCAGCACGGACAGCGGGATCGCGAACGCGATCGACGGCAGCACGAGCGCGAGCAGGCTGTCGTAAAGCTTGAGGCGGATGATGATCAGGTAGATCGGGATGATCACCGCTTGCAGCGGAATCGCGAGGCCCATCAGGAACATGCCGTTCGTCCACCGGAGCCAGCGGTTGCCGATGCCGCGGATAATCGCGTACGCCGCCATGAACGAGATGACTACCGCGGGGATCACGGCGCCAGCGGTGACGATGACGCTGTTGAGGAAGTAGCGGATGATCTCGTTGTCGATGACCGTCTTGTAGTTCTCGAACGTCGGGTGGCTCGGCGGCGCGAACGTATTGGTGATGAAGTAGTTCGCCTGGGTCTTGAAGCTCGTGATGACGATCCAGTAGATCGGGATCATCACGATGAACAGCCAGATCCACCCGAAGGTGCCGCCCGTCCAGTTCAACTTCGACAGCTTGGCCGGCAGCTTGCTGCCTCGGTTTGCTTGCCGGGGCGTCTGCCGCGTCGGCGTGCTGGCGACGTCGACCGTCTGCGTGACCTCAGACCCGGTGGTCGTCACGTCAGGCCCCTTCCATCATGCTCTCGTCGCCGCGGCCACCGAGGCGACGCAGCAGCTGAGCGAGAAGCAGGCCGACTAGGACGAGGATCATCGCAATCACGCTGGCAAGGCCCATGCGATTGGCCATGAAGCCCTGTTGGTACATCTCCAACGCAAGAGCGCGAGTGGCATCGCCAGGACCGCCGCCGGTGAGCACGTAGATCAAGTCGAAGAAGGTCAGCGAGCCCACCACCATCAGCGTCGAAGACGTGATGATGGTGTATCTGATCTGCGGCAGCGTGATCGAGAAGAACTGCCGGACCCGTCCGGCGCCGTCGATCTCCGCCGCCTCATACATGTCGGCGGGGATCTGGCGAACCGCGCCCTGGTAAATCAAGGAGTGGAAGGGGATGTACTGCCACGACACGACGAAGATGAGCACCCCAACGGCGAGCTTGGGGTCGCCCAGCCAGTCCTGCTTGAGGATGCTGATGCCGAGGCCTTCGCCGACTCCGAAGTTCGGGTCGAGCAGCGCCTTGAACGTGATCGAGATGGCCGCCGAGGACAGCAGCAGGGGCAGGAAGTAGAGCACCGCCAGCAGTCCGCGGTACTTCTTGAAGGCGGCCAGGAAGACGCCGATCAGGATGGAGATCGGCGTCTGCACGAGCCACGAGATGGCCATGATCTCGAACGTGACCCAGAGCGCGTGCAGCAACCCGGGGTCCGAGAGTTCCGCCCGCCAGCTAGTCAGGCCGGACGGATGGATCACACCGATCCCGTCCCAGGTGGTGAAGGTCAGCAAGAGCACACCGACCAGCGGGACAAGGCCAAACGCCGCGAACATCAGCAGTGCGGGGAGCGCCATCCATCCGACGCCGCTCCGCCCGCCGGCGCCAGTGGACGCGTTCACTCGTGCGGCGGGCGGAGCGAGCGACGTCATTGACCGATGACCCCGTTCATGCTGTCGATCCACTGCTGCGGGCTGATCTGCAGCTGGAACAGCTTGGCAATGTTGTCAAGCAGGGTCTCCGCGACGGTCGGGCTGAGGGCCTGGTCCCAGGACTGGGCGAAGACCTTCGCACCGGATGCGATCGCGGACATGTCCTTCAGGTATTGCGCGTCGTCGCCGACGAACAGGCTGGCGCTGTCGTTCAGCACCGGCACGCCGCCGGACTTGACCCAACCGGCCTTCTCGGCGTCGTCAACCAGGGTGGTGGAGAAGAACTTCTTCGCCACGGCCTGGTCAGCCGCCGACGCCTTCGACGAGATCGAGAGGTACTGGCCGGGGTTGCCAACCGTGTCGGTCGGGTCGCCCTTGCCGCCGTCGATCCCGGGGAAGTTCATCCAGCCGAGGCCGCCGGACTTGACGAAGTCGCCGCCGTTGGCCTGCTGGATGCCGTACGACCACGAGCCGTGCACCATCATCGCGGCCTTGCCGGTGTAGAGCAGAGCCTGGTCGGCGTTGGAGTCGGCGGTGATCGACGAGAAGCCCTTGACGAACGCGTTCATCTTCACCAGGTTCTGGACCTTGGTCAGCATTTCCAGAACGGACGGGTCGGACCAGGCGTTCGGCGTGCCGGCGAACACGTTGTTGAACACATCGGGGCCGGCTTGGCGGTCGAGCAGGAACTCGAGCCACATCATGTTCGTCCACCGGGACTGGCCGCCCAGTGAGAACGGCGCGATGCCCTTGGCGTTGAACTTCGGGATCAGGGCGAGGATGTCGCCGTACGACTGCGGCGGCTGTACGCCGACCGCGTCGAAGACCTTCTTGTTGTAGAACAGCACGATCGGCTGCACGGTCTCAATCGGCAACGCGTAGACCTTGCCACCGACGGTGGCGGCGCCGAATGACGACGGCAGGATCTTCTGCTTGACCGCGGCGTTCTGGCCGAGCCAGTCCGTCAGGTCGACGACCTGGTTGGCATCGACGTACGCCTTGAGTCCGCCACCGCCCCAGCCCCAGATCATCGTGGGGCCTTGACCGGCGCCGAGTGCCGTCTTGATCTTCTGCTTGTAAGCGTCGTTCTGGAAGAACGTTGCGCCGATCTTGGTGGACGGGTTCGCCTTGTTGAAGCGGTCGACAGCCGCTTGACGGATCGGCTGGCCGGGCGGGCCGGAAAGCGACCAGTAGCTAGCGGTGCCCTTGCTGCCGCCCGCGCCGGACGGGCCTGAGGTGCCACATGCCGCAAGTGCGGCAGCACCGGCGGTGCCCACGGCGAGACCAAGGAAGTTACGCCGGGACAGAGCTGGTTGACTCACGTTGACCTCCGTGCTCGAGACCTGAGATGCGCTCGCTGGGTGGACTGGGGGAAAGTGGCGCTTTCGCTGGCACGCCGTACAACCTCGAACGACGTACGCCAAAGCAGCCACCGGAGAAACTGACGTCAACTTCAGATTTCAAAGACCCGACGTCATGCGCTGAAGACCGTACCTGAGCTGGGTCGGTGCTTGGGGTTCGTGATGATCACTTGTGGACGCTGCGGGAGCGTTCCCGTAACCGGTCCCGGGAACGTTCCCGAACGCTAGAGCGCAGTGCCCTGCCAAATCAAGATCAACGACGTCATCGATGCCGAACCGAGACCTGACGACTACCCGAGACGTCGGATTGCGTTCTCCGAGGCCGGAACGGCTGACGTCCGGCTCGCCTATCGGCCGAACGCTTGCCAATCGACCGGCCTCGCCAGTCGGCCCGCCGCACGCCAATCGGCCGACCTGCGAAGGACGCGGCATACCACCGTTCGAGCGTGAGCGGGGTTGCGGGATCGGGCGGCGCGGGCGCGCCGGGATCCGCGGCGTCCACCTCGAAGCCGCGGGGGAAGTATTCCAACCACCAGCCGGACGGCGGTATGTGGTCGCTGAAATTCTGCGCTGGCGGACTCCACTGGTATCTCGTCGGCGCAGCCGGCGAGATACAAGACATCGGGATGCTCCGACTGCGCCTGCGCAATCTCGCGCATGCGAACCGACGACTCGACGCCGGTCACCGGCCCGAACGCGCGTGCGAAGGCGGGCTCCCGTATCAGCCAGCGATAGCACGCCGAGCATGGCTTGGAGCTGCCGCGCACAGCGACCGAACCCTAGAACTGGCTGTGGTCTAGCCAATGGGTGAACAGTGCTCGATCGCCGCTGATCTGCACGCCCTGCTGCGCGGCGTCGAGCCGTCTGTTCAACATCAGCAAGAGCTCGCGCGCGGGCGCTCGTACGGTCACATCGGCCGGCGCTTGCCGATGTTGCCAGTGGACACCCGCCGGAGTTCGTACCACGTGCCATTGCCCCACGCTCGGCTCCGCGTCGATGGCGACGAACTGCAGCGTTTCGCCGGCGCCAACAAGTCCGGCGAAGATCGGATCGGGACTATCAGTCGGCGACAGCGTCGCGATAGAGGTCAGCATGTCGGATATACCGTCCGCGCCGACGTCAGCGGCCAGGTCGCCCAGCCGACCGCCGGCGAGCTCTGCGTCGAAGCGGTGCACGACCTCGTCATGCAGCATCTTGCGCAGCCAGAACGCGGCTGTGCGGTCGGACTGCCAGGTCCACACCGGCTCGTCGGCGCCGGTGGTGCGGATCGCCTCGACCAGCCCGCGGGTGCCGTCGACCAGCCACTCCGCCCAGTCGGCCGGATGCGCGGGAGGATCGAGGACGACGTAATCGGGCGGCGTCTGGAGCCGTTCGGCCACGATCTGCGTCGACCAACGATGTCCCGTCCCGACGTGGCCGACCAGATCCCGGACCGTCCACTCCGGACACGTCGGCACCGGTGTCAGCGGTTCGAGCTCGTTGGCCGCCGCGGCGAGCCGGATGGCCTCGGCCTCGAACTCCACTTCGTACCGGTTCCGTTCCAGCCACGCCACCGGCCAAGCGTAAACGTCCGTCGCGCCGCGGCAGTCACGGCGACTGCGACCAGAGGATCCCGTCGATCGTCGCGCGCCGATCGTCCGCGCCGCCGACCCACCGCTCGCGACAAGCGGCCTGGCTTTGCGGGTTCGGCCATACGGGGACTACGGCGCGAATAGGCTACTTAAATGGCGACGTTGCCGGTGCTTCCGGCACTCTTCGTGGTTGACCGCGACGCCGGCGCGCTCGGCGTGCTGATCGAGGACCTGTCGCGCCGCTTCGGACATGACTTCGATGTGCTCGGGCACTCGTCACCTGCCACGGCGGTGGCGGAACTCGAGGCGCGGGCGCGCCGCGGCGAGCCGGTCGCGTTGGTGTTGACAGCCGCCACGGACGCCGACGTGTTGTCTCAAACGCATCACCTGCACCCGCACGCGAAGCGCGTGTTGCTCGTCGACCGCGACTACTCCGCGAATAGCCCGGCGGTGGCCGCGATGATGCTCGGACACGCCGACTATCACATCGTGCAGCCGTGGGCGGACACCGAGATGTTGTACGGCCCGATGAGCGAGTTCCTGTCGTCGTGGACCCGGGAGCACGAGCCGAGCTTCGAACTGTTCCGCATTGTGGCCGCCGATGACGACGCGCGCGCCGGGCAACTCCGCGACCTCATGACGCGCTTCAGCATGTCGCACGGCACGTACGCGGCGGACGGAGATGCGGGTCGGCGATTGCTTCGAAAGGCCGGTGTGGACGGGTCGAAACTGCCGGTCGTGATCCGCTACGACGGCCGCGTGCTGATCGATCCGACGTTTTCCGACTTAGCGAACGCCATCGGTGTGGTCGTCACGAACAAGCTCGACACGTGCGACATGGTCATCGTCGGCGCGGGTCCGGCCGGGCTGACCGCCGCCGTGTACGGCGCCTCCGAGGGCCTCGACACGGTGCTCGTGGAGGAGGAGGTCTCCGGCGGTCAGGCCGGCACCAGTCCGTTGATCCGCAACTACCCCGGTTTTCCGCACGGCATCAGTGGTGGCCTGCTGATGGAGCGCACCTGCGAGCAGGCCTGGCTGATGGGCGCCCACCTGGTCTTCGCGCAGCGGGCCGTGTCGCTAGACGTGACTAACGGCGAACGGGTCGTTCGCATGCTTGACGGCTCCTCGGTCCGGGCCCGCGTCGTGGTCCTCGCCACCGGCATCGACTGGCGGCGGCTCGGCGTACCCCGGCTTGAAGCTCTGGTCGGCTCCGGCGTGTTCTACGGCGCGGCGGTGAGCGAGAGCCGTGCGATGACCGGACAGCACGTGTTCATCGTCGGCGCAGGCAACTCCGCCGGGCAGGCCGCGGTGCATCTGGCAAACCACGCGCACACCGTGACGCTTCTGGTTCGGGGCGACCACCTGCAGGCGTCCATGTCGAGCTACCTGATCCGTGCGATCGAAGCGACACCAAACATCGCGGTACGCCTGCGTACCGAGGTGGTCGACGGCGGCGGTAACGGCACTCTCGAGTCGCTGACGCTGGCCGATCGCGCCCGCGACGGGCTCGAGACGGTAGCCGCGAACGCGCTGTTCGTCATGATCGGCGGCGAGCCCAATACGCGATGGCTGCCGCCAACCGTGGCACGCGACGCACACGGGTACGTGTTGACCGGCCGCGACCTTCTTGACGCGCCACGTGACACGCACCTGGTTCGCGAGCCACTGGCACTCGAAACGAGCGTGCCAGGGGTCTTCGCGGCCGGCGACGTACGCCACGGGTCCATCAAGCGTGTCGCGTCGGCTGTCGGTGAGGGCGCGACGATCGTCCGCCTCGTCCACGAGTACCTCCGCGACACCGAGCCGGTGTACGCCACCTGACGCTTCACGGCCCGAAGGCGCGAGTGTCGAGTTCCCGACAATGCGCGACCGTGCGTGCTCCACGAAAGCGCCCTTATCAGCCGACCATCGGCCGCTGAGCGGCGTTGGCGCTGTCGGGTTCGTCCACTGTGCAACGTCCGGTCTCGCCACGTAGAGTGCTCCACGCGTGTCCACCCTCTCAGCCTCCGCACAGCGGTCAAACGCGACGTGACGTCGGCGGATCCAGCGAACGGCCGGGCGGCTGGACGTCGCGCGACGCCGAGCAGTCGGCGAAACACCAGCTGTACTCGATAGCACGGATGAAGCGCCGCACGAGTGGGCCCGCTGCACCATCGAGGTGCGGCCACCGCGGCACGAATGGATTGGGGCGAGACACGGATGGGCTTTCTCGACAAGCTGAAGAACGCAGCCGGCGACGTGGTCGACTCGGCCAAGGACAAGGTAAGCGACGCGACGGGACTCGACACCGACAAGGTGATCGACGCCTCGCGCAACGTGGCGGATGCGGCTCAGAGCCTCAACGACGCGCAGGATGCCCTGTCGGAAGCGCGGCAGGAAAACTGACCACGGACGGCGGCGTCCGCATCTTGCGGACGCCGCATCGCATTTCACATCGTGCCGGCGGCGGCTCATCGTCGCCGAATCGTCAGTACGGCCGAGTCGACCCGTGGCGGCGGGACGAACGCCCGGCGTGGCACGGATCGACCGACGTCCACGGTCCATCGGCGAAGCCATCGCTGCGATCCGGGCACCCGACCGTCGGCGTAGCGGCGTGCGGCGGCCCGTTGCAGTACGAGGTCCGCGCTGACGAGTCGGGAATCCGGCGCCAGCAAGGCACGTAGTACGGCGCTGGTCACGGCGTACGGCGGGCTCGACACCACGCGGAACGGTCGGCGCGGCAGTCGCAGTGCGGCGACATCCGCCCGTACCACCGTCACCGGCCGTCCGGCGAACCGCTCTCGCAGGTGTGCCACGCGATCCGGGTGAAGCTCCACGGCCACCACCCGGGCGCCGGCCGCCACTAGATGCCGGGTCAGGGCGCCACGGCCCGCCCCGATGTCGAGGACGAGGTCACCAGGGCGTACGCCGGCGTCGGCGACCACCCGCGCGGCCCACTCATCGGTGAGCGGATGCCAGCCCCACGCATTCGGTGCCCCGACCGCGGACACGACGTACCGCGATCATAAAAATTCCCACGGATCCGACGCTACGAATGCCGCGCCGTCGGTGCAATCGAGTTATCAGTGTGCTGACCCGAACGCGGCCGGCCCGAGAGCGCCGCCCGGCCGAGCACCTAGCCGCCCGGCCGAGCACCTAGCCGCCCGGCCGAGCACCTAGCCGCCCGGCTGCGCACCTACCGGAGCAAGCGGATGTTCTCCACCGGCATGAAGAACCGGTGCCCGTGCGGACAGACCGTTCGGGCGTGCGCGACGGCGCCATCGGTGCTCGCGAGGTCGACCTCGTCGTACATCTCGGTCGCCTCGGTGCAGCCGGGTTCGGGACAGGCCGCGATCATCGTTTCCGTGCGATCGCGCGCCATCGGTCGTTCGAGAAGCGTTGCGGTCTGCATTTCGTCCGCCTCCTCATCAAGGATGAATTGACAGGTTCGATCGGGTTGCCGACGGCGACACCAGTTGTCGGCTGGGCTCAGTGCGCGGACGCCACGCGTACCCACGCTCCGAACATCGGCGGGCCGATGACGCAGCCATCGCGGTCGAGAGCCTCGGCGAGCAGCCGGTCGGCGAGGGTTGGCGGGTCCACCTCCGCACGCGTCGCGACCCCGAATCGTTCCATCAGTGGCACCGCCGCGCCGATCACGTTGGCCCACGCCCACGCCGGCGCGTCCGGCCCACCGGCGGCGAACAACTCGACCAGCAGCGTCGGCTCGGCCAGCCCGGCGGCCCGGAACGTCGCGAACAGCGCGGGTCCCATGGCGCACGCGATACCCGCCTTCTCCAACGCCTGTGTGAAGAACGTTTGCGCTTGATTCGACACTGGCCCCAGCGGGGTGGCGCACGGATACGTGAGGTCAGCCTCGTGCAGGCAGACGATGCCGCCCGGGCGGACCAAGCTCGCCGCCCGGCGCAACGCGGCCACCGGATCGGTGAGGTACATCAGGACGAGCCGCCCGACCACGGCGTCGAATTTGCCGTCCACACCATCGAGCGTCTGCACGTCGCCGACCCGGAACTCGATGTTCGGCGCATCGGTGCGCCGGCGTGCGAGCGCGACCGCGTCCGGGTCCCGTTCGACGCCAACCACGGCGCCGTCCGGCCCAATCAAGTCAGCGGCGAGCCGAGCCACGTTGCCCGCTCCGCTGCCGAGATCGAGCACCCGCATGCCGGGCGCCAACCCGGCCTGCTGCAGGACTCGGCGGGTGAGCGGGTCGAACAACCGTCCCTGAGCAACCAGTCGCTCGTCCTCGGCCACGCGATCCGCAAACGGATAAGTCATCGCCCATGCCTTTCTGCCCATTCGCTGTGCGACCAGCGTGGGCTAGCAAAGGCGGACTGTCGTTGGGCTACCGCGCAGAGCTGTTCACAACGCGTGCAGACTCTCGGTATTCGGCCGGCGGGATCCCGTGCGTTGCCCGGAACGCCCGGCTGAAGTCGGCCGCGCTGGAAAAGCCCCACGTGGCGGCGATCGCTGCGACGGATCGCGACCCCAGCGACGGATCACACAGGTCGCGCCGACATTGTTCCAGCCGGCGGCGCCGGATCCAGCCGGCGACGGTCAGGCCTTCGTCGTGGAACAGTTGGTGCAGCGAACGCAGCGAGATGTGGTGTGCCGCGGCCACCGCCGCGGGTGTGAGCCGCGGATCGCCGAGGTGCTGCTGAATGAACGCTTGTACGGTGGTCAGCTGCGCGTGTCGACGAGCTTCCGGAGTGCTCCAGCCGTCGGCGTCCACCTCGTGCGCCAGCCGGGTGGCCAGCACTTCCAGCGCCGCGTTGGACAGTCGTGCGGCCTCGGCCGGACTGTAGTGATCGATGTTCCGTGCGAGCTGGAGCAGGAACTGTGAGGTCAGGTCTCCGAGCCCGGCGGTGGCCTGGATCCGCTTGGCGGTCAGCTGCCGGACATGTGCGCGCGACATGGGCAACAGCGACGGCGGAAACATGAACGTCATGATCTGTGTGGGCCGGTCGTTGCCGACCCCGCAGTTGACCTCGTACGGCCGCCGCGTGTCGTAGAACGCGAACTCACCCGTGGTGAGCAGCGCTTGCCGGCCGTCCTGCTCGACAGTCGACGATCCGTCATCGCAGACCAGCAGCATCTTCAACATGTCGGGGTCGGCTTGGGAAATCAGCGCCGGGGTGCGCCGCACGGTTATCGGCATCACGTCCAGTACGACCACCTGCATGGCGCCGAGACCGCTGGCGCGGAACTGTCCCCAGTAGTTGGCCCGGAACTCGCTCCGGAGTTCCATCGGAACCCAGGTGCTGCCGGTCAGATCCTGGACGTAGTCGAGCCGGTCCGCGGCGGACACTTCATCGGTGCACATCAGCGTGCTCATCGTTCCCCCAAGCTGACCACCTAGCGTACGCCCGGGTGCGTCGCGGAACCGCCGCCCTGCTGGGTACCCGACACACGCCCCGGCTAGTCGCTCGGACCGCCCGCGTCACGGTGCCACCCGGCGGCACTGTCATGGGGACCCGGATGAGCCAGGTCCGGCGGCAGCGGGACGCCTGGGTCGTAGACGAGCGGCGCGTCCCCGTCGGCCAGCGCAGCCGGCGCGTCCGCGAGGCCGAATCGGGATCGCACCCGGTCGAAAAAGTTCGAGTCGTCAACGCGGACGAGACGCGAGCGCTGCGGTCCGGCGTACACGCTGACCCAGTCTCCTGGATCGAGCACACCGCGCAGCTCGCCGTCGACACTGACCGCGACCTGTCCGGAGTGCCGCAGCACGAGTACGCCGATCCGCTGCTCGACGGAGACGACGAGGCTTCGGTTGAACACCATGTGCGGGGCGACCGGCGTGAACACGAGCGCGTCGAGATGCGGCGCGAGAATCGGGCCACCGGCCGCGAAGCTGTACGCCGTCGACCCGGTCGGCGACGACACAATCAGACCGTCCGCCGAATACGACGCGAACAGTCGACCGTCCACGTACACGCCGATGCTCGCCTGCCGGTCGCGCGCGAGCTTCTCGAACACGACGTCGTTCAGTGCCAGGATGTCGAGCGGTACGCCCCAGCCCAGCTCCTCCGCCGAAGCGGCGCGCGCCTTCGGCGGTGGCAGCGCCGGGCCGCGGCCGTAGCGCAGCAACGCGTCCATGCCGCTCGGCACCTCGAGCGGCCGCGATGCACGCATGGTCAGCATCATCCGGGCGTCGACGGTGATCGCGTGGTTCTCGACGGCGGCGAGCGCGTCGTCGAGGTTGTCGAGCGTGACCTCGGTGAGGAAGCCGAGCCGGCCGACATTGATGCCCAGGACGAGCGCGCCGATCGGGGCCGCGATGCGCGCGCCGCGCAGGAACGTGCCGTCGCCGCCGATCGTGACGACGAGATCCGGGTCGCCGGCTCGCGCCGCCTCTTCGCGCGCGCTCAGCCGGCCGAAGTCGGCGTCCCAGACGTCGACTTCGGTGCACCGGACACCTCGGTCGGCTGCCCATCGACTGACGCGCTCGGCGGTCTCCTGCGCAATGGTCTTGCCGCCGTGCACCACCAAACCGATGCCCCGGATGGTCACGGCACGCTCCCTCGTCGTCCACGCGGCGCGCCACCGGCCTGACGTGCTCGCGCTGTGTCGTGACCAGTCTCGACCAGAACCGAGCGCCGCGCAGCGAAGTGCGGCCGTCGCGAATATTCGGCCGTTATCGGACGCCGGCCGGTCGGAACTGGATGCTGATCCGTGGTCCGGTCGGGCGTGCGGTCTTCGGGACCGCGTGGTCCCAGGTGCGCTGGCAGCTGCCGCCCATCACGATCAGGTCACCGTGACCGAGCTCGTAGCGGTGCGTGCCACCGGAGTGGAATCGGGGTCGCAACAACAGAGCGCGCGGTGCACCGACGGACACGATGGCCACCATGGTGTCCTCGTTGGAGCCGCGGCCGATCCGGTCGCCATGCCACGCCACGCTGTCCCGGCCGTCCCGGTAGTAGCAAAGGCCCACCGTCCGAAACGGTTCGCCGAGCTCGAGGCCGTAGTGCGCGTCCAGCGCCGCCTTCGCGTCGTCCAGGGCCGGATGAGGCAGTGCGTCGCCCTCGTCGTAGAACGACAACAGCCGTGGTACGTCGACCACGCGGTCGTACATCTGGCGGCGCTCCGCACGCCATGGCACGGCGTCGACCAGGTGCTCGAACAGCGCGTCAGCGCCCCGCATCCAGCCGCGTCGCAGGTCGATCCAGGCGCCGTCGGTCAACTCCGTGCGGCACAACGCACGACCGAGCGCGTCGACGCCGACGGGATCGTCGTCGATGTCAACGAGGTCGAGCAGCGATCCCTGGAACGAGGTGACCATGGCCTGACCCTACCACGGCTTTCGTACGCACGTACGAAGCCACGCTAGCCGAGCACGGAGCGGTAGACCTCGACGGTACGGTCCGCGATCGCCGACCACGAGAACTGCTCAACGGCTCGGACCCGTCCGGCCGCTCCCATCGCGCGCGCCCGCTGCGGTGATGCCAGCAACTCCTCGATCGCCTCGGCGAACTCGGCGGCGAAACGGTCCGCATCCACCGGCTCGCCGTCGGAGCGCTGCGTGATGGGTACCAGCAGCCCGGTCTCGCCGTGCGCGACCACCTCGGGGATGCCGCCGGTGGCGGTGGCCACGACCGGTGCCTCGCACGCCATCGCCTCGAGGTTCACGATGCCCATCGGCTCGTAGACCGACGGGCACACGAACATCGACGCGTGCGTCAGGATCTGGATCACTTCGGGCTTGGGCAGCATCTTCGGGATCCAGACGATCCCGTCCCGCAGGGTCCGAAGCTCGGCGACCAGGGCCTCAACCTCGGCCGCGATCTCCGGTGTGTCCGGCGCACCGGCGAGCAGGACGAGTTGAGCCTCACCCGGCACCGTACGCATTGCCCGCAGTAGGTGTGGCACGCCCTTCTGGCGGGTGATGCGGCCGACGTAGACAACGCTCGGCCGAGCCGGATCGATGCCGTGGCGCGCGAGGACATCGGTGCCGTGGTCCGGGGCATACTCGTCGGTGTCGATGCCGTTGTGCACGACGTGCACGCGGTCCGGGCGTACCGCCGGGTATGCCGCGACCACGTCGCGCGCCATGCCGGCCGACACCGCGATCACCGCGTCGGCAGACTCCAGCGCGGTTCGCTCGCACCACGACGACAGCGCATATCCGCCGCCCAGCTGCTCAGCCTTCCACGGCCGCAGCGGTTCCAGGCTGTGCGTGGTGACTACGTGCGGCACGTCGTAGAGCAGCTTCGCCAGATGGCCGGCCAGATTCGCGTACCACGTATGGCTATGGACCACGTCGGCGCCCGAGCATCCGGCGGCGATGGCCACGTCGACCCCGACGGTGCGCAACGCCGCGTTCGCCGCCGCGAGGTCCGCGGGCTCGGCATAGGCGGTCGCGATCGGCTCGCCGGACGTCGCCGTCCGCGGTTCGCCGAAACACCTGACATGTACGTCGACCGATGCGTTCAGCGATCGCGCCAGATATTCCACGTGTACGCCGGCGCCACCGTAGACGTCCGGCGGGTATTCGCGGGTCAGTAGATCGACGCGTAACGATGTGCGTGCCTCGCCGGGATCCGCCCCGGCCGAGGCTGACTCGGTGGACGGCACGCCAAACATTATCTCGACCTAGCCGGCCAACCGCTGGTTTACCCGGCCTTGGAATGGTTACCGTCAGCACATGGCGGCGAAGGTTCTCGCGATGGTGCTCGCCGGCGGCGAAGGCAAGCGCCTGATGCCGTTGACCGCAGACCGGGCGAAGCCGGCGGTACCGTTCGGTGGCATCTACCGGATGGTCGACTTCGTGCTGTCCAATCTGGCCAACGGCGGCTACCTCAAGATGGTCGTGCTGACGCAGTACAAGTCGCACTCGCTCGACCGGCACGTGTCGATGACCTGGCGGATGTCGACGTTGCTCGGCAACTACGTGACACCGGTGCCGGCGCAGCAGCGCCTCGGTCCCCGGTGGTTCGCCGGCTCGGCGGACGCGATCTTCCAGAGCTTCAACCTGGTCGACGACGCCGAGCCGGACTACATCATCGTGTTCGGCGCCGACCACATCTACCGGATGGATCCGTCGCAGATGGTCGCGCAGCACATCGATTCCGGTGCGGCGTGCACGGTCGCCGGGATCCGGCAGCCGATCTCGATGGCCGACCAGTTCGGCGTCATCGACGTCGGGCCGGACGGCCGCACGATCCGCGCGTTCCGTGAGAAGCCGTCCGACCCGGTCGGGCTGCCCGACAACCCTGACGAGATCTATGCGTCCATGGGCAACTACGTGTTCACCGCCAAGGCACTGCACGAGGCGCTCGCGCTCGACTCCGTTGACCTGAACAGCCGGCACGACATGGGCGGCAACATCATCCCGATGATGGTGGACAAGGGCGAGGCGCAGGTCTATGACTTCCGCGACAACGTGGTGCCGGGCAGCACCGACCGCGATCGCGGCTACTGGCGCGACATTGGGACGCTCGACTCCTTCTACACCGCGCACATGGACCTCGTCGCCGTAACCCCGATCTTCAACCTCTACAACCGCGAGTGGCCGATCTTCACCGGATACCCGTCCTGGCCGCCGGCCAAGTTCGTGCACGCCTACGGCGAACGGGTCGGTCGCGCGGTCGGCTCGATGATCTCCCCCGGAGTCGTGATCTCCGGTGCGCTCGTGGAGAACTCGGTGATATCGCCGAACACGACGGTTCACTCGTGGGCGCACGTATCCGACTCGGTCATCATGGACGGCTGCGACATCGGCCGCCACGCCGTGATCCGCAACGCCATTCTCGACAAGAACGTGGTCGTACCGGAAGGTGCCGAGATCGGCGTCGACCTCGAACGCGACCGGCAGCGGTTCACCGTCTCCGACGGTGGCATCGTGGTGATCGGCAAGGGTGGGCGAGTCGAGGCATGACGCCTGCGCTCGCCGGGCGGGCTCGGACTTTGCCGCCCAAACATCGCTCACGCGGTCGTCACCAACTGCTCCAGACATCCCAGGTCGAATTCGTCCAGCCCCCATTGCGCGGCCAAGTCGACGATCACATCCCGATCCTTTGCCGTCAGCGGCAGTCGGTAATCGCAGAGGCTCGCGCATAACGCATCCAAGCCCAGAAGCTCCTCCCCGGCCTTGACGCACTCCAGGGAGAACTCGAGTCGCGGCCGCAACGGTGCTCCCATCTCTACCTCTGCCGCTGGATCCACCGCGCGCAGCACAAGTCGCTCAATCAGCTCAATGAACAGCCGACGATCGGCAGTCCAGAACACGCAACTATGATGCCGTCGGCCCGGGGTCCGCGCGTGTACAGAGACGACTGGCCCCTCCTCTGGCCCCTCCCCTGGTGCGTGGCGGCCATTAGCGTCGAAGTCGTGGACCAGCCATGCGACACGGCGACCGACCGAAGCACGGATCCGCGCGCGGATCCGGTGGACGACCTGCGTGAGTGTGCCCGCGGTGCGGCGGTGGCGTCGGCCAGGCTGCTTGGCGCGGTCGTCGCGGTCGCGGATCGCGCCAAGCCGGGCTTCGACGCCGACGAGGTCGCGATCGCGTTGGCGTGGACGCAGTCGGCCGCGCGTTCGCAGGTGGACTTCGGCCGCTACCTGACCGGCACACTACCGGCGGTGTTCGACGCGCTTTCCCGCGGCGACGTCGATGTCCGCAGGGCCTGGGTCTTCGCCGACGTGCTCACGTTGGTCGACGACGCGATCGCGGTCGACATCGCCGCCACCGTGCTGCCACACGCACCCGGGCTGACCACCAGCCAGCTACGCGACCGACTGCGCCGCGCGGTGTTCAAGGCCGACCCGGACGCGGGCAAACGCACCGCCAGATCCGAAACCGACCGGCACATCGGATGCCAACCAGACCGCGACGGCACCGCCAGCCTGTTCGGCGCACGGCTACCCGCCGCCCGCGCCACCGCCGCGTTCGAACGCGTCGACGCCTACGCCCGCGGCCGCAAACGCGCCGGCGACGACCGCACCCTCGACCAGCTACGCGCCGACACCTTCCTGGACCTGCTGGCCGGCACGGATATGCCGACACCGCCGGTACACCGCGCCGGAGTCATCGAGCTGACCGTGCCATGGACCACTGCCACCGGCGCCACCAACGACCCCGGCCTGCTGGCCGGCCACGGACCCATCGACGCCGACACCGCCCGCGCCATCATCGCCGGCCACCTGCCACACGCACCGACGTGTGCCGCCCAAGGTCGCAATGTGAGATGGCGACACACCCTCACCACCGCCGACGGCACCCTGCTCGACACCACCACCATCAAAGCGCCGATGCCTCGGCCACCCGTCGAAGCCGACCTGCGCCGTCGCTCACCCGGTCCCGCGCTGACCCGGTGGATCACCACCCGCGACCGCACCTGCCGGGCCCCTGGCTGCCGGGTACCTGCGCGCGCCGCCGACATCGACCACTCCATCGACCATGCCGACGGCGGACACACCAACCACGACAACCTCGCCCTGTTGTGCCGGCACCATCACCGGCTAAAACACGCCGGCGGCTGGCAAGTCACCCAACCAACACCCGGCACCCTGATCTGGACCTCCCCGGCCGGCAACACCTACCGACGTGAACCCGACCCGCCGTGACGCCAGTCCGCGTCTTTCCGGATGGCGCTTAGTCCAGCTGAAGGATCGTCTCCTCGATCTCGGCGTGCCGCGCATTCGCGAACGAGACCTCGGTGCCGACCACTCGAAATCCGGCTTTCTCCAACACGCGAAGCGAGGCCACGTTGTCGCTCGCGGCGCGCGCTCGCAGTGGTCGTTCGGGAGCCGATTCGAGTAAGAGGTCAAGCGCTCTGGTCGCGATACCGTGGCCCCACATCGACCGGTCGACCCAGTACGTAATCTCCAAGTCGCCGTCGGCCACGAAGCGCGCGATGGTGCCGATCAGGCGTCCGTCGAGTGTGATCGCCCGATGCACAATGTCGCTCGAGCCCCGCACTCGCGCCATGTGCGCGTCGAACGCGGTCCGGTCATCCGGGTCTTCAGCCGTGAACGCCGCCATCCACACCGATGCGGGGTCCCGCTGCTGATCGAAGAGTGCGTCAAGATCCGAATCTTCGATTTCTCGCAGCGCGACAACCGTCATGCCTCGCTCCCCGACTCGCCGCGCATCCCGGCGGCGATCACTCGACCCGCTGCTGCGAGATCCTCGGCGGGCTGCGGCTCGAGCACCGGCGACCACGCGGTGATGAACGAGCCGCGCAACTGGAGTCGACCGTACGGCCGTGGATAGAACCAGACGTGGAAGTGCGCGCCGCCGTCGCCCCAGCGGTATAGATGGACGCGGCCGATGCCGCCGAGGCCGTAGAGCGCCCGTTCCACCCTGGCGCACATCGGACCGAACGCGGTCAGCAGATCCGGCGGCAGGTCCAGGAACGAGTCCGCGTGCACTCGGGACTCGAGCAGTACGACGCCGGGCAATGGACTCTCCGACCAGATCCGCAGCCGCCACGACTCGTCTGTCCAGATGTAGTCGTCGTCGACCGAAGCGCACGCATGACAGTCCTCGGCGGACAGCCCGTGCCTCGGCGGCTCCTGCGCCACCGTGTCCGCGAGCGGCCGGACCTGCACCGGCAGATCGAACGGAAACGTCTGGTACGAAGCCAACGCGGACAGATCCGAGCGCACACGAAGTTCGGCCACGGCGGCACGCTACCGCACTGGCAACGAGTCTGCCGGCCGCGGCCGCGCCCGACCCGCGGGACACGTAGGCTCGTGGTCGGCAGGTGCCACGAACGTTTGTCTGCGTTCCGGGAGCGACCCTGATGAGCAGTGATCCGACGAAGACCGAGGCCTGGCACGCGCTCGCCGCGCACGCCGACGAGATGCGGCAGGCCCATCTGCGGGACCTCTTCTCGGCCGACGCCGAGCGGGGGACGCGGCTCGCCGCGCAGGCCGCCGACCTCTACGTCGACTACAGCAAGAACCGCGTCACGGACGAGACCATCCGGCTGCTTCTCGCGCTCGCCATGGAACGCGGACTCGCCGAGCGCACCACGGCGATGTTCGCCGGCGAGCACATCAATACCAGCGAGGACCGTGCCGTCTTGCACACCGCGTTGCGCCTGCCTCGTGACGCGTCGCTTGTGGTGGACGGTCAGGACGTGGTGGCAGACGTGCACGCCGTGCTGGACAAGATGGCGGCGTTTGCCAACCGGGTACGCAGTGGCCAGTGGCACGGGCACACCGGCCGCCCGATCACGACGGTCGTGAACATCGGCATCGGTGGCTCGGATCTCGGGCCGGTGATGGCGTACGAGGCGCTGCGGGCGTACCTCGACACGGACATCCGGTGTCGGTTCGTGTCGAATATCGACCCGACCGACGTCTACGAGAAGACTCGCGACCTCGACCCGGCGACCACGCTGTTCGTCATCGTGTCGAAGACGTTCACCACGCTCGAGACGCTGACTAATGCCGCCGAAGCCCGCCGCTGGCTGCTCGACGGGCTCGCCGCATCCGGTGCATCAGACGACGGCGGCGCATCCGGCGCCGCCGTCGACGGCGCATCCGCTGCCGTCGACGACGGCGCGGTCGCCAAGCATTTCGTCGCGGTGTCCACCAACGCAGAGAAGGTCAAGGCGTTCGGCATCGACACCGAGAACATGTTCGGCTTCTGGGATTGGGTCGGCGGCCGCTACTCGTACGACTCCGCGGTGGGGCTGTCGTTGATGCTCGCGATCGGGCCGGAGCGCTTCACCGAGATGCTCGCCGGATTCCACGCGATGGACGAGCACTTCCGGACCGCGCCTCTAGACCGCAACGTGCCGGCGCTGCTCGGGCTCCTGAACGTCTGGTACGACAACTTCCTCGGCGCCCAGACGCACGCCGTCTTGCCGTATTCGCAATACCTGCACCGCTTTCCGGCGTACCTGCAACAGCTCACCATGGAGAGCAACGGAAAATCGGTGCGCGCCGATGGCACCGAGGTGCGCTACCAGACCGGCGAGATCTACTGGGGTGAACCCGGAACGAACGGTCAACACGCGTTCTACCAACTGATTCACCAGGGTACGAAGCTGATTCCGGCGGACTTCATCGGGTTCTGCGCGCCGAACCATGAGATCGGGGACATGCACGACTTATTCATGTCCAACTTCTTCGCGCAAACCGCGGCGCTCGCGTTCGGGCGCACCGCGGACGAGGTGGCCGCGGACGGTACGCCGGCGGACGTCGTAGCGCACAAGGTGATGCCGGGCAACCATCCGACCACGTCGATCCTGGCGCCGAAGCTCACCCCCGCGACGCTCGGTCAACTCGTCGCGCTCTACGAACACATCGTGTTCACCGAGGGCACGATCTGGGGCATTGACTCGTTCGACCAGTGGGGCGTCGAGCTCGGAAAGACGATGGCGAAGCAACTTGCTCCGCTTCTCACGCGGGCCGACGGTGCCCAGCCGCCGATCGGGCAGCCGGATCAGGACTCCTCGACGACCGAGTTGATCACGCGCTACCGGGCGGCGGCACGCGGCCACTGACGGGACCGTCGCAATCAACTCGCCGGCCACGTGGCGGGTGAGAAATGCCTCAGCCGAACGCCCGATATGTACCACTAGACGGTCGGACGAGGGGGGCATGGGCGACTGCTGTCCACCAATGAG